>ENA-ORBV01000536-ORBV01000536.1-microbial-mat-metagenome-genome-assembly--contig:-NODE-536-length-87706-cov-12.223202_pt1 | contig 87706 bp, 78 predicted proteins | sample MGYA00237777_ERZ505514 | MGnify/ENA primary metagenome ERZ505514 (study PRJEB26160, sample SAMN06269048) | microbial mat metagenome | isolation source: Oligotrophic lake microbial mat | place...
GGTTATTACTAGATGCTACAATATTTTACCGGATTGTTACACTTATTTCCGGGATACGGGTTACTTTGTCACGACAGCCGCTTGAAAAAACAATGAGTCAGGACATGGAGCGGGAATTTGCCAGCCGCGACGAATTAATAGCCTACATAAGCCAACAGTTTCCCGAAGCCGCCGCCCAGGATAGCAACGTACCCGCAACTCTAGGCGGGCGCAAAGCAGCCGAGACAGCGCTGCAACAAATTGACCCAGGCAAATACGCCTCCACCCGCAATTTCCTCAACGGCGCGGTAACGCGGTTGTCACCCTATTTGCGCTACGGCGTTTTGAGCCTTGCCGAAGTGCGGGATGTCGTGCTCTCGAAAGTGCCACATCCAGAAGATGCCGTAAAACTTGTCAACGAGTTGGGTTGGCGGGATTATTGGCAGCGACTGTATGCCGAATTGGGCCAGGGGATTTGGCAAGACCGGGAAGCTTACAAAACTGGTTACACTGCTAAAGATTACAGCGAAACTCTGCCACAGGATGTCGTCGAGGGATCGACTGGTTTGGTTTGCATCGACAGTTTCAGCCGCGAGTTGCGAGAAACCGGTTATATACATAATCACCAGCGGATGTGGATGGCTAGTTATCTGGTACACTGGCACCGCGTGCGTTGGCAAGCCGGAGCTCGCTGGTTTTTGCAACATTTGCTAGATGGAGATCCGGCGAGCAACAATCTTTCTTGGCAGTGGGTAGCAAGCACTTTCAGTCACAAACCTTATTTTTTTAATCGGGAAAATTTGGAGCGTTACAGTAAGGGGGTTTATTGTCGCGATTGTCCTCTGTACGGGCAGTGCGATTTTGAGGGAACTTACGAATATTTGGAAGGGAAATTGTTTCCTTCGGGAGAAAAGGTCGATCGTAGTGGCGGTTCTAAAAGTTGGGAACGCCCTAAAAAAGGTCGCACAAATTAAAAAGTCAGTTGTCAGTTGTCAGTAGGCAGTAGGCAGTTGTCAGTTGTCAAAAGTTAACAGTCAACCATCAACCGTCAACAGTCAACCGTCAACAATCAACCGTCAACAGTAGACCTCTTGCATAAGTCCTTTTAATCAAATTTTCGGACGATGCTCAGAGCAACGTCCCACAAGAAAAAAAAAATTGTGGGACGTTGCTCTGAGCATCGTCCTAATTATTTTTGCAAGAGGTCTAGTTAACAGTCAACCGTCAACAATTACTAATTTATGAACAATCCGATTATTTGGCTGCACGGCGACTGTTTGAGTCCTGAAGGCCCGGCTTTTCAAGCGCACCCAGAGGCACCGGCTATCTGGGTTTGGGATGATGCACTCATTGATGAATGGCAGTTGAGTCTCAAACGAATGGTGTTTATTTACGAATGTTTGCTGGAGTTGCCGGTAGTTATTCGGCGGGGCGATGTGGCTGCGGAAGTTATCGCTTTTGCGATCGAATCCGGCGCGAATCAAGTGATAACTACCGAAAGTCCCAGTCCTCGGTTTCAGGATATTTGCCGGGAAATTAGGCGATCGCACCCAGTAGAAGTTTTGCCACCGGAACCCTTTGTCCGCTACGATGGTTACATTGATTTAAAGCGTTTTTCCCGCTACTGGCGCGTCGCTGAAAAATATGTTTTTTAATTCGGTAATTGGGAATCGGGAATTGGTAATTGGTAATTGGTAATTGGTAATTGCCAAGCCATTGGCAATGGGGAATTGGTAGAAAAACAAGAAAAAGGCAAAGCGGATCATCTTATTTTTCCCCTCTTCCTTTTGCCTTCTGACTACTGACTACTGACTACTGACTGATGACTACTGCCTAATGACTACTGACTGATGACTACTGCCTAATGACTTCTTCCTTCAACTCCCCTTCAAACGCTGCAACAGCCATTGAAATCTCGATTCAGCCAAATCGGGATTTTCGACCTTTTCCCGGATAGCGCGCTCGTCGTCGGGGTCTTGATATGATAAATAATCAGTCTCTTCGCCGAAGCGTTTGACTGTACCCCGCAGTCTCGACGACAAAAATTTGGTAATCGCCCGATAAAACCGCAGGGAAAAAAGCACGTCTTGCTCGAGTTTTTCAGTTAGCAGCCGCCTCGGAATTGACAGGATGAGGCACTCTTCAATTGCCGTGACGCTAGCAGAAGGAAGCCTCCCGTCTACAAAAGACATTTCGCCCAACACTTCCCCGGCAATAATTTTTCCAATTTCTTTGTCGGCAAAAGATGATACAGCAACGCTCAAAGTTCCCTCCAGAACTATGTACAGGGCGTCTAAGGGCTTACCTTCGGTGATCAGAGTTGTGCCGGGGAGGACTTGGGTGCGGGTGCCGTTGGCGAGCATCCAATCGATGTCGCGATCGCTCAATTCGCCTAATATGACTAGAACTTTGCTCATAAAGTCAGGTTGAGATGAGATAATTTGTATTTTTTTACTTGTTTAGTTGCGTGCTGTTGTTAGATGGTCAGACCCTGAGCGAAAGCGAAGGCTAAACTTTACAAATAGAACACTAAATTTTACACAATTTTCATAATATTCAGTAATTTTGACACGATAGAGCCACAAATATTTCTCGGATCGGTGGTATTATTCTACATTAATTGTCATGGACTGTGCAGCAGCCGATCGCGTTGTATTAACTGCGCTGTGGACGGCGGGGCTGCCAAAACTGTTTTGAAAGCTTGTTGTCTCTTGGTTTCGAGCTGGTGCGCCCTCAAGAACCGGGTTTTTCCGGCGTGGCTGCGAGTGCAGCGCCCCCAAGTACAGTATTGTAGAATGCAAGCCAGACGCGCGATCGATTCCTCAATTAAACAGGATTAAGGGTGAAATCATCCCTAGGATTGATTTTTAGCCGATCGATCTGTAAATTAAAATTAGCCTCTAAACCCACCGTCCGTTCTTGAATCTAATCAGCTTGAGAGTTGACTCTTCAACGGTTGAGTGCCAATCTAGGAACAACACAACTCCTATTTGTGTCTTTTTTTAGCAAAGCTCTCGACGGTTGCCCTCAAACACTTACACTTTTAACACACGGTTCATTGAGGAGTTTCTATGAATAGTCTATTTTCCAAGTCTACTTTCGCGTTAATAAATCTTGCTGCTTTAGCTGTTTGTTGCAGTACCATGTCAGCGAAAGCTGAAACTGGCAACTTGCCCGATGTCGCTACAACTGCAACAATCGCAGCTCAAAATATTGACCAAATTTCTGAGCCGACAGCAACTTCAGCAGTTAAACCCGACGCAGAAACAACGGCTAGTAATAAAAAAATTGATTCGATCAGTTGGAGCGAACTAGCAGAAGCGGCAGAGCCAGTCGCCTCTGAACCTACTGCCAACTTGCAAGTATCTATTGCTGCACCAGAAAAATCGGAAGCAGCAACATCGGAAATTGCTGAGACAGAAACAGCGCCAAATACCTCCATTGCTGCTGAGACTGAAAATTCGGAAGAAACCGCTAAAATTGCTGATAATAGCGTCAAAGTGGAGTCAAAAGTCGAGACTGCCAAAAAGAGCGATCGACCTACCTCAATTGTTGCCGAGAGCAATAATCTTGAAGTAACAGCAACGAAGGAAGAAAAAGAAGTCAAAACAGCACAAGAATTGTTGAGCAATCCTGTCAGCACTTCCGCCTCAGCTTTGACAAACCAACCGAAAGTTGCTGAAAAACCCGCAACTGTCTCGGAACCGACTCAAAAAGTGGCTCAAGGAACTCAAATCCGACCAGGCCGAGCTACTCGTTCTGGGCCCAGCTACATCGGCATTGGTGGCAATCTAGGTTTTGGCGGAGATTCAGCCTTAGGCGACGGTTCATTTGCCATTATTAGCAAAATCGGTTTGACGAACAATTTCTCGGTGAGACCGACTGTTTTGTTCCGCGACAACTTAGCTTTTCTAATTCCCGTTACCTATGATTTTGTATCTCAAGAGACCGTCGAAGTCAGCGAGGATTTTGTGATTACTGCTGCTCCTTATGCAGGTGCTGGCGTGCTAATTTCTACCGGCGATGACGGTACTATTGGCTTCCTGATTTCGGGGGGTGTAGATGTGCCGCTGTCGAGAAATTTTACAGCAACAGCGGGACTGAATGTTGGTTTTGTTGACGGAGCTGAAGTGGGATTGTTAGTCGGTGTCGGCTATACGTTCCCAAATATTGCCAGGTAGTGTTGCTGTTTGAGCAAACGCAGGACAAATAAATATGCGCGGGGTTGGCTGTAGGAATACAGTCAACCCTTTTTGATGATGGAAAATCTGCCAATTCGATCGATGTAGGGTGCACCATAAGCAGAGAGCGCCGAGATTGATTTTTGTGAAAGATATAATGATGGTGCGATCGATCTTATATCTTGCACCGTTTTCAATAAGGATCGCGAATTAAATAATTTACACAAGTTTGTGGGGTGTCCCGCCCGCCCTTTCTGACGGGCGGGACGCCCATCCCACAAGAACCATCACGCATTGTAAGTTATTTAATTCTCCTTCCTAAGCTTTTTATGGACGGGCTCTCCTGCCCATCCCATAATCAAATTCACTCTTTGTGAAACAGGCCGGACAGCCTGTTCTTGAAAATGATGCAAGATATGAGATTGATCGCGCTTTCTCACCAATCACCCCAAAAAAAACCGTGACTAAAACAGAAATCTTAGCCGCACTCAAAACTCTCACAGCAGAAGAACGCCTAGAAATAATCGAAACAGCTTCGCGGATGATGCGCGAAGAAATCGAAGCAAAAGCCCAGCGCAAAGCCGACAAAAAGCGGCAACTCAGAGCCGCCGCAGAAGCAGCAGTCCCAGATTATATGCCGGGAGGTGCTTTACATGATTTGTGGTCGCCTGAGAGCGAACCATATTTTGAATCCGAGGAAGAATACCTTAACGCAGGGGTAAAAACCAATGCGTAAAGGCGAAATCTGGCTGGTTTCACTCGATCCTACTGTTGGCGCTGAAATTGGCAAAACCCGTCCCGTAGTTATTGTCAGCGATGAGACGGTGGGAATTTTATTGCTGGAAGTTATTGTCCCTATCACTGACTGGAAAGAGCGATACGCACAGAGAAATTGGATGGTTCGACTAGAACCCAGCAGCGAAAATGGCTTGATTAAAGTCTCAGCCGCAGATAGTTATCAAGTCCGTTCCGTTTCCCAACAAAGGTTTGTCCGACAACTCGGAACCCTTTCGGAGACAATTATCGAAGAAGTTGCAGAAGCACTGACAATTGTTTTGGATCTGGATTGAATAACTAGGCAACAGCGCACAAATAGTGTTATTTATAGATAGATTGTATGGCGCGATGGCCTTAAATGATTCCTATACAACTTACACTCAAAAATTTTCTCAGCTATCGCGAAGCTGCTTTAGACTTTCGCGGCCTGCACACCGCTTGCATTTGCGGGCCTAACGGTGCTGGCAAATCCTCTCTCCTAGAGGCGATCGCCTGGTCGCTTTGGGGCTGTTGTCGCAGCGATACAGAAGACGATATCATCCATATCGGCGAAACTGACGTGCGCGTTGATTTCACTTTTTCCACCGGCGGCCAAATCTACCGGGTGATTCGCAACCGCAGGCGCGGACAATCGGGAAGTTTGGAATTTCAAGTTAGCTTGAATGCTGCTGAAACTCAGGATCAACTCTGTTTTCGCACGCTTACGGACAAGGGCCTGAGAACAACTCAGCAGAAAATTCTCGAACATATCAAATTAGATTACGATACTTTTATTAACTCGGCGTATTTGCGGCAGGGGCGTGCTGATGAGTTTATGCTCAAAAAGCCGATCGAACGCAAACAAGTTTTAGCCAACCTGCTCAAACTCGACTCCTACGATACTTTATCCGAACAAGCCAAGGATACGTCCAAACAATTTAAAGCTCAAGTCGAAGTGCTCAAACAGAGTTTGCAAACCGTACAAGAGCAACTGCAACAAAAAGAGACGATCGCCTCGGAACAAACTCAATTGCAGCAAGCCACCGATTTGCTCCAGCAGCAACAGCAAGCCGACACAACCGAGTTACAGCAACTGCAACTCCAGCACCACAATCGCCAAACTTGGCAAAAACTCCTCGCCGGCCACCAGCAACAGCACTACAATATTTCTCAAGAATGCCGCCGATTGCAGCAAGAACTCAGCGCAGCAAAACAGCAGCAAAATGAGCTACAAGCCCTCCTAGGGCAAGAAAAGGAAATAACAGCAGGCATCGCGTATTTCCACAGCTTGCAAGCGACAGAAGAGACTCTGGCTGGCAAATTTAAGGCAAACCAACAAGCCCAAAATCAGCGTCAGCAATTGCAAGAACAGCAACGGCAAGAACTGAGCTTTTTGCAAAGCAAAATTCAGCAGTTGCAAGCTCAATTAGAGGTTTTAGAACAAGATGAAAAAGATGTTCTGGAAATTCTCAAACAGCAGCCGGAGGTTGACAAAGGACTCGCACAGTTGCAAGCAGTTCGATCGCGCCTCAGCGAACTCGACCAACTGCAACTGCAAGTTTCGCCGCTGCTACAACAGCAGCAGCAAAAACAACAAAAGCTCGATCGCGCCCGCGCCGGTTTAACAGCCCGCTTAGACGAAATCAACCGACAGGTACAAGTTCAGCAGCAGCAGCGACAGCCGGAATTGCAGCAGGAAATCTCCGCCATCGCCAATCAAATTTTGCAGTTGGAAAACAAGCGAGTTTATCAAGAACGAGTCCGCGAAAAAGGCCAAGAAAGGCACAGTTTTCTGGAAAACCTGCAAGCCAAAAGCCGCGACTATCAAACCAGACTCGCCGAAATCGACCAAAAACTGCAACTGCTGCGGAAAAATGAAGGAGAAACCAGCGCAGGCGAAGCTAAAGTCTCGAATTTTGAGGAAAACGAGCAATCGAATTCGCGTTTAATGGTGCGGGATGCAAATTTTGGCAATTGTCCTTTGTGCGATCGACCTTTAGACGAACACTACTGGAATTTGGTAGTCACAAAACACCACTCCCAACAGCAAGAAATTTGGAACCAACTGTGGGTTGTGCGCGAACAGTTGGCTGTTTCCGAGCGCGAAATTCAAGTCCTCAGACATGAATACCGCGAACTAGAACAGGAATTAGCGCCCTATCAAGAATTGCGGGAACGCCGCAGCCATTTGCAAGCACAATTAGACGGCCTGGATCAAGACGAAAACAGGCTGCAAAGTATGCGTCAAGATGCGGAGGAAATAGAGCGGTTGCTGAGTACCGGCGAGTATGCAGCCGATGATTTGGGCGAACTACAGCAAGTCGAACAGCAACTGCAACAGCTAAATTATAGCGATCGCAGTCACTCCCTCGCCCGCAGCGATGAAAAGCGCTTGCGGTGGGCGGAAATTAAGCAAGCTCAAATCAAAGATGCTCAGCAGAAACTGGATAAAATTAATACCCGCCGCCCGGATTTGCAAACTCAATTAGCCACGGTACAACAACAGTTAGAACTGCAAAAAAATAGCTCGGAAATTCAGCAGCAAATTCTGTCTTTAGATAGATACATTGCGGAAGTTGGTTATAATTTGGAACAGCACGAACACGTCCGCAGCGAAATGCGTAAAACGCAATTTTGGATCGCTAGGGCCGAAAAATTGCGATCGGCAACTGTGCAGTACCCGCAAGTGCAGCAGCGGATTAATGAAATTGCTAATTCCATCGCCGTGCGCGATCGAGATTTGCAAGCTGTCAGCGCTCAAACTTCCGCGATGAACCAGCAATTGCAAGAACATCCCGATCCCACAGCCCGCATAAGTGCGATCGAACAGCAAATCAGTCGCCGCCGCCAGCAGCTAGACCAACATTTGGGAAGTCTCGGACGCCTCCAGCAGCAGCAGCAAAATCTGGAAAATCTGCAAGTTCAGCTAGTAGCTCAAAAAGAGCAAATGCAAGTTGCTAAACGCCAATACCGAGTTTATCAAGAGTTGGGTCAAGCCTTTGGTAAAAACGGCATTCAAGCTTTAATGATTGAAAATGTTTTGCCTCAACTCGAAGCTGAAACAAATCAGATATTGTCGAGATTGAGCGCGAATCAGTTGCACGTTCAATTTATTACTCAGCGGGCGGCTGCTTCTAAAAAAGCAACTAAGTTGATTGATACTTTAGACATTTTAATTGCTGATGCTCGCGGTACTCGCGCCTACGAAACTTACTCGGGCGGTGAAGCTTTTCGGATTAATTTTGCGATTCGGCTGGCGCTGGCGAGATTGTTGTCTCAGCGGGCGGGGACGGCTTTGCAAATGTTGATTATTGATGAGGGATTTGGGACTCAAGATGCGGAAGGGTGCGATCGGCTGATTGCTGCAATTAATGCGATCGCCTCCGACTTCGCCTGCATCCTCACCGTTACCCATATGCCCCACCTGAAAGAAGCTTTTCAAGCCAGGATTGAAGTAAACAAAACTGCTCAGGGTTCTTGCATCAGCTTGTCAATTTAGAAGGGTTATAACCATTTTGAATTTTTAATTTTCGATTCAAGATGCAGACGGCGGTTGAAACCGCGTCTACACAAACAAAACCCGCCTCCGCGGGTTGAAGATCGGACGGTTAAAATTATGTTATTTTCTTTACACCGCGGAGGCGGACTACCCTTCCCGAAGGCTAACGACTACGTTTGTATAGGCTGCGATTGCAACGATCGGGGCGCTCTCAATGACAAAAAACGTTAACTGAACCGTATTGTTGTATGGACGCGAATTCCATTCGCCCGCTCTTCAACCCGCGGAGGTGTTCGGCGAGCGAAGTCGAGTCGCGGGTTTTGTCTGTATAGACGCGAATTCGGCGTTGCTTAATCAGGGTATGAAAAAATAACTTTAAAATCCAAAAGCTTTGTGGGTACTGGTTTCTATGACGGGCATATTTAGCGTTTCATACCGTAAATCAGCAACGCCGCGCGAATTCCATTCGCCCGCTCTTTGATTCGCTCTTCCTTCCATTCGCTCTTCCTTCCATTAGCCCGCTCATCCATTCGCCCGCTATTCATTTCCCCGTCGGCTTTTTGGGGTTGCTGGGTTTGTTAGGTTAAACTAAAAATAAGCTTATAAAATCAGAGTGCCTCAAGCTATTTATAAATTTTTATTGTTCTGTCCCCTCCCTGGGAATTTGGATATTGCCACAGATGACAACAGACTCTTTCCACCTGTCTCTCCTAGAGTGGGCGATCGCAGCTTCGAGCAACAGCATCCTAATTGCAGATGCTCGCAGGCCTGACACACCTATTATCTACTGCAATCCTGCTTTTGAGAAACTGACCGGTTACAGTGCCGAAGAAGTTATTGGACGCAACTGCCGGTTTTTGCAGGGCCCCGATACCGATCAGGCCGAATTAAATAAACTCCGCCGCAGCTTGCAAGCGGGAACGGAAATTCAGGTAGTTCTCAAAAATTATCGCAAAGACAAAACTCCTTTTTGGAACGAATTAATGGTTTCCCCCATCCTAGACAATGAGGGAAAATTAACTCATTTTATCGGAGTTCAGAACGATATTAGCAAAAGAGTAGCAGCGGAAACAGCCCTGCAAGAAAGCGAAGAAAGATTGCGGGCGATCGCCACTGTTACTCCCGTTCCCATGCTAATTACGCGCCTGAAAGACAGCGTGATTTTGTACGCCAATCCAGCCCTAGGGGTAAGTTTAGGTTTGAGTTCAGAACAGTTGATAGGCAGCAAAAAGAGCGACTTTTATGCTAATGTGAGCGATCGCCATAAATTGTTAGAATTAGTCAAACAAAATGGCTTTAGCGACAGCGAACAAATCTGCCTTAAAAAAGCAAACGGCAGTTTGTTTTGGGTAAAAATGTCGATGCGATCGATTAATTTTAACGGCGAAGCAGTAATTTTATCGGCATTTTACGATATTACCGATCGCCTAGAAACAGAAACAGCACTGCGGCAAAGCGAAGCGAGGTTCCAAAAACTAGCCGCCAACCTTCCCGGAATGATTTATCAATTTCAGTTAGCAGCAGACGGTACTGTGTCATTCCCCTACGTCAGTTCCGGCTGCCGCGAACTCTACGAATTAGAACCAGAGGTACTCCAAAATTCAGCTATTCCCGCGATCGAAATGATTCATCCAGACGACGCGCAAAGCTTCCAGGAATCTCTGGCTGTCTCAGCTAAAACATTAGAGCCTTGGCGGTGGGAAGGCAGATTAGTTTTTCCGGGCGATCGGGTCAAGTGGATTAGCGGGGCTTCCCGACCCGAACTGGGCGAAAAAGATAACATTATTTGGGATGGCTTGTTGATTGACATTAGCGATCGCAAACTTGCAGAATCAGCACTGCGACAAAGCGAAGCCAGATTCCTAAAAATGGCCGCCAATGTGCCGGGAATGATTTATCAATACTTGCTGAGTCCCGATGGTTCCAATGAATTCATTTATGTCAGTTCCGGCTGTTGGGAACTCTACGAATTAGATCCAGAAAAAATTCAAAGAAACTCCGATTTAATGTGGTCAGCGGTGCATCCAGAAGACCTAAAACCCCTGTTAGAATCAGTCGCAATTTCAGGGCAAACTTTACAACCTTGGAAATATGAAGGGCGGATCGTAACCCGATCGGGAAAAATGAAATGGATTCGCGCCATTGCCCGCCCCGAACTGCAACCGAGCGGCGATATACTTTGGGAAGGGGTGACAATCGACATCAGCGATCGCAAGCTAGCAGAAATCGCCCTCAGCGAGTCAAAAATCGCCCTACAACAAGCTAATCAAAAACTTGAAAAGCGCGTCTTAGAACGCACGGAAGCCTTGGAAACATCCCAAAAAATGCTGTGGTTGGTAATCAATAACATCCCTCAGTTAATCGCCTGGAAAGATCGAGATTTAGTTTACTTGGGAGGCAACAAAAACTTTGCCAAAGTCGCAGGTTTCAATCACCCCAGTGAAATCGCCGGTCTCACCGAATTCGATATGCCCTGGAAGCCGGAAGAAACAGAATTTTTTCTAGCCTGCGACCGCCGCATCATGGCAACAAACACCCCCGAATATCACATCATAGAATCCAAAATGCAAGCCGACGGCACCCAGCGCTGTCTGGATACAAATAAAATACCTTTACACGACAATTCCGGCAATGTTGTCGGCATTTTGTCTACGTTTGAAGACATCACCGATAGGCTTTCCCTAGCAGCTAAAGTCCGTGCCAGCGAGGAACTATTTCGCACAATTTTTGAAGATGCACCAATCGCTATTTACTTAGCTAATTTAGATGATAACAAGTTAGTGAGAGTCAATAAAACTTATTGCGAAATGCTGGGATATACCATAGCAGAATTGCTCGCCAAAACATTTATAGAACTTGGGCATCCCGACGATTCTCCAAAAAATATCCAAGTTGCTGATTCTCTTGAGCGGGGAGAAATTACTCACTATCAAATCGAACTCCGCCAGATTACCGCTACAGGTAAAATTGTTTGGGTAAATGTGACAGCTACTTTAATTCGAGACGGCGAAGGAAAACCTATTTACAACTTAGGGATGATTGAAAATATAACGAACCGCAAAATTTCCGCCGCCGCACTCCAAGCTTCCGAATCTCAATTAAGAAAACAAGCCGCCCAATTGCAAGAAGCCTACGAACAGCTACAAAACGCTCAAATCCAATTAGTTCAATCCGAAAAGATGTCGAGTCTCGGTCAGATGGTGGCTGGCATCGCCCACGAAATCAACAATCCAGCAACTTTTATTAACGGCAATATTTCTCATACATACAACTATTTTCATGATTTAATAGAACTCTTAAGTCTCTACCAGGAATGCTACCCGTCCCCAGTGCCTCTGATTGCTGAAAAAGTTAAGGACTTAGAGTTGGATTTTCTGAAGGAAGATTTGCCAAAAATGCTAAATTCCATGAGAGTAGGAATAGAAAGAATCAGTAATATTGTGTTGTCGCTGCGGAACTTTTCGCGACTGGATGAATCAGAAATGAAGTTGGTAGACGTTCATGAAGGAATTGACAGTACACTGTTAATATTGCAGCACAGATTGCATCAGGCAAGTATAAAAAGCGGAATTGAAATTATTAAAGAATACGGAAAAATATCCAAGATTTACTGTTGTGCGGGTCAGTTAAACCAGGTATTTCTAAATATTATCAGCAATGCGATCGACGCTCTAGAAAACCAACCGGAACCTCGGACGATCGTGATTCGCACCCTCATGAAAAAAGCTGGGTTGAAAAGCCACAGTAAAAACCAGCTCAGTGATTGCGATCGCATTGTAATTTGCATCGCCGACAGTGGCCCGGGAATGAGCGAAGAGGTTCGCAAGCGGCTATTTGACCCCTTCTTCACCACCAAGCCCGTAGGGGCTGGAACTGGCTTAGGATTATCCATCAGCCATCAGATTGTGGTAGAAAAACATAAGGGAAGCCTGCGGTGCATCTGTGCGCCCGGACAGGGAGCGGAATTCTGGATTGAAATCCCCTGCTGAGCGATCGTCCATTAATTTAAAAGTTTCAATATCTAACTTTTAATTCCCAATTGCCGTCGGTGCTTGAGTTATCAGCGTTTTGAATTAACCGCACTCAGAGGCCGGAACAAATCGCACTCAGCGGTGTGCTAATCTGCTGCCCTTATTCGCTAGGCAATTATGCTGAAAAAACTACCTTTATCCAGGTCTCGCTATATGCCAGCCGGGTTGACGCTGGCTTTGGGTGTCGGGCTGTCGATCCTGGCATTCGCCTTGGTTTGGGACTGGGAAGACAAGCGCCGCGACTACGAAATGCAGCGCCGCATCGACGATATTTCGATCGGCATCGAACGCCAGCTCAACTCCGACTTAGATACTGTTCTCGCCCTCAGCGACTACATGAAAGCCTTCAGCGTCGTCGAGCGTTCCTCTTTTGCCCGGTTTGTCGCCCGTCCCCTATCCGTCCACCCCAGCCTGCAACTCCTGGCTTGGGCCCCCCGCGTCCCCAATTCCGAGCGGCGCAACTACGAAACCAAAGCTAGAACCGAAACAGATCCCAGCTTCGAGATTACAGAGCGCGGCCCGCGAGGAGAACTCCGCAAGGCCCTCCAGCGTTCCGAATACTTCCCGGCTTTCTACGTCGAACCACCAGCCGGAAACGAGACAGTATTAGGCTTTGACCTCGCCTCCCACCCAGAAATCCGCGTCGCGATCGATCAAGGGCGCGATACAGGAGAAATGATTGTCACGAACTACGGCGGCCTAACTCAGGGCAATTCCCCGGAACTAGGTCTTTTGGCCATTGTTCCTATTTACGAAAACAGCAGTAAACCGACTACCCTGGAATCCCGTCGCCAACTGCTACAAGGATTTGTTCTGGGCGTATTTCGAGGCAAAGATATTTTCCAAACCTCTTTAAAAGGACGCAATACCGACTACCTCAATATTTATCTCGCCAGCGAGGCTCCAGACAAGCAAGAAGCAGGGTCGCTGTTACCGAAAACGGGGAACCCAGTTCTCAAAAATCTCCCTGGTAACGGACGAATTCAGCAATTTGCGGTGCTGTTCCAATCCGCCAGCCAACAAGTGCTTCCAGCATCAGCCGCTGCGGAACGAGCCCTCAGGCCCAACTGCCCGATTCTTGACAATCCAGGCCCGAACTATACAGCTTGCAGAAGGCGGCTGAAAATTAGCGGCCGCCAGTGGTCTATGTACGTGTCGGCAACGCCGGAAATTCGCAGGATTCGCAAGCACTGGCGCTCTTGGGGAACTCTGACGATGGGGATGCTGTGGACTCTGATTCCGGTGACATATATGCTGACATCTTTGAGCCGCACGGCCCAAATCGAAAAGCTAGCCGGAGAAAGAATTCGCCAAGCCGAACAGTTGCAGGCTGCTTACCTACAGTTGGAACTCGAACAAGCTAAATCTGAGCAATTGCTGCTGAACGTTTTGCCGGCTGCGATCGCCCTGCGTTTGAAGGACAATGAACACAATATCGCCGAAAGTTTTGCGGAAGTAACTGTGATGTTTGCCGACATTGTGGGGTTTACAGAGCTTTCGTCGAGAATTTCAGCGACGGCAGTGGTGGAAGTTCTCAACGATATTTTTTCGGCTTTTGACCATTTGGCCGATCGTCACGGTTTGGAGAAAATTAAGACGATTGGTGACGCTTACATGGTTGTCGGCGGTTTGCCTACGCCACGAGAGGATCATGCCGAGGCGGTTGCGAATATGGCGATCGATATGTTGCACGAAATTAGGCTCCTCAGTTTAGAACATTCGGAACCTTTCAGCATTCGGATCGGGATTTGCAGTGGCCCTGTCGTTGCCGGCGTTATCGGCTTAAAAAAGTTTATTTACGACCTCTGGGGCGACACAGTAAATATTGCTTCGCGCATGGAATCCCACGGGATTACCGGCTGCATTCAAGTCACCGCCGAAACCTACGAAATATTAAAAGATAAATACACATTTCAGAAGCGCGGCGCCATTCAAATTAAGGGCAAGGGATACATGATTACTTATTTGCTGACTGGGAAAAAAGAGTATTGACACCGCCCGCAAACGGATACAAGCCTCCGATTCCCCGATCGACTAAGACTTTCGATCGCCAAGCTAAAATATGATAAGTTCAAGGTATTCTGTCACGCCTGCACCAAATGAGGAAAAACCATGACGACGCTGCTAATTCAAACCGAAAGCATCCCACTGACGGTCAATTTCCCTGCGATCGAATCGATGACTGTTGAACAGTTCTATGAATTCTGTCTAGTTAATCGCGATTTGAGAATTGAGCGTACAGCCAGTGGAGAAGTTATCATTATGCCACCAGCCTTTTCAGATACAGGGAACCGCAACATTAAAATAGCTCAGCAACTTGCGAACTGGGCAGAAGAAGATGGTACCGGTGAAGCGTTTGACTCCAGTGCAGGCTTTACCTTGCCCAATGGAGCAACCCGCTCCCCCGATGTCTCATGGATTAAACTAGAGCGTTGGAATGCCTTAACTGAAGCACAAAAAGCCTCATTCGCCCCGATTTGTCCAGACTTTGTGATCGAATTGCGGTCTTCTAGTGACACTCTCAAGGGATTGCAAAAAAAGATGCAAGAATATATTGACAACGGTGTATCGATCGGCTTTTTGATCGATCGCAAAAATAGAAAAGTATACATCTACCGTCCCGATCGCGAACCTGAAATCTTAGATAATCCTGAAACAGTGAGCGCAGATCCAGAGTTACCGGGATTTGTCTTGCGGATGGCAAAAATCTGGTGATTTAGATCGTTACACCATACTCAAAGACATCAATTCATCGGTCATTTCAAAATTCGCCGTCACACTTTGCACATCATCCAAATCTTCCAGTGCATCCATTAACTTAAGGAGCGATAGAGCTTTTTCAGGAGTGTCTATTTCCACTGTATTGCTCGGAATCCAGCGATTTTCCGACTGCAAAACTGCAAAACTTTTTTGTTTCAAATGACACTCCCCGCTCTTTCATAGACTGGGATTCTTGGTTCATAGATCCCTTATTTTTTAGCTCGAATCACTAAATCAATTAACTGTTCTCGTCCCCAGAGTTGTACCCCATTCGCTTGAGCCAGTTTATGAGCATTTGATGTAAACTTACTGTTTGTAATCACGATCGCATCCTGCGCCCCGTAATACTTAACCGCACTAACCACTTCTTGCACGGCGGAATTTCCCACTTTGCCTTGATAGCGTTTTGCCTGAACAACGGTTTTCTTGCGGGCTTTAGAGAGAATCAAGTCCGCACCAAAATCCCCCGTTTTGGGTGTCATTTCGACCGCATAGCCGAGATTGCGGAAACAGCAGGCTAAAAATTCCTCAAACTCTTCTCCCGTCATGCGATCGACCTGATCGATTAAATACCCAATCTCTGGCACTTCTAACCGCGTAGAACCTGCTAAAATCTGCTTAAATTTTTTCAGCAGAATTGCACTCAACTTAGTAGAAGGAGAATGAGCAGATCGAGAGGGAGTTTGTGATTCAGTATCGATTAAATCAGCAATCTTTGGCACGTCTAATAGTGTAGCAACTTTTAAGATTTTTTTGAAGTTTTGCAGCATACTTGAACTCAATTTATTAGTAGAAGGAGAATCAGAAGATAAAGAGGGAGTTTGTGATGCAGCTTGGACTTCAGTTTGTGCTTCAGTGGGTTCCGATACCGCATCCTCGATCAAAGTTGGCTGGGCTTGTTTTTTCGCTTGCTTTCTTTTGCTCAAAACAGCCCGTTGAATTGTCAGCAAAATTTTTCCCTCTTGTTCATTAATTTCACCGTCAGCCTCGATAATCTCAGTGCATCGCTTTAAAAGTGGTTCGGCAAAGTCGAGTTCAAGTTGTTCGAGTAAAATATCCAACTTAGGAAGCAATTTTGACTTGTTTGTCACAGATTCAATCTCAGCTAAAGTCCTGGGATTTAAATTCGCTGCTTGTAATTCCGGTAATAACTCATCCCATCGGGTGAATTTTTTGCTCGCATAGACGACATACACCAAAATCCAATCCATCACCGTTTCTTGTGCGATCGCTTTTTCTAAATATTGCTCACTTTCCGCTTGCAATACCTCTCGTAAATCTTCCAGCTTAGTTTCGATTTCCGAGGAATCGAGATGCGCCTCATAAAACCGACAAGCACCGTATCCCAGCGCGTAAATCATTGCCGCACTGGCGCTAGCATTAATCACCGCACCCGCCAAGGGAATATTGCTGACAAGCGTAACTCCAGCTTCGATCGCTAAATTGCTACCCAAGGATAAACCGAAAATAGCGACAACTTCTTTTTTGCGATCGCTCGATCGCAAATCCATGCCATAGGCGGCAGCAATTTGATAAACCAACTCGGCAGATAACGCCGTCATTGCCGCTAAATCCATGCCAGCCAAGGCCAAAGCCGCGCCGGGAACTAAACTGCTAACCAAGCCACTTCCTGCAGCTAGCAAGGCTTTTTCCACCATTAAGTGATGTGAAATCTCTTGGGGTTTCTCGTGAGGATGTTGGCGCTGTAACTCTCGAACTTGCGCCTCGGCAGATACGACATCAACAGCATCTATAGCATTAACTAACCAGTCGATTTTGAACTTTTCAGTCAGTTTTTTCAGGATAGGACTTTGGGAAATCAAACCGATGGATGAACCCAAAAAATTGGGAAATTGGAGTGCTGCACTTCCAGCACTCGCCGCCGCATTCCCCATCGCACTAGCCGTATCAACGATCGCACTTCCAGCACTGCCGGCTGCATTCCCCACCGCACTAGCCGTATCAACAATCGCACTTCCAGCACTGCCGGCTGCATTCCCCACCGCACTAGCCGTATCAACGATCGCACTTCCAGCACTGCCGGCTGCATTCCCCACCGCACTCGCCGTATTAAAAAAAATCGCACTTCCAGCACTGCCGGCTGCATTCCCCACTGCACTAGCCGTATCAACAATCGCACTTCCAGCACTCGCCGTATTAACAAAAATCGCACTTCCAGCACTGGCTGCCGCATTCCCTACCGCACTAGCCGTATCAACGATCGCACTTCCAGCACTCGCCGCCGCACTCCCTACCGCACTCGCGCTTGCAGAGACGGCTCCGAAAACGGAACCGAACCAATTGGATGTATCCTCTGGTTTAGCCTGCACATCCGATTTGGATCGATCGTTAGTTTCTGCTACTTCGGCTGACGGAACTTCTTTTGAGTGGGTGCTATCTGTTTTGATTTCGTTGTTATCTAGCATGGGTTTATACCATTTATAAAAAAGGTTGCTACCATAAAAATATTAGGTTTGTTTCCTGGGTTCTTGAAAATAACAGGTGCGTCGCTATTAGATTGTAGCTCTTTTTTGAGGATTGTCGATGGCGACGCACCCTACGAATTTTGCTAGTCATGGATGCGGACTAAAGTCCTCACTACAAACCTAGGAATTTTACATCATAATCGAAGACATCAATTCATCGGTCATTTCAAAATTAGCCGTCACACTTTGCACGTCGTCCAAATCTTCCAGCGCATCCATTAACTTAAGCAGCGATCGAGCTTTCTCAGGACTGTCCATTTCCACCGTATTACTCGGAATCCAGCGAGTTTCCGACTGTAAAACTGCAAAACCAGTTTGTTTCAAAACATCAGCCAGTTGTTCCAAATTAGGCACACTTGTAAATACCTCTGCACCTTCAGTATCCTCATCAATTAATATCAAATCGTAAGATTCCGCAGTCGCCTCTAGGGATGCTTCAAACAATTTTTCCTCATCAATCGGGCCGCGTACCGTGCAAACTCCTTTGTGGTCAAACATCCAGCCCACACAACCATTTTCGCCCAGATTGCCACCGTTTTTACTAAAAGCTTCCCGCAAGTCAGCCGCCGTGCGATTGCGGTTGTCTGTCAGCGCTTCAATCATAATCGCAACTCCTCCAATACCGTAACCTTCGTAGCGAATAGCTTCTAATTCCGAACTACCCCCGGCTAAACCGGCACCTTTGGCGATCGCCCTTTCGATGTTTTCACTAGGAATATCAGCCGCCTTCGCTTTTTCAATAGCCGTTCGCAGTTGAAAATTGCCAGCCGGATCAGGTACTCCGCTGCGGGCTGCGACAATAATTTCGCGAGATATCCTAGCAAAAACTTTGCCTTTAGCGGAATCAACTCTAGCTTTTTGGCGTTTAATAGTCGCCCACTTACTGTGTCCAGACATACCGATTTGAGATTTAAGATTTACAACGTGCGATCGAGATCAAATAAACCTAGGGTGCGGAGTACGCACCTTACACACATAGCATAAAATGCGATTTTTTGCACGAATTTCATCTTTAATTAAAGCGAACAACGGCTTCAGTGTCCGTGAGGTGGGAAGTATCGCCATTAAGTGCGATCGACCATTCGCCCTCACCCCGCACAACTTTCACCAAACAGCACAGAGAAGCGTTAATTTCCGTTTCAACACCGCCGGCCAGCCCGATCGCAGTTCCCAAAACCGAAGCACCGTGACCTACTAATAACATATCATCAGGAAACTCATTAGCGAGGCGTTTTGCGGTTTCCCCCGCCCTTTTGAGACAAGCTTCAGCGGTTTCGGGATAATTAGCAATACCGCCCTTGTAAGCAGCATCAATCCTCGGAAAACGCCTGCACAAATCCTCGACAGATTCAGTTTCCGGCATTTCCGTCATCCATTCAGGATTCAGCCATTCGCACAGTCCCCACTCTAATTTTATCGACAAATCAAGAGCTTCTGCCGCGTGATTTGCCGTTTGGACAGTTCGCAGAAAAGGGGAAGCGAAAATGTGAGAAATTCCTTCACCTTTGAGGCGATTAGCGAGTTGTTTTGCTTGAACGTGACCGTCTTCGGAAAGATGGGGGTCATAGCGGTGTTCTGCGGTAAGAAACCAGTCGGGGTTAACGAAGTCGATGCGGTTTCCGTGTCGTGCGATCCAGACTGTTTGTGGCATGAGTTGGTTTTAGTTTTGCTGCTAGATGTAATATTATATCAAAGATGCTGATTTGTGCTCTTTATGAAATTCGAGTGGGATGAAAACAAGGCGGCGATAAATTTGTCCAAGCATGGGCTCTCATTTGAGGAAGCCAGAACGGTTTTTGACGATCCCCTTTACGTCGATTTATACGATCCAGATCACTCTGATGAAGAAGATCGCTATATTATTGTTGGAGAGTCCCAGCAAGGTAATTTATTGATAGTGTCGTATACAGAAAGAGCAGATTTTATTCGTTTGATTAGCGCCAGAAAAGTAACACGAGTGGAGCGAGAAGTTTATGAAGAAGGATGAAACAGGGATGGACGATGAGCTGCGGTCGGAATATGATTTGAGGAAGTTGCGTGTCAGAAGGGTAGGCCCTGGACGAAAGACCTTTGGTGGTGTAAATATTCGTTTAGAACCGGATGTTGCAGAGATGTTTCCCGATTCTGAAGCGGTGAATGAAGCTCTGCGGTTTTTGATTAGAATTACTAAAGAAAACGTGGTGTCTGAGAAATAATATCATTTTCTGTTGCATCAGAATGATACAGAGGACACGGCAGTGCCGTGTCCTAATTTCGGTAATATTAATAATTCTGATGCTAGCGAATTTGATCTAAGCGATCAATTGTAGGGAAACGGCACTGCCGTGTCCTGATTTTGGTAATATTAATAATTCTGATGCTACTGAATTTGATCTAAGCTCGCGGATCAATCCGTGGGGTCGGTTTAAAGTCTTTAACCAATTTTACCACAACTGTGCATTATTATGATTTCACAACTATTTGACACTGCGCTAAAATTAAATCAGTCACTCTCTATTTCTCTATTGTCCAATGGCTCAATCTACAAAGCAACTCCACGCCCAAATTCAAGCCATGCCCAGCGATACTGTTAAGGCGATCGTGCTTTCATGGCTGAATCTGTCCAATGCCAATCTCAGCGACTTTGAACAATCGCAGAAATTGCGGAGGGAAGCGAGGGATATCAGTGGGGAGAAATTGACACAGCAAACCAGTTTCAACCCCTCAGCGAAGAACAAACGATCGCCCGGAGTGTCTTGGCATTGCAAGATTACCAAACAAACAAGAAAGGCATTTCGGGCGATCGGGTTAAGCAATGGGCAGATAGTTTAGGAAGCGATCGTTTTGGCTACCTATGCCAAAATAAAGTTACAAAATAAAGTTAACCGTTCATCATAACTTTTATGACCCTTACACTCACCTTACCTCCAAAAATCGAAGCACTGCTGCGCCAACGGGCTGAAAGTACAGGACAAGATATAACCAGTATTGCCTTAGCTGTTCTCGCGTTCGGACTTAGCTTTGATGAAAGCGATTTCTTCGAGGCATTGGAAGGTATTCAACGCGGACTTGATGACTTCGATCGGGGTCAATTTTCTAGTCTGGAAGAATTTGTCGATCGACAAAACCAGAAATACGGACTTTCTTTGGAAGCATGATCTATCGCATTGACTTTTCCAGTACAGCTCAATCTGAAGCTGATGCAGCGTTTCTGAACTTTTCCCAATTCACGACTCCCGAACGCGCTCAAGCATGGTATCAGGGCCTGATTAAAGTAACTTCTTCCAGTCCGCGTCGGCGGACATCGTTTGTATAGCCGCGAATTCCATTCGCCCGGTAACTTAATTTGTATAGCAGCGAATTACATTTTCCCCCTAACTCGCAGCATCTTATTTCCGCCTTTCTGAAACTCATAAGGAGCCTCTTGAATTTCTACACTAAAACTTCTCTTTTTCAATTCAGCAATAATCTGGTTTAAGTGCTCTGATTCCTCCCCGCTAAAACTCTGCAACAGAGGAAATACCCGGACTTCCTTCGCAACCCGACACATTTCTGTAATTGCTTCCAGATGAAATTCTTCGGAAAGCAGGTGAGAATAAGCAAATAAGAAATTGCTGCACAAAGCTAGATCGAATTGACAGTTCTCGAAAGGCAAAACTGGCAGCTCAGCATTCAGGTAGCGGCCTTGCTGCAAGCCTGATGGAAAATCTTCTAAAAATTCCTGCATCGCCTTCATTCGCACTTCGCCTAGCTGGTAGGGCGATTCAAAATTATTCCACAGGTAGCAGTCTAAATTGGCTTTAACACCGTCAATCACAGTTTGATATGTTTCTTGGATGCGATCGCCAATTTCCACCGCACTAAACTGATAAACTGGATCGCAAGAAATTACATTTTTACCTTGGCGAGTCATTTCTGCATTGAAGCTCGCCGGGCCGCCCGCACAATCAAGAATTTCTAGCTTGAGGTCACTTGATGTCAAGCTAAACATTCCTATGTATTCATCCAAGCAGCGTCCCCAGGGAATTACTTTATCCAATTTTAGTGACACTTGTCTTTGTCCTGCAGATAGAATTATCTAATATTTTACCTCAAATCAGGGTGGTTTTTTCCTATCTCCTTTCTGTGGCGGGTTGATTTGTATCCCGAGTTATGTATGAAGAATTTTGCTCAAACGAGATCCTAATCCTGACAACAGTTGGCGGGCTTTACACTTTCTTTACAAACAAGGTACAAAATAGTTAAGTGCGATCGCACAATTTTTATGCTTGACCTGTGGATTTTGCAGCGAAGCGAGGCTACACTAGACAGCAGGGAAAATAAACTAAAATCAACTAGCTAAATTGCTCTTGTTCATTGGCAGGCTGCCACCAGGGAAGAAAGATGAAACATACCATTCAAACCGCTACAAGTCTGAGTTTGTCAGCACTCCTGGTGCTATTGAGTTCGCTGCCCAGTATAGCTCAGTTGCCTGCCGTCAGAACTCCTGCGCCTGCTAGGAACCCAAACCAACCGAGAGTACCGCCGCCACCTCCGGGTTCGAGTTTGCCGCCGATCGGCAATTCTGGTTCGCTGACATCAGAAGCAGCTTATACTTTAGGCCCGGGCGATCGCATTGCTTTAGATATCTTCGGCGTCCCTGAATTCAGCAAGGAATATCAAGTGTTAGTTGACGGGACACTCAATTTGCCAATCATTCGCAGCGTCTCAATTCAAGGGTTGACGCTGCAACAAGCCGCTAATGTGATTACCCAGCGATACGAACCCTTCATCAATGTTCCCGTTGTTACCGTGACTGTGATCGTCGCTCGCCCCCTAAATATAGGTCTTGCGGGTGAAGTTACTCGCCCGGGTTCCTACAAGATTAATCCCACTAGAGAAGGAGGAGGAGTAAAATTCCCGACTTTGATGGAAATGCTGCAACTTGCACAAGGGGTGACATCAGCAGGAGATATGCGAAATGTCCAAATTCGTCGTCCCCGCAGAGGCGGGCCGGAGCAAGTTACTAATGTTGATTTGCAGGATTTTTTAGACACGGGAAATTTGCGTCAAGATGTCACGATTCGAGATGGAGATACAATTTTTGTACCGACAGCAAGGGCCCTGAATACTCAAGAAGTTCGTCAAAGAGCCAGTGCTAATTTTTCCGCTGATATTACTAAACCAATTGGCGTGGTAATTGTCGGGGAAGTAAACCGGCCGGGGCCTTATACTGTATTTGCTTCGGATGTGCGATCGAGCAACCAACAAACAGAGTTGAGTTTTGTATCTATCGACCAACAGCAAGGAGCAGTTGTAGGCTTACCAACAATAACTAGAGCACTGAAAATTGCTGGTGGTATCACTACAGAAGCTGACATTCGCCGCGTGCAAATCCGCCGCCGAGTCAGAGGTGGCAATGAACAAACTATCATGGTAAATCTGTGGGATTTGCTGCAAAAAGGCGACACAACTCAAGATATTTTGCTGCAAGAAGGAGATAGCGTAATTATCCCGACAGCAGCTACTGTAGACTTAGCTGAAGTTTCTCAAGTCGCAAATAGCAGTTTTTCTCCGAACGCGATTAGCATCAATATTGTAGGAGAAGTAATTAGGCCTGGGGCTTTGCAGGTGCGGCCTAGTACATCCCTGCACCAAGCTTTGCTCACCGCAGGCAGTTTCAATCAATTGCGGGCTAAAAAAGACAGAGTAGAACTATTGCGTTTGAACCCCAACGGTACTGTTTCTCGTCGCACGATCGAGGTGGATTTTGCTCAAGGCTTGAATCCTAATAATAACCCCACTCTTCGCAACGACGATGTGATTCTGGTAGCGCGATCGGGCTATGCTAGGGTAGGAGACAATATCAACAGTTTCTTGCAGCCAATAACAGGAGTTGCAACTGGGATCAGCGCTGTTAGCGGCGTTCTTACTGGGTTTCAATCAACTATCAACGCTTTTCAAAACTTATTTTTGGGAGGGGATTTCGAGCGGCGAAATCAGCTCAGACAGATTCGCGAACAACGTCAAGACAGACAAGAGCAACGTCAAGACAGGCTGCTAGACAGAGAGCTACAACGTGAAGACAGACTGCGGCAAGAAGAAGATAGAAGACTGCAACTTGAAGACAGACAGCGGTCAATAGATCTTCAGAATCAGCAGCTTCTGATTCAACAGCAGCAACTTCAGCTCCAAAATCAGCAGCCGCAGCAAATGCAGCCACCAACTACGACAACAACTCCTTGATATCTAGTCAGGTAAAATAACCCTTCTAATTTTGTAGTGAGGACTGAAGTCCTCCCTACAAAACAATTTGATTGCGGTCGTTAAGCTCAAACTACACGCATCAAGTCCGCACCGAAGAAATTTAAACTAATAATTTAAATACATATTATCTCAGAAAAATTGCGAGTTGTTAAGGGATAATTCAAAATATTTAACAAAACTTTTCTGTATATATCTAAACCTTTAGCATTGAGGTGAACACCGTCAATTGTTAAATCTGCATTGAGAGCTGATTCCTTAAACAATGCTTGTATGCCACGAGATTCAACAGTCACATTTTCAGCGGCGGCTACTTGATCGATGAGAACATTGATTTCGTCAACTCTAGCAATTGTTCCTGCTGATTTAGGATTGTAGCTGGCGGCAAGAGTTGAGTAAAAAGCAGGAATCAGAATAATTTGTTTTGTTCCGATCGATCGCATAATTGCGATCGCCTCTTTTAAATTACTGACAAACTGCTCATCGCTAATGCCGTACATAGCATCATTTGTGCCGATCGCCACAATCGCTTTTTCGCAGGTAAACCGAAGCGGCACTACAAGTTTAAGCTGTTCTAGCAGCGAAACTGAACTCATTCCGCCGATCGCAAAATTAAAGTTTTTTTCTCCCAAAGAATCGCCCAGAGCCGAAGAAATAGAATCGCCCCACACGCAACCTTCATATTGCTGCTCTTTAATTTGCTGCACCTGATTGTAAACCGAAACTTGCCACCACAGTGCAGAACTAACAGTGTCCCCCGAAGGTTGCGGGTTAGCCAACCCCCGAAACGGGATGTACGCCGACAACAACAAAGCCAAAACGGCAGAGATTAATCTAAATTTAAATTTCATAAAACTTGCTGCTACTCTTGCTGCTACTCTTGCTGCTACTTTAGTTTATGCTATTGCTTTAATTCACGGGCGATGTCACGAATATTGTTGCCCAGATTATTCACCCATACATATATCAAACTGAGGTCGTAAAGTAATTTAGGACTTATATATATGTCTAAACCAGTGGACTGGACAGTTGGCATTCCCGCTAGCAAACTTATAGCCGTCGGAACCCAGGTAAGTGGCAGATTTCCTCTAGATGGAGCAAGTGCCCAAAACTTACTCTACCGCATGGATGGCAATAACATTACCAGCTATATCGTCTACGATGACAGTGGACGGGCAATTAAGCGAGTAGACTTGACAGGAATGGCTCATGCAAATGTGCCGACACCTCACGCCGTTGAATACAAACACAACCAAAACTCAGCAGGAGACATTTTCGTGCAAGCTGAGAAAACAGTTATGCCAGCTAGATTGGATGAAATACCCTAGAAATTATGTTCATCAAACAAATATCCTTGAATGCAGATAAACTAAGCGATTTCCAGCAATGGAAAAAAGCCAACGGCGATGATTTTTCACTCTGGGATTATCTTTTTGGATCTGCTAATATTGAAATTGCCATAGCTTTCACAAAACTATTCTGGCCAGATTTTGTCGAACATGAAGGCGGTATCTTTTTGTCCGAAGCCTTTAACAGTCAAATCTACGAACAGTGGAAAATCGAGCTAGGGAATGATGTCGCTGCAATTGAGCAGGTGATGAACCACCAGCACGTTGATGACATTCTCCCCGGTGCCCAAAACGCTAGCAGTGACAATTTATTGTATTTGGGACAAGCATTAGCTCAGATGTGGGAAAGTCGCCTAAAATCGCTTTATCCTCAGCGCCGTTTTCAAGTTAAATGCGATCGGGACGAACACACGGTTGTAGTGACATTTTTTCAAGATAATTAATCAACCCTTCGCCCCCAACAATTCAGGTTGTAAAACCTGATTTAATTTGCCACTACGAAACCCCTCCAAATCCAAAGTCGCGTACACAAAACCAAACTCTTGAAACACCGCGACTAATGCAGGCAAATCCGCATTTACCACGAACTCCTGAATCTCCTGGGCCGGCAATTCAATCCGCGCCGTATCTCCATCCGATCGCACTCGCAAATTTTTCAGTCCCAACTGCCGCAAATACCGTTCAGCGCGCCCCACTCTTTGCAACTTGGCAACAGTGATTTCTTCGCCGTAAGGAAAGCGCGAACTCAGACAAGGTTGAGCGGGTTTGTCCCACCAAGGCAAACCCAATTCTTTTGCTAACTGTCGCACTTCAAATTTAGTCATGCCAACTTCTGCTAAAGGCGATCGCGCGCCCCGTTCCTTCGCAGCCTGAATTCCGGGACGGTAATCCTTTAAATCGTCACCATTAACCCCATCCACGACATAAGGATAACCCTTTGCTAGTGCTAAGGGTTTCAAAGTATCGTGCAGTTCGCTTTTGCAGAAATAGCAGCGGTTAACTGGGTTAGAAGTGTAATTGGGATTTGCCATTTCCTGAGTTTCTACTTCCTGGTGGGCGATGCCAATTTCTGCTGCTTGAATCCGCGCATCTTCTAAATCTTCTGGCAGTAAAGACGGGGAAACAGCAGTAACTGCCAAAGCGCGATCGCCCAACACATCAAAAGCGATTTTTGCCACCAAAGTGCTGTCAATTCCGCCGGAGTAGGCAATCAAAGCCCGTTCCATCTGTGCGAAAATATCTTTTAATTGTTCGAGTTTTTCTACTAACATAATTTCAACTTTTTGGTACAAACAGAGAAGTAAGAAAGCAAACTAAAGAAAGAAGGATGAAGAAAGCATATCTCGATCGGGTTCCCTTCTTCCCTCGAACCTCTTCTTTCTTCCGACTTCCATCGAACTTCTAATGCTATTCTGGATCGATACCGAGGGCTGCCAATCGTGCCAAAAGTTCTTGATTTCGCTGTCTTTCCTGTTCCAGCAGCGTCTCGGCTAACTCTTTGTCTTGCTGTTGGCGATCGGCTCGCTGGCGTTCATTTTCTGCCCTTTCTTCCGGCCACAAAAGCAGTTCTCCGCCCGCCGTCCACCAACGCAGCCAATATCCTGTTCTCCCTTCGCGAGTTCCCTGCCACACACCCAAAAATAGATTTAATCCAGGTATTAAATAACGGCCGTTTTCATCAGGATTTTGATTGTCATAACGCTCTGATTCTAGCGCATAAACTTCTATTCTCCCTGTATGCGGTCGAAAAATGACATAGCGAGGAACTTTGATTACTTGTTCGTAAAAAAACCACTTGCCGATTTCTTCTGTGTGTTCGACAGAGTATTCGTCGCCGTAAGTAGCTGATAGAAATTCCATCACTACAAAAGGGACAGTTCCTTCGGTATGAGGCGTGTAACTGCGGCGGGGATAGTTGTGAGGCCTCTTTTGAACCGGCTGCACGTACATCCAGTCTGGGGCTTTGCAAATAGTGCGATCGTCCACAGCAGCACACAAAGCAAAATTAGAAACTATTAGTGCGTCTTGCATTAGTTCCGGGGAATCCACTACAGACTGGCGCAAACCGTTAGCTAGCAAGGGATGGTCTATATCGTCTACAGGGTCGTCTGGTAGGATGAAATCATCGGGTAGCAGCGGCCAAGTAATCTTGAGCTGCGATATCGGTTTGTGAATTACAGTAGTCATAAGTCACCTCATTTTACCAATAAAAGTTTGAGTTTTAGTCGAGATTGGCGATCGATAACCTTGTCTATATCTTAGCGCGCTAAGTCGATCATAAAATTGGTTTGTAGTGAGGACTAAAGTCCTCAGTACAAACAATTACCCTGAAGGTGCCGAATGCGCGCTTTAAAATTCCCTACGGGAAAATATGGCGATCGCAATTGACAACAGCAGCACCACATACAGCAAACCGTAGCCAGCATCTGTAATCAAACCTGCCAAGTAAGGAACTTGTCCGTAAACAGCATCGTTTCTCAAATTGAATCTGGCTAAATCCGGCAAAACCAGATAAAGTCCCATCATCAATTGTTCAAGGCCAGGATTTTTAGTTAACTTGCCCAAAGCCACTAAATCCCGCGTCGAATGTCCCATTAAATAAACGCCAAATGTCAGTAAAGTTGCCAGCAGCGAACTGCTAAAAACCCCAAATAAAATCCCGACACCGGCCATGAGACACAGCTCAAACCAGACAAACAACGAAGCGATTAAAATGCTTTCCAAAGGGAAAGGAATGCGGCTCAAACTCAGAATAGCCAGATAGATAACAGTCATTGCTGCTACAAGCACCGCCAGCACCGCCGACAGCCCTAAGTGCTTGCCCACAATTAACTCCGCCCGGCTTATCGGCTTAGCAACTAACAGATAAACAGTCCGCTTTTCAATTTCTTTGTTGACCAATCCGGTAGCCACAAAGACTGTGGCAATTAGACCGAGGAGGCTCATAGCAGCCAAACCGATATCTAAGATGATTTTCTTTTCGGTTGTCGCCGCCAATTCCGGTATCAACCGTACCGATGCGCCCATCAACAGAGCAAAAATAATAATTAAGTAAAGGATGCGATCGCGAATTACTTCCCAAAATACATTGGTCGCGACTGTCAAGATTCTTCTCAAATTCATCTAGTTATTAACCCACTGGAAACTTTCGCCATACTTTAGTTTAAGGAAGAAGGAAGAAGGAAGAGGGAAGAAGGAAGAAGGAAGAGGGAAGAGGGAAGAGGGAAGAGGGAAGAAAGAGGATTTTTCCCATCTCAGACTCTCAGACGCTCCCACTCTCAGACTCTCCCACTCTCCCGCTATACCGATCGCAATTAGTTAACAGAGACAGAATCAAACTTGACTGTCCCCCGGCGTTCCATCTTTTTTCTGTCCGGGTTGAGAGCGTTTGATGGCACCGCAGGTTACAGTCGCCCTATTGGCTATCGCGAACACCTCGCAAGATTTGGTAAACGAATATATTTCCGGTCTAAAAACCGCCCCCAGCCAAGTTGCCTGCATCTCTAACTGATAGCGGGACTCTCCTTGGACGATCGAAGTTTTGACATCCCACCTCGCATCTTCTGCGACTACCCCAGTTGTTTTTAAGGCTTGATTCCGCAGAAAAAATCGCTCGTTGTCAATATCTATTAACATTTGCTCTACTTGCGCCCACGGTTTTGTGCGGGCTTCATTTTGCAGGTATCGCTCCATTTCATTGAGGATAACAACTCCTCTGGAGCGATTAATAGTTGGCTGTTGAAATGTCACCACATAATCGCTTTGCCTCAAATCCTGAGATAAAACGCTCGGATACTGTTGTATCCAACCTTGAATTAAAAAGTGAAAAGCAAACCAACAGGAAAACAGCAGGTGAACTAGAGTAATCATCAAAAACTGAGGGCGCATCAACTCGCTGATACTTTCCCGTTTTGAATCGCTCTTCCAAACCCTTATGATAGCAAGAATTACTACTGCTATAATTGGTCCGGATATCCATGCTATTTCCTTCCTATCCGACGGCAATCTGATCAGTAACCACAAGCCAATTAAGATGCTTGTCACCCACGGACTCAGACTTACTCCTTTAATCACAAAAGGTTGCTGGCTGGTCAGCAAACCCATTGAAAGTATAAAAAATAACCAGCTCATATCAAAAAGTAGAGTTCTCGTCGGCCAGTCTGTGACTGCGGCCACCGATAGCAAACCTAAAAAGATGCTGAGCAGTAAAGGAGTTTTCCAGTGGACAACTCTAGGCGGCATTATCGCCTTTTGAACTTTTTTATTGCTTTCCCAAAGGTTAGTCCTCAGCTTAGCGAGTTGCTGAGTGACATCCAAAAATTGCTTCATCATAAATTTCAATAGACGCTTTGCAAAAACAACACGGTTAAAATAACGACATTGCTAACAGTGTGGGCGATTAAAATCCCCCCAAACTGGGTAGTTACTTGAAAAGTTTTTTGGGGAGGACGGCGGGTGAGGGTGGGTGGCCCTAAAAACTGAGGTTTGGAAGCTTTTTTATTGCCGGAAACCATGTTATCTATGATTTCTAATCCCTGCCATTTAGCTAGAAAAGTCACTGCTAATACTGAGAGTGCTATCATAGTTAGTGGAGCGTAAACATCCTGTCCTCTGCCTAATAAAATATAACCGATAAGCTGTTCCCGCAAATCTTTGGGAAGAACGCTTTCAATGCCGAAGAAAACTAACCAGCCTACGAAAGTGCAAGATAGATTGAGGATGGCTGTATATTCAATGCTGGTTTTGGGGCCGAGTTTAAGTAGTTTTTGCAGAAACCACGATTCGATCGCGATCGCCAAAAACATAATTAAAATTTGCACCAAAACAGTCCGAAATGGGAAAACACTCGCAATCATAAGCCTTTAGGTATATCAGTCCGTGTTAAATTTTAATTGTACAGCACAAACGGAATAATCTTAACCGGAGGTTTGAGCACCTGATTTCGTTAAATCGCTGCTTAAAAGATTGGGGGTTAGGACTTATCGTATAATCTGTTGAGATCCGCCAACAGAATGGAAAAATTAAACATTCAAGGCGCGCGATCGAATACCCACCCCGCTACAGACTCAAACAACTGCTGATTATGGTAAGGAATGGCATTGGTATTCGGACAGCCTCATCCCGCTCGGAACGAGCCGCGGGTCAGATTCACGTCTACGACGGCGCTGGTAAAGGCAAGTCTCAGGCAGCTTTGGGAGTAGTGTTGCGGTCGATCGGGCTGGGTATTAATTCTGACTCGCCCACGCGAGTCTTGTTGCTGCGCTTTCTCAAAGGCCCCGGCCGCTCCTACGACGAAGACGGGGCAATAGAAGCCTTGCAACGGGCATTTCCCCACTTGATCGACCAAGTGCGTACCGGCAGAGCCGAATATTTTGGGGCCGAAGCAATCACCCGCTTCGATCGCGCCGAAGCTCAGCGAGGCTGGGATATCGCCAAAGGAGCGATCGCCAGCGAGCTCTATTCCGTCGTGGTACTAGACGAACTAAACCCCGTATTGGACTTGGGTTTGCTGCCAGTTGACGAAGTAGTCCAAACCCTCAAAAACAAACCAGAATATTTAGAAGTCATCGCCACAGGCCGAGCGGCCCCGGAAGCTTTGCTGGAGATTGCCGACTTACACTCAGAAATGAAGCCCCACTATCACCCCGCAGCGGCAGAGCATAATATTTCCGGTATCGAAATATACACTGGAGCGGGGAAAGGCAAGTCTACGAGCGCTTTGGGCAAAGCTTTGCAGGCAATAGGTAGGGGTATCAGTCAAGACCAATCTCACCGGGTGTTAATCGTGCAATGGCTCAAAGGTGGCACGGGTTATACAGAAGATGCGGCGATCGCAGCATTGCGGCAAAGTTATCCACAGCTAGTAGACCATCAGCGGTGCGGCCGAGATGCTATAGTTTGGCGGGGACAACAGCAAGAGCTAGACTGCATCGAGGCAGAACGCGGCTGGGAAATCGCTAAAATGGCGATCGCCAGCGGCTGGTACAAAACGATTATTCTCGACGAACTCAATCCCACAGTAGACTTAGAACTGCTGCCGGTAGAGCCGATCGTCGAAGCCCTGTTACGCAAGCCGCGGGATACAGAAATTATTATCACCGGGCGCTGCCACAAACCCCACGCTTACTTTGACTTGGCAAGCGTACACTCCGAGGTATACTGTCACAAACACTACGGCGATCGGGGCGTAGAACTAAAGCGGGGCGTAGACTTTTAAAGCCCGGAGCCGTTGGCGAGTTCAATCCGGGTCAGAATTATTAAATGACGGCCCTGCCTGGAAAACCGGAAATTGCCACAAAGCATTGTTACCTACCAAGTAACAAATCTCCCAATTTCCCTTGTCTTCCCGATCACCCAGATCTGCCTTTTTTAATCTTTAATTTCCTCCCCCGGAGGCGATCCCCGACCGCCAATCCAGAATGGAACATTAATAAAATGAGCTGCGTCTTCTTGAGCGTGAGCACCTGAGACAGTGCACCAGGATTATTAAAGGGTGAAGACTTTGAAAATAAAAGCTTACAAGCAAAAAATCCGCGAGGGAGAAAGTCTAGACAGGGTTAACGCCAGTAGGCTAGACTTGCGGCTGGCAAACAGGTTAAACTACAGCGGAATCCAAACATTCGGTGTTCTAGGCAGTGTCTGTAGTCGCACCAGCGATGACCAACAAGTAGAGGAGTGAAGCTTTATGACAACGTTAGATGACAATCCTAATCAACTAGATTTAAACCTTCCGGGACTAGGCCCGGATACAGTATTCGCCGGAGCCGGGGCGGATTTCATTAGAACTTCCACCCTGGGCGGCAGCTTAATATTTGGCCAAGGCGATAACGATACTCTGATTTCAGTTGGCCCGAACGATACACTGTACGGCGGCGACGACGAAGATTCAATCAGATCTCAGCGCACTCCGGCTTTGCTGTTTGGCGACGGAGGCAACGACACCATAGTCGCTGAAGCCCGCGCTACGCTGTACGGCGGTGAGGGAGAAGACTTCCTCCAAGGTACTGTCGAAGCTAACCTCATGTTTGGTAATGAGGGCGCGGATACGATGCTGGGAGGAGCGCAGAGAAGAGACTCGCTCTACGGCGGCAAGGACAATGACTCGATCGGCTTCTTCATCGCAGGCGGTGGCAACAACCTCTCTTTAGAGGGTGGTTTGGGTATTGGCTTCGCTGGCAATGAAGGCAGCAACTACTTGCGGGGCGACTTGGGCGACGACTTGGTTGTAGGTATCAATGTAAGAGACAGTCTCTTCGGCGGTAAAGGTAACGACACACTGTACGGTGTGGCCAGCAACAGCTACCTGTCGGGCGATCTTGATGACGACATCTTAGTCATTACCAACAGTACCCAAAGCAGCCCATTTGCTTCCGCCGTCATCACGATCGGCATTGAGAGAACCACCTTGCTCGGTGGTGGCGGCAACGATTCTCTCGTTGGCGCGATCGGCGAGTTTGGCGGTGGCAGAAACTTCTTTGACGGTGGCGACGGTAACGACACGATCAACGTTTTTGCCACTTCTGATACTGCGTTGGGAGGTGCAGGCGACGACTTCATCGTGTCGGCGTCGGTGCCGAATGTAATTTCGAGCGTAGGCGCCTCCAGTTCATTTCCAGGCTTCGCGGGTCGCAACTTGCTCGACGGCGGAGTGGGCAACGACACGATCGTTGCAGCTTTTGCGACGGATACAATGATCGGCGCTGAAGGCAACGACAGCCTGAGCGGTACCTTTACTAATGCAGTCGGTGGAGATGGCAACGATACTATCGATGCTACCAAGGCCCGTTTTGCTGGTACTGGTACTGCTTTGATTACTCTCGAAGGCGGGCTGGGCAACGATCTGTTACTTGGCTACACCAATCCTACTACTGGCAGCTTCACCGTCACCAACCTCATGAACGGTAGCGAGGGAAGTGACACCATCATCTTTGGCAGCCAGGGCGATCGCCTGATTGGCAACTTTGCGGGTAACGACTTCATCTCCTACGCCACCGGCGTCACCTTTACTGGCACAGTCGCCAACTTGATTACCGATACCTTAGGCAGCAACTTCATTATTGGTGGCAACGGCACTGATGTCATCACTACTGGTAGCGGAGATGACATACTGTTCGGCGACTCATCCAACACAACATTCGGGGACGATACCTTAAATGCTGGTGGCGGGAATGACACGCTGCTGGGCGGCTTTGGTAACGACTATTTGATCGGGGGCGACGGTAACGACTCTCTCGGCGGCGGGCCTGGTGCTGACACCCTGATTGGCGGCGCGGGTAATGACAGCTTCTACTACAACAACTTCGGCGAGGGCGTCGGGGGTACTGAGCCAGACCGAATCGGCGGCGGTCCCGGCAACGATTTTACGATCGGGCAAGACAAGTTTATCTTGCAGTTCAACAGTTTCCCCGGCTTGTCAGCAGTCGAAGGTACGAATCGACTTTCTTCGAGGTCGTTCTTGGTGCTTGAAAATGGGGCTTACACTAGCCAGTTTGGTCCCGCCGGGGCTGCCGTATCAGATGCGTTCCTGTTTTATGAAAATGGAACCGGACGACTAGGATTTGACCCTGACGGTGTTGGTGGTTCTAACCCAGGCGTGACGCTGGCAATTCTGAATGGCAGACCGGGCATTACGGCTGCTGACATTACCCTGATTTAATTTGGGTAAAAGTGGGTGGGGTCGATTGTGAAACATCGCCCTACCAACTCTCAAAACTAATTGTGCTATGTTTCGAGCTGGGGATATCCATCCCTGGCTTTTTTATTGGCATGAGCATGGGGCAATTTTAGATTTTAGATTTTAGATTTTAGATTTTAGATTTTAGATTTTAGATTGATTGGTAATTTTAATCGAAAATCGCCAATCTAATGAGGCATGGGGCGGGTTCACCGATGAATTTGGCCACGGCCCAATAATCTTTAGAACTGACGCATCAGAACCAAAGAAACCGGGTTTTTCACTCCTAGTTAAAGGCTGGGATGCAGTATTTCGGTAAAAACCCGGTTTCTGCCTCCAGGACTAATCTTGATCAACCCGCCCCCAGCCAAGTCAAAAAGTGAGGTAAAAACAATGAAAACAATTAAAGACCTTGATATTGTTGCTTTAACTGAAGATTTAGAAGCAACCCATTTTGAAACAAAACAAATCATTAAATTATATAAAGGACAAGTAGGAACAGTCGTGATGGAATTTGATGGCATTGCTTTTGAGGTAGAATTTTCTCATCAAGATGGCACAACTTATGCAATGGAAACAATTCCAGCCACAAAATTAATGCTTTTGCATTATGAATTACTAGAATCTGTAGGGGCGGTTCGCCGATGAATTTTGGGACGCACCAATAATGTTGATAAACCCGCCCCCACCCAACGAATAACCCCGATTAAGCATCGTCGCCCAACCGTTAAATTCAATTAATTCGGAATTTTGGGCTGGGTGGGGGCGGGTTTATGAGATGGTTAGTTTTTGGCAATTATGGTTGGTAAAACCCGCCCCAAGATATTGGTACAAATAATTTATGCTCATTATAAAAAATCCCGCAAACATATCGTTTGCGGGATTTAGTAGGCAGGAAACTTGTAGGGAATACTGTTACTAAGCTCGGTCTACAATCTCTTTTGCTTTATCTTTGAGGTCTTCTTTCAGGTGAATTGCTGATGCTTCATCCTGCTTGGCTTGACCTTCTAATTTATCTTTCTGATTGCCTGTAACTTCGCTAGCAGCTTCTTGGATTTTGCCTTCAATATTCTTCGCTGTTGCTTCGACTCTATTTTCAATGCTCATAATTTTATATTCTAACTCTACAACTATTAATATATGATTTTAAAGTTGAGTCTATATCCCTCTTTAGATAGATTTGTTATTACCTTTATTTCTAAGTTAAAGGTTCGATCGCAATTTCGACAAGTTTATTTTTGGAGGACAAACCGGATTTAATGGCGATCGCAGATTTCGGCACTTTAAACTTTTTCGCCAACAACACGATTAATTCTTGATTAGCTTTTCCATCGACTGGCGGCGACTTGAGATGTATTGTGAGGCTGCCGTCTGGTTGTTCTGCGATGCTTTGCTGTTTGGAATTCGGTTTAACTTTGACTGTGAAAATAGTCATACTTCGACTTTCTCTGAATGTTCGATCTTCGTTCCCAAAACCTTCAGAAATTCAGCCAACCAGTTAGGATGGGCAGGCCACGCGGGGGCGGTGACTAAGTTGCCATCGACTACGGCTTCCGTAACGGGAACTTCGGTATATTTGCCGCCGGCCCGGAGTATGTCGGGGCTGCAAGCGGGGTATGCAGTGCAGCGTTTGCCTTCGAGCACGCCGGCGGCGGTGAGGACTTGCAAGCCGTGACAAATAGATGCGATCGGCTTTTTGTTATTGGCAAAGTAGCGGGTAATTTGCAGCACTTTTTGGTTGAGGCGGATGTATTCTGGGGCTCTTCCTCCGGGGATAATCAAAGCATCGTAATCGGCGGCGTTGATTTCGTCAAAAGTCGCGTTTAAAGTGAAGTTGTGACCTGGTTTTTCGCTGTAGGTTTGGTCGCCTTCAAAGTCGTGAATTGCGGTGCGAATTGTTTGGCCTGCGGCTTTATCCGGGCAGACTGCATGGACGGTATGACCTACCATTTGCAATGCTTGGAAAGGCACCATTACTTCGTAGTCTTCTACAAAGTCGCCGACTAACATTAATATTTTTTTGGCAGTCATATTATTTGTAACTTTTGTTATTGAGTTTTGGTTAAATAGGATTTAAAAGACTCGGCGGTTTCAACCGCGTCTACACAAACAAAACCCGCCTCCGCGGGTTGAAAACCGGGCGGTTTCAACCGCGTCTACACAAACAAAACCCGCGGAGGCGGGTTGAAGAACGGGCGGTTTCAACCGTATGTCTTATTTGGAATCTAGAAACCGTTGCGGCCCCAAATTACCATTGAAATTGAGAAGGAGAACAAAACTAGCACCGAAACCCAACCGAGTGACAAAATATCCATAGCTATTTATTGAACGAACTGTACAAAGTGACTCCAACCCTTATGTTGACACTCCCTGCGCTAAAGCGACGGGGATTCTTAAGACTTTTTAGCCTTAATATCCCTATTACTAGGGTTTCCGGGCGCAATCCTTTTGCCAAAAATGGCGGTCTGCTATCCTAGTCTTACAACTAGCTCCTCAGTCGTGACTTTCCTCCAGTCCGGGGGTAGGTTTTTAACGTCTGTTACTGACGATTTAATATGCTCAGAATCTTAGTATTAGTTGTGATTAATTATTTTGAGCATCCGTACTGCTGCTAAGCTAGATACTGAATTTTTCAAAATTCGCAACTTTCAACTTCCTTGATAATAGCACACTTGCCAGACCTTCGTGCAATTGGTTATTTTATAGGCAGGATAAATCCTGCAACGCCCTTTCATCCCTGGACTAAAGTCACAGGGTTTTCAGGGTATTCCTTATAATTTAATTTGAGCCATTTTTGGAATGAAGGTGCTGTGAAGGATTCGTCAAATTTTAGTTTCGCTGAACGGGTAGAATCTTTGAAAGCAGGGAGTGTTGCTGCTTTTTCGGTGTTTCTTGGTTTTGGGGCGATCGCCCTTGTTAACAGCTTAATCCTAGCCCAGAGGTGGGATTCTCTGGCGAGTTTGCAGGTAAGGGCAATTGACCTAAATTTTGCCTTCAGAGGAGTGATGGCACTTTTGGGCGGTTTCTTATTCGGCGTGACTTACCGCTACGCTATCCGCCGCGATACTAACCCGCACCTTAAATCTGGTGTGGTGTTGGCTTTTGGGCTGGTGCGCGCTTTTGGACAGTTGGATGCTGGATTGTCTTTTGAGGGGGGACTTTCTTTTGAGGCGGGCAAGATGCCCGCCCCACAGGAGTTGTTGCCGTTTGCGGTGGTTGGCGTTGAGAGTGTGGTATTGTTTGCGATCGCGGGTTTGGTGTTGGATTGGGCGATCCTCTTCGAGGGCTTCGCTAACGGGCGATCGTGGATTAAGCCTTTCGATTCTTGAGTGCGATCGGACGGCGGTTGAAACCGCGTCTACACAAACAATGTCCGCCTCCGCGGACTGAAGAATATCACGTAATTTTATAACCGCCCCGTCTTCAACCCGCGGAGGCGGGTTTGGTCTGTGTCGGCGCGGTTTCAACCGCCCGGTCTTTTTATCCCAAGCCTAATACTTCATACTCTAGATTGCCATAAACCATTTGCTGATCAACCGCCGACAAAACTTTATTATTAGCAGCATCAGAAACTAAACACTGACAAACTAACTGCGCGACATCCGCCCGGTGAATCGTTCCCGCCACCCGGCAATCTTCCGTTAAAACACCATTACCCGTTGCAGGTTCCGACTTGAGTCCGCCCGGACGAATCACTGTATAAATCATCCCGCTTGCTATCAAATGATTTTCGGCTTTTTCTTTCTCAATTAACACCGGGCCCAAAGTTTCTAAAGCTTGCGGCGGCAAAGCGGCGGCAGTGTTACCGCTACCGATAGATGAGACTAAAATAAATTTTTGCACGCCAGCTTTGACGGCAGCATCAATCAAGTTTTTGTTGCCCAAATAATCGGCTCTTTCCCCATCTTTTGGCAAGCCGCCGATGGTGCTAATTGCGGCATGAATTGGTTCGCCGCCAGCCATTGCAGCTTCCACGACCGCAGCGTCCAAAGCGTCGCCAGTCATGACTTTGATGCCCATTGCTTCTAATTCGGGGCGCGTTGCGGGCGATCGCAAAAGTGCAGTTACTTGCATATTTTGTGCTACCAGACATTTCGCGATTTCTAAGCCAACGCCTCGACTAGCACCTGCTAAAAAGATGTGGGATTTATCTGTCATATTTATTTTGTTTGAATTTGTGCAGAAATTGGTTTTTTTGACTGTGGAACAGTATACAACAATCGTCTGTGATTTTTTGAATTAGTTTTTTTTTACCGCAGAGGGCGCAGAGGGCGCAGAGGAAGAGAGGGGAAAGATTGGCAATTTCCAATTTACGTTAGATTTTTTTTGCCGACGATTACTACCCAAGATTGAGCTTCGTGCGGTAAGCCAGGGGGGCGGTAGTAGCGGCTGACAATTGCAAATCCTGCTTGTTCTAAACAAGGCGCTAAAGTTTCATATTCCCATCCCGCAGTATAGCGTTTTCCCGTCGGTCGCTCGTCGTATCCTTCCCAATTTCCCCGGCACATTGACATGACAATTGCACCGCCAATAACTAATGTTTTGTGCAAATCTTGCAGCACTTTCACCATCTTGTCGCTGGGAACATGAATCATGGAAGCATTGGCGAAAATACCGTCAAATTCTGCCTTTGGTAAGTCGAGTTCCAGAAAAGATTGCTGCCAAACTTCGCATCCTGACAACTCTTTTGCTATTTCTACAAAAGCCGGAGTTGCATCTAAGCCTACTACTGTGTGTCCTTGGCTCTTAAACGCTACCAAATCTCGTCCTGGGCCGCATCCTATATCGAGAATTTTACCGGGATTGCGGGGCATGGCAGCGGTCAATGCGTCGCGATTTTGGGATACGTCGTGATGCCAAGTTCCTGCTCGGAAAGATTCGGCAGTTGTCTGGTATTCTGCGATCGTGATTTCTTCGCGTTTGTCCATAATTTCCCTCTGATATTATTTGAAATTGGTTAATTCAAGAAAACCGGGCGAATGGTTAATTCAGAAGACCCGGCGAATAGAATTCGCGGCTATACAAACAATGTCCGAGCTCAGAGGGACTTAAGAAGATAATGTAATCTTAACCGCCCGGTCTCTTCAACCCGCGGAGGCGGGTTTTGTTTGTGTAGACGCGGTTTCAACCGCCGTCTTATCTTCGGGGGATTCGATCGCAAATCCCGCATCTTCGGGAGATTCGATCGCAAATCCCGCATCTCGAATCATATCCCAATCTTGATTTGCAGCTTGTCCGGGAGTTGTCAGATAATCGCCCACAAAGATAGAATTAGCCGCGTAGAGTCCGAGGGGTTGTAAGGAACGCAAATGCACCTCCCGTCCCCCAGCAATCCGAATTTCTTGGCTGGGAAGCAAAAATCGGAACAAGCAGAGGATTCGCAAACATTGGCGGGGATTTAAGCGATTAACGTCTGCAAAGGGCGTTCCGGGGATTGGAATGAAAAAGTTGACTGGGACGCTGGTAACGCCCAAATTCCGCAACGACAGCGCTAAATCGATCGCATCATCATCCGATTCGCCCATCCCCAAAATTCCGCCGGAACAAGTGGTGATTCCGGCTGCTTTGACGTTTTCGACGGTTTCGACGCGATCGCCAAAAGTGTGAGTTGTGCAAATCTCCGTGTGGTATGATTCGGAAGTGTTGAGATTGTGATTTACGCGATCGACTCCAGCTTTAGCCAAACGGTGAGTTTGCTCCTCGCTCAACAATCCCAAACAAGCGCAAATTTTCAGGTTATAATTTGCCTTGACGGTTTCTACAGCATCCAAAACGCGATCGAAAGTAGATGCGCTAGGTTGGCGGCCAGAAATTACCAAACAAAACGTACCAGCTTTTAAATCTGCGGCGCGTTGGGCGGCATCCAGAATTTTCTCCTTAGCTAAAAGCGGATATTTTTCAATTTCCGCAGTCGAAATTTTGGACTGAGAACAATAATGGCAATCTTCAGGACAAAGGCCGCTTTGAGCGTTTAGCAAATAGTGCAATCTGACGCGGTTTCCCCAGTAGTGGCGGCGCACCCGATAAGCTGCGTTTAGTTGTTCCAGCAAAACCTCATCCGGTGCGCGCAATACGGCTAAAGATTGCTCGCGAGAAAGACATTTCCCAGCCAGCGCGTCATCAGCGAAATCGTTCCAATTGGGTAAATTCATTACTAAAAATTAAGGGTTTACAGAGTATCCAGAACCTGACGAATCACGCGATAAATCGATTCTAATTCATCAGGAGAAATGCAGTAGGGAGGCATCACGTAAAGGGTGTTTCCCAAGGGACGGAGCAAAAACCCCGCTTTGAGAAATCGCGCTTTCAATACAGGGCCAATGTTATTAAAATAACCGGAAACGCCTTCAGTTTTCACATCCATTGCTGCGATGGTTCCGCAAGTCCGAATCCGTTCGAGTTTAGGATGATCTCTCAGCCATTGATTCAGGTATTTGTGGTGCAGTTTTTCCATCCCTTCATACATATTTGGGTTTTGCTCCAAAAGCTCCAGGGATGCTACACTCACCGCACAAGCTAAAGGATTTCCGGTGTAAGAATGACCGTGATAAAAAGCTTTGTCCGATTCATCTCGCCAGAAAGCTTGATAAATATCCTCCGATGCCATTGTGACAGAAAGTGGCAAGCAGCCACCAGACAATCCCTTAGACAAACACAGGATATCCGGTGCAGTTCCAGATTTAAGCGAAGCAAACAGTTCGCCCGTGCGCCCAAAACCCGTCATCACTTCATCGTAAATCAACAATACATTATACTGGCGGGCCATTTGTGCGATCGCCCGCAAAAACTCAGGGCGGCACATCCGCATTCCAGCAGAACCTTGCACCAAAGGTTCAATAAAAATGCCCGCATAGCCCTTTCCATGCTTCAACAAAGACTCCAGTTTCTCCAAACACCGCGCCTCCTTGCTTTCCACCTCCTCATCGCCGTCAAAAGTCGCAGGAAAAGGCACAACATCGCCAGGAAACATTAAAGGTGCAAAAGGTTCCCACCACAGCGAACTTCTGCCAGCAGACATCGCGCCCACAGTATCACCGTGATAACCTCCCTCAAAACCAATAAAGCTAGTGCGGTTAGTTTCTCCCAGATTTAGCCAATATTGAAATGCCATTTTCAGAGCAACTTCAACAGCAGTCGAACCGTTATCAGAAAAGAAAATCCGCGTCAAAGAATCAGGCGTATGAGTTATCAATTTAGCAGCCAGTTTCTGCGCCGGTTCGTGAGTAAATCCCGCAAAGATTACGTGTTCTAACTTTTTGGCTTGTTCGTAAAGAGCCTCAGCCAGAACCGGATGACTGTGACCATGAATCGTCACCCACCAACTAGAAATACAGTCACGAATTTGTCGCCCATCTTCTAGTTCCAGCAGCGATCCTTTACCGCTAATTACCTTCAGCGGCGGGGGAGCAGTTTTCATTTGCGTGAAGGGCTGCCAAATTGGTGAACTCGAATAATTATCTTTCTGACTTGTCATAACTTCTGCTTCTTAGCTAATCTTAACTTGCATTCCAATAGAGCAATTATAACTCAAATATCAACTTTTTATTCCTTCTTCTTTCCTCTTCTCTTTTCTTCCTTCGCGTCCTTAGCGTCTTCGCGGTTCATTAACAAAAAAAATCTAATTTGGTGCGACGGGCGGCTGCGCTGCAACCTCTGCCGCCATATCGGGGGATTCCGGGCGATAGTTAAATTTGTCACTTAACTTTTTCTGCCAATCAGCAAATAAGTAGTCATTGCCCCTTTACCTTTGACATTAATCTTACCGCGTTTTTCAAACAAATACTTATCGCACAGCAACTTATAAGTTGAGCTGCTAACTTGAATTTTACCGGGAAGTCCCTGGGATTCCATGCGACTTGCTGTATTCACCGCATCTCCCCACAAATCGTAAATAAACTTTTTAGTGCCGATGACACCTGCGACAACAGGCCCAGTATTAATGCCAATACGGATGTTGAGAGGTTCGCCGCATTCGTCGCTGAATTTTAGAATTTCTTGCTGCATTTCGATCGCCATTTCGGCAATAGATTCTGCATGATTTTTACAGGGAAGCGGCAAACCGCCTGCTACCATATAATTGTCGCCGATCGTCTTAATTTTTTCTAAGCCGTATTTCTCGCTTAAGCAGTCGAAAGCTGAAAATATTTTGTTCAGCAATTCGACTAATTCTGCCGGAGACGTGCGGGAGGAGATTTCGGTAAAGCCGACAATATCAGCAAACAGCACCGTCACCTCGGCAAATCCGTCGGCAATATTGATCTGTCCTTGTTTTAGGCGATCGGCAATGCTTTCTGGTAAGATATTTAGCAATAAACGTTCAGATTTTTCCTGTTCGGCGCGCAATATTTCCTCAGCTTGTTTGCGTTGGGCTATTTCTTTATATACTAGACAAAACATTTGATTAAAAGCGACCATTACTTCTCCTAATTCATCATCTCGCTTGACAGAAAAAGAGTAGAAAGCTGGAGGTTCTCGATCTTTGATCAAAGCATCTCCCGCAGCTATCAAATCATCCCGCAGTCTCAAAATAGGTGCAATTACTGTGCCACCTAAAAACAGCATGGTTACAGAAGTCACAAATACTGTGATAATCACAACTAAAATTGCAATATGCCAGATAAATGCGTACAATTTTGGTTGGACAGATGAAGCATCGTGGCGAACAATTAATATGCAATTCTCTCCAAGATAAGCATCACTGAAAGCAACATCATAGCGTTTGCTATCTAGATCGTGTTTGCGTAACATCCTCTCTTTTTTGACTTGATATAAACTAATTTCTGGTGGTTCGCCAAATGTATATATTAGCTCGCCATGTAGATAAATAGATAATCCTAAGATGGTTGTAGACCTTTTAATGGCATTTTTTACTTTTGTATCCAATAAAGTGCGATCGGAGATATCTTGTTTGAGCAAAAACACTAGGGAATCAACAGTAGCGCGAGATACTTGTTCTAGTTGCATTAATAGTTCATCTTCGCGCCGAAAATAAGAGGGAACTAAAATAATTGCCTCTATTACTAGAATGCTAGCAAATACCCACAAAGCTATTTGCCTAGACAAGCGAGATTTGAAAAAATCTAAGAAGGATAGAAGGCGCGCTGACATAGAATTTACTATTGCACAAATGGCTAATTTAGGACATCGGAAAAATAAACCCAGTCAACGAAGATAAGACGGCGGTTGAAACCGCGCCTACACAAACGAAGTCCGCCTCCGCGGACTGAAGAAAGAAGATAGCGTAATTTTAACCGCCCCATCTTCAACCCGCGGAGGCGGGTTTTGTTTGTGTAGAAGCGGTTTCAACCGCCCAGTCTTCTTAATCATATAATAAACAAATTAAACCGAAACTGCGCTGACTAGCCTGCCTGCAAGCAGATAAGTATTCATATCGCCTTTGCCTTTGATGTGGATAATTCCTCTGTCTTCAAACCGATACTTATTTTGTAAGATATCGTAAGTTGATTGTGTGACTTGAATCGCGCCTGCAATCCCGTGGGATTCCATGCGGGCTGCTGTATTGACGGCATCGCCCCAGAGGTCGTAAATGAATTTTTTAGTGCCAATAACCCCCGCAATTGCAGGCCCGGTATTGATGCCGATGCGAATGTTAATTCCTGCATGATGTTTGGCATTAAATTTTGCTAATTCCTCCTGCATATCTAAAGCCATTTCCGCAATGCTTTCCGCGTGGTTGGTGCTGGGATTTGGCAAACCTCCCACTACCATGTAAGCATCTCCAATTGTTTTGATTTTTTCCAACCCATACCTTTCCGTTAAACCATCGAAGGCTGAAAAAATTTCGTTGAGGAACTTGAGCAATTCTTCGGGAGATATTTGTGCTGAAAGCACGGTAAAGCCTACGATATCCGCAAACAAAATCGTGACTTCTGCGAAGCCGTCAGCAATACTGCTTTGACCGTCTTTTAGCTTGGCAGCAATGGATTCGGGTAAAATATTGAGCAGCAGGCGATCGCACTTTTCCTGTTCTTTGACCAATTCTACATTAGTTTCTTGCAATTGTGCCGTGCGTTCCTTGACCCGCTGTTCTAATTGTTTAGCATTTTGGCGCAACCTGCTGATAGATAAAGTTAATCCTGTCACCCCTAAAACGGAAAGTCCTACTAACAGTAAAAACAGGTTTTTCAGTTCGCTACGAGTATTTTGAGTGATTGTATCGAGAGGTTGAGTAATTTCTAAGATCCCCCGCACATCTCCCACTTTCCAATCAGTTTTAGGACTGTCACGGTGAGTATTATGACAGTTAACGCAGCTAGAAGTTAGAATATCCGCCTCGGCATATCGAAAGGCTGGTTTGCCGCGAAATTTCTCACTGCGAAAAAATTTTTTGGTCGGATTTTTTGTCAAATAGGTAATAGCTTGCCGTTCAAAATCGTCTCGGGCTCCGCCTTCTTTTCTTCGCCAGGGAAACGGGTAGTTGCTGTAGAGACGAAGTGATACTTCGGGATTTTTGTTAGTAATCTGGTTGCCTAGTTCTATTAAGAAAGTGGCCGGTACGGGAACTGTTACTTTTGTCGGGTTGTAGTCATGGGTAAAGTTAATCGCTTTAGCAGTGTTGAGAGGATTGACAACATCCGAACTGTAAAGGGTGCGGGCTTCTTTAACAGCTTGGGCATAGAGGGTGGCATTTTGGAGGGCTTGCGATTCGATTAGGGTGGAGGAAAGACGAGACATATTTGCCATCGCGACTCCTACACCTACACAAAATAAAATTGTCACCGCAAGCAGAATTCGCTTGTAAATTAGTTGGCTGATGGCAGCCCGAATTCTAGAAATCAACTGGCGCATGGTATCCTCAAGCGTGAGGTTTAATCTTGATTGGAATTTATGCACTACTAACATAACACTGCTTGTTCAGACTGTTTTGCTGGCGTCCGGGGTAAAGCAAGACTCTCTGAGTGCAACCGAGGGTTAATTATTGTTCACCGCGAGTGTTTCGCTTATCCGTAAGAATACGCATAACTTGATAGTGGTTTTCTGTGGAGTGACGTACAGATGATCGAGTAAGGACACGGCACTGCCGTGTCCCTAGTTCACGCATTTTTTGTTCTATCTCGGTTAGGATAGCAATTGTAGTCTATGGTTGGCGATCGTGAATTCTGACTCTACTGTCTCACCTACTAACAAGGAAATTTTTCCGGGAGAAGTTTTCGTCAATACTGCCGATTTTGATACCGGCATTCGGCGACTTTTACCTAAATATGACGAAATGCTGGATGTATTAGCCGACTGCATTGCTAACACAAACCACCGCATTTTAGAACTCGGCTGCGGTACGGGGGAACTCACTTTAAAAGTTCTCCAACGCTACCCGTCTGCGGAAATAGTTGCTGTCGATTACTCGCCGCGAATGCTTGATTTTGCCCGCGCCAAAATAGAGTCGGCAGGATACGCAGCGCGGTGGACTGGAATAGAAATGGATTTTGGAGAATGGGCTAACAATCCAAATTTCTCAGGCTTGGGCGATAAATTCAATGCTTGCATTTCATCTCTGGCAATTCACCATCTTGAGGATGACATGAAGTTGAAATTGTTTGAACGCATTCGCCAAAGTTTAAATGCTGGTGGCTGTTTTTGGAATGCCGATCCTCTTTTAGCAGAATCAGCAGCAATGAAAGATATTTATCAAGCGGCGCGAGAAGATTGGGCGCTAAATCAGGGGGAAACTTTAGCACAAATTCGCGCAAATGTGGGGAAGAGTGTCTCTTACGGATATTCTAGTCCCGATCGCCTAGCTACACTTTCGGCACAGTTGGAAATGCTGGTAAAAGCTAGATTTGACACTGTTGCAGTGCCTTGGAAATACTACGGGATGGCGGTGTTTGGGGGATTGGTTAATTGAAAAAAGTAGTCTGGGAGGCAGAACTTCTATATTTAGGGTGCGCCTGGACGCACCTTACTACTTAAAGAAAGATTGCAGTTAGTATTTTATGTTAGTAAGTTCTGCTTGAGAAAATATATAATACTGCCAGCATGGAGAAAAAAAAATGACTGCAACTGCGATTCAAAGTATTGACTGGGATGCTTTTTCTTCGGAACTCTCGGGAATCGAAATAATTAGCGATCGCGCGCAAGTTGTCAAGCTATCTCAAGACTATTATCACTTCAGTCCAGTTTTGCAACCTCTCTTAAGTGATAAAACAGGAGATTTAGTAGTTCGTCCTGCCAGCGAAGCGGAAGTTTTGCGGATTGCAGCAGCCTGCGTCAAATCCAAAATTCCGCTAACTGTCAGAGGTGCAGGAACGGGCAATTACGGGCAGTGCATTCCCCTCAAGGGCGGCGTCATTTTAGATACCAGCAAAATGAACAGTATCCGCTGGATAAAACCGGGTTTAGCTTGCGTAGAACCGGGGGTGAAAATGTCGGTTTTCGACAAACAAGCGCCAAAAACTGGTTGGGAATTGCGGATGGTTCCCTCAACCTATCGCACCGCAACGATTGGCGGATTTATCGGCGGCGGTAGCGGGGGAATTGGTTCGATAACTTACGGGCAATTGCGCGATCGGGGAAATCTTCATGCGGTGCGAGTAGTTACAATGGAAGATGAGCCGCGCGTTATGGAATTGCGCGGCGATGAAGTGCAGAAAGTCAATCATGCTTACGGCACAAATGGGATTATTACTGAGTTAGAAATTCCCCTCGCCCCTGCTTATCCTTGGGCGGAAATCATCGTCGCTTTTGACGATTTTATGACATCGGCAAACTTCGGTCAAGCTTTGGGCGATGCTGATGGAATTATCAAAAAACTAATTTGTGTTTGTGCTTGGCCAATTCCTGCTTATTTTGCGGCTTTCCGCGATGCAATTCCTGAAGGTAAGCACTGCGCTTTGTTAATGGTAGCTGAATCTTGTCTGGAACCGCTGCAAGATTTGGTGCGCGAATATGGCGGGACAATTTGCTATCAAAAAACCGCGCAAGCAGCGAGCAAAGGTGCGGCAATTGCTGAATATACTTGGAATCATACCACTCTGCACGCTCGCAGCGCTGACCATTCTCTGACTTATTTACAAACGCTTTTTCCCGCAGATAAAGGTTTGAAATTAATTGAGGAACTGTATCATTATTATGGGGATGAGGTGATGATGCACTTGGAGTTTTTGCGGATGAACGGCAGGGCGATCGCGGCTGCTTTGCAAATAGTTCGCTACACTACGGAATCACGGCTCAATGAAATTATTCGCTATCATGAAGAGCAAGGCGCACTGATTGCTAATCCTCACACTTATATATTGGAAGATGGAGGGATGAAAAGTATTAATGTGGAACAGTTGCAGTTTAAAGAGTTGGTCGATCCTTACGGTTTGCTGAATCCGGGTAAAATGCGGGCGTGGTTGGAACGGGATTAAGTTTTTAGATAAGATTCGGCGGTTGAAACCGCTGCTAGACAAACAAAGTCCGCCTTCGCGGACTAAGAAATAAACGGGGTATTTAAGGATTAAGATTCGGCGATTGAAACCGCTGCTAGACAAACAAAGTCCGCCTCCGCGGACTAAGAAATAAACGGGGTATTTAAGGATTAAGATTCGGCGATTGAAATCGCTTCTATACAAACGATGTCCGCCTCCGCGGACTAAGAAATCAATAAACAGGACTTGTAAATTTAAGGGACGGGGGCGATAATTTCTGTAGGTGCGATCGCCCCTTCAGAAGGTACAGCTTGCTTTTCCAGTAGTTGGCGCTGTTTGTTCCGAAATTCTGCGGCCGCATCGTTCAAATTTTGGCGCTGTTCGGTATTAAATTCTTCCATGCTGCGGCCGCCTCCCAATCTGGATCTGTGGATTAAGTCAAATATTCCGCTACCGCTGCTGCGGCCGGAAAAAGGGTCGGTGTTGTCTTGAGTTTGAAAGTCTTGCAGCGGTTGGGCATTATTATTGTTTAAACCGCTGGCTTGAGCGAAGCTTGCTTGAGGCGAGAACAGAGCACAGGTGGCGATCGCGCTGGCGGCAATTTGAATCATCAATTTACTTGATTTAGAAGTTTTGCTGTTCATGATTTATTAGTTCTACTTTCAAAAAAACAATTGCTAAGAAGACCGGGCGGTTGAAACCGCGTCTACACAGACAAAACCCGCCTCCGCGGGTTGAAGAAGACCGGGCAGTTGAAATTACGTTATTTTCTTTACACCGTGGAGGCGGACATCGTTTGACTTTCTGGCGGTTGAAACCGCCGTCTGCATCTAAGCAAACCGTCGTCGTAGCAGTGGTTGAATGCTCAGCAGCGCCACCAAATCAAACACTAGCAGCACCAATAGCGATCCTCCAAAGGTAACTGTACCCCAAGGAGCTTGCATCACAACGCTAGCTAGCGACCAATCGCTGTGCAGGTACAGGTAGCGGATGGGTTCGATCGCATAACTGAGCGGATTGAGTGTTACGACAACTTGCAGCCAGTGTGGCATAAACGACAGCGGCGCAAGAGCTGTACTCGCAAACAATAGCGGTAAGTTGGTAACAAAAATCACTGCGATTAATTCTACGTGGCCGGGGAGGGCGAAGGCTAAACCGAGACTCAAACCGGTGACTCCCAAAACTAATAGTAGGACAATCAGGGCGATCGCACCTAGTCCGGCAATTCCAGGTAATCCAGAACCCAAAAATGCTCCAGCCGTGACAATTGCGCCTGTTTGGATAAAGCTGAGGGTGACGATGAAAATAGCGGAAGCTAGGACAATCGAAAATCTCGAAGCCAGGGGCGCGACTAATAAGCGGTTGAGAAATCCGAATTCGCGATCGAACATAATCGGTAAACCGGCATTCAGCGCGCCTGCAAATGCAGTAAACACGATCACACCGGCGCCGAGAAATTGTCCGTAATTCTGGCTTTCGCCGAACAAGCCGGCGGGTGCATTTTTAAACAGAGCTCCGAATAAAACCAACCACATCAGCGGCTGAATGATTCCTGCAACTAGCGTCGAGGGGCGGCGCTGTAGTTGAATAAACAGGCGCTTGGTTAGGGCGAGTGTTTCTTGTATAAAGTCGGCCAGCAGGGAACTGTTGGGGGGTGTAACAGCCGTTAAGGGCGATCGCTGCTGGTTGAGGTTGTTGGGGGATGTGACAGTACCGCTCATAATTGCTTGCGCTGATTTTGATTAAATCTAACTCTCTTTACAGTAGCAAGTCTGGAGGTATTGGTGGTGTTGGGCGGGCGATCGGGCTTTGTGTAGGGTTTTGGTAAACTGAATGTCCTGTTACCTGTCTAATTAGTTGATGAGTGGCATTAACCGCGAACTAACACCAGACGCTAGAAGTAGTTTATTTGACAACATCTTCCCGGTACGTCACAGGTGGAACGACTGCTAAGGAAAGAGGGAAAAGCTCATGTTTTCAATGACAGAGCTACACTAGATGCAGTGACGGAGGCTATTATAGAGAGAGGATATTTGACAGGAGTTGAGGATGAAACCGATGACTACGAACGTTATGGACTCTACTTTGACGATCCGATCGGCTATCAAGTTAGATCAGATGGTAGTAGTATTCCCCTTTATTACGCTGAAATAAAAATTATCAAAGGAACAGATAAATATCATGTTATCCCACGCACCAGACCTCGCCGAACAAATTAATGATTGGGAATTTATCGAATTGTGGGTAGATCCGATTATTTTTCCCCCTCGTATTGTGATGTTAGTGAGTGGAGAGAATGGAGGTTTTTGTATTTATGACCCATCAGCAAACTATAAGTCTCTGTTTTTAAGTTCCAGCTATGATGAGGCTCATTCATGGCTTTTGGAAGATGAGTATGAGCGCTACGATGGTCGGCTTTTATCGGAGGAAATTGCTTGAATGTTTCAGAGGATATATTGTGGTAAAATCAAGTATAAGCTCTCATTAACGCTACTGGATATGCTACATTGAGTAGGAAGAATTTGGCAAAAAAATGTCTTGTACTTTCACGGCAATTGTTTATTGGGAAGAGGATGTTTATGTAGCCGAGTGTCCTGAAGTGGGAACGGCTAGCCAAGGAGAAACGATCGAAGAGGCGATCGCGAATCTCAAGGAAGCAACGGAACTTTATTTAGAAGAATTCCCTCTGCCTAAAACTTCCCCCCGTCTGCTAACTACATTTGAGGTATTGAGTGCCTAAACTACCACTCCTTCTGTAGTGCAGAAGCCATCCGCGCTTTGGAACGCTTAGGCTTTATTCAAGTACGGCAGCGAGGCAGTCATGCTATTTTGAAGAAACAACTACCGATCGATGATGAGTCGAATCCTCAAGGTGCGATCGAGATTGGCTGTGTAGTACCAGTGCAGCGCAAAACTTTAGCAGTTGGAACCCTCAAAAGTATTCTAAATCAGGCTGGGATTTCTGTTGAAGATTTTTTGAGGAATCTTTAGATATATTGAAAGAGCGATTCCCTGCGGGATAGTTCGGCTAAACAATGGAGGATAAAGCTATGTCATCAAGTGCGATCGCCACTTTGGTCAAAATCATGGAATCTCTGCCACCAACTGTGCAAGATATAGTTGTTGAACACTTGCAAGAATACATTCGGAAATTTAATATTACTGTTGCTGTGAGTCCCGACGGTAAGCTGGAAATTCCGGCTGAGATTGAAAGTCAACTGAAATCGGGCGATAAATATACAGTTACAGTTACAGCAAATAGTATTGTTTTTCAGAAGTTGAAAGCAGGTTTTGATTGGGAAGAGTTGCGGCGACGTAGAGACTCATTACCACCCGATCCCAATCCGATGTCAATCGAGGAGATTTGTGAAATTGTCCGAGAAGTTCGCCGCGAAAAACAGTCTGAAAGAGAGTCACAGCTATTAGAACCACTGGATCAGTGTCAGACACAAATACAGTCTGATACTCAAGTTCTAGAAATACCTTCAGTTGCTCAATACCCCAGCCGTCGCGAGTTTATAAAATTGCCCATTGAAGAGAGACGGCGCATTTTAGCAGAACAGGCTGAGGTGATGTTAAGTCATTACCAGGAAGATACAGAATGGCAAGAATTACAGACAGGAGATTTAATTGACTACTAATTCTCTGTTTCCCAAACGTGGTGATGTTTGGCTTGCTAATTTTGACCCGACAGTGGGGGCGGAAATTAAAAAAATTCGTCCGGCTGTGGTGGTAAGTTCGGATAGTGTTGGCAAATTACCGATTAAATTAATTGCACCAGTCACAGATTGGAAAGAATATTATATTGGCAATATTTGGCACGTCAGAATTGATCCAGATAGTGCTAATAATTTAACGAAAGTTTCGGCTGTGGATGTGCTGCAATTGCGTGGTATGGATGTACAAAGGTTTATTCGTAAGATTGGGGAAGTTTCGACTACTACTATGGATGACATCGCAATAGCGATCGCATCGGTTGTTGAGTATCGGTAGTTAATGAAAGGGCGATCGCGCTTGGGGATAGGAAGGGCGATCGCTCACTTGTCAGGTAATTATGGTACTCTAAAAGTTAGATAACTAAGACTGGTAAGACTAGATCAGTGTGACAACACAATTTTTCTGTCCGTATCTCGACAGTGAGGTCGAACTCACAGAAGAGCGAGAGCAGCACATTGCTGAGACGCATCCCGATTTGCTACCAACTTATCAAGAAAGAATAGCTGAAACTCTAGCTGACCCAGATGAGGTTCGATGTGATTTACGTTTCGGCAATACTTTTCTATTTTCAAGGCAGTATGGTAAGGGTCGCAAGGGTAGATATGTTGTAGTAGCTGTTGTGAGTGATACAGTTCCCAGAGAACGCAATTGGATCGTGACAGCTTACCTGACAAAAACTGTTACCCAAGGAGAGATAATGGCACAAAAACTAACTTTCAAATACGATGCTGTCGGCGATATTCTGTACATTAATAAATGTTCGCCTTATGCAGAACAAGAATCGCAAGAACTCGACTATGGAATTGTTGCTCGTCTCAATCCTGAAACTGAGGAAATTGAAAATATAGAAGTTATGTTTTTCTCAAAGCGGTTTTTAGAGAGTAATGTATTTGAATTGCCGATTGTCGCAGACTTGCACTTAAGCCTTCAGGCTTGAGATTGTTGCGAAAGGGCGATTCCCTACGGGATAGCTTCGCTCGCGCGTACTTTAGTCAAGAAAGGGCGATCCAAAAATGTGATCATAGTTGCAGTAAAAATGCTTAGAAAATATTATGACTTTACAAGTCATTTATCCTCATATTGAAAAACCAGGTGTAGGGGAACCTGCACGGCTGCAACGGATACCGCGAGTGCGGATTGCTCAAATTGTGATGGACTATTTGGCTTACGGGTGGTCAGTTGAAGAAATGTGCCGTCAGCACTCATATTTGATGATGGCGGAAGCTCATGCAGCAATGGCGTATTATTTTGACCACCAGGGGGAGATAGACGGCGAAATTCGCAGCGAGTGGGGGGAAGCGGAACAAGCAAAATCTCAAAAAGTGCGATCGAAAGCTTCCTGCTAACAAGGTTGTGCAGCCATTGTGGTAAATTCTACATAGCTGGGAATCTTCGCTCAAGGCATGGCAAAAACACCGATCGCTCTATATCGACAAGGCAACGCTAATTCACCTAGAATGGATAATGTTCGATCGAACAAAGATGTTACTACCTATGAAGAGAACGGTCAAATCTGGGTAGATCCTACTTTAGGAGGTGGGATTTCAACATTTGCTACTCAAAGAAGCGGAAAAAACTGGTGGAAGTTAGATGCGGAGAGTGAAATTCCTGCCGCACTCGATTTAATTAATGACCACAACGATCATTGGTTGTGGAAACCGGGTTACAGAATGCCGATCGAGGAATACAAGCAGGCTCTTAAACTAATCGGTGCGTATTTCTACAAAGTGAGTTAACGGTTTCAAGCTTTGGCAGTTTTCAAGCTGACTGGGTTAGGATAGTGGCAAGTAACTATAAATATTAAAAATGGAGTTCTGATGATTCTATCTTTTAAGGATGTACAATTTATTATTGAAGCTCTGGAATTTCGGATCGAGGCATATCAAGAATGTTTGAAAGATGAAGAGTTGGATGATGATGAATTATCGGATATGGGCAATGATTGCTATTTTTTAGAAGCGCTACGCGAAGATTTAATGAAGGCTATTAAGGAGGGTAATATGCCTGAGATAGCTAAACCTGTACCCTCAGACGGCTTATATCAAGAGGTCAGAAATTAGTCAGGGCGATTCCCTACGGGATAGCTTCGCCGCGCGTGCTTTAGTCAAGAAAGGGAGATCGCTCTTTTGCTAATAAGTAAATTCTACTTTGATTGCAAGAATATTGATTGCAGATTCCGTATCCACAATGGTTATACCAAATTCACAAAATCTTGCTATAACCATTGTGTAGGGTCGAGTGTAACGCCAGGTGCGTTGCTCAACCCAACAATTAATCGGAGCTATTTAAGCAGCACCGATGTTTAGCATCCACCACCCATGTTGGTACCTCATCACTAATTAACATTATTATTATGCGTGTATAAATAAAACTGTGTCAAGCCGGATAATATCGGAAAATGCCGGGAGTTTTATCAATCACAGTTTAGAAAAAAGTCATAGTTTATCTGGTAATATCGGAAAATGTCGGATACAATAGCTAAAACCCGCACACCACCACGATCGATGGACGCTGAAGAAATCTTAAAATTTGCCGACAACCTTGTTTTCACCAAAACTGGAAAACACCTCGACAACGTGCAAGAGGCTATATTGCTTGGTGCTTGGCAAGGTCAAAAATACCCGAAAATCGCACAGGAAGCTCATTGTAGTGAAGGTCATGCTAGGGATGTTGCTTCGGAATTATGGAAAATACTTTCAGATGTATTAGGTGAAGCAGTTAATAAATCTAATTTTAAATCCACATTTAAAAGGTTGCACATCTCCAATGTTTCATCACCTATTGGGAAAGCTTTTGTAGGAATTAATAACATCAATGTCTGTGCAGATACTTTCCAATCTCCAGAAGTTCCGAAAACCCGATCGCCCTCCGCCCCAGAAAACACCCAACCCGAAATACGCCAAGACTTAAGAGATGCACCAGATATCACCTCATTATTCTACGATCGCACATCCGAACTCGCCACGCTACAACAGTGGATAGTACACGATCGCACCCGCCTAGTCGCAATATTAGGACTCAGCGGAATTGGCAAAACCGCGATCGCACTCCACCTCCTCCCACAAATCCAGCATCAATTTGAATATGTAATTTGGCGAAGTCTCGGCACATCCCCAACCCTCCATAATACCCTAAAAAGCCTAATTAAATTTTTATCTAATCTACCAGAAACCGAATTGCCAGCCAGCACCGATGAACTACTATCGCTGCTAATCGACAAATTGCGATCGCACCGCTGCCTCATCATCCTAGACGACGTACAAACAATTCTCAGCAGCGGGCAAATAGCAGGCAATTATCGACCAGAATATGAAAATTACAGCACCCTATTCAAACGTATTGGCGAAACTTGCCACAACAGTTGCTTAATCGTCAATAGTTGGGAACCGCCTAGAGAAATTGTCGCATTAAACAGAGAAAACGCCCGCGTTCGCACTTTATCACTCGACGGTTTAGGTGCAGCAGCAGGCGAAATCCTCAGAGAAAAAGGTTTACTCGAACCGGACAAATGGGAAGCCCTGATTAACACTTACCGAGGCAATCCCTTGTGGTTAAAAATAGTTGCCGCCATGATTCAAGAATTATTTAGCGGGCGAGTTGCCGAATTCTTGAAATATGATACGCTATTCTTGGGAGATGAATTGAAAGCAAGATTGCAGCAGCAGTGCGATCGCCTATCAGACTTAGAAAAACAGGTAATGTGCTGCATCGCGAATGAAATCGAGCCTGTTTCAATTTCTCAAATTATAGAGAAGGTGCAATTATCGCCCGACGATTTATGCAATGCGCTGCTATCTTTGGGACATCGAGCCTTGATTGAAAAACAAGAACAGGATAATCAGGCGCTGTTGAGTTTATCGCCAGTGCTGAGACAATATGTGATATCATATCCAGTCGATTAACCGCAATAGCTAAGGTTCGTAGTGCGGACTTCAGTCCGCAACCGTATAGCGGACTAAAGTCCGCACTACAAACGAACCGTTTTTGTTATGGTAATCGATCGGACATGATATCAAAACTGAATATTGTCGCGATGGAAGATGAAATGCAAGTATTAAGGCGTGCAGCGCGCACCCTACAAGTGAGTACATATCACGACTGCAACCACTTCATAAACTTATCCGTCGCAGTGCCAATTGACTGTCCCACCTGTTTCTTCAAACGCCACCGCTGAAACGCTTGTTCGTAATCTTCCCCTTCAGTTTGATACACATTCCAAGCATTCAGCGACAATCCCAATCCCCACGTTAGTAAAATAAACAGCGACCAAGAAAGCTCATGAGATCCTGCTAGGTTAAACAAAACAAAAAAACTATTGATTATACCGTACTTTGTCACATTTTTCTGCAATTTGCCGCGACGGAAAGTGTTAAAAACCAGTTTTTCTTGAACTTCCCCTCTAGTTGCTAACCATTGCTGTTCCGCCACCACGATATCCTGTTCGGAAATGCCCAATTCCGCTGCAATCTCGAAAAGCTGGACTCGGGAAAGTTCGCCTTCATCTTGTCGGCGGGCGATCGCAAGCTGTAAAATACCTTGAGCATCCTCTGAACCGTAAATTTGATTTATTTGACTTTCATTTGTCGCCATAACAAGTTTCCTATAATTCCTGACATCCTTTCTATGATAGATATAAGCGCAGTTAAACGGCAGGTAGTGACATTGGCGGATTTCAACACCCGGAAAATGAGGAGGCGATCGCACTTCCCACAGTCGTCAAGCGTGTAGGTAGTTCACCCCAAAGTATACATCCAGCCATCCCTGGCGCAAATCCTCACAATTCCGTCCCAAACTACAGGCGTCGCCTCAAATGACAAACCCGGCTTAAATCTCCCCGATTCTATTACTTTCAAACGGTAAAACTCCCCTTTAGCATTTTTCAAAGCATTCTTATCCCCCGACTTCGCTCGTTCCCAGTTCAAATTGAACAAATAAACACCGTTGTATCCCGCACTGATCAGTTTATTGCCATCCGTAAATATCGGAGTCGAAATTGAAGAACCAATCGCTTTTTTAAATACTATTACCGGAGTATCGTAAGACTGATTTCGCCAAGGTACAGCTATTTTTTTGCCTGTTATCATATCTTGGGAACCGATGTACAAATTGCCGTCGATCGCATTTGTGGCAAACAGCGCCGGAAACTCCCCTGAATTGTACTCGTCATTCAACGCCACCGAGCCAATTATCCCGCCTTCCCAGCTAGAAAGTCGGCGATTTCCGGTAGGCAAAAACCATTCTACACTGGCATTCGGTTCCTTGTTGGGATTCAGCTTCAGCACTCCACCGTTGCCCTGAATGTATTGTTTTTCAATGGCACAAAACAGTTTACCTGATTTAGAAATTACAGCACTTCCATCCAAATCTGAACCAGTATAGAAATCCCAAACTATCTTTTTAGTTTCAATGCTAATACCGTAAATATGACCTGAACCAGCAGCTATAAATATTCTATCTTTGAGCCGGGACGGCGATGATTCTGCTACCAAGTTGCCGCCGTGTTTGCTGATATCTGCTGCTGCATAAAGCTGTACTTCCGACAATATATTTGGCTGCTTGATGCCTTGTTTGATTTTTGCATTGCTTGTGGAACTATCGAGAAAATAGCCGATCGCATTTTCCCCCGCATTGAACAAAACTCCACCGCCGATGTCCAAAGCGCTGCTGTCATTATCCCGGCTGTAGCTGGGCGTTTTCCTGATGTCCAATTTCCAAAGTTCCTTGCCAGTTCTAAAAGATATTGCCCTAAAACTCGGCACGACACTTTTGCCACCACCGCCGCTGCGGCTTCCCTGCAAAATTACAATTCTGTTTTCGGCGCTAGCTTTTTCATCGATATAAATCGTTGATGATCCTTTGATTATATCATCAAATTTATAGCGCCAAACTTCTTTATTGGTAGCAATATCTATTTTTCGCAAATTGTGGTCATAAGCACCTATAATTAAATAAGTTTTTCCCCCGTCTCTGGTAATTGTCGGCTGTCCTGTCCAACCGGCACCGCTCCAAACTACAGACCGCCTTCCCAGAAAAGTCCGGCCGCTGCCGAGTGGAAATTTGTCGATTAAATTCAAGCTTTTCGGAACACCTCTGCCGTAGAAACGACGCTTGTCGTTACCTAAAAATGTCGGGACTAATAATTCTATTTCTGGGTCTGCTTTAGCCAGGAAATTGTTAAGATTAGTTTCTAATAAAGCTTGCTCCGAGGATGCAGTTTGGCTCAGTTTGATAACAGCAGGAGGAACAGCAGCACTCAGCAAAAATTGTCCTAGCTGTTGATTGAAGGTTCTCCGAGATGATAAGCTCATATTTGATCGAGATAATCAGCCTTAATATTAAAACATAATTATCAGCAACAACTCAACTAAAACATCTCGCGCTAAACTGCTAGAGGACTGACAAGCTTACCCAGCACGAGTAAAAGTATATTTGATTATGGTCAACCGTCTTGCTCAATCCCAAAGCCTTTACCTGCGGAAACACGCCGAAAATCCGATCGACTGGTGGCCCTGGTGCGACGAAGCCCTAGAAACGGCCCGAAGCGAAAATAAACCGATTTTCCTGTCAATTGGCTACTCTAGCTGCCACTGGTGTACGGTGATGGAAGGAGAAGCATTTTCCGATCGCGCGATCGCCCAATACATGAATTCGCACTTCCTACCGATAAAAGTCGATCGTGAAGAACGCCCAGATATCGACAGCATTTATATGCAAACCTTGCAAATGATGACCGGTCAAGGCGGTTGGCCCCTCAACGTTTTTCTGACTCCCGACGAGCGAGTTCCCTTCTACGGAGGCACTTATTTCCCTGTAGAACCGCGCTACGGACGGCCGGGATTTTTAGAAGTTTTGCAAGCAATTCGCCGCTTTTACGACACAGAAAAAGGCAAAGTAGAAGCCTTCAAAGCAGAGATTTTAGGCAACCTCCAACAGTCAGCAGCACTGTCAGGAGTGACCGCCGAATTAAATCGCGAAGTCTTCCAAAAAGGCTTAGAACTCAACACCGGAATTATTGCGGGCAGCAACCCCGGCCCCAGTTTTCCGATGATACCTTATGCTGAGCTAGCACTGCGGGGAACGCGATTTAATTTTGAATCAAAATACGACAGCAAACAAGTCTGCACTCAGCGCGGATTAGACTTAGCATTGGGCGGCATTTACGACCACGTAGGAGGCGGATTTCACCGCTATACGGTTGATGCGACTTGGACTGTACCACACTTTGAAAAAATGCTCTACGACAACGGTCAAATTGTTGAGTATTTAGCAAATTTGTGGAGCGCGGGAATACAGGAACCGGCTTTTGAAACTGCGATCGCGGGGACAGTAGAATGGTTGAAGCGAGAAATGATTGCGCCAACAGGCTATTTTTATGCTGCACAGGATGCTGACAGCTTTAACACTTCTGAAGAACTTGAACCGGAAGAAGGAGCATTTTATGTCTGGACTTATGCCGAACTGGAACAACTATTAACTGCTGAGGAATTGGCGGAAATTAAAGCAGAGTTTACTGTTAGTCGCAGCGGCAATTTTGAAGGCAAGAATGTATTGCAGCGCCGCCATCCAGGACAACTGAGCGACACGGTAGAATCGGCTTTGGCTAAACTCTTTCAAGTTCGCTACGGTGGCAATCCTGATACTGTAAAAACCTTTCCGCCAGCCCGCAACAATCAAGAAGCTAAAAACGAAAGTTGGCCTGGTAGAATTCCCGCAGTTACTGACACGAAAATGATTGCTGCTTGGAATAGCTTAATGATTTCTGGTTTAGCCCGCGCTGCAGCGGTTTTTGGAAATTGGGAATATCTGGAATTAGCTGTGACAACTGCTAATTTTATTTTAGATAATCAGTGGACGGATGGGCGGTTTCAGCGGTTGAATTATGACGGACAATCTGCTGTAACCGCGCAGTCGGAAGATTATGCTTTGTTTGTGAAAGCTTTGTTGGATTTGCACCAAGCGAGTTTGACTTTAGGCAACGGGGAAGAGGCAAAACAGTTGCCGAATTCTCAGTTTTGGTTGGAGAAAGCTGTGCAGGTGCAAGAAGAGTTTGATGAGTTTTTGTGGAGCGTAGAATTGGGAGGATATTACAATACTGCTAAGGATGCTAGCGGAGATTTGTTGGTGCGGGAACGCAGCTATATAGATAATGCAACTCCGGCGGCTAATGGAATTGCGATCGCCTCTTTGGTTCGTCTCGCACTGCTGGGGCAGAATTTGGAATATCTCGATCGCGCGGAGCAAGGTTTGCAAGCTTTCAGCAGTATTGTACAAGATTCTCCGCAAGCTTGTCCTAGTCTACTTTCGGCGATCGACTGGTATCAGCACTCTACCCTGATTCGCACGACTCCCGATCGAATTTCTGGCTTGATTTCGCAGTATTATCCGACTGCTGTCTGTCAGATTGAGGCTGATTTGCCTGAAGGTGTTATCGGGTTAGTTTGCGAGTGTTTAACTTGCAAGGAACCTGCGAAAAGTCAAGAGCGGCTGTTGGAGGAAATTTTGCAAAGTCAAACGCGAGTTTAGCACCAATACTGTCTATATTATTGAACCACGAAGACACCAAGGACGCGAAGGAAGAAGGAGGAAGCAGAAGGAAGAAGTAGATTATCTTCTAGCGGGAAGGAATTACATCTTCAATCCGCTCCTCCATCTTCCAAAATCTCAACTAAGTCTTCCATTGTCACGTCGCTTGGACTTAGCTTTACTGGTTAGACGGTGCTTGACGACGGCGATAGTTAGACTTTGGACACTACCTAATCTTACTCTGTCCGCAGAATCTCAGTGGCTTCAGCCCGCTTGAGTGTCAAAAAATGCAAATACTTTCCGGCGGCACGGAAACTCGAACGCTGTCGCCGACTTGGTATCGCTGCAAGTCATCTCTGTGCAAATTTTGTCGGCGAAGGGCGATCGAACTTTTATCAGTCAACCGCACCGTATAGCGCGTGTCAGTGCCAATATAAATAGCCTCTTCTATGATTGCGGCCCAGCTATTTTCAGCGTCATAATTAGCCGGATAAATAGCAGCTTTTTCTGGCCGCAACACCAGGGTAACAACTTTCCCAGCGGGGATATCTTCGGCTGTTGCAACTAACACGGCTAACTGCTGGTCAACCAACACGATTATTTTACCGTTTTGCTTTTCTACTACTCGACCACTTAAAAAATTGCTGTCGCCAATAAAATCAGCAACAAACCGCGTTTTAGGATATTCATAAATATCAACAGGCGTGCCGACTTGTTGCAGTTTTCCTCCATCCATCACTGCAATTCTGTCCGACATCGTTAGTGCTTCTTCCTGATCGTGAGTCACATAAATAAATGTAATTCCCAATTTTCGCTGCATTTTTTTTAATTCTAATTGCATTTCTTTACGCAATTTTAAATCCAGCGCTCCTAGGGGTTCATCCAACAGCAAAACAGACGGCTGTTTGACTAATGCTCTTGCTAGTGCTACTCGCTGCTGCTGTCCCCCTGACAGTTGGCGGGGATAGCGTTTTCCTACCTCGGTTAACTGTACTAATGCTAAGGCTTCAGCAACGCGATCGCGAATTGTTTTCTGAGGTAAATTCTCCATTTCCAACCCAAAAGCGGCATTTTGTGCTACTGTCATGTGCGGAAATAAAGCATAATTTTGAAATACCGTATTTACTGGGCGGTGAAACGGTGGGCGATTTTGCATCGGTTGGCCGTGAATGTAAATTTCGCCCGCTGTGGGAATTTCAAAACCAGCGATCATTCGCAAAGTTGTAGTTTTGCCGCAGCCGGAAGGGCCGAGTAAAGAAAAGAATTCTCGATCGTAAATTTGCAGGTTGATGTTGTCTACAGCTAAGAAATCTTGACTACGGACACTTTTAAATATTTTGGAAACTTCTAAAACTTCGACAGCGTGCATTGTGTTAGTATGTATGAGTGATAAAAATCTGAGTTCGAGTCCGGTTAAACTGATATCTTGCACCATTCTCAATTACTTGTTTAGGAACGGGCATCTTGCCCGTTCCACAAGAAAATTAAGTTTTGTGGAACGGGCATCTTGCCCGTTCTTGACGATGGTGCAACTCCAAGACAAGCTAAAAATTTAAGTAAACCAGCCCCGGCAGAAACCTGTTTTATATCTATTTTCCAGCTCCTGCTTTAACTTCCGTCCAAGCTCGATCGTACAATGCAGTCGCTTTCCCGACATCCTCCAATAATTTCATTTTGCCAAACACCTCAGCCGGCGGGTAAATTTGAGGATTATTCAAATCTTTCGGGTCGATTAAACCTTGATCAATTGCTGCTTTGTTGGGAGATCCGAAGTGGGTAAAATTGGAAATTTGGGCGCCTACTTCGGGCTGCAAAATAAAGTTAATAAATTTCTCCGCTAACTCTTTCTGGGGCGCACCTTTGGGAATGGTCATGTTGTCAGAAAAAATGATTGTTCCTTCTTTGGGAATAGCGTAACGGAGATTAGGATTTTCTGTCATCACTTGGAAAATATCACCGCTCCATTCCATTGTCAAATTTACTTCTCCTTGATCTAGCATATTTTGCCCGGTGTCGGGGACAAAAGCTGCAATGATATTTTTACTTTTAATCAGCAAATCGCGGGCTTTGTTAATCTCTTCGGGATTGGTTGTATTTGGGTCAAATCCTAAATACATTAAAACTCCTGCAAATGTGTATCTGGCATCGTCTTGCCACGCGACTTTTCCGGTATATTTCGGGTCGAACATCGCCGCCCAACTGTTAATTTCTCCCTGGGTTGTTTTCACGTTGTAGCCAATTCCCATGGTTCCCCACTGGTAGGGCAGGGAATATTTATTGCCCGGGTCAAAAGCTTGATTGATAAACTTAGGTTCTAGGTTCTTTTGGTTGGGAATATTGTTTAAATTCAGCGGCTCAATTATATTTTCTGCGATCATGATTTTCACCATGTAATCGGCGGGAAATATTAAGTCGTAACCGGGGTTACCCTGTTTGAGTTTGGCATAGAGTGCGTCGCTGTTCTCGAAAGTGTCGTATTGAATTTTAACATTGTTCTCTTTCTCGAATTGGGCGATCGCTTCTGGGGCGATATAACTTGCATAATTGTAAATGCTGAGGACTTGCTGCTGGTTGCCACCTGTGGGGCTACAGCCGAAAGCCAACGTTGCACTCATCACAAACAAAAGTAGGAAAGTCAGCAGGCGTTTCATAGGTTTTGTTAGTTGCAGACGACATTAATTATGACACAAAAAGCTATTTTTTTAACTTTTATGAACTCTTAGCGATGATACAACCAGCAACAAGGAAGCCAACAACATCAAAGTTGAAATGGCATTAATCGCTGGCGTCACTGCAAATTTTATCATGCCGTAAACAAATAGCGGCAGCGTCATCGAACCGACGCCAGTGGTAAAAAATGTCACGACAAAATCGTCCAGCGACAGAGTAAAAGCCAGCAGTGCCGCGCTGAAAATAGCGGGCCAAATTAGAGGGAGAGTGATGCGCCAAAAAGTCCGCCATTCGTTAGCACCTAAGTCAAAAGCTGCTTGTTCTAATTGAGGATCGAGTTCCGCCAAACGCGCCCTGACAGTAATAGTCACAAAGGAAATATTAAAGACAACATGACCGATAATTACGGTAGGTAAGCCGAGATTGAGGCGAATTCCCGTGAGATTTTCTACGATCCGAAATACTAGGGTAAAGAAAACTAGCAGCGAAATGCCGATCGTAATTTCGGGCATAATAATGGGCAAAAACAGTAAAGCTTCTACAGCTTTGCGCCCCGGAAAATGAAAGCGTTCCAGTGCTAGCGCGATCATTGTACCAAAAATGCTTGCTAGCACAGTCGAAATAGCTGCAATTAGCAAGCTGTTGTTGAGTGCTGTCCAGATTCCGGCACTGCTACTCGTAGCAATCGTTGCGCCTGCATTGCTAAACAAACTGCGGTACCAATCGAGGGTAAAGCCACGCCAAACGGCATTGAATCTGGAGGCGTTAAAGGAGTAAATAATTAAGATGAGAATTGGCAAGTAGAGAAAGGCAAATGCTAGTACAGCTTGTACCCAAAGCCACTTTTTGCCGATCGCCCGCACGAGTAAATCTAGTTTAGTCATTAGTCAAAAATAGGTTAGCCTGTAGGGGTGGGTTTTACCAACAATCTGTGCCTAAGACCAATAATCTCATAAACCCGCCCCCGCCCAACTGTAAATCTCAATCTACCTGTTTAAGTTTCATCAGACACGCGGAAGTAAATTAACACAGGAATCAATATGATTACCGTCAACAGCATAGAAAGCGCCGAGCCAAAAGGCCAATCGCGGGCTTTCATAAACTGATTTTGAATCAAATTTCCCACCATAACTGTTTTAGAACCACCTAATATATCCGGTGTGATGAAAGCGCCAACTGCGGGAACAAAAACAAAAATAGAGCCTGCAACAATACCGCGCGTTGTTAATGGTAAAAATACGCGCCAGAAAGTGCGAATATCATTTGCTCCTAAATCGTGAGCTGCTTCTACCAGTGAAAAATTTAAGCGTTCTATGCTAGAATATAAAGGCAGAACCATGAAAGGTAAATAGCCGTAAATAAGACCGATCGCCACAGCGAAAGGCGTAAAAAGCAAGTTTAACGGTTCGCTAATAATTTGCAGGCTTTGCAAGGCTGTGTTAACTACTCCTTCGCTACGCAGCAGTATGATCCAGGCGTAGGTTCTCACTAAAAAATTAGTCCAAAATGGAATAATTACCAGCAAAAGCAAAGCATTTCGCCAGCGAGGAGAACGGGTGGCGATGAAGAATGCTAGGGGATAGCCAACTAACAAGCAAGTGACTGTTGTTAGAAAAGCCAGCCAGAGCGATCGCCCAATTACCCCCAAGAAAAGTCCGCTGAACAAACGCTGGTAGTTGCTGAGAGTAAATATCCAAGTAACGCCCCCGTAAGTACCGCGTTCTAAGAAACTGTACAACAGTACAATTAGCACGGGCAAAATGAAGAAAACCATCAGCCATGCCGTAGCGGGAAATAATAGTAGCAACAGGTTAGTCTGCTGGCGGTTTTTGACACTCATTATTCACTCAAGCGAAAGTTAGCACATAATGCAACACATTTTATATCAAATCCGCATTTTATGAATTATGTCATCATTAATAAATTATCAAGAGGTACGCAATGTCAGGAGAATCGTCAACCCCCAAAATAGTCGTCGTCGGTGCGGGATGGGCAGGTTTAGGCGCTACCTATCACCTAGCCCAGCAAGGCTATGATGTCACCCTGTTAGAAGCTGGCCCCTATCCGGGTGGCTTAGTTGCAGGGTGGAAAACCGCCGGTGGGCGTTCCGTAGAAGCTGGGATTCATGGCTTCTGGTATCCCTACAAAAACATCTTTTCCTTAGTCAAGGAATTAGAACTCGATCCCTTCACGCCTTGGACTCGTTCTTGTCAGTATTCACCGGCCGGATTGGAAGTAGAATCGCCGATTTTTCAGGACGAACCGCGACTTCCCACACCGTTAGGAACCTTCCTTTATACCAGATTTAAAAGGCTGCCATTAGTCGATCGGCTTTCAGCCTTGCCCTTACTCTACGCCGTCCTAGATTTCGACAATTCCGACGAAGCGTGGCGCAGGTACGATCGCGTCACAGCCCGCGAACTATTCAAACAGTTTGGCGTTTCTGCAAGACTGTACCGCGATGCTTTTGAACCGATGTTATTAGTAGGTTTATTTGCACCAGGAGAACAATGTTCTGCCGCCGCAGCTTTGGGAATGCTCTATTATTTCATATTAGCACATCAACCGGATTTTGATGTAGTTTGGTGTCGCGGCACAGTCGGAGAAATGATATTTCGTCCCTGGGTCGATCGCCTGGAAAAACTCGGCGCCAAAGTATTGACAAAGCAGCGAGTTACTGATTTGATAGTTGACAGCAACAACCGAGCAACAGGCGTTGTTTGCGGCGAAGAAACCTTCGAGGCAGATGCAGTTATTTTTGCAGTTGGCGTCACGGGAATGCAAAAAATTATCAGCAGCAGCCCAGCTTTGCAAAGCCGCCAAGAGTTTCGGGACGCGATGAATTTGGGTGCAGTTGACGTGTTAGCTGTTCGCCTGTGGTTTGACAAAAAAATTGACATTCCGCTGCCTTCTAATGCCTGTTTTGGGTTTAGTTCGACTACGGGCTGGACGTTTTTTGATTTGAATGCTTTGCACGACGAATTCCGCGACGAACCGGGAACAGTTGTCGAAGCTGATTTTTATCACGCAAATCAATTAATTCCCCTCAAAGATGAGGAAATTGTTTCTCTAGTTCAGCGGGATTTAGCCACTTGCATCCCCGCTTTTCGGGAGGCAAAAGTAATTGACAGCAGCGCGATTCGGCTGTCGCGGGCTGTGACGCATTTTGCCCCTGGCAGCTATCAATATTTGTTGCCTGCGGTAACAAGTTATGATAATGTATTGATGAGCGGCGATTGGGTTGTGACTCGCCACGGTTCTTGGTCGCAGGAAAAAGCTTATGTTACGGGTTTGGAAGCGGCAAATTTGGTAATTTCGCGTTTCAGAATCGGAAACAAAGCGGCAATTATTCCGGTGGAAGCTGACGAACCGCACATTCAAATCGGGAGAAAGATTAATCAGTTTACTCGCAGTTTGACTAAAACATTCATTCCCGATTTTTGGCTGCCATAAGAAGAAGAAGGAAGAAGGAAGAAGGAAGAGGGAAGAAGGAAGAAGGAAGAAGAAAGAGGGGAGAAGGAAGAGGAAATTTCTTGATTTAAGCGGTAAGGTGCGCCGGGCCGTGCACCTTACCTCTAGACTAATAACCAATGATCTAAAATCCGGTAGCATCGGAATGATTAAACCGCTCAGACGCTTTCGGCGAAGCTGTTCTCGTTCCCCGCAGGGGTTCGGTGAAGGGTAGGATAAAGCGCGAAGGAAGGACTACATTTTCTTCTTTCTCTTCCTTCTCTTCCTTCGCGTCCGCGTGCCTCGCGGTTCATTTAATCTTACGACCTATTGTTATAATTCTGATACTACCGGATTTAATATGACCAATGACTAGACTTCTTGCAAAAGTCCTTTTAAGCAATTTTTCGGACGGGCTCTCCGGCCCATCCCACAACAGAAAAAACTTTTTGTGGGATGGGCCGGAGAGCCCGTTCCAGCTATTTTTGCAAGAGGTCTACTAATGATACTATCTTTAAAAAAAAATGTAACTGTATACAACCCCCAAACCAGAATCTTCATCAGTCATAGCCAATCTAAAATCTCTAATCTAAAATGGGATGACTATCGCCAATAAGGCCGACCCTTCCAAAAAACTCCCACCGTAATTCCTATTAGTGAAGTTTCTGATAAACTTGCTAAATAAGCAGGTATTGGTAGGAATAATTTTAAAACCAAACCCAAGAGCACGCACAAAATTAAAACCCACAAACTAACTCGGTTCAGCAAAAATTGCTGCTGCCAATACTCTAAAAAGTAAACTGCTAAAGCCCCCATTCCCACTGCGATAGCGAAAGGTATCAATATCCCCAGTGAGGAAGCGAACAGAAGCTTAAAGACCTTGACGAATACTTCAGACTGAATCAAGCCCCACGCTAAAAATAACTCCAATCCAACCACGATGCAGTTGACGAGGGCGGAAATTTGCAGCATTTCTCGCCAAGGTAAAAGTTTTAAGCGCCGCAGAAAATTGTTCACGATCGGCAGATTAGGTAGGTTGCTTTGATTTTATAACAGTTTTGCCCTGGCGATCGACCTTTGATGACAATTTGTGAAGTAAAATAAAGATATAGAGCAGTCTCTTGACAAATTAACCCAGAGTACCTGCCTATTAGTTGTTGGAAACGTGAAAGGAAAAAAGTTATGGTGGAGAACACTGTCGATTGTGCTGTAGCTTGCGTCAATGGCTGCGTTCTGGGCGACAAGTGCCCGAAGCGGGAATACGCAGAAGCAACGTCCAACTTTATTGAAAATACTTCTCTGGATAAAATGCTAGAAATAGCAGAGGAAGCGGTGAGAAGGAAACGGACGGAACCTCCCAAATGGATAATTCCTGATTTTCCCGAATAGAATTAGCCTCCCTATTAAAAAGCGATCGCCCTTTTGAAAATGGCGATCGCTTTTTGTATTCCCAATGAAATATCTGAGCCGAATCAATATATTTCCTGGGATAGAAGCTAAAAGCTTAAATAGCAATTATAATAACACTTACTTATAGCCATTTCCAATTACTAAAAACAATTCATTTAAAGCCAAATTCGGACATTTTTAATTTAATTTAGTTCAAAAACAAACAGGAGCAAGTATCGTGGCACAGCAAAAGAAACCCAACGCAAAAACAACAACAGAACGAGATAATTTGGGCGATTTGCCTCAAGAAATTACCGAATCTTACGGCACCGGCGTCATCGCTGAACCGGGATTGAACCAATATGAAATCACAACCTTGAACGATAGCAGTTCGGAATACGGTTCCAGCAGTTCCCAAGTCAGCGGTGGGGATGGCGATGCTGCGGCGGAACAAGAAAGTGCCACTGGCGAGCAATCGGTGGGCGGAACTGCGCCTACTCCCGACCTGGATATGGTTGACGAACTTGGAGCTGCTGCGGGCATAGAAATGGCGGACGGAGCTATTTTGCACACAACAGATATGCTTGAACATCGAGATGAAAGTCGGTGGGAATTAGACCCGAGTTCTGCGGAAGATTATCAGGAACGACCGGATTTATAGGTCTATTTGGTACAAAAAAATAGGTAGTATAATAGGAGCGGGTTGACCATTATCCATAGTTCATATCCCAAGTATTTGTAAATCCGCCCCTCCTCACTTTTGCTCTCGAAGCACATATCCAACTCCCCGAACAGTATGCAGCAGGCGTTTGGAGTTAGTTGCTTCTAATTTAATCCGTAACGCACGAATATACACTTCAATAATATTTGACTCGCCCATAAAATCGTAACCCCAGACTTTTTCTAGAATTCGATCGCGGGTAATGACTTGGCGGGGATTTCGCAGCATAAATTCTAACAAATCAAACTCTTTGGCAGTGAGTTCAATTAGTTGACTGCCTCGATAAACTTCACGGGTTAAACCGTTCAAGATTAGGTCTTCAAATTGTAGCTGATCCGGGTCATTTGGTTGAGTTCGGCGCAGACGTGCTTTCACCCTCGCTAGAAGTTCTTCCATACTGAAAGGCTTAGTCACATAATCATCAGCGCCAGCATTTAATCCAGTTACGCGATCGGGTACTTCATCCTTTGCTGTTAACATAATTATTGGTACTTGCACGCCAGTCGATCGCAACCTCAGACAGATATCCAATCCAGAGATACCCGGAAGCATCCAATCTAAAATCAATAAATCAGGTTCAGCCGTGCGGGCGAGGGTTAATCCATCCAATCCATTGGGGGCGACAGTGACGTGATATCCTTCCAGACTAAGTTCAGATTCGATGAACTTTGCCAGTTTAGGGTCATCTTCAACAAGGAGAATGCGATCGCTCATAGCTGCGGATTCCAGATAGGTAAGGTGATAGTAAAAATACTACCTTCTCCGGGTTTAGATCGGATCGTGATACGTCCTTCCATGCCTTCGATCAGGCTTTTGGCGATCGCCAATCCCAGCCCTGTACCGTCCCTAGAGCGAGTCATAGACTCATCCACCCGGTAAAACCGCTCAAAAATCCGGTTTTGATGGGGCAGAGAAATCCCAATTCCGCGATCGGCCACATGAATCATCACCTGCTGTTCCTTCTTTTCTAAGACTAACTCAACGGGTTGTTCTGGAGCAGAATACTTAATTGCATTATCAACTAAGTTAATTAACACTTGTTGTAAACGATCCTGATCCGCACAGGCGACAACATCCTCATCAGTTGAAACCAAAATAATTTTCCGATTGCTAACTTTTTCACTCATTTCGGCCACCTCAGCTACCAGAGTATTCAGCATCACCGGATGCAAACGAAAGTGCAGGTTGCCGCTATCAGCCCGTGCCAAATCCAGCAAATCTTCTAACATCCGAATCGTGCGTTCAGTTTCCCCAACCGCTGTTTCCAGTGCTTGCTGCTGATAATCACTTAAATTAGTGCTGCGCCGCAGCAAACTTTGTAAATAACCAACAACAACCGTCAGCGGAGTGCGTAATTCGTGGGAAACATTACCGACAAATTGGCGCTGTTGCTCCCAGGAACCCGACAATCGAAACAACATTTCATTAAAGGTTTGTGCAAGTCCTAAAATTTCATCAGGAGCTTGATGCAGTTGGAGTTTTGCCGCCTGCAAATTATCAGCAGACAAAGTGCTAGCAACCTGACTCATCTGTTCCAGAGGGCGTAGAGCGTGACGAATGCGACTGGCGATCGCCAACATTAACACTAAGATTACCACAATACTGACAACAATTAAACTCCGAATCCCATCATTTAATTGACGTTGCTCATCAGTGATATCTTGAGAGAAATATACCGTACCCAGTAACTCATTTTTAATCCTCAGAGTTGTGCTACAGATCACAAAATAGCGATCGTCCACCCGAACAAAAGTCGGATCAGCAGGCACTTCCGTCAACGAGATCATCTTCGTAATCTTAGAAGATTGCATATCCATATCAGGTGAATTAACCAAAAGCACCCCATCATTCCGCTTCACCCAGACCATGATTCCTCCTGTAGAAGCTTTATGAACGCTTCGAGTCAAGCCAGTTTCTATTGAATCCATTTCACTATAAAGTTCAACCTGTTCGGGAAAACGCATTCCAATATATTTCAGCGTTTGTTTGTGGGCAACGACTAGATTTTGCGACCTTTGCCAGCCAGCCCAAAATGCCACACTGCTAAGTCCTAAAATCGACAGCACTAGCAATTCCATAGTCAGGCGAAACTGAAGCGAAGAAGTGGAAATTCGCTTACCAGTGAGATGGTTAATAGAGGCTCTAACTTGGCGAATATGCTTCATTTGTTGGTCAGTAGTAGTGAGGGAAATTAAGCATAAAAATTAGAATAAATCCAACTAGATTAAGATTTCACGGGAAGTCAGAAACCGGGTTTTTTCACGAAAATCATTCGTTTCAATCGGGAGATTCGCTAAAAAACCCGGTTTCTTTGGTATCAATGGGTAAGTCCTGTAGATAGAAAAATCCACCAGAATGCTCGTTTAAAAGTTTTCCGCAGTGCCTTGAATTTGGTTAAACTCAAAGCGTCGAGCATAATCTGTTTCACCATAAAGATTAAAACTAATTGTTGGTTCATCTCCGAGGGCTTCCACATGATGAATCGCATCGGGCATTAAGCACAAAACGTCACCAGGTGCAAGCAAAATATCGCCCACTGTTTGAATTTTATCGGGAAACTTTGGAATTGGCGATCGCTGCCAAAAAGTATTTTTTTCCTGTCCACCAAGTAGCGCCACCAATCCCCAACTGGCATGATTATGAATCGGAGAAACTGCACCCGGAGCCCAAGCAACCAACTGCACCGTCAGAGGAAAAAATGGTTCATCATAAAGCGTTTGTACCGCCCAGCCAGTCTCAGAGTCAGGCTCAAGGAGAGCAATTTCCAACCAGGAGGAACTATCTAACAACCTGCGAACAAGGGGACAAATTGCCTGGAGTCGTAAAGAATCATCACTAATTTGCTCTAAGACATCTTCCAAGTCAGTTAAAAAGCGGTAAAGTCGGTAAGGATGAGTCAAATCTTCAATATGATTAGTAGCTTCGCAAACATGGTACTGTCCATCATCAGTCACTAACCAGTCTTTTCCTGTCATAATTTTTCAACTCGTGGTTAAATTACTGCACTACTAAAAGATAGTTAGGGTTAATCTCCACTCTATAAGACATTCCTTGCAACTAGATGATTTCTGGATAAGGCACAGATTAATTTTAGATTAAGAACCACGTAAATCAATTTGGCTGACCAATTAGCAACCGCCCATGATTTTTATCCAAAATCCATCTGGTTTTCATCTTACACTCATATTTCGAGAATTTAATGCTGTTAATCTCAAGTCATAGAGCGATGAGTTACTCTTTGTCTAGATTCAGGATTGAAACTCAAAGAGTTTTCTATTCGCCCTCTTGTACATAAACCCTAGATTTTGGAGATTGAATATGCGTAAACCAGCATTATGGCTCAGCTTATGTCTAAGTAGTTTGGTAGTTACAGTATCGCTGGTGACTGCCACGACACTCAATACCTCTGCTATCCCTAATAGTGCGATCGCGCAAACCAACCCCTGCGCGTCCAAAAACCCCTGCGCGTCCAAAAACCCCTGCGCTTCCAAGCAAGGAAACGTAGGAGGCCCACTAGCAAAACAATTACAAGGAAAGCCCGTCATAGTTGACGTTTATGCAAGCTGGTGTGCTGCCTGCAAAAACATTGCCCCTACGCTTTCCCAACTGAAACAGCAATATGCAGGAAAAGTGAATTTTGTGGTGCTAGATGTGACAGATAAATCAACCATTACTAAAGCAGAAGCTACAGCCAAACAGTTAGGACTGAGCCAATTTTTAGCAGCGAATAAATCCCAAACGGGAATGCTAACCATCATCGATCCTGCCACAGGAAATATTCTAGCGCAGCATCGTAACAATCCCAACAAATCTGCCTATACAACCGTGCTCGATCAAGCGCTTGCAAAAAAATAGCTGTTTCAGGTTATCGGTAAGAGCTGATTAAACAGGACTTACGCATTATAACTGTGTAGCAATGTTTTGAGATTACTTCACTTCCCTCGCACTGACAGAAATACATTACTTTTGCGTAAGTCCTATTAAATATCCCAGGAGAACCCCATGACAAATCTTCAAAAGCCTGAACCCCAAACCAAAAGCACCAAAGTTTTCAAATTTCCGAATAGATGGCTATTTTGGGGTGGATTGGTAGTCTTGGGCTTAGTGCTTGCACTGGTCATCACAGGCCCCATTTCTCAGGCAATTGAACATCTGATTTCGGTAACGGAAAACCGCTATCAGCAGTGGTTCAGCCAGCAAGATACAGCTAACCCACTGGTGTTGTTTACCCTGGCGTTTATCGGTGGTTTGATCGCCAGTATTTCACCCTGTATTCTGGCAATGTTACCCGTTAATTTGAGCTACATTGGTACCCGCAATATCACTTCCCGGCGAGATGCTTTTGTTAAAGCCAGTTTGTTTGTGTTGGGAGTTGTGACAATTCTTAGCTTTTTCGGGCTGGCATCTTCATTTGCCGGGGCTGTCATGGTGGATTACCGGGGCTACATTAACATTGCTGTAGGAACCATCATTTTTATCATGGGTTTGAGCTTGCTAGGAATTGTGAAATTGCCTTTACCAGGAGTCAATATAAATGCTTCCAATTTGGGGCCCTATGGAGTAGGAGTGACATTTGGTTTGGTGAGTTCTCCCTGTGCCAGTCCAGTTTTATTTGCTGTACTGGCAGCGGCAGCGGCTACTGGTTCACAATTGCTAGGAACCTTGACCATGATCTGTTATGGTCTGGGATATACAATCATCATCTTTCTTGCCAGTCTATTGACTGGTTTTGCCAAGCAAGCTAAGACTTTGATGCAGCATTCCGAGTTGATTCTCCGATTTGGAAGTATCGCTCTAATTCTGACAGGTTTGTATTACATAGTTGAGGGCACTCGTTGGTTTCTTTAGGATGTTTGAAGGATTTTAAGCCTGTAAGCTAAATCCCAAGTGGAACTACTAACAATTTATCTGGAAATTAAACACCATGCAAGTAAAATACATTGCCCCGATCGCCATTGCCACCATTCTAGGTTTGGCAACAGCTAATGTTAGCTACGCCAACTTCAAGGCTGCCACAAACTCAAACTCTACAACCGTTTCATTCAAGATTGCAGAATCCAATCCTTGTGCTGGTAAAGACAATCCTTGTGCTGGTAAAGACAATCCTTGTGCTGGTAAAAATCCTTGTGCTGGAAAAGCCAATCCTTGTGCGAGTAAAGAAAATCCTTGCGCCGGTAAAGCCAATCCTTGCGCTGGTAAAAATCCTTGTGCTGGAAAAGCCAATCCTTGCGCGGGTAAAAGCAGCACAACAACCGTTCATCCTAAGTATTACACCGAAAATGGTATGGCTCTTGATGGTCAGGATGTCGTAGCCTATTTCACCCAAAGTAAATTAGTGATGGGAGTTGGCCAATTTAAACAGAATTGGGGTGGAACAACTTGGATATTTGCTAGTGCAGCAAACCGCGATTTGTTTGCTAAAAATCCTGAAAAGTATGCTCCTCAATACGGTGGATATTGCGCCCAAGCTGCGAGTGAAGGCAATCTTGCAGCCACCCAGCCTGATGCATGGAAAATCGTTAATGGGAAGCTTTATCTCAACTACGACAAGAAAGTACAGGCACAGTGGATGGGTGATATTCCCGGTCACATTGCTTTAGCAAACAAAAATTGGCCGACTATTCTGAATAACAAAGAACTGTTCCGCTAAGCTAAAATTGATGCAGGTAATTAGTCGCTAACCACCACTGACATTACCTCCAGCAGTTTTCTATTGCAGGATGGAAAACAAGGTAATTGTAATTTGGCAATTGCGTAATCGAGAAAGCTGTAACTCACCCAAATGACAACTGCTATATCTTCTTATCGGTCAACATCTCCGGTGAATTACCAGAAAGAATTGGTTTAAAGCCTCTCCCTGATCGGGAGAAATTAAAAGAAAACTATTCATTACTCCAATCCTCTTCCTTCTAGGTAGAGGTCGCACTCATCTGTCAACTGTCAACTGTCAACTGAATGAACCCTCATAAAGCCTGTTTGTAGTGAGAACTGAATTCCTCTAGATGCGGGTTAACAATTACTATTAGTCCTGACTACAAACTTACTGTGGGTTAGATGGCCGGATATGATATGATGTATGGCAAAAACCAGGTTGATGAAGCCAACCCTCCTCAACAAAAAGGTGATTTATGGAACTTAAAGATTTTCTGGCTTTGCTGCATCCGATTTTAGCTGTAGCGATCGTTTTTCCGATGCTTGGTGTGGTGCTGAATATGGCTTGGCAAACCATGCAGCGCCGCAAGCAAATTGCATCCGGGGACAAGAGCAAAATTCCTCCTGCTGTCGGTTCAGAACACCTGAAAGCAGGTCGAATTCTGTCTGGTTCGGTGGTAGGAGTGACGTTGTTGGGTTTAGGTTACGCGATTTTTGAGCATATCTTGAGCGAACAGGTTTGGAGCAAAAACTCGTTTCAGGTTATTTTCATTGTGCTGATGTTTATTGCAACAGTCGGCTCTTTGGTCATGCTCTATCGATCGACACCGGCGTTATGGCGTGGCATATTTGCGACTTTGACTGGCGCTGGTTTGGTGATTCTTGGCACTCAAGATGGCGTTTATCGGCGGACTAATGAATGGTATTGGTCTCACTACTACATTGGGATCACCGCTGCGCTACTGATGGTTTTCTCCCTTGCCATTATTCAAGACATCTACAAAGATCGATCGAACCGCTGGCGCACTGTCCATGTCATCTTGAACTCGATCGCTGTCATGCTGTTTCTGGGACAGGGAATGACCGGAACCAGGGATTTGTTGGAAATTCCTCTGAGCTGGCAAAAACCCTATATTTATAGCTGTGACTTCGCCAATAAGACCTGTCCAAAGCCGTGAGCGATCGCATTACTTCGAGATTCCAGTCTAAAATTAGTATAAATTAGAAGGGCGGGCGGGACACCCCACAAGAAATTTGATGTATTGTGGAACAGGCAAGATGCCTGTTTTTAAGATGTGATGTATTGTGGAACAGGCATCTGGCCTGTTCTTGAGATGTGATGTATTGTGGAACAGGCATCTGGCCTGTTCTTGAGATGAGAATGGTGCAATATCTCAGTCAGTCCTAATCAGTCATAAATCTCAATCATTGCGAGCCAAACCCTGAAGGCTAACTTGCAAAATCGACAAACCCAAAATTAGCAAAAACAAAACCAGCCCGATCGTACAAGCATAGCCAATTTCCAAATCCTTAAAAGCCCGTTCGTAAAGATAATAAACAACAGTCTTAGAACTATTGCGAGGCCCGCCCTGAGTCATAATATAAACTTCTTCAAAAACCTTAGTAGCAGAAATCGCCGAAATTACCGCAACTAAAACTAAATAAGGCTTCATCAGCGGCACAGTAATATCCCAGTGCTTTCCCAAACCATCAGAACCATCAATAGCAGCCGCCTCATAAAGTTCTGCCGGAATAGCTTGCAGCCCTGCCAAATAAATCACCATGTAATAACCCAATCCTTTCCAGATAGTAACTGCCATGACGCTAAAGATTGCTAACTTCGGATTAGCCAGCCAAGAAACAGGAGGTAAACCCAACAATTCCCCCAACTGATTCAGCAGTCCAGTCTCAGCAAACAGCCACTTCCAAGCAATCCCGGCGACAACCATTGAAATCACCGCCGGCGTGTAGTATGCGGCTCGAAACCAGTTCATTCCCCTAAGTTTTTGGTTGCACAAAATCGCCATTCCCAACGGTAGAACCACCAATACAGGCACAACGCAGATGAGATACAGCAGCGTATTCGTCAAAGTTTGCCAAAATGTGCGATCGCCCCACAACCTCTCAAAATTCTTCAACCCCACCCACTGCGGCATTTGAGTTAAATCATATTCGTAGTTGGTAAAACTCAAATAAAAAGCTTGCACCGCCGGCCACAAAACAGTCAAACTTAAAATAAACACAGCCGGAAGCAAAAACAAATAAGGCGTCAAGTAGCGTCGGGAAAAAGTCACAGACATAAATTAATTATTAGTTATTAGTTATTGGTTATTACTCGTTCCCAGGTCGAGCCTGGGAACCAGTTATCTCTTAGTCTGCGGAGGCAGACTTCGTTTGTGTAGACGCGGTTTCAACCGCCGAGTGATCTAATCAGCCCCTACAAACAATTGTTATTTAACTCCAGAAAACAAACCCTGCCAGTCTCCTGGAGAACTACCATTTTCCCCCTCTTTCACCTCAAAAGTAACATTGCAAGCTTGCGGTTGTTCCAAAGCCTCCACGCACAATTCTGCAATATCTTCCCGACTGACTTTGCCCCTAATATTGTCTCCTTGCTCAAATATTAAAGCTTTGCCTCCCGGTTCTTCAGTCAAAGCGCAAGGTCTGACAACAGTATAAGGTATGCCGCTCGATCGCACGCAATCCTCCCCTTTCAACTTCCAAGTCAAAATCCCCCCCAACATATCATTCATCCTGACTGCCGGCGGTTCTTCTTCCAAGTTAATTCCAGGGCGGCCCGGGCGGGTAACTCCCGCCGAACTCACCATCACAAATCGCGGCAAAGTCTGCCCGCCATCAGCTTTAATAGATTCTAATTGCAGTTGAAAAACGCCCGGTGTAAATCTCGGATTCAGCGCGCCATCATATTCAAACTTGCTCAGCATTAACTGAAAAGAATAAATACTACTAGCATCAAATTTCGAGCCATCTTTGACAGTTTTCGCCCGGAATACTGGAATTAACTTATCGAAGGGAACGGTGACAGTAATCCAAGTATTGTAAACAGTATCAAACGAATAGCAATAGCCAATGCCATCCCATTTAGCCTCGCTACGCACAATTAATTTGTAGCGCTTACCGTCCCCTTTGACGCGCAGCAGGAGGCCGCTAAATCCTGCGAGATTGACCGGAGGATCGAAGTTGCGAGTCCGCACGGAAGCAAAGCCGCCGGAGTTGGCAGTGGAAACATTGCCCGTGAATATAGCTGTACTGTCTGTAAGTACGATCGAACTTTCGCTAGTGCCGCCCATCACAACGTCGTCCAGAGCTCCCCAAGTTTCCTTTAAATCTTGGGTGGGTTTTGTGAAGTCAAAAATGTTTTTTTCGCCTGCTTTAATTAGCTGGCTGCGAACAGCTTGCACTAAATTATTCAGGCCTTTGTATTCGACGATTTCGGGAACATCCACAACTTCCGGCATATAAAACTTGATGCCTTGATAGTATTTTTCCCTGGTTGGGGTGTCTCCTTCTACAGGTTGAACTTTCGTGCCAGTGCAGCAGATAACTGCTTCGATGCCCTCAGTTACTAACGGCGTTAGCGTCTCGGCGAGAGTGATATCTCCCTCGACTAATTCGACATTTTTGCCGAGAATTTCTGTTGCTCTTTTGGTATCTCTGACGAGGCAGCGTACTCTATATCCCCGCTGTTGCAGCCGCTTCACTACTCGCTTCCCGACGCCGCCGGTAGCACCGGCTACCAGTACCAGTTTGGGTTGGTCTTTTTTACTGTTGCTGCTGCTTCCAAAGAGTTGTTGCAGCCAGCTAATGCTGCCAATGAAGGGAATGACGCCGAAATAAGCCAAGGTTTTGAGAAACCTGCCGGCATCCCATTGGGCGGTATTTTTTTCAGTCATACTCTCTTCCTCAGAATTGGCTCAAATCTACTTAGCTACTTTTGTATTTTAATCGAATTTTCGATTTTTGAATTTGGGCTATTTCCTAGCCTTCCCGAAGGCACGCGCGAACGGGATAGCTTCGCTAGCGCGGAATTTTTTTCACTTGACAATGGGTGTGGGATGAGTTTGGCTCAAGGGAATCTCAATAATCAACTCCGTTCCCTCTCCGGGGGCTGAAATGCAAGTCAATTTGCCACCGTGTTGTTCCACCGCAATTTCGTGGCTAATCGCCAAACCTATCCCCGCACCTTTGCCCACCTGTTTTGTGGTAAAAAAAGGCTCAAAAATTTTCTGGCGAACTTTTTCTTCCATGCCCCAACCGTTGTCCTTGATCCGAACTGCTACGGCTTTTTCTCCGGGACAAAGTTCAGTCACAATCCGAATTTGTCCGTACTTAACTGGCTCTTTTTTGCCCCCGCAGTGTGACGATAAATTATTGTTGACAAAGGCATCTTCGAGAGCATCAATTGCATTTGCCAGTACATTCATAAATACTTGGTTGATTTGAACTGCGTAACACTCAACCAAAGGCAGAGAGCCATATTCTTTGATGAGATGAATTGCTGGGCGATTCCCTACGGGATAGCTTTGCTTCACGGGCTTCGGTTTGAGTCGGTTGCTCAAAATCAATAAAGCGCTGTCCAATCCGTCGTGAATGTCAACTGGTTTAATCTCTGCTTCGTCAATTCTAGAGAAATTTCGCAGCGACTGAACTATCTCGCGGATGCGGTTAGCTCCTACTTTCATTGAACCCAGCAACTTCGGCAAGTCTTCAGCTATAAACTCTAATTCTGCTATTTCTATTTGTGCTTGAATTTCTGGCGTAGGTGATGGATAGTGCTGCTCGTAAAGCTGCAATAAATTGATCATTTTTTGACTGTATTCATTAGCATAGCTAAGATTGCCGTAGATGAAGTTAATCGGGTTAGTGACTTCATAAGCTACCGCCGCCACCAACTGTCCCAAACTTGACATTCTTTCGTTTTGCACCAATTGAGTTTGCGCCCGCTTAAGCTCGGACATTGTTGTTTTTAAATTAGCAGTTTTTTCGCGTTCTCTGGCGACTGATGCTTCTAGTGCTGTATTTAATTTTTCGAGTTTGTCCACTTGGCGCAGCACTATATTAATCATTGCTTTTTTCAGTTCCAATGCAGCGTCTATTTCGCATTGTTTCCAAGGCAACGATTTGTACCTGACATTTTCTTGCCACAGAGCGAAGGATTTCCGAGGAGACAGTCGATGGCTGCCATCTTCATCTATTTGAACTGTTTTGTTGGGGTTGCCCGCCCAATTTACGGTCTTAATTACTTCCGGGCGAAACCACAAAACGTATATTTTCTGAGTCGGCGATATTGCTATAGCCAAACACCCGCTGGCGGTGTCTGTAAATTCCTCAGCTTCTGGATAGCATTTGGTGAGCGAGTCTGTATAAAAAATTTCTTTATTTAAATGCTTTTGCACCCACTGAGTTAAGTATTTGAGGGATTCTCCTTGAGGTGTTTGCCCGACTGGATAGCAATTGTCTCCAAATACTATTGCTGCTCCCTGGGCGTTGACTGCTTCCAGCAAATTATGCTGGCATTTAACTAACACTTCTGACAAGTTTTCGGAGGTGGATACGTCTTCAAAAATCTTGGTTTGAATAGATTTTAAGTGTAGTTTGTAGTCGTAGTCTTCGTTTCCTTCTTTTGATTGCAGTTCTAAGGACATTACTTGCCCGATAAATTCGCAGGCTGCGCGCAATTCATAGTTGAGGTGTTTTGGTGTATAGTTGTGGCAAGCAATCAATCCCCACAGTTTTTTGTCTTTGATTAATGAGATTGACATCGAAGCTGCAACGCCCATATTTTGCAGGTATTCTATGTGAATGGGAGAAACGCTTCTCAACACGCTGAAACTCAGGTCTAGGGGCTGGGTGGTAACAGCATTGTTTCCTGAAATAAGGGGGACGGGTTGATAATTAATATCTGGGATTAACCTCAGCCAATTTAACGCATACAGTTGTCTGGCTTGTTTGGGAATATCTGAGCTGGGGTAGTTTAATCCCAAGAAAGGACTGATATTTTCTGCTTTAGCTTCAGCGATCACAGCGCCGTTGCCTTCGTGGTCAAATTGATAGAGCATAACTCGATCAAAACCAGATATTTTTCTAACTTCTTCTACAGTTATTTGAGATAATTCTTTGAGATTTTGGGCGCTTTGAATTTTGCTGACAGTGGCTCTCACTGAATGATAAAAACTAAAAACAGAAAGATTTTCTGGGCTTGTGGCTAATTCCAACTCGACGATCAAAAATTCTTCTACTCGGTGGAGGATGCAGTCAAATTCTAAATATTTACCTTTGTTTGTGACAGAGAGTTTAATGGGATTAACGGTTTTTAAGTTTTCATTACGCAAACAAAGCTTGAGTTTTTTTACTTGAACTCGATTGAATAATAAGCTCAAATTTTGACCGATCGCACTTTCTGCATCAATTCCTAACAAATCTTGCGTATTTTCGCTGACTTGCACTATTTCTAGTTCAGGTTCTCGTACAACAAGTAGCACTCCGTGTGGCTGAATGTGTCCCGGTAGGTGAATGGGTTCTCTGTCGCAGTTTGTCAAGTCAACTTCTTCGAGTGCGGGAATTGTGATTTGTTGATCCATTTTCTTTATCTTCCGCTGTAAAATTTCGAGATGGTTCTATTGATTTGAGATTTGAGAGCAAATTGGCTTTTCCATAATAATCTCATATTGTTCGATCGCATAATGGCTCGATCCCTTGACGGACACGGAGAATCAATCATCCGATACTCAGCGAATCAAAAATGATTTAGTCGAAAACCAGCCTGCAGTATGTGTTGCTGTTCAAGCCGCCTCAGCCTTCTAGGAATTTTACTGACTTGGCTCTTCTATACTATCGCTTCCCGATGTTAATTATCATAGCAATTGTTGCCATTCTTCAAGTATGTTTAATAATTTCCCAAAACTTTAATATTTGTGGTAAAATTTTGCCTGCTGGAAAATGGGGAGAGAAATGCGTCTCCAGAGTGGCCTACTTACGGAAATATTAAGTTAAGGTAAGGGTGACAAGATATGAAAGTCAAGTCACGCTACGCTCTTTAAGTATACCCAACAGGCCCGACAATTAGACTGATGATCGACTTCAATACAGTTACTGAATTTTCTCATACCTACTGCATAGCTATCTGTGCCTTCTTAGTTCCGGCAAACTTGCTGACTACTTTGCAGACAGCGATTTTGACAGGACTAAACCGACCTCGAATGCAAGTTTGGGCGTCTGTGGTTGTCGCCAGCCTTTGGGCTACAGCAATGATATTTCACGTTTTTACCTGGTTCGCGATCGGGGTAGTAATGCCTCCGACATACATCTTGCTAGTTATGGGAATCACTTGTCTGACAATTAATGTCTGGGCAGTGGGGCATCCTGCAAGCATGATGCAATTAATTCGAGTTGCAGTATCAGTTGTTAGGGGATCTCTCCGGAGGAAGAAGGATTTAGTTATCTTGGAGAGAAGGATTTAATGATCTAGGAACTCAAAAATAATTTGGTCGGGGGTAATGTCAAAGATGTCAGGGAGAATATTGGTTTCAGAAGAAAGTTTTCCCTGGTTGCAAATCTGGGATCAGAGTCCAGATTTTCTACTGCTTATTCCGGTTCCCGATCGCGACAATCTTCTGTTTCCGGGCCGCGGGGATGGATCGTGCAATTGAGCAGGTAGCCACCGTCGCTTCTGCCGTAATAGTAGCGACATCCGATGCAAATTGCGGGAGGTTCGATCGCACTTTGGTAAACCGGATAATCCGCAGTCGCCAGCAGCGAAAAGTCGCGCTGCGTCTGAACATTCCCGATAATAGCGCCGGAGAGTTCGACAGCTTGGCGGATATTTTCGATCCTGGTGTAAGGCGGTAGGTAAATGTCAATACAAAGGCGTATGCCCTGGCTATCCTGCTCGTGGCGGGTAATAGTGCCTCCGGGCAAACCGACGCGCGAAGCAATAGCCGAGGAAAATTCGCTCAGGGAGGTGCAGTAACCAGAGAAAACGTGAATATGTTCGTCCGTAGTAGCTCTCACAGTCAGGCGAGTGGGAATTCGCAATCTCAGGTAAGCGTCGAGTTCGTCAAAAACCGGTTCGGCGAGGGAGAGCATTTGGTTTGCGTCTTCGTGGTTGAGCCCAAAACCCTTGGAAACCTTGGACACGAGGGCTGCTAAGATATCAAAAACTTCGGTTAAGAGCGATTGTAGCCTGCTATCAATGGCGATCGGACATTCTCTGAGCAGCTTTAAATAATCCTCCAACCGATGAGCAATTCGCTGAATGCTGCTAAATCCGAGCATAGCTGCTCCCCCCTTAATCGAGTGCGAGGCTCGGATGAGCTGGTGTATTCTTTGGGGAGCTGGCACGGTATTTTGTAGATCTTGCAAGCCTTGTTCGATAATTTGGATCTGTTCTGTGGCTTCTTCGATAAAGTAGCCGATGATCCGCTGTAGTTGTTCTGGCAGCATAATTTTATTCTCCTAAAGGCAGCCGAGTATTATTAGTCATTACTCAGACATTTGATAGTTTTGAATCGATATTTCACTGATGAGTTATTGGGTTTGTTAAGCCCGAATTTGTTTTATAGAAAATACCCTGAAAACCCTGTGACTTTAGTCCAGGGATGAAAGGGCATGGCAGGATTTATCCTGCCTATCAGATCTACTCTACCAATTGCACAAATGTCTGGCTAGTGTGCTATCGTCAAAAGAGTCGAAACTTGCGAATTTTGAGAAATCAAGTATCTAGCTTAACAGCAGTACGGATGCTCAAAATAATTAATCACAACCAATACTAAGGTTCTGAACCGATTAAATCGTCTAAATCGTCAGTAAAAGACGTTAAAACCTACCCCCGGACTGGAGGAAAGTCACGACCGAGGAAGCTCCTTGTAAGACGCTTGATAGCAGACCGCCATTTTTGGCAAAAGGATTGCGCCCGGAAACCCTGACAATAGGGATATTAAGGCTGGAAAGTCTTAAGAATCCCCGTCGCTTTAGCGCGGGGAGTGTCAATCTGACTCACGGCAACTGTAGTGGCAATGTCGAAAACTGTTAACTCTTAACTGTTGACAGTAATTTTTTTTGCTCCGACGGTAGCGGTTGCTACCCCCAACAGTAGCACCGCAGCACCTGCGAGTACCGCCGGCGCCGGCACTTCCGCAAACAGCAAATAACCCAACCAACTCGCCCCAACCGGTTCAAACAAGATGGCAAGAGTTACCAGAGTTGGGGAAATCTGCACTACGGCCCAGTTCAAAATGGTGTGGCCGACTAACTGAGGCAAAGCGGCCGTCAACAAAATATAAAAATATACAATGTCGGGGTAATTAGTATAAGTAGTGCCGAAGGCGAAGGGGAGAGGCAGCAGAACGATCGCAGCAACAGTATAGGCGATCGCGATATAACCGCCAATTCCCAATCCCCGCCGCTGAGCTTCCCTGCCCAGCAGCAAATACAAGCTGACAGCCCAGGAACCAGCCAGAGCCAGGAAATCGCCCAGCAGTTGGCTGCTGCCAGCACCTTCTGCGCCCGCACTCCCGACTGCGATTGCCATTCCCCCAGTCAGGGCTATAGTAATGCCAGCGATCGACATTTTGCTGAGTTTTTCCCCGAACCAGAAGCGCGACAACAGTGCTACCCAGACAGGATTAGTGGTGACAAGGGCAGTTGAGGCGGCGATCGAAGTATAAGAAAGTGAGGTGATCCAGAGGGCAAAGTGCAGGGCGAGACACAAACCGGCCGCCACAGCATAGCGCCGAGCTCCCGGTTGCAGGGCGTTCCACTGAATTTTCGGCCAAGCCGGAAGCAGAATTAAAGCAGATAAAGTCAGACGAGAGGCGGCGAGTACCAGGCTGAAACCCAAACCGCCCGCCCCTGCTGAAAAGTTAGCCAGCCGAATTAAGATTGAGGAAGTTGAGACGGCTAAAACGCCGATAATTAACAATAGGGCGATCGACCAATTCTGCGGTTGTTTCGGAATGTTCATTTAAATTGCCATTAGAGTATTTTTTTTGAGAGCGCCCCAAGTAGTCTATGGTGTGGTTGCGGGCGATCGTATTTTGACAAAAATGATTTTTATCAACTCAAAATCCTGAATTTCATCAACTAGATTTAAAAAATCAATCCAACAATATTAGTAGGGCGTGTCGCCATCCCTCGTTCCAAAAAAAACAAAAAATTCACATAGCGACGCACCAATAACAATATTTAACCAAACAAACTTAACCTCAAATTTTATAGCAAGAATTTTTTAAATTATTATTATTATCATATTTGACAATGACAGTATTGTATGAATTTAAAATATTCATCAAAATCATGGCGAGCTATTGCCAACAATACATTTCCGTGTCTACAACTCCGCTTTTTATGCTGCACTCCAATTACCTACAATTTCCTATAACAGTGCGAACAAACTATTTGAAATTTTAGATTTTTAATTTTCATATATTGTCGATTTTGTCTGGTTCTTGTAATATATTTTAACAAATATGACTTTTATGAACTCAAAGTCATGATTTTTATGAATTGACTTTCAAAGATGCTTATTGTAGCATCTTAAGTAAGAAAAATGGGCTCTCCTGATTTTGAGGTGATAAGCAAACCGCATATCCTTACTCCGAGGGCATCACAGAATCGCCAACAGTTGTGCTTGATACCGTATACACCATAAACCCAGGAGAGCCGAAAAATGAAACGGGCGAGCATTTCTAATTCATTTTTTAAATTGGTAAAACCAAACAATAATCAGGAGAATCAACTATGGCTACTCCATTCAAAGTAACAGAATTCGACGAATCCACATATACCGGATATCTGAGAGCTACACATCAGGTCATCGCAGCAGACTTTAACGGCGACACTCTAGCAGATTTAGCAACTCTAGCTTACGATGCCGGTAATCCAATTGGTATTTTAGTAGGGGACGGTACAGGTAAATTCAGTATTGTTAACTACGTTTCGTCAGGAGAATCTTCTTACGATTTGAAAGCCGGAGATGTCAACGGAGATGGCAAAACTGATTTATTAGGTATTAATACTAATAAAACAATTTCGATTTTTTGGGGAGACGGCAAAGGCAGCGTTACTTCTTACACCAACTTTGATGTAGGAGTACCATTTAATTCCATCTATTCGATCGACTTAAACGGTGACGGCAAACTCGATTTAGCTCCCGTAGACGTAACCTATAATAATAAAAATATTTCCGTCCTCTTAGGAGACGGTACGGGTAAGTTTAGCAAACCCGAGGCTATTGATATCCAACAAAACATCTCTGACCTAGCTTGGGCAGACGTAAACGGAGACGGCAAAATAGACCTAATCACTGCCGATGAATACTCTACAAATATTTCCGTCCTATTGGGAGATGGCACAGGCAAATTTGGTAAAGCTACCAACTTTAATCTAGGAGCAACACCTAATGCCATTGCGGTTGGAGATCTAAACGGAGACGGCAAAACCGACATTGCCTCAACCAACAGCTTCTTCGGTGGCATTTCCGTCATCTTAGGAGACGGCAAGGGCAATTTTGGAACAGCAACTAGCTTTTACGGAGGAATCAGCCTTTCCTCGATTAAAATAGCAGACTTTAATGCTGATGCCAAAAATGATTTAGTAGTCGGATATTTGCTCCCAGAATTCATTTTGTGGGGAGACAACAGTGGCAAATTCAACACTTATACAGACACTTTGTTAGCCAAAAAATATTATGTAGATGCAGACTTTAATGGAGACAAAAAAACTGATTTTTTGGCAAATGATTATGGAAAAATAAAAGTTGCAATTAACGACATAAATTCCCTTGATAATATACCAAAGCCAATACCTAGACCTGCTGGCTTTACGGTCAGTCCGACATCGGGATTAACAACTACAGAAGCAGGGGCAACGGCCGCATTTACAGTCAAACTAGATAGACAGCCGACTGCTGATGTAGCGATCGGTTTAATTAGTTCCGATAAAAGAGAAGGAACAGTTTCTCCAGCTTCTCTTAAGTTCACTGCTAATAATTGGGATACTCCGCAAACTGTAACGGTAACTGGAGTTGATGACAAGGTAGAAGATGACGACCAAGTTTACACAATTATCACCCAACCTGCTGTCAGTGCCGATATAAAATACGACAAACTAAATCCGTCTGATATCACCCTCACTAATATCGCCAGCATCACTCCAACTCCAACTCCGACTCCAACTCCAACTCCGACTCCAACTCCAACTCCAACTCCGACTCCGACTCCGACAACAACTCCAACTCCAACTCCAACTCCCACGGAAACTCCAACTCCCACGGAAACTCCAACTCCCACGGAAACTCCAACTCCCACGGAAACTCCAACTCCGACAACAACTCCAACTCCCACGGAAACTCCAACTCCAACTACAACTCTAACTCCAACTCCAACTACAACTCCAACTCCAACTCCAACTCCAACTCTTATCGCTGGTATTACTCTCAGTCCAACAACAGGATTAACGACAACAGAAAACGGTGGTACAGACAAATTTACTGTTAAGCTAAACAGCCAACCTGCCGATAATGTCACTATTAATTTAAGCAGTTCCAATACGGCCGAGGGAACTATTTCTCCAGTGTCCTTAAGTTTCACTCCAAATAGTTGGAATGTCGCCACAACTGTCACAGTAACAGGAGTTGACGATCAAGAACTAGAGGGCGACAAAAGTTACAAAATCATCACAGCCCCTGCTATCAGTACCGATCCGAATTACAACGGCATGGATGCAGCCGATGTCAACGTAACTAACCAAGACAACGACACTAACAGTCAGCCAATCAGCGACGATCTTTGGTCCGAGATTCTATATCAGAGAGCGATCACGGGTTTGGGACCTTTTTATGGTGTAGCGCTGGACGGTTACATTGCAGATGCGACTGTCTTCTTAGATGCCAACAAAAACGGGGTTATTGATGTTGGTGAACCCTCAGCCAAGACTGACAGTAATGGTAAATACAATCTGGAAGTATCCTTCGAGACTTTCGACAAAAATAAAAATGGAAAAATTGACACAGAAGAAGGCAATTTAGTTGCTTTTGGTGGGACGGATACTGCTACGGGTTTACCTCTAAAAACTCCTTTTTCTGCACCTGCTGATGCCACAGTTGTTACTCCATTAACCAGTTTGATAACTGATTTAGTAGCTGGGGGAATGTCGCAGACTGAAGCGGAATCAAAAGTTAAATCTGCTTTGTCTATTCCGGCGGGAGTTGATTTACTAGACTTAGATCCGATCGCCTCTACAGCCAAAAATGAGCCTGGTGGTGCTGAAACTCTAGTCGCCATGACAAAAGTCCAAAACGTCATTATCCAAGCCAGCAGCCTCATTGACGGTGCATCTACGGCGGATAATACTGCAATTACCAAAGCTGTTGTTGCAGCAATTAACAGTAAAATCAAATCCGGCGGTTCCCTCGATTTGAGCGATTCGGCACAGTTAGAAGGCATTATCCAGCAATCTATTGCTAACGTTAAACAAGTTGACAGCAATCTCAACACCCAAAAACTTTCCGAAATTACCCCGCAAGCTGCGAAGGTAATGGCTGAGGCAAATCAAAAAACGGATCGAGTTAAATCTAACTTTTTGCCTGAGTATATTCCCTCGGAAATTGCCAAAGTCCAAAAGGTGACATTAGGTGAAAGTTCGATCGCCCTTGAAGCAGCCGCCGCTGGCACAAAACCCATCGCAGATGTAGTTTGGGAAAATACTGGCGAATCTTTAACTGCCAAAATTCAAGGAAATCCACTACCGACTCCAACCCCTACTCCAGCCCCTACTCCGGTTGTCGAAGGCGATATCATTGAAGTTGGCAATACTTCTCCTGAAATTCTAGATGCTGAGGGCAAAAATCTAGTTGGTACTGATGATAGCGATACTTTAATCGGCGACAGCGGTAATGATTTTATCAGTGGTAAAAAAGCTAGTGATTCCCTCGATGGTGGCACTGGCGATGACAGTATTTACGGTGGCCGGGGACTCGATACGCTGACAGGTGGCGGTGGCGATGATATCCTATTTGGAGGCCGCGGTGCTGACAGTTTGGAAGGCGGTGCAGGCAATGACAGCTTGTACGGCGGTAAGGGCAATGATACTTTGCTTGGCGGTGCGGGAGATGATTTCCTCAGCGGCGAAAATGGCGACGATTTTCTCATCGGAGGAGAAGGTAGCGATCGCTTTTTGTTAAATCTAGGACTTACGCATTGACAAAATAACAAAATAGTGCATTTATAAATATGAGTGGTCTAGAAACAGGTATTTGACAAT
>ENA-ORBV01000538-ORBV01000538.1-microbial-mat-metagenome-genome-assembly--contig:-NODE-538-length-87539-cov-11.454129_pt1 | contig 87539 bp, 97 predicted proteins | sample MGYA00237777_ERZ505514 | MGnify/ENA primary metagenome ERZ505514 (study PRJEB26160, sample SAMN06269048) | microbial mat metagenome | isolation source: Oligotrophic lake microbial mat | place...
TCGGCCTTTAACTGAGGGGTTTGTCGGGCCGGGACGGATCGACTTCAGTCGCGCCCGACGAAGCGATGCCGAACACGGCGCTGTTCATGGTGGAGAGAATGCGCTCCAGCTCCGCCTCGCCGCCGAAGACGGCACGGGCGCGCTCGAAACCGCCATTCATCGAAAGTGGTGGGGAATCGAAGCGCCAGCTCTCGAATAGCGTCAAGTCGCGTGCGTTCGCCTTGATCTGCTCCTTGATGAGATGCAGCAGGCGAAGCTGATCGGAGTTGAAAACCTGTCCGTTCAACCAAGTCTCGAAGGCCGCACCGAGTGCTTCCGCCTTGGCCTCATCGACATCGAGGAATGCGTATCCGGTCTCATCAACCGTGACCCATTCACGCGTCGCCGGATCGATTTCGTCATGCAAGTCGAGCGTCAGCATCCGGCGCGGTTGGCCTTCCGGCTTGATCGCCGGGCGCACGACGACAACGCCGCCCTCGCCGGGGCTTTCGTCATCGCCGTGGCGCAGTGTGACGCCGGTGAAGTCCCACATGGTGAAGCGGTCTTTGCCGGGCGAAAGGCGGGTGCCGCGTCCGCGCATCTGTTGATAGAGGATCGAGCTGTGGGTGAACCGCGCCATGACGAGATTGCGCACATCCGGGCAATCGAACCCGGTATCCAGCATATTCACGCTGACGAGGATTTGCGGGAATTCTTCCTTCTTGAAGCGCTTGATTTTGGCAGGCCCATCCACGCTGTCATCCGCCCCTAGCCCGGAGACGACGAAATCGGCGTAGCGTGTCGTGTGGCTTGGCTTCTTGTCGGCGAATGCGTCATCGAACATGCGCGCCAGTGTTTCAGCATGCCGTTTGGTGACGGCGAACACGATGGTCTTGCCCCAGTCGGGCGCACGGCGAACACCGTTGGGGCCGGTATAGCCATTCTCCAAAACGTCGCGGAACTCGCGCACCATGGCCCGGTTGCGCTCTGGAATCGTGAACTTTCGTTCGAGCGCCGATGGATCGACCATCAGCGGGTCACGGTCGGCGAACAGTGCTTCCAGTTCGGTGCGGCTCGCACTATCGAGCGCCTCCCAATCAATGTCGTTCCGCGCGACAGGAAATCCTTCGGTCGCTGCCGTGCGCGCCGTCATGGCGCGATAAATCTCGTACGGGACGAGGTGGCCGTCCGCGATAGCTTCCGCCATCCTATAGCTGTAGGTCGGGCGGCCAACCTCGAAAAAACGCAGCGTGTCGCGGATCGCCGCGCGGTCTTCGTCGTCCACATCCGGCGTATCCTGCATGACGCAGGGCGTGGCGGTTAGGCCGATCTTTATGCCGTCGAAATGGTCGAGCGCGCGCCGCCATTTGCCATAGATGCTGCGATGGCACTCATCGATGACGATCATGTCGAAATAGCCGGACGAGTATTTTTCGTACTCATTCACCAGCGTTTGCAGCGTGACGATGGTGACGCGCTTTTCGTCCTGGAATCTGCGGCCTGTGCGCGGAACGCGGTAACACGGTAGATGCGGAAGGTGTTCGGCGAACGTGTCTTCGGCCTGAATCGCGAGCGTGTTCCTGTCCACGACGAACAGCGCGCGGGTTGTCCAGTTCGCTTCGAAAAGGCGCTTCAACAATGCAGCCGCCGTGCGAGTCTTGCCTGTGCCGGTCGCCATCTCGACGAGCATTTTCCGCCGACCGTTGACGATCTCCCGGCAGACCGTTTCGATGCAGGCGGTTTGATGCAATCTGCCGCCGCCACCCGCGATCCGACTATCAATCGGAATGTCGAGCGGATTGCGCCGAATGTCTCGCGCCGCCTTTCTGCGGGCCAGATCGTCTTGGCTGAAAACGGTGTCGACCTTGCGGAAATGCGCGTCCTGATCCTTGTCGCGGAACCAGATTTCTTCCCCGTTCGAGAGAAAAATGAACGGCACGCCCAAGAGATCGGCGTAACGCTGACCTTGGGATTCGCCAGCACTTACATTGACGCTTGTGCTCTTCGCTTCGAGCACGGCGAGCGCACGACCTTGACGATCAAAGAGCGCATAGTCCGCACGACCACCATCATCGAGCGGGTACTCGTACCGGACACTGCGGCCGTCGGTGAGACGCCACTCCATATCTTTCAAAAGTTGATCAATCTTGATCCGGGCGAAGGCTTCATTGGTCACAGTTTCGACGCCCCGTTGGCCTGTTCAACGGGCTTCCTGGTTCGGTCTCTGCGCTCGGAAAGTCGCTCATATTCCTCCACGGAGACGACCATCACTACGCCGCGCCCATGCTTTTCGATCAGCACCGGTTCTGCCCGCGCCGTGTCAATCATCAGGCCGAAAGCGTTCTTCGCCTCCCGCGCCGACATGGTTTTCATGGTCGAGCCCCTTGACGTTTCATGCAGCCATTTAGGGCAAAATAGCTCTTTCCTCCAAGCGCTGTTTTCGATTGGGGCGCGGGTCGCGGCTGGCTGTATCGTATAGGTTCTGGAGGTGACAGGGGCGGAGTAGTTGACGGCTAGATAAAAGAGGCTCGCCTGTCGAACCCCAAGCCATTGATATGGCCTGTGTTTCGGCGTGCCGTTCGGTCGGGCCGCGTGCCGCTTTTCAGCTATTTTCCAATGAATTCAACGAGATTTCCGGCACGGTGGCATTTCAGGCCATGCGCTGCTTACCCTTGAGGAGGCCGGACCCGCGCCATCCCCTCAAGGCCGAGCCGCTTCGCGGTGGCGCGTGCCGCGCCAGCCTTGACCGGCTGTCGCCGGCCCGGCAGGCGCTTGGGAAGCAGATAAGGCTGATTGGGAGCGCGCGCTCCAATTGCGACGGATGGGCACCATGGGAGATATAATCCAATGGATTATATTTCCGCTTGCCTCAACTGACCCATTGGAGTAGTATTTCCCATGGCTCAAACGGTTCCGATCAGCGTCGTCGAGACCCCGGAGTTTCTGTCCGCGACCCGCAAGCTGATGACCGACGACGAGCGGGCGCTTCTGGTGGATTATCTCGCCTACAACCCCACGTCCGGCGACTTGGTTCCCGGAACGGGTGGCGTGCGGAAGCTGCGGTGGGGTTTGGAGGGACGAGGCAAGCGCGGCGGCGCGCGGGTGGTCTATTTCCATCACGATGCAGGCATGCCGCTCTTCGCACTCACCGCCTACGCCAAGAACGAGCGGGCCGATTTGAGCCAGCAGGATCGCAATGACTTCCGGCAGCTTACGGCGCTGCTAGTCGAGAGTTTCAAAAGGAGGAAATCATGAGCAAGGTTGCCGACAGTATCCGACGCGGCCTTCGGGAAGCGGTGGCCTATGCCGAGGGAAAGGCAGACGAGAGCGCCTATCGCGTCCACGTGCCCGTGAAGATCGACGTGAAGGCGATCCGGACGAGTTTGGACATGACGCAAGAAGAGTTCGCGGGCCGGTTCGGGTTCAGCGTCAACACGCTGCGCCATTGGGAACAGGGTTCGCGCCAACCGGAGGGGCCGACACGGGCTTATCTTCTCGTCATCGAACGCGCGCCCAAGGCAGTCCAAAAAGCCTTGCAGGCCGTCTAATGCGTAGCAGCCCGTTCGCGCCGCTAACCGTCCGCAAGTATTCCTTCGCTCCTCTACGAGGCGCGCGGCGGCGTAGAATTGGGATGTTCTCCTCGCCGCGCGTTCGCGCAATGCTCTCAGGATGTCCCGAGAGAGCGCCCGTCGTCGCATCGACCGTTGCGGGCGCGCTGGTCGCAGCGCGTCGCCGTCGAACTTGTACGATTATGCCGAAGCGCCGGAACCACGGATCGGCCGCCCGCCGAAGCATGACCTCGCAACATGGACCGTCACCGACGACTGGCCGAAACAGGTTCCCATCACGGACGCCGAAGTGGATGTGTTCGAGGCTTGGTTCGGCGATCTCTTCGATGAACTATTTGGCGCAAGCTGATAGGATAGCCGAAGATCCAATAGGGAGACCCTTGCCATGACCGTGCCCCATACGACGGTTCAGGGGCGCGCCGCCCTCTATCTGCGCGTCTCGACCGCGCGGCAGGCCGAGCATGATGTCTCCATCCCCGACCAGAGGCGGCAGGGCGAAGCCTATTGCACATCGCGCGGCTATCAGCTCATCGAGACCTATGTCGAGCCGGGCGCGTCGGCCACCAATGACCGCCGGCCCGAGTTCCAGCGCATGATCGAGGCGGGCACGTCCAAGCCCGCGCTGTTTGACGTGGTGGTCGTCCATTCGTTCAGCCGCTTCTTCCGCGACCATTTCGAACTTGAGTTCTACGTCCGCAAGCTCGCCAAGAACGGCGTGAAGCTCGTTTCGATCACCCAGGAGATGGGCGACGATCCGATGCACGTCATGATGCGCCAGATCATGGCGCTGTTCGACGAGTATCAGTCCAAGGAGAATGCCAAGCACGTTCTGCGAGCGCTGAAAGAGAACGCGCGGCAGGGCTTCTGGAACGGCTCGCTGCCGCCCATCGGCTATCGCGTTGTCGCAGCCGAGCAACGCGGCGCGAAGGTCAAGAAGAAACTCGAAATCGACCCGCTGCACGCCGATACCGTGCGGCTGATCTACCGGCTGGTGCTGGAGGGCGACGGCATATCCGGTTCCATGGGCGTGAAGGCCATCACCACCCATCTCAACCAGCGCCGCATCTTCACCCGCGACGGCGGGCGCTGGGGCATCGGCCAAGTCCACCGCATCCTGACGCGCAAGACCTATATCGGCGCGCATGAGTTCAACAAACGCAGCAAGGCAAAGGAACTCAAACCCGTTAGCGAGATCATCACCGTTCCCGTCCCGCCGCTGATCGACCAGGCCACCTTCGACGCCGTGCAGGTGCATCTGCGCTCACGCAACCCCAAGGTCACGCCCGCCCGCGTCGTCAGCGGCCCGACCCTGCTGACCGGCATCTGCTTTTGCGCCGGCTGCGGCGGCGCAATGACGCTGCGCACCGGCAAGGGCGGGCGCTATCGCTACTACACCTGCTCGACCAAGGCCCGGCAGGGCGAGACCGGATGCACGGGCCGGTCAATCCCGATGGACAAGCTCGACAATCTTGTCGCCGGTCACATCGAGGATCGTCTGCTTCAACCCGAACGGCTGGAAGAAATCCTCGCCACCGTGCTCGACCGCCGTCAGGAGCGCGCCGGGCGTCGCGGGGAGCACATCGCTGAGCTCAACAAGCGCGCAGCCGAGACCGACTTGAGATTGAAGCGGCTCTACGACGCCATCGAGACGGGCGTCGCCGATCTAGACGACCCGGCACTTAAGGAGCGTATCGCGGGCCTCAAGGCCATCCGCGATCAGGCACAGGCTGACGCTGAGCGGGCGCAGGCCATGCTGGAAAGTTCGGGCCAGCAGACCATCACGCCCGCCATGGTCAGTAAGTTCGCCAGGACCGCCCGCGAGCGGATCAGGATCGACGGCGGCGGATATCGCCGTGATCACCTGCGGGCGCTGGCCCAGCGGGTTGAGGTGGCGGACGGCGAAGTCCGCATCATGGGATCGAAGGGCAATTTGCTCAGAACGCTTGCAGCCGCCTCGGGCGTGAAATCGGCGGCCGGCGGCGTGCCCAGTTCTGTTCTGAAGTGGCGGAGACGGAGGGATTCGAACCCTCGGTACCCTGTTCGAGTACAACGCCTTAGCAAGGCGCCGCCTTCAGCCACTCGGCCACGTCTCCGGCAGGGGGCCACGCTTAGCCGCGACGCCCGGCCCCGGCAAGTCGCCCCTGAGGCGTCCTCACATCGTTAATTGGCGCCGCCTTTGCGCGAACCCCGGGGAGCGAACTCATCTCAGGGGCGAATATCACCATGTCCAAGCCAGCTTTGCAGCGCCTCGGCGCCGAATTGGAGCATGCGCCCGAACCCCCGGCGCAAAACCATCTGGCCACGGGGCCCCAGCCTGAACTGGTTGAGGAAGACGCCTCGACCCGCGAAGCCCGCCATTTGGCACAGTTGGCCGCCTCATTCTGTCTCTTTGGCCTGCGCATGGACCAGCTGCAGTGGACGGCCAGCGAGGAGGAAGAGGCGATCTCCGCCGAAGAGCCCTACCGCATCGAGGACCCGGCCGACGCCCCGCCCGCCAACGATCAAGTAGCGCCTGCGCGCGCGTTCCCCGAACTCACGCAGCGCGGCCTGCACGTTGAGCCGCGCTACGCCATCCGCCTGATCCAGGCGATCGATTGGATCGTGGTGGCGCTCGCCGCCCAGTTCGCCGCGCTATGGGGCGCTGGCGCGGGTTTGGCGGAGTTGTCGCTTGGCCAATCGGCAGCGTTCGTATTTGGCTCATTGTCTTTGAAAGTCGGGCTCTGGGTCACGGAAACCTACCGGGTTACCCCTCGCCGCATTCGTCCTGAACGCGGCCTCGGCGGCTTGGCGCTGGGCGCCATTCTGGGTCTTGTCGTCGCTAACGTCTTGGCCCCCGACGCACGCGGTGCAGCGGCATTAGCAGCAACGTTGCCCATGGCGGCGATGCTGCTGGCGCTGATCCACGGCGCTTTGGCGGTTTGGATCAACGCGGCGCACCGCCAGGGGCTCTTCTCGGAGACCATCGTACTCGTCGGCGCCACCGAAGCGGCCGAACGTCTCGTTATGCGCGCGGCGCAATCGGGCGAGGCACGCGTGATCGCCGTAGTGGACGATCGCTTGTCGCGAGCGCCAGGCGCGCTGGCGGACACGCCTGTTGGCGGCAACCTCGACGATCTGCTGGCCTGGGAGGGCCTCCCGCACGTCGACCGCATCGTCATCACCGTGACGCAGAAAGCCGAAACGCGGGTGCGCGCCATGATCGAGCGCCTCCGCGCGATCCCCAACCGAGTCGATCTGCTCCTCGACTACGACACCCAAAGCGTGCGCGGCGGCCGCGTTGAACGCCTCGGCGGCTCGGCAGTGGCGTGCGTGTCCGGCCGTCCGCACAGTGCGCGGCGCGCTCTAGTGAAACGCGCGCAGGATTTGGTTCTCGGCGCGGGCCTGGCCGTACTGTTCGCATTGCCAATGCTGATTATCGCCGCGGCAGTGAAGTTCGACAGCAAAGGCCCGGCGCTCTATCGCCAGCGTCGTCACGGCTTCAACAACCGCGTCATCACGGTGCTGAAGTTCCGCACCATGCGACACGATCCGGACGCGCCGCTGCGCCAAGTCTGCCCGAACGACGAGCGCATCACGCGCATCGGCGCGTTCCTGCGCCGCACCAGCCTCGATGAGCTGCCGCAACTGGTCAACGTCCTGCGCGGCGACATGAGCCTTGTCGGCCCGCGCCCGCACGCGGTCGGCATGAAGGCGGCTGAACGCGACCTGGTATGCATCGTCGCTGAATACGCGCACCGTCACCGCGTGAAACCGGGCATCACCGGTTGGGCGCAAATCAACGGATCGCGCGGCCCGATCGAAACGCCGGCCGCCGTCCGTCGCCGCCTGAAGCTCGACCTTGAGTATGTTTCGCGCGCATCGCTGTGGCTTGATCTGCAGATCTTGGCGGGCACCGTCCCGGTGCTGTTTGGCGATCGCAACACGACGCGATGACAGCGGCGCGTCTCCTTTCGTTGGCGCCGCTGCAGCTTGCACAAGCGGTGGTCGGCTTCGGCGCACTGGCGGCGTTTACGCGGCTGATGAGCGCCGAGGAGTTCGGCCGCTACGCATTGGCGCTCTCGCTTTCGATGGCGGCGCACACGGTGCTGTTCACATGGGCGGAGGCGGCGGCGTTCCGCTTCTTCGCTGCGGCGCAAGCGGGCCGGCGCCTGGCCGATCACTTCGCCACTTTGATCGCCGTTGCGCTGGTGCTGGGCTTGGTGACGTTGCTCGTCACTGGCTTTATCCTGACCCGCGCCGGCTTTGGCGCCGACGTCAACGCGCTGGCTGCGTTCGCGGCCGGCGCGGCGATGCTGCGTTTCATCACCAAACTCGGCCGCGAAAGCGATCGCGCCGCGCTGGCTTTCACGCGCTACGCGCTGCTGGAAACCGCCTACCTCGCCATCGGCTTTGCCGCCGGCATTGCCTTCCTCACGGTTTACGATCTCGGCGCCGCCGCGCCGTTTGCTGGGTTGGCGCTGGGCGGCGCGGTCATCGCGCTGATCGATGCGCCGCGCCTCTATGCGCAGGCGAAGGGCGGCTTCGCCACATTCACGCGTGGGCGCCGCTATGCGTCATACGGTGCGCCTTTGGCGATGGCCCTGGCGGTCGATCTGGGCGTGCAAGCCATCGCGCGGATCATCTTGGCCGATCAGGCCAGCAGCGCCTCGCTTGGCGCCTACGCAGCCGCATTTGGCCTCGCGCGGCCGCTCGATCTCATCTTCATCGGCCTCAGCGCCGCCTTCGCGCCGCTCGTTTTCGCGGCCTACGAAGGCAAAGGACCGGACGAGGCGCGTGACGTGGCGCGCAAAGCGTTTGCGGCTCTGGCTGCGTTGACGTTGCCAGCCTGCGTTGGCCTTGCCCTCGTCGCTGAGCCACTGGCAGCATTGATGATTGGCGAAAGCCTGCGCGCGGAAGCAGCGCTGGCGCTGCCCTGGCTGGCGCTGGCCGGGCTCTTCTCGGGCTTCACACTCTATTATTGGTCGGAAGCGTTTCAGCTCACGCAGCGCACGGGCCTGCGGGCATTGCTGATGCTTGCGCCGGGCGGCGTGCAACTTGGCGCGACTTTGCTGCTCGCGCCTTCACAAGGCGCAGTGGGCGCCGCGATTGCCGCCGCCGCGGGCGCGGTGCTGGGTTTTGCGCTTCTGGCGTTGATCGGACGGGGACTGATCGCGTTGCCCATCCCGGTCGGCGCTTTGGCCCGGGCCGTTGCGGCGACGGGCATCATGGCGGCTGGTATCGCGGCTTTGCCTGACGGTGCTAGCTTGGCGGCGAAGGTCGGCACGGGCGCAAGTGTTTACGCCCTCGCCGCCATCGCTCTCGATATTTTTGGCGCACGCGCGCGCGTGTCAGCGGTTTTGCAAGCTGTCGTGCGTAGGGTGCGCCTTTCTCAGCCTCTCCACGGATCCAAATAATGCCCACGCGCTCTCCTGGTGAACGCGTCGTTAAACTCGGCGCGGCGCTCGACACCCCTCGGCTGAGCGTCCTAACGCCGTTTCACAATCACGATCCCTCGCCATTGTTGGCGCGCATGAAATCCGCGCCGGCCGGCGTCGAGTTCGTGTTGCTCGACGACGGTTCGGTTTCGGCCACCTTGTTGTCGCGGGTGATCGCCGCGGCTGAAACGACGGGAGCGCCAGTGCGGATCGTCGTGTGGGAGCGCAATCGCGGCCGCGCGGCTGGACGCAACCGGCTCATCGCTGAAGCGCGCGGCGAGTACGTGCTCTTCCTCGATGCCGACATGATCCCCGATGCACCGGACTTCTTGGCGCGTTGGCTAGATGTTACTGCCGAGCTGCGCCCCGTCGCTGCATTCGGCGGCCTATCGCTCCGCCATGCCGAGGCGACTGCCGAGACCGCGCTGCATCATAACCTCTTCGCCGCTTCCGATTGCCGCAACGCTGTCGCTCGATCGCAGGCGCCGGCGCAGTTCACGGCGTCGGCCAATTTGATGGTGCGCCGCGACTTCTTGGCCAAGCACCCGTTCGACGGCGCCTTCGTCGGCTGGGGCTTCGAGGATGTGGACTGGGCGCTCAGCGCCGCCGCGCACACCGAGATTTTCCACATCGACAATCCCGCCACGCATGCCGGCCTTGATGACGTGGAAACGCTGATGCGCAAATCGACCGAAGCGGGCCCGAACTTCGCGCGCTTGGCGGCAAAGCATTCGGTGCAAGTCGAGCGCTTCAGCGCCCATCGCATCGCGCGGGCGTTGCAACGGGCGCCGGCTTTGCCGACTTTGCGCAAGTTGTTCAGCTGGCTTGCCCGCGACCCGATGGGGGCGGCGCCGATGAGCGTGCGGCGCGCGGCGTTCAAGCTCTATCGCGCCAGCCACTACGCCGAGCATCTGGCGTGACGCCGGCCGCTTATTCTCCGCCCCGCCATCCCGTCGCCAAGCTGCAGCGACGGCTGACGGCGTGGAAGGCGGCGCGTCCGGCGACGCTGCGGTTCGGCGAACCGTTGCTCTCGATCAGCTTCGATGACTTTCCAGCGAGCGCCGCGACCACCGGCGCGCACATCCTCGAAAGCCACGGCGCCCGCGGCACCTATTACGCGTCCGCCGGTTTGGCAGAGAGCGACGGCCCGTGCGGCCGCAACTTCTCCGCTGCCGATGTCGTCCGACTCGCTAAGAGCGGTCACGAGATCGCCTGCCATAGCTTTGAGCACTCGGATTTGGCGCAGCAGCCGGTGTTCGAAACGCTGCAAGACCTAGCGCAGAACCGCGACGCGATGCAGCGCATGGGCGTCGGCGAAGGCGCGCAGACACTGGCTTATCCCTACGGCGAAACCACGAGCGCGCTGAAGCGCAGTCTGCCGCCCCGTTTCTCCAGCGCACGAGGGGTGCTTCCGGGACTGAACGTTGGCCGCGCCGACCTCGCCCAGCTGCGCGCCTTTTCCATGTTCGGCAAACCGTTCGCGGCGATGCGCGCGGCGCTGAAGCGCGCGGCCAAACACAATGCCTGGATGATTGGCTTCACGCACGACGTCTCGGACGCGCCGTCGCCCTGGGGCACCAGCGGCGCCGATCTCGATGCACTGCTTCGCACCGCGCACGAGCTTGGCTTCACCGTGCTGCCGGTCAGCGCAGCGCTCGCCCGGAGGCTGCCATGACGCTGGTCAGCGTACTCATTCCGACATTCCGCCGCCCGGACTCGTTCCTGCGCGCCGCGCGCAGCGTGTTCGCACAAACCGGCGCTGGCGCAATTGAGCTGATCGCAGTCGACAACTCGCCGGAAGGTTCGGCGCTGGCAGCCTTCGAAGCGCTGAGCGCCGAAGCGCCGATCCCGTTCCGCTGGACCCATGCACCGACGCCTGGCGTCGCACAGGCGCGCAACGCAGCGCTGACTTTGGCGCGCGGCGATCTGATTGCATGGCTCGATGATGACGAGGAAGCCTCGCCCGGATGGCTCGCAGCGCTTGTCACCGTCCGCCAGCAGACCGGCGCGCAAGCGGTGTTCGGGCCGGTGCAAGCGCGCGCGCCGGCGGGCGCAGCGCACGCAAGCTTTTTCGAGCGGCTCTATTCGCGCTTCGGCGAGGCGATCAGCGGGCGGACGCCCAATCCCTACGGAATCGGCAATTCATTGCAGCCGCGCCGCATGTTCGAGGACGGCGCGCCGTTTGACACACGCGCCGATGAAAGGGGCGGCGAGGATGATTTGCTGTTCGCTTCGTGGGGCGAAGCGGGCGCCTCGTTTGCCTGGGCGGCGGACGCGCTGGTCACCGAGCATCTCGGCGCCGACCGCGCCCGCCTTGCGCATGGGCTGAAGCGTGCATTTGCGTATGGCCAAGGTCCGAGCGAAACAGCTTGGGAGGGTCGTTCTTATGCGACGTTGGTGCGCCACATGTGCATTGGCGCGGGGCAGGCTTTGGTCTATGGCGCCGCCAGCCTGATCGTGCTGGCGGGATCGACGCCGCACGCACTGGCGCTGCTCGATCTCGCGGCGCGCGGTGCGGGAAAAGTGTTCTGGTTCTTTGAACAGCGCTTCTACGGCGAAGCGCTCGCGGCTCAGCCGATCTGACGCGCCAAGCGCTCGATCGCCATCACCGGGGCCGTGGCGCCAGCATAGACGAGACCGATGATGTTGGCCCCCGCCGCCACCAGCGACGCCTTCGCAGCGATCGCCGCCGGCGCGGCGCCGTGATCGGCGCCAACGACCATCACGACGCCATCCATGTGCTTTGCGACGCGAAGACCGATCTGGCTGCGATCGAGCGACGGTGCGTCCACGACCACCGTAGCGCCCGCAGCGCGCGCCGCGTTCCAGTATTCGGCGCTCGAGGACACAGACACGCGTGAACGCGGAGGCAGAGTTCGCGCGTCAAATACGCCGGCATAGACAAACGAGCGTCCAACCCGGTGATACGAGAAAGCCGGCGCGGCCTCGTGCAACAACGAGTTGCTAACGCTATGAATGCTGTAAAACGAAGCGCCGTTAAGTGCGCCGCTAATCTTGGGACCGAGCGCGCCGTGTTCGCTCAGCGCTTTGGCAAGCGCGTTGCGCTTTAGATCGAGATCGAGAGCGTAAGTGGCGCCGGGGCCTACTGCTTTCGCCACGGCGCAGGCAGCGGTGGTGACGCCTTCTTTGCGGCGGGCGGAGACAAACATGATCGCGCGACCGCCGCCGGGGCTCAGGGGCCGTTGCGCCGCCAACGCATCGAGCACGCCTTCAACGGAGAATGCAACTTCGCTCATGCACCGCCCTCGACCAGCGTCAGCGCAGGCTTTTGCTTCGGCGTCGCGGCTTTGGCGGTTTTCGCCGCTTTGCCAGGACGCACCGCTTTCGCTCTCGGCATCACTGCCAAAACTGGCGTATCGAGCGCCCGCGCAGCGCTCGACGGCGTCGGAAAACTGCGCCGCATCAGACCGCGTGAAAGACCGGCGGCCAGCGCAACGATGCCTGCAATAAGCAGAGTCACGATCATGATCGGCCAGCGCAGGCTCTTGCCTTGGGTCGGCACGGCCGCGCTCTCGACCGGCGTTATGTTGTCGGTGGCCCGGCCAAGCATTTGGCTGCGTGCTCGCGCATCCTCGGCGCGGGTGGCGAAATTCTGCACGTTGGTCTCGAGAATACTGCGGTCGCGCTGCAATTGACGGAATTGCGGCTCCAGCGCCTGCATGGCGCGCAAGCGGGTGCGGACGTCCAAGCGCTGCTGCATCAAAGCTGCTTCGCGGCCACGTTGGGCCCTCGCTTCTGCCTCCATGGCGAAGAGTTGGCTGGCAACGTCCTGGCGCACGGGGTTGGCGCCGCGGCGCGTCAAGCTTGGCGGATCGCCGCCGGCGAGGAATGCTTCAAGCTGCACGATACGGCGATCGACTTCGCGCACGGGCAGTGCGTCTTCCTGATAGCGCGACAGCAATTGCTGGCGCTCGACCTGAGCCTCGACCAATTCACGGCGTGCGTCGGATTCAGAATAGAGCTGGATTTCTTCCGGCTCGATCTGGTAGCGCGCGCGCAACGAACCGGCGCGCGCTTCGGCCTCGCCTCTGCGGGTTTGTGCATCGAGAAGTTGGGTTTCAACATCGCCAGCGCGTGCTGCAAGGGCGGCAAGCTCACTTTCAAAGTCGCCGATCTCGTTCTCTGTAAGGAAATTTGCCAACGCCGTGCTGGCTTCGGCGGCGCGTCCGCTGAGATCGGTCGTCTGCAGCGTCAAAGCTTCAAACTCACCGCCGACCAGCACGTCACGGCGGTGGGTGAAATACTGCGCCACCAGCGCATTCAGAGCGCGCGCCGCGACTTCGGGATTTCTGTGCTCGAACGAAAGGCCGATCGCCGGCGTCTGCGGGGCGGTCTCGATCGTGAGGTGCTGGGAGAATGCGCGTTCGGCAGCGGCCAGTTTCCGTGCCGCAGAGCCGGGCGCGGCGGCGATATCGGGATAAAGGGTGGCAAGACCGACCGATTCAATTGCGCTGCGCACGACCGAGCCCGAACCAATCATGCGCATTTCGGCGTTGACCACGGCTTGCATGTCCGGCGTTGCGCCGGCGCCGGCGCCGCCTGCCGTTGGCTGATAGACGTATTCTTGGCCGAGGCGGACCAGCAATTCAGCGCGCGCCGTATAGGCTTTCGGCGCAGCCAAAGCCGCGACGAGGCCCAAAGCGCAGATGGCGCCGCCGACGGCCAGCACCAACAGCCGCTCGGCCCACAACATGGCCGCCAAGTCGGCGATGCTCGGCTTCGGCGCCTGCGCCCAGCCGAACAGTCCGCCGTCCGCGTCTGCCTTCGCACCCGTCTTCATCGGCGCTCCCCGTCCGTGCGCGCAACGAAGTCTGCCGGCATTTGGTAAATGATCATTCACCAAATCCCGCGCAGACTCCCCACCAGCGACGCACACACGGTTAAGCGTACGGGCGCTAACAAAGCGTTGGAGTTTTAGATGCGGGACGCGATTGCAGGTTTGGCGATGATCATCGCCTTTGGGTTTGCTGCGTGCGCGAGCTTGGCGCATGGCCAAGAGGCGGCGCCTGCCGCGATGTCCTACACGGACGAAACGCCCGCTTATCGCTTCTATCCTGGCGACGAGATCGATATTGCGGTCTTTTCGGCGCCGGAACTAACGCGACTGGTAACGGTCGGACCGGATGGCCGCATCGCGCTTCCGCTGATCGGCGCCGTGCGCGCAGCGGATTTAACCGCCGCCGAATTACACGATCGTCTGGTGGCGCAATATGCGGCGCACCTGCGCATGCCAGAGTTGACGGTGACGCCGCGCACCTACGGATCGCGCCAAGTTTTCGTCGGCGGCGAAGTGGCGCGGCCTGGCATCTATGAAATGCCGGCGAACATCGACGCCTTCCAGGCGGTAGCGCTGGCCGGCGGCTTCCTGCCGAGCGCGCGCCGCGGCGACGTGTTGGTGATGTCGCGGGCGAGCGGCCAGTCGTCGGTAACGGAGATCGATCTCTCCACCCGAGCTATGCGCGCAGGGTTCCCAGACGCGCAACCGCTGCAGCGTTACGACGTCGTGTTCGTGCCGCGCTCGCGCATCAGCCAAGTGAATCTGTTCATGCAACAATACGTGCGCGATGCCCTGCCGGTTCAGTTCAGCTTCTACTACGACCTGCAGGGCAACCGGAACAATTGAGGCACTAGGCCGCCTCCAAAAGCGGCGCCCTGCACTTTTCCAGGGCGCCGGGCGTGCAGGTTGGCGCGAAGGCGCTAGCGCTCCAGCACAAATCCGACGCATCATCGCCTGACGATGCAGCAATTCTTCGACGACATGCATGGCCTGGATGGCGAGGTCCGCGCTGCTTATGCCGCGATCGCCAAATGGCTGGCCGAGACCCCGCCGGACGTCCTCGCGACCAAGCGCGAGGAGGCCGAGCGCCTGTTCCGCCGGGTCGGAATAACCTTTGCCGTCTACAGCGAAGGCGGCGACGCCGAGCGCCTTATCCCGTTCGACATCATCCCACGCGTTCTCGACGCCGAGGAATGGGCGATGCTGGAGCGCGGCTTGGTTCAGAGGGTGGCGGCGCTCAATCGATTTTTGGCCGATATCTATGGGCCGCGCGAAATCGTCCGCGCCGGGAAATTGACTGACGACCAGATCGACGCGCATCCGGCCTACTGCGCGCAGATGCAGGGCGTCACTGTCCCGGGCGGCGTCTACACCCACATCGCCGGCATCGATCTCGTTCGTACTGGCGCCAATGACTTCTACGTCCTGGAAGACAACTGCCGCACCCCATCTGGCGTTTCCTACATGCTGGAGAACCGCTCGGTGATGACGCGGCTGTTTCCAGAATTGTTTGCCCGCGTCGGCGTCGCGCCCGTCGCGCGGTATCCGCAAGATTTGCTGGCGACACTGCAGTCAGTGGCGCCGGCCGGCGAAGAAGAACCGTCAGTCGTGGTGCTGACACCCGGGCAATTCAACAGCGCCTATTACGAACACTCCTTTCTCGCCGACGAGATGGGGGTTGAATTGGTCGAAGGCATCGACCTCGTGGCGCGCGACAAGAAGATATTCATGCGCACCACGGACGGGTTGAAGCGCGTCCACGTCATCTACCGCCGCATTGACGACGATTTTCTCGATCCGCTCGTTTTCCGTGCGGACTCTGAACTCGGCGTGCCGGGCCTGATGGAGGCGTACCGCGAAGGCAATGTCACGCTCGCCAACGCCCCGGGCGCGGGCATGGCCGACGACAAAGCCATCTACATGCTGGTGCCGGAGATGATCCGATTTTATCTCGGCGAAGAGCCGATCTTAAAGAACGTGCCCACCTGGGATTGCGCCAATGAAGGCGCGCTCGCCTACGTGCTCGACCACCTGGACGAACTGGTCGTCAAGGAAGCGCGCGGTTCCGGCGGTTACGGCATGCTTGTTGGGCCGCATTAGAACAAGCGCACGCGCGAGGCGTTTGCGAAGAAGCTGCGGCTCAATCCGTCCGCCTATGTCGCCCAACCCACGCTCGCGCTGTCGACCTGCCCGACGTTCACCGACCGAGAAACGGTGCCACGTCATGTCGACTTGCGTCCGTTCGTGCTCTCGGGCGCCGATCGGGTGCGCATTGTCCCGGGCGGACTGACGCGCGTCGCGTTGCAGGATGGTTCTCTCGTCGTGAACTCAAGCCAAGGCGGCGGCACGAAGGACACTTGGGTGCTCCGGGCCAATGGCAACGGCAACGGCGCCCGCTGATGCTGGCCCGCGCCGCTGACTCCCTGTTCTGGTTGGCGCGCTACATGGAGCGCATGGACAATCTGGCGCGCCTAATCGAAGCCGCGCAAGCCATGGCCGGGCTGTCGAGTGAAGCTGAAGAGTGGCGCTCGGCGCTGGCGGCTGCCGGCGTCGATGAACTCTTCGACGACGTGCATAGCGAGGTTACGCCCGATCTTGCCGCGCAATTTCTTTGCTGCGCGCCGTCCAACCCGTCTTCGATCATGAACTGCCTTGAGAAGGCGCGTGTGAATGCGCGCTCGATGCGCACGGCCCTGACGCGCGACATGTGGGACGCCGTCAATCAGGGCTGGCTAGAGTCACGCGCGATCAACAGCCGAAACTTTTCTCCCGCGCTTTTGCCAGAGACGCTCGACTGGGTCCGCACGCTCTCCACGCGGTTCTCCGGCGCCTATGAAACAACGATGCTGCGCAACGAGAATTACTGGTTCGTCCGCATGGGCGCATCGTTGGAGCGTGCTGACAACACAGTTCGCATTCTCGACGTGAAGTACCATCTGTTGCTGCCGGAAAATTCGTCCGGCGTTGGCGGCATGCTCGATTACTACCAGTGGACCAGCGTGCTGCGCGCCGTGTCGGCGGTGCGGGCGTACCAATGGGTCTATCGCGAGGAAGTTCGCCCGTGGAACGTCGCCGAGCTGATGATCCTGCGCCCCGAAATGCCGCGATCGTTGCGCGCGTGTTATGATAACATCTCCCAGTGCCTTGAGGAACTTGCCAAGATTTACGGCGGCAAGCGCGGCGAATGCCATCGCCAGTGCGGCGCCATGGCGGCTGAGTTACGGTTCGGGCGGATTTCAGATATATTCCAATCCGGTCTGCACGAACGGCTGACGGACTATATCGAGCGCACCGAAGAACTAGGCGCCCAGATCGCGAATCTATACATGCGCTGACCATCAGCGACGGAACACCCCATGACGTATTGCTTAGGTCTCTGTTTGCAGGATGGGCTCGTGCTCCTGTCCGACACCCGCACCAATGCGGGGCCGGACAACATCGCCAGCTTCGGCAAGATGCACGTCGTCTCTCCGGAAGATCGCGTCATCGCGATCATGACCTCGGGCAATCTGGCCGTGACGCAAGCTGTCGTCGCGCGCGTCATGGAAGGCGCGGGCGCCGACCCGAACGAGCCGGTTGAGACGCTTTACACGATAAAGTCCATGCACGGCGCTGCGGAGCTTGTGGCGCGCGCGGTGAACAAAGCCTGTGGCTCGGTGTCAGGCTATGCGCAAAGCTCGATGTTCGACGCATCGATCATCCTCGCCGGCCAGATCGAGGGCCGGCGTATGCGCATGTTCCAGATTTATTCGGCCGGCAATTATATCGAGTCCTCTCCGGACACGCCGTTCTTCCAGATTGGCGAAACCAAATACGGCAAGCCAATCCTCGATCGCGTCGCCCACTACGACACGCCGCTCGAAGACGGCGTCAAGCTTGCGCTGATCTCGATGGACTCAACGCTTCGGTCCAACTTCTCGGTCGGCCTGCCGATGGATCTCTTGGTCTATCGCAAAGACACCCAGCGCATCGCCGCGCAAGAACGCATCGGCGATGACAACGCCTACTTCCGCGGCATCCGCGAGAACTGGTCCAATGCGCTACGCGCAGCGTACCGCGACCTGCCCCCGCCGCCTTGGATTAGCTAACGGCTGTTAGTGGTGCTTAACTGTCAGCCACTCGCGCGCTGAGCGCTGAGCGGCGGCGATCTCATCCTTCGACATCATGTCGGAGAGTTCGCGGCGGCATTCCTTCGCCGCCTCCGAACCGCGCACGGCCGCGAGGTTGAACCACATGTGCGCTTGCACATAGTCCACCGCGCCGCCCTGTCCGGTCGAATAGATCAGGCCGAGCTTGTAGAGATTGTCACTATCGCCTTCACGACGCACTGCTTCGTGGACTTCGGCAATTTCAGAATCCGTGAACGCCATTTTGGCGGCTCCCTTGTATCGTTTGGGAACGCCTCGGTATCCCGATGTACGTTCCACCCCACTGACGTGCATTTCTCGCGCCGTCGGGGTGGATCAATGTCATGCATAAATTGCGATAAGCTTAAGCGATATCAGCCTTGTTTTGATTTCGCATCGCTAACTGAGTTCGACGTCTGTCCAAACAGGGTCTTGGCCATTTCGCGGACCTGATCCTTACTCAAGTCTTGCTTTTGCCGAAGCTCGTCGCCGGCTTTGAGCGCGCGTTGCACGGCTGGGCGATCGTAAATGCGATCGACCCATTCCTTCATCTTTGGGAAATCATCGAAGCTCTGACCGAGCTTGTGAGCGATGCGGGCCCACGGCCACGACGCCATGTCGGCGATAGAATAGTCGCCCGCAAGGAATGGCGCCTCGCCGAACCGGCGTTCAATCACGCCGCAGAGACGGTTGAGCTCATTCACGTAGCGGGCGCGGCCGTACGCGATCAGCGCCGGATCGTCGACGAGCTTCGGCGCATAGTTCACGAAATGGCTGACTTGCCCCGCCATCGGGCCGAGCCCGCCGACTTGCCAGTAGAGCCATTGCTCAACGTCGCTGCGCGCGCGTTCATCGTTTGGATAGAACTTGCCGGTCTTGCGTCCGAGATACTGAAGGATTGCGCCGGACTCAAACACCGAGATCGACGCGCCGCCCGGCCCGCCCGGATCAACAATCGCGGGCATCCGATTGTTCGGCGAAATCTTGAGGAAGGCCGGGGAGAATTGTTCGCCCTTGCCGATGTTCACCGGCTTCAGAACGTAGGGCAGCTCCATCTCTTCGAGCGCGATGGAAATCTTCCAGCCGTTCGGCGTGGGCCAGAAATAAAGCTCGATCGGCCCGCTCATCAGTTCCTCGTCTTCGCTTCACCGCGAGATGCTGCTGCTTCGCATTTCTTCAAGACACACTGGCGTCTCCGGACGCCGCTGACAAACCCTAACAGAACTGAAACCCGAGGTTCCAGACACATTCAGGCGCGGTTCAGTCACGCCCTGTCACAGTCGCGTGCATTGAGGGACCTTCTTTTGGACCGATCGGTTCAAGGGAAGCAGGAAGGAGACCTCGTATGAAACGCTTTGCAATGGCGGCGTTGGCCGTGGCGACGTTCGCTGCCCCGCTGTCGATTTCTACCGAAGCTGCCGCGCAGCACCGTGATCGCGGTGACCGCCATGACGACCGTGATGATCGCCGGGGCGATAGGCATGACCGTCGCGATGATCGACGTGACGACCGTCGTGACTATCGGGACGACCGCCGCGACTACCGCGATGACCGGCGCGACGATCGTCGTGATCGCCGCTGGGATCGTCGCCAGTATAATGGCTACAATTATCAAGGCCGCTGGTATTACGGACCGCCGCCGTCTCATTATCGCGACGTAGATTACGGCTACCGCAATTGGCGCCGCGGCGAGCGTCTGCCGTCCTATTATCGGAGCAGCTACGACCGTGTGGACTGGCGCCGGCACCACCTTCGCGCGCCGCCGCGCGGCTACCACTATGTCCAGGACGACCGCGGCGACTATCTGCTCGTGGGGATCGCCACTGGCGTCATCTTGGGCGTGATCCTCGCTAACAACTAACTCTCGCTGTTGGAGAGCCACGATCTCAAAGCGCCTCGGAGGTCCCCGCCTCCGGGGCGCACTTTGTTTGCCGTTAACGCGCGCCTAACCAAAGCGAACGACCCTCACGCCTCTGCAATGGAGGCGCGCATGCTGCTGTACAGCTGGTTCGCGGTGATAGTGCAAGCGTTCATACCCGGCGGAGAGCGGGCCGCTTCCATGCATGCCGGTGCGTTCGAGGCGCATCTGCGGGCCGAGATCGAAGGGCCGGCGCTGATCGGCGCCGCCGGTCACATGGCCCGCTTCACGCCCTTGGTTGCGCGGGCGCGTTAGACCCGCTTCACGTACACCCAAGCCTGAAGACCAGACTCGAGCGGCGCCGAGACGCGCTCGTAGTCATCTACTTCGTATTCATCCGCCGCGGTCAGTTCTCCCGGCGTGACCTCAAACACCGTACCGGATACGCGGTCGGCGGGATTGGCTGAGCGCACGACGATCGGATGGAAGCGCTTGCCGCTCTTGGCCAGTACTTCGGAGTCGGTGATTTCGACGAGTTCTTGCTTGAAGCCTACGAGCGCGTCCGGCGCGCCCTCCAGCAAACGACCGAAGGTGGCGCGCTGCACGTCAGCTTGCTGTAGCGTGCCGTATGAGAAGAGGCGGTCGCTCGCCTCGCTCACACGCCGAGCTTCTTCTTCAGAATCTCGTTCACGACGCCCGGATTGGCCTTGCCGCCGGTGGCCTTCATCGTCTGACCGACCCACCAGCCGAACGCCTTCGGGTTCTTCTGGACGTCGGCGACTTTATCGGCGTTGGCGGCCATCAGTTCGTCGATGGCTTTTTCGATGGCGCCGGTGTCGGTGACTTGGCGCAGGCCCTCGCGTTCAACGATAGCGCCCGGCGCATCGCCGGTTTCGAGCATCTTCGCGAAAACGTCCTTGGCGATCTTACCGTTTATGGTGCCGTCTTTCATCAGATCGAGCAGCGCACCGAGCGCTTCCGCTGTAACCGGCGAGGCCGAGAGCTCCAGGCCCTTCTTGTTAAGGGCCGCAGCGAGTTCCTGCGTCACCCAATTGGCCGCCAGTTTCGGGTCGCGGCCTTTTGCGACGGTTTCGAAATAGGCCGACACGTCCGTATCGCCCGCTATCACGCGCGCATCATAAGGCGTGAGCCCATAGCTCTCGACAAAGCGCTTCTTCTTGGCGTCCGGCAATTCCGGCAGCGACGCCTTGATCTCTGCGATCCAGGCTTCGTCCAGCACCAGCGGCAGCAGGTCCGGGTCCGGGAAGTAGCGATAATCGTGCGCATCTTCCTTTGAGCGCATGGTGCGGGTTTCGCCGGTGGTCGCGTCGAACAGGCGCGTCTCCTGATCGATCTTGCCGCCGCCCTCCAGAATTTCGATCTGGCGGCGCGACTCGTATTCGATCGCCTGCATCATAAACCGCGTCGAGTTGACGTTCTTTATCTCGCAGCGCGTGCCGAATTCGTCGCCAGGCTTGCGCACGGACACGTTGACGTCGGCGCGCATGGAGCCTTCTTCCATGTTGCCGTCGCAAGTACCGAGCGCCCGCAGAATGGCGCGCAGCTTGTTGAAGTAAGCCGCCGCCTCTTTCGCCGAGCGCATATCCGGCCGCGAGACGATTTCCATCAGCGCAACACCGGACCGGTTCAGATCCACGAACGTCTCGTTCGGCGACAAATCGTGGATCGATTTGCCGGCATCCTGCTCAAGGTGCAGGCGCTCGATGCGGATGGTCAGCGGCTCTTCGCCGTCCGGCTCCACCTCGATCTCGCCCTCGCCGACGATCGGCTGCTGAAACTGGCTGATCTGATAGCCTTGCGGCAGATCGGGATAGAAGTAGTTCTTCCGATCAAACCGGCTCTTGATGTTGATCTGTGCGTTCAGCCCAAGCCCTGTACGAATGGCCTGCTCCACGCAGAATCTGTTGATCACCGGCAGCATGCCGGGCATCGCCGCGTCGACGATCGACACGTGTGCGTTCGGCTCTCCGCCATAAGCGGCGCTGGCGCCGGAGAAGAGCTTCGCCTGGCTCGACACCTGCGCATGCACCTCCAAGCCGACAATGATCTCCCATTCAGCCTTCTGGCCGGAGACGCGTTGATCGGGGCGGGCGGAACGGATGTCGAGTGCGGTCATAGGCTCGAATTAAGGTGCTTGGCGGCGCGACGCAACGTCGGCGCGCCAGCCCACAAACAAAAACCCCCGCTTTCGCGGGGGCAGGCCGAAGCCTTAAGTAAGAGGGAGAAGAATCGTTTGTAGAAGTGGTCAGTAGCCCTGGCCGACGCCGCCATCCATGGTCATGGCGCCATTGAAGGTGGTCTCAGAGCGCGCGGCGCGCGTTTCGGTGTCGCGGATACGGACCAGCTTGTCGCCAGGGCCGTGACGGCGGAGCAGCGAGCGCTCGTTGCAGGGGCGGCGTGCGATCTGGGTGCGGCAGGTCGCCGTACCGTTCTCGTACCAGAGCGCTTCGCCAGCAGCGCAATCGTAGGAGCGGCCGTCCATCGTGTAGCGCATGCGGGTGCCCGACATGCAGCGGAAGATTTCACCGCGATAGCTTTCGCCCACATCGCGGCCGCCGAAGGTCTGCGAAGCCGGATGCGGATTACCGCTGGCGTCGATGCAGATCGCTTGGATCAGCAAGTCGCGCTCACGGGAAACGCTCTCGGTCTCCATGGTCGATTCGGTGATCGCAAAGGCGGCGGCGTTGGAGGTGGCTGCAGCGCTGGCTTCCACGATCATATTCTGACGGATGATGGTGTCGCCGGTGCTGGCGTTAGCGATCGCGATAGCCGTGGCGCTCGCTTGCGCTTGCGCGCGGGCGCCAACGTTCACAACAACGATATTCGGCGGCGGCACGTGCGGCGGCGGAACGACTACCGTCGGCGGTCGGCAGCAATTGCTGGGCGGCGGCGGCGGCGGGTTGCAGCCACTATGACACGACGGCGGCGGCGTACAGCCGCCGGCGCCGCACGCGGCTGCGTCGGTCGGCAGTAAGAAAAATCCAAGGGCGGCGATCCCAAATGCGATCGCGGCCAAAATGTACCGGGCTGGAACGGTCATAACCCGCCTCTCCTGAAACTCGCCAGCCATGGTGCAAGCGCGGGGCCAAGCCTCGCCCGGCGCGGGAAGGCGCCCCTTGGCAGCACGCATTTCCCCAAAATTTCCGGACCGGCGGGGGCGCCGGCCTTGCGTATCAAGCCGTGCACTCAACCGAACGGCGCACTTAACGACGATGATCGGCGAAGAAACCTTCCACCCGGACACACGGGCGTTGCTCGCCTATGGGCGCGCGCTCGCTGGCGCGCGTGTGGCGCCCAAGAAGGGCGCAGCAGACCAAGTGCTGGAGCGCCTCTTTGTTATAGAGCGCACCAAAGACGGCCGCCTGCCGATCCGCACGTTCGGGACGGAATTGGTTAAGCTGTTCGGCCGCGACTTGCGCGAGCACGACTTTGCGCGCTTTTTCCTGCCGCCGGACTTGGTCATGATAAACGCCCTGATCAATTCCTGCACTGCCGCAGGCGAGCCTGGCATTGCCCGCATCACCGCCGAGACGACGTGCGGAAAGCAACTCGGCGCTGAAATCTTGTTGACGCCGCTCAAGGTCGATCAAATGCTTGGCGATCGCTTCCTAGGGTTGTTTCAGTCGTTAGGCGGTGAGCCATTTTTGGACGGCCGGCCGATCCAGCTCATGCGCGTTGGCTCGCTGCATCCCCCGACGGCTAAGATGCCGAAGGGCATGCGCCTCGTCGTCGTCAACGATTAACGCCTACTCGCGAGACTTCAGCGCCGTTTCGACTTGGGCCAGCACGTCGTCGTGATCGTAAATCTCGCGGGCGCGATCGAGCGCGGTGGGCAGACCCGAGGTAAATATCACCGGCGCGTTCACTTCGTTATCGCATAGCCAGCGCGCGAGATCGGCGCCGTCCAGTTCGCCGGGCATGGTGATGTCTGAGAGAACGAGATCGAACTCGATTCCGGCGAGCACTAGCTTCCGCGCTTCATCACCGCTCGCCGCTTCAACAACATTAAACCCACGCACACGCAATTCGTCGGACAAAACCATGCGCAAAAGCACTTCGTCTTCTACGAGGAGTACAGTGCGTCGAAGCTCCGGTGACGCATGCATTTGTTCTTCCGCCGGACTCATTTCCGTCTCCATGCCGTGAACACTTAAATGCCCTAAACGATCCCTCCTTCCAACCCTTGGTAGCCAGCACTGATCGTTCCCACCCTGAGTTCCCTCGTATGTGTGCGGAACCGGCGCCCGTTCGCGTTGTTGAATCTTTGTAGTTGAGTGACGTTTTCTGCTGCTTTTATCCGATGACGAAAGTCTGCACACGAATCGTTCTTCTGGCCGATGACGACGTCATCATCCGCCTCGCCATCGGCGAATACTTGCGTACGTGCGGTCACAAAGTGGTCGAAGCTGCCAGCAGCGCGGAAGCAAAGACAATCCTTCAATCCGGCGTCGTTATTGACGTGGTATTGAGTGACGCTGAGCTCGCGGGCGATGAAAGCGGTTTTGCTTTGGCGCATTGGATACGCCGCTGCCGGCCCACGGTGGAAGTGCTGCTCACCAGTACCGTTAGCGCAAAGGCGCAAGTGGCAAATGAATTTTGCGGCCGTTTCCCCACCAAACCGCCCTACGATTCAAGCGGTCTTGCGACGCGCATTCGGGCGCTGATGTCCGAACGCAAGCGCCGCGCGCGCCCGCCGTCTTCAGCCGTTCGCTCGGCGCTCATCAGAGCGCGAAGCTCGCCCCAACGTGCGGCCAAGGGCGATGAAGGCTAAGGCGCCGAGTACGAACACGACAACAAGCCCCAGCAAATTGCTCGCGATGGCGAGCATCGAAGCCTGGGTCGGATCAAGAAAGAAATACGGATAGAAGCCGTCCAACGCGCCGCGACTCAAGCCGTAGACCGCGTAAGCCGCCGGCCAGATCGCGGCAAAGCCGGCGTCGCTCCACTTCAGCGAACCGTGCGGACGCAAAAGCCAGAACAGCACGACTACAATCGGCACAGCATCATGGACGATGACGTCCGCTACTTTTTGCCAACCCTGCGGGTCCCACTGGCTCGCCAACAGCACATTGTAAACGACGCCGACGAACACGATTGAGGTAACCGCCATCAGTTCGATGCGGGGCGCGTTCAGACCGACCAGGTCAGCAGGCTTCAGCGCCGCACGCGCCATCACCAACGTCACGAATGTGTTGGTGAGGATGGTGAAGTACGCAAAGTAGCGCCACGTCGCCTCAAACCATGTCGCGCCTTCGGCCGTCATGCTGGTGACAATCAGCAAGAACTGCAGCACAAGCCCAGCCACGCCGAGCAGCGCGCCGAACGTCGCAACTAGGCGCGCGGCGCTCATACGGCGACGCGCGCATCTTCCGCGATGGGCGCATCCTGTGGCGGCAGCGGCGGCCTTCCGCGCAAAATGTCCGATAGCTTCTCCGCAATCATAATCGTCGGCGCGTTGGTATTGCCGCCGATCAAGGTCGGGATGACGCTGGCGTCGATCACGCGCAGGCTATCGATACCGCGGACGCGCAGATCGCCGTCCACGGGCGCCTTATCGTCCACGCCCATACGGACGGTACCGACAGGGTGATACAGCGTCTCGGCGGTGGCGCGAATCCAGGCGTCGAGTTCGCGGTCGGTCGTGACCTGCGCGCCGGGCGCAATTTCACTGCCGCGATACGGCTTGAACGCGTCCTGCGCCACGATGTCACGAATCTGGCGGATGCTGTCGCGCATGCAGCGGATATCGTTGGGCTCAGTGAAGTAGCGCGGATCGATAAGCGGCGCGGCGAAAGGATCGCGCGACGCAAGTTGCACCGTGCCGCGGCTCTCGGGGCGCAGCGGACATGTGTGGATGGTGAAGCCATCAGCCTCCGCCGGCACGCGCCCGTGGTCGCGCATGAGGGCGTTGACGAAATGGATCTGAACATCGGGACGATCGAGTTCGCCGCGGGTCTTTAAGAATGCGCCGCTGTGCAGGTGGATGGTGCTGCCATGCCCGGTGCCGCGCATCATGTACTCGATGCCGACCATGGTTTGGCGATGGCCCTTGAGCAAAGAGAAGAGTGTGATCGGTTTGGTGCAGCCGTAGAGCACGCCGCAATCGATGTGATCCTGCAGATTGCGGCCGACTTCTGGCAAATCCGCCTCGACCGGAATGCCGAGCTTCGTGAGTTCATCGGCCGGACCAATGCCTGAGAGCAGCAGGAGCTGCGGCGACTGGAACGCGCCGGCGCTCAAGATGACCTCGCGCTTTGCGTAAACGTTCTTCACCGGCTTGCCGGGCCCGGCGGAGTATTCAACGCCGGTCGCCTTCTTCCGCTCGATGATCAAACGGCCAGCGTGCGCGTTGGAGATAACCGTGAGGTTCGACCGCACCCCGACGATCGGACGCAAATACGCGTTGGCGGTCGACCAGCGTTTCCCGTCCTTGATCGTCACATTGTAGATGCCGGCGCCTTCTTGCTGATAGCCGTTGAAGTCGCGCGTCACCGGAAAGCCCGCTTGCGCGGTCGCTTGGACGAACACCTTTTGCAGCGGATAGCCGGCTGGCGCGCGCGACGTGTGCAGTGGGCCGCCCTCACCATTCCAGGCGTCGCCGCCGTTTTCATTGTGCTGCGATTTCTTGAAGTACGGCAGCACGTCGGCGTAGCCCCAGCCGGTCAAGCCGGTCTGGCGCCAGTGATCGTAGTCGCGCGCATGGCCGCGCACGTACATCATAGCGTTGATCGAGGAGGAGCCGCCCCAACCGCGCCCGCGCGGTTGAAAGAGCCGCCGGCCGCCGAGTTCAGCCTGCGGCACCGTTTCGAACGCCCAGTTCGACTCGTTCTTGTTGTTAAACAGCTTGCTGGCGCCCGCCGGCATATTGACCAGCAGCTTGTCGTTGTGGCCGCCCGCTTCCAGCAGCGCGACCGTCACGTTGGGGTCTTCGGTGAGGCGGCTCGCCAACACGCACCCGGCGCTTCCCGCGCCGACGATGACGTAATCGAACCGGTCTCCGCTCTCTCTCTGTGCCACGTTTCCCGCCCTGACTGTTGTTTGCGCAACCTTTGCGCGCCAGCGCGCCGGCGCCAACCCCTGCCCCTCCGTCAAAGCTTAAGCAAACGTTTACGGTGAAGGGCGCATTAATGTCGCCATGAGCAACACCGCCGAAAAAATCGACTTCGCCGCCGCCGCCCGCCGGCTCACCGCCTCTCAGGTTGGCCTGCGCGAACGCCGACGCTTCCGCCGCGCCCCCATCGAGGTCAGCGGGCGCCTGCTCGACATTAACGGACGCGAGCACGATTGCCGCAGCGCCGATATTTCGCCCGGAGATATGCGGCTCGCGGCCTCGACCTTGCCAACCGTGGGCGAGCGTGTGGTCATTTACCTTGACGGCATTGGCCGCGTCTCCGGCAAGGTCGCCCGCACCTGCGGCGAGGGCGAAGTGGCGATCATCTTCGATTTCTCCGCCCACAAACGCGAAAAATTGGCCGAGCAATTGACCCTGGTGATGAACAAGCAACTCGGGATCGAGGAAGAACACCGCCCACTGTCGCGGGAAGGCGCGCAGACGATCAGCCTCGAGTTCGAAACCGGCGAGACTTACGATGGCGAAGTCCTCGATTTTTCGCTCGCTGGAATCACCATCCGCTCGCGCCGGCCGCCGCCGCTGATCGGCGTTTGGGTGCGCGTCGGCGCCGTCTATGGCCGCGTCGCGCGTTTGATCGAAGGCGGCTTCGCTATCGACTTCGAACCAGGCAAGAACGCCCTTCCCCCGCTAAGGTAAACGCCAGCTTAGCCAGCGGCACGGCGATTGCAGTTCTCCGCTCAAGCGAAGGCCAGGGGGTCTTCGTTTCGAAACGGAGCAAGCACCGTGAACGATGTCGCCGCACCCATTAAGACCCAGGCTTCTGGCCAATGGTGGGTGCAGGTGCGCGGCAAGGCGTACGGCCCCTACACGATGGAGCAGCTTTCGGGCTTCGTCGCCGAAGGCCGCGTGCGCCCGGCGACTCAAGTTTCCGACAAGCAGGACGGCGCCTGGATCGAAGCGCGCAAGGTGATTGGCCTGATGGCCCCGCTACGCGGCGGCGAGCCCGCCAACGACGCCGCCGAAGCAGCAAACGTGTTCGTGCACGCGGAGATTATGTCGGGCGCCTGGCAGGGTTTCGTGGCCGCCCTTGAGAGCATGGGCTTCGTCTGCGACCTGTCGCCGGGCCTGTGGCTGGTGCGCACGCGCTTCTCGGCCGGCGTCATCCGCAACACGCTGTCGCAAACCTTGGAACGCGGCGATCGCTTCGTCGTCGTTGACGCCTCGCGCGACCGCTTGGCCTGGTTCAACCTAGGCCCAGAAGTCGACGTGCGCATCTCCAAAGTGTGGAACGGCCCGCTGCGCGGCGAAACACGCTAAACGCCGACCGCCGCCACCAGGCGTTCATAGGCGCGGACAAAATCCACTTTGAATTGCTGCACCACCGCGCCGGCTGAAATCGGCTCGTTCATCATGCCGACACCCTGGCCGACCCAGTACGTCGCCAGCTCCTGCGCTCCGGCGTGCCCGCTCTGCGCCAGTTTATCGATCAAGCGAAGCGGCGGCTCCGAAATGAATGTTTGCAGCGGCATCGGCAGCGGCTTCGGCGCGCCTTCCGCCTCCCAGGCATCGGTCCAGGGCGAGCGGAGCTGCCGCGACGGTTTGCCAGTGCGCGAGCGCGAACGCACGGTATCACGCGAGGAGGCGGCAAGCAGCTTCGCCTTCACCGCCGGGCTCGCCTCTGATTCCGGCGTTGTCAGCCAAACCGATCCGCACCAGGCGCCGGCCGCGCCCATCGCCATCGCCGCCGCCATCTGACCACCCGTCACGATGCCGCCCGCGGCGAGCACAGGCGTATCGATGTTCGCGGCGCGCAGCGCTTCCACCACTTCGGGCACCAGCACCATGGTCGAGACGTCGCCGCAATGGCCGCCCGCTTCACTGCCGGCGGCAACGAGAATGTCGACGCCAGCCGCAGCTTGCGCCAGCGCGTGCTCCTTGGCGCCGACGAGCGCCGCCACGGCGACGCCGTGCTTCTTGCCCATTTCGATCATCAGCGGCGGCGGCACGCCGAGCGCATTGGCAATAAGCTTGATCGGGTACTGGAAAGCCACGTCGAGCGTCCCGGCGCCGCCATCGGCTAAGTTACGCGCAAAGCCCCCGGCGTTCTTGCGCTCCGCTTCGAGGCTGCCAGCATCGATGCCGTAAGTTGCGAGAATGCCAGCGGCGAAATCCTTATGCTTCTGCGGCAGCCCTTCAACCAACGCATCCACGTTCGCCGCGTCGCCTTTGCCTTCGAACGCGTTCGGCACGATGAGGTCGACCCCGTACGGCTTGCCGCCTGCGTTGGCTTCGATCCAATCGAGTTCTTGCTTCAAGCGCTCGGCTGAATAGCCAGCGACGCCGAGCACGCCCATGCCGCCGGCTTTCGACACCGCGGCCACCACGTCGCGGCAGTGCGAAAACGCGAACAGCGGAAACTCGATGCCGAGACGCTCGCAAATCGGTGTGTGCATGGATCGCCCCTTCGGAGCGGCAGCCTAGCGCGGCCCGCGCATGCTTGGAACTTCCGTAGCGGCGGGACCGCCGCTCGGCGGATTGCCGGACATCAGTGGCCCGTATGGATTGACCGAGTCCGCCACCCACCAGCGGCGCTCCTGGTTCATGCGCTGAATTTCAAAGTGGAGATGCGGCACCGGCGCGTTGCCCGTCGAGCCCACATAGCCGAGCACATCGCCCTGCAGCACGTGCTGCCCTTCCTCTAGCCCGGCGGCGCGAGCATCCAAGTGGGCGTAGTAGTAAATCAAACGCCTATCCTGATCGAATTGGTAAATCGAAGTGCCCCCGCGCACGCTCTCGTGGAACTTGGCGATTTCACCATCGGCGACGGCCAGGACAGGCGTGCCGCGCGGCGCCATGATGTCGATGCCCTCGTGCGTGCGTCCGCCCGACCGCGACGCGCCCCACGTATCGGTGAGATTTTCGCGAGTCACGCCCTCCACCGGGATGATCAGCCGTCGGCTCAGCGAACTCTGCACCGCCGTTTGCCGGATCGGTTTGTGAATCGCGTGCGATGCAAAGGCCGGCTTGCCCGCGCCTTCAGGCGCTTCATCCGCAGGCGTTTCGATGCGCCCCAGCAGCACCGCCAGCACTACGGCGCTGACCGCGACGAACGGGCCAAAAACTGTACGCGGTCGCTTCATGATACCGCCAACACTGCAGGAACCATGCTGTTCCCTCCGCGGTAATCTCGGCGCCGGGTCGCCTCATATTGGCCGCGCGCTTTAATTAGGTACGAATCTTGGAGCTCGGGATGGATCGTCGGCAAATACTAAAGTTCGTTACCAGCGCCCTGCTGAATGGCGCGCTGGTGGGCGGGACAGGCGCGGCGATGCTAATGCCCGCAAACGCTACCCCCCCGCAAGCGCCCGGCCCCAGAGCCACAGAGGCGCGCCGGTTGGCATTCGTGAACACGCACACGAACGAGACGTTCGACGGCGTTTACTGGCGAAGCGGCGCGCATGTGCCGGACGCGCTGGCGGCTATCAACACTGTCATGCGCGACCATCGTTCTGGCGAGGTGCATGGGATCGACCCCCGGCTCTTGGATCTGCTGCACACACTCCACGGACTTGTGGAGGCGACGGCCCCGTTTCAGATCATTTCCGGTTACCGCTCCCCGGCCAGCAATGAATCGCTTCGAGAAAACTCCACGGGGGTGGCCAGCCGCAGCCTGCACATGGAAGGCCGCGCCATTGATATCCGCATCAGCGGCGTCCCGTTGACACGTCTGCGGGATGCGGCGCTTGGCATGCGCGCAGGCGGTGTTGGATATTATGAAGCCTCGGACTTCGTTCATGTCGACACTGGCCGCGTCCGCCGCTGGTAATCACCCGGCGCGCGCGGCGCGTTGCGCCACACTGCTTTGACGGATCGACACCGGCACGCCGACGCGCACCGCACGGCCCAATTCAGTCGCATCCCAATTCGTCAAACGAATGCAGCCATGCGATTGAGTTTTGCTGACTTGCGCGGGATTTGCCGTGCCGTGAATGCCATAGGTGTCCGCGCTTAAAGCGATCCAAACAGCGCCCACCGGATTGTTCGGACCGGCCGGAATCGTCAGTGCGCCGTGATCGCGCTCGCCAAACGTGGGCAGGCGGGCGGGGTCATAGCGATAAGTAGGGTCCATCGCGACGCCGCGCACGGTGTGCTCGCCGATCGGCGCCGGCGCATCGCCGCTACCGATGCTAGCCGGATAATATGCGACCAACTGGTTCGCCGCATCGAAGGCGCGCACCGCGCCGTCACTGATATCCACCTCGATTGACGCGACCTGCGCACTCAGGTCGCCGCCGGCATTTGCGACCACGATCTCAGTCCCGGCGGTGGTGAAATCGACCGCGGGGTTCAGAGTGCGCAACAGATCTTGATCCATATGGAATTTTTCCGCGATCGCCTCGGCGGCGCTCTCGTAGCCGACCCGCGTCAGTCGCGACATCGCCTCCAGCCCCTCCGGTACGTCGGTGAACGGGCCCTGCACGTCGGCTTCGGTGAGCACATAGGCGATCAAGGCCGGCGACGAATCTGCCGCCTCCATGCGCTGGAGCAAAGCGTCATTGGCCAAGCCGTTGACTGGAAGACCGTTGGCCAGCTGATACGCAGACACCGCTTTGCGGACATTCTCGCCGTCGTAGCCATCGATCACGCCTGGAGAGAAGTGTGCGCGATCAAGCAAAGCCTGAATGCGCACAAGGCCGGCATCGTACCGAACGCCAGCGCCGGGGGTAGCGGCGGCCGGGGTTTCGCCTGCCGGCTGCGGCGCGCCCGGCGCAGCAACGACGACGCCGGGCGCAGCTGGCGGCGCCGAGCCAGGAGGGACCGCACTCGCTGGCACCGCGGGAACATCCGCCAAGCTCGCCGGCATCTGCATCGTGAAGCGCGCGGAATTGACCCGGTCCATTTCCGACCGCGCCGTTTCGCTCATTTGCACGGGCGGCGGGGAACTTGGCGCTTGAGCCTCGGGCGCACAAGCGGCGAGCATCAAAGCCGAAGCAGCGGCCATCATCACATATTTCATTGGGCGCACCTCGGGCGATCATTGCCAGCAATCTCGGTGCTCAATGGATCAGGGCGCGCTTCGTTCCCCGCCGGTATGCGCTAGGTCCGTGCGCTATCGCGCAGATCGCGTTTGTAGCGCTTCCAGTTTTCCACGTAGTGCGCCGCCGAAAACTGGATCACCTGCCGCTGCTGCTCGTCCAGGGTGCGTGCGACGCGCGCCGGCGCGCCGGTGATTAATGAGCCTTCCTCGAACGTCTTGCGCTCCGTCACCAACGCGTGCGCGCCGACAAGGCAGAAGCTTGGAATCACCGCGTGATTGAGCACCGTCGCCTTGATGCCGATCAGCGATGTGTCGCCGATGGTGCAGCCGTGCAGCATCACTTGATGACCGATGGTCACGTCTTTGCCGATGGTGAGCGGCGCGCCCATGTCGGTGTGCAGCACGCTGCCATCCTGAACGTTTGAGTTTTCACCGACGACGATCGGCTCATTGTCGCCGCGCAGCACAGCGCCGAACCAGACCGACGCATTCCGCTTCAAAACGATTCGCCCGACCAGCACCGCCGTCGGCGCCACCCAAAACGCAGCCTCATCCTCAACCTCGAGATCGGCGTCAGCGAGGGCGTAAATCGGCATGGGCGGCAGCTCCGTTCTGCGAAATGTTTGTGACGTTCCGGTTCTTCAATGCGTCGTTAACCGGTTCGGCGTCTCCTTGAAACACTCGGATCGGTGTCTTTCCGATCCACCCGTCTCCAGGGCGAAAGCCCGTTAGTGGGGGAGTACGTGGGCACACGGCGCAGGACCAGCGCACCGACCAGAACGCCCAACGGCGCATCCGCCGACGACTCCTTCGACTCCTCAGATTTCTTCGACTCCCCACCGCCCGCCGGCAGAAGCCGCGCGGGCTCTTTGTACTCCCGAAAGGAGCCTTCTATGGCGAAGCGCACTACCAAGCGTCGGCAAGCCCAAGGCGTGCTCAACGTTCAGGAATTTCAGCGCGACGATCGTCGTCAGCGCAATCTGCAGGTGCTCGAAGGCGGCTATCAGCCGGCCGCCAACGACAGCAACCGGGATCATAGCTTCGTCAAAAACGTCCGCCCCAAATCCAAAGGTCAAAGCGCGCTGATGGAGGCCATCGACGCGCACGCCATGGTTCTCGCCCTCGGCCCCGCCGGGACCGGCAAGACCTATCTCGCTATCACCAAGGCGGTCGAAGCGCTCGAAGCCGGCAAAGTCGGCCGCATCGTGCTCTCGCGCCCCGCGGTGGAAGCTGGCGAATCACTCGGCTTCCTGCCCGGCGCCATGGAAGACAAACTCGCGCCCTACCTGCGCCCGCTCTACGACGCGCTCCAGGATCGCCTCTCGCCCAAGCGCCTGAAAGCGCTGATGGCCGAAGGGCTGATCGAGATAGCCCCCGTTGGCTTCATGCGCGGACGGACGCTCAACAACGCATTCGTTGTGATCGACGAAGCGCAGAACTGCACGTACGGGCAGATCAAGATGCTGCTGACGCGCCTTGGCTGGAACTCCACCATGGTCGTCACCGGCGACCCGGCGCAGACCGACTTGCTGCCGGACCTCTCCGGCCTGCACACCGTCGCCGACAAGCTGGAAGGCGTTCCGAACATCGCCGTCTGCCGCCTCACCGACACCGACATCGTCCGCCACCCGCTCGTCGCCTCCATGCTGGGTGTCTTGTAACCGCTGCGCCCACGCCGCTTCTTCAGCTTTGCGCGGTTGGACCTGAGTTGGATTTAACGAAACACGACTGCGCCCTGACCTCTCGGTCAGGGCGCTTCTTTTTTTGCTGCTATGGCTGCGTCGTCGGCGCCGGCGGCGCCGGCGGGTTGAGTGGTGCGTACTGGCGATTTCCCGCTTTGCACGCTGGGCGCAAATCGTTCATCGCCGCCAATCCCGCCCAATCTGCGTCCGTCGTTTCTCGAACCTGCAGCCCGACGATCTCGATATTGGTGACGCCGCCAACGCGTCCGCCGTAGTCAACGGTCAGTGTCAACAACTGATTGTTGTCTGGCCGCCGCGCCAGGACGCTAAAGCGCGGCGTATCGGGCGACACCGCAAAGCGGCATCCAATGCGCAGGACGCGCATGTCCCGCACGAGACTGACCCGGTCCATGACGTGGTTCGGCGCCGGCACCGGATCGTCCGCGCCATAAAGCGTGTTAGGCGAGATCGTCACCATGACGGTGGGCGCGAATAGATCAATCAGCGCCGCGTTCCGCGTCGTCGGATCGGGATCGCGCAGCGCCCCGGCGGCAATGGAAATCCAGGCGTCCCGCATTTGCGGCGTCGGCAACGGCGGCCGCGGCGGATTGGTCTGCGGTAGCACCAAGCCATAGGAAGCCCACAGATCGCGATCGCGCGCGATGCAGCGGCGCTGCTGTATCTCGGGCCGCATAGCGCTTGGACCCTGCACGAAGGCAGCCCAGAACAGCACAGTGCGATCGTGCAGTGAGAGACTGCTGCCAAGCCTGTTGAGATCGCGGCGCAGGACCTCGCACATCTCGTCAAACGTCGCCTCTGGCGTCGATGGCGATTGTAGAACGCGCAGGGACGAAGCAAACCCGCTCTCCTCGGCGTAATGCTGAGCGCTCATACCGGGCCGCACCATGGCATTCGCCCACACCCGGTCGATCGCCGCCGAATCGAGACGTCCAGCAATTCCATAGTCCGGCAGACGCCGTCCCGCTGGGCCGGGCAGCACATTCGCAGTGAACAAAGACGGCCGCCGACGAAGCGTCAGCGTCAGCCGACCTTTGGAGCGGGGTGGTCCGGCGTTGCGACCGCGCGGATTGAGCTGAAATTCATAGATCAATTGGTTCGAGCCGGTCTCGAAGTCGAGGTCGAACCAATTGTCGCCGTCGGCCTGGATGTTTCCTGGCGACCGCAGCACGTTTTCTATGTTTGAAAGATTCGCGAGCAATTGCGGTGATGAAAACGCATTGACGACGAAACCTTGGCCGCCGAATGCGGAAGCCGCGCCCACGAACGGGCGCAACGTCTCAACCAAAGAAGACGGATCTTGTTGTGAGTACACAACGCGGATGCGCGCGCGAACCGTCTGACCGCGGCTGAGCAAAAGCCGCGCCGCGAGTTCGCGGTTAGCGAAGTCTTGGCCTTCGTTGAACTTCAGTCGGCCGCGGCTGTCATATTCATAAGTCGCCAACTGTACGATCGCTAGCGGCGTCCCCTGCGGATCGCTAGCGACGAGATCGCCCCCAGTCGTCCGCACCTCGAGCAACACGCTGGCGGAACGAACGCTTTGATTGGTTGTCCGCTGCGCCAAGCGTTCGAGCCACGTCCCATTTAGCGCGTTGCGTGAAATGACATCGTCCGGCGTCGACGGCGGCGTGAAGTTGATGTGAACAACGCCATAGTCCTGGTCGGTCAACGCCGGCATGTCGGTCCTCTGCCGACACGCGACTCCGAACGACGTATTGAGCGACTCTCCGGTGCAGGCCGGCGCTGGTTGCGCTGACACGTCAGCTGCGGGCGACAACGTCATCACCGCCACGGCAACAATCGCACCGATGCGTATCAGGCTAGATATGGACATTTCACTCTCCCGAAGGAGACGCTAGCTATCCGTCTTTCGCCCGACAATGCTCGAGCGTAACGAAAGCATCATTACACGTCGGCGCCAGCCCCCGTGCAACACCGACGTCACTGATCTTGCTTGCTTTATTCTTCGCCTTCGAGATCAATCTCGAGAATGCTCATGGTGAGCACCTGACCTTCGTCCTCATCGGCGGAAACCGTTCCTACGAACTCGCCGTGGACGTAAACTTCGGCGCTGTCGGTCTTGCGCGGGCGGGCGCGGACGTCGAGATCAGCCGCGTGCAGCAACGTGCGCAAAACGCCTTGTAGACGCGCACGCTCCGCATCATCAATCGGCGCATTCTTCTTGGCGCCCGGGGCGCGCGCCACGGCGAGACTGATTGCGTAGGAAAGTTCGCCCTCGTCATCATCGCGCAGCAGCTCGGCGACAACTTTGCCGTCGACGAGCACATCTGCATCATCGGCGCTCTTCGAGACCACCGACACAGTCGGCGAGCCTAAGAGTTTGCTCAAATATGCGCCGAGGCGCGTGCATTCCGCTGCGTTCAAGACCGGCTCCTTTGCCGGCAAACGTCGTCTCTCGCGCGATTGAGGTCAAGCGCCCCGGGCGGGAAACCTAGTCGAAATCCCAGTGCGTGGCCTGGCGGCGCAGATGACGACCGAACAGGAACATGGCAAAACCGACGGATCCAAACCCGCCCATCACGGCGAGATATTCGTACATACCATTGCTCATCGCATCACGGAGCGTGAACGGCGTGTAGATCGCGATCATCGCCAACACCACCGTCATCGCGACGCCGGTCTTGATGAGCACGTCACCGAAGAAATAGTTGCGATCGATCTCGGCGCGCGGACGCCGCTGCGGCTTGCTCGCGGGAGCTTTGCGTTTTGCCATGAGAGGCAGCGTAACGGGATTCGCATTCGCCCGTCGCCTGGAGGTCGCATTTGTTGGCTAGACGCAACGAAGGCGCGTTACACCCACCACTTCCCGGGCTTCGCCTTAAAGCCCGCCGCCCGCTCCAACTCGGCGCTGACGGCAAACACGCTTTCCTCGTCCAGCGCCTTGCCGATCACTTGCAGGCCGAGCGGCAGACCGTTGGCGTCGGTGGCCGCTGGCAGCGCCAAGGCTGGCAGGCCGGCGAGGTTCGCCGTCACCGTGAAGATGTCGTTCAAATACATCGCCACTGGATCGCCGCTCTTTTCGCCGAGCGCGAACGCCGCAGATGGCGTCGCCGGCGTAAGGATCGCATCCACCTGCTCGAACGCGTCGCGGAAATCTTGCGCGATGCGCTGACGCACCTTTTGCGCACGCAGATAGTACGCATCGTAATAGCCAGCGCTCAGCACGTAGGTGCCGATCAGAATCCTGCGCTGTACCTCGCGGCCGAAGCCCGAGGCGCGCGTATTCTCATACGTCGCGTTCAGATCGCGCCCGGCCACACGCGCGCCGTAGCGCATGCCGTCATAGCGCGCGAGGTTCGACGAGGCTTCCGCCGGCGCCACGATGTAATAGGTCGGCAGCGCATACTTGGTGTGCTTCAGCGAGATCGGCACGATGGTCGCGCCGGCTGCTTTGGCCCACTGGATGCCCTGTTGCCACAGCGCTTCAATCTCTGGCGGCATGCCGTCGACGCGATACTCTTCCGGCACACCGATGCGCATGCCCTTGATCGAACGCTTCGTCGCCGCGCGGAAATCCGGCAGCGGGTTCGTCAGCGAGGTGGAATCCTTCGGATCGTGCCCCGCCATCGATTGCAGCAGCATCGCCGCATCTTCGACCGTCTTCGCAATCGGCCCGGCCTGATCGAGCGACGACGCGAACGCGACAATGCCCCAGCGCGAGCAGCGCCCATAGGTTGGCTTGATGCCAACTGTGCCGGTGAACGCCGCCGGCTGGCGGATCGAGCCGCCCGTATCCGTCGCGGTCGCGCCCAAACACAAATCCGCGCTCACTGCCGATGCAGAACCGCCGGACGATCCGCCAGGCGTCAGCTTCGCGTCTTCATTGCCGCGACGCCATGGGCTCACCACGGGGCCAAAGTGCGAGGTCTCGTTCGACGAGCCCATCGCGAACTCGTCCATGTTGAGCTTGCCGAGCATCACCGCGCCATCGCGGAAAAGATTGCCGCTGACCGTGCTTTCGTAGGTCGGCGTGAATTCACCGAGGATGCCGGAGCACGCCGTCGTGCGCACGCCTTCGGTGCAAAAGAGATCCTTGATGCCAAGCGGCGCGCCTTCGAGCGCGCCAGCTTTGCCTTGTGCACGTCGCGCGTCGCTCGCCCTAGCCCGCTCGCGCGCCAGTTCCGGCGTCACCACGACATAGGCGTTCAGATGCGGGTTTGCTTTCTCGATGGCGCTAAGGAATGCGTCGGTGATTTCGAGCGAGGAGAATTGCTTCTTCTCCATGCCGTCGAGCGCTTCAATGAGCGTGAGGGAGGTGAGGTCGGTCATGCAGTCAGAAGTTTTTCGTAATAAATGTTATGTGGGCTATCAGGCGGGTAGTTGAGAAACGCACCGCAACGGCGAAACCCCTGTCGCTCATAAACCCGCCACGCAGGCTTGAACGCATCGACTGCGCCCGTTTCCAGCGCCAGCCGCGCGAGGCCATCCTGCCGTGCACGGTTTTCGATCTCACACACGATCAACCCTGCGAGTCCGCCGCCGCGCGCGTCGGGACGCGTAAACATGCGCTTCACTTCGCCAAGTTGCCCGGCGTGGCGCTTTAGCGCGCCCATCCCAATCGCGGCCCCGGTCGCGTCGCGCGCGACAAACACGGTCGTGTCCGGCTGCGCCATTTGCTCAACGGTCATGTGATGCGTGAACTCGCGCGGCGTCTGTTCCAGAGCCCACGCGTTCAGCGCTTGCACCAAAGCGCGCACATCGTCCGAGAGCGGCGTTTCGGGGGCGATGGTGAAGCTCACTCCACCACCTTCGGCACGACGAAGAATCCGTCCTCGGACTTCGGTGCGTTCTTGAGAACGCGCTCAGGGTTCGCCCCGTCAGTCACCACATCATCGCGCATCGGCAACGACATGCCCTCGACCGCGCTCGTCATCGGCTCGACGCCCTCAACGTCGACCTCGTTCAGCTGCTCGATCCACGCCATGATGCCGTTGAGTTCGGCCGCCATCGGCGCGACGCGGTCTTCCGGCAGCGCCAGACGCGCGAGCTTGGCGACTTTGCGGACAGTTTTTTCATCGATGGACATAGGGCCGGGCTAGCAGCGCCCGGCTATTGCTTCAAGAGCCAGCCGCGTTGCAGGTCCCGGTCCAGACACCGCCGCCCTCAACGCCTTCGCTCAGCGTGAAGGCCCGCAAATCGCGCGAGATTTCCAGGTTGGCGTTGTACTCGGTGCGGTCATTCGTCCGCATGATGGCCGTCCAGCCGAGCGCGCGGGTTAAAGTCGGCTCAAACGCGGCGGCTTCACACCCCGTCATGATGCAAAATTCGCCAGCCCCGCCACGGTCCGGAACCGAGAGCGAGATATAGAGCGTCGATACTTCGCCACTCGGCTCGATCCGTTCGCTGGCATTGCAGCTGAGATCGTGCCCGAGCGCAAAGGCGAGATCGGGGTCCGGTGCATCGGCGGCGGGCGAGGCGCAGGCGGCGAGCGCGCCCAGGGCGGCGGCGAGAATTGCGTGTTTCATCGCCCCATTGAAGACCCCGGCTTGACCCGGCGCAAGCGCGCGCCGAAGGGACTCATTCATGCCCATGCTCGATCTCCCGGAATTTGCCGCCGCCTTGCCGGCGCGCGCCGCGATCCTGGGGATCGATCCGGGCGAAAAAAGGATCGGCGTGGCGATTAGCGACCTCACCCGCACGATCGGCTCCTCGCTCGAGATCATCGCCCGGGTAAAATTCGCCATAGATGCCGACGCCCTGTTCAAAATCTACGACAGCCGCCAATGCGCCGGCTTCGTCATCGGCCTGCCGCTCAATATGGACGGCTCGTCCGGGCCATCGGCGCAAAGCGCCCGCGCCTTCGCCCGCAACCTCATCGCCAAGCGCGACGTGCCGCTGCTGCTCTGGGACGAGCGCCTTTCGACCGCCGCCGTCACCCGCACCTTGATCGAAGGCGACGCCTCGCGCCGCCGCCGCGGCGAGGTCGTCGACAAAATGGCGGCCGCCTACATGCTGCAAGGCGCGCTCGACGCGATGCAGGAACGGCGCAGCGATGGCTGACGTTTTCGGCGCCCTTGTCCCGACCTTCATCCTCATCGCGCTTGGCTACGTCGCCCGCATTGCGCGTATCGCCACGGCCGAACAATTCGGCATGGTCAACCGCTTCGGCTATTTCATTCTTTACCCGGCGTTTTTGTTCACGCTTATCTCCGGCGCGCGCTTTGCCGGGGCCGAAGCGTTACCGTTTGTTGGCGCAGTGCTTTTGGGTTTCGCTGCACTGGCGCTCGTGGCGCTCAGCTTGCGGCTCGTCTTTCGCGGCGACGGACCGGCCTATTCCAGCGTCTTCCAGGGCAGCGTGCGCTGGAACGGCTTTGCCCTGCTAGCCGCAGCGCCGAACCTCTTCGGTCCGCAAGGCACCGCGCTGATCGGGCTCGCGTTCGGGCCGCTGGTGCTGATGCTGAACATCATCTGCGTCATCGTGCTGGCGCGCTGGGGCGCGGCGCGGGCGACATCGATGCGCGCCGTGCTCGACCAGATCATCGCCAATCCGCTGATCATCGCCTGCGCCGTCGGCATCGCCATCAATCTCGCGGGCGTGCACGACCTTGGTTACGCCAGCGACGCGATCCAATTGCTCGGCCAAGCCGCCATGCCGATCGCGCTGGTCTGCGTCGGCGCCGGGCTCGACTTCAGCGCCTTGCGCGCCTCCATCCCGAAAGTGGCGACCGCTTCAGCGATGCGCCTGCTCGTTGCGCCTGTGCTGGTGTGGACCGCGTGCCTCATCACTGGCGCGGCGCCGCTCCATACCGCCGTCGCCGTCGGCATCGCTTCGACGCCCACCGCCGCGGCCAGTTACACGTTGGCGCGCGAGATGGGCGGCGACGCCCGCCTGATGGCGGCGATCATCACGGCGACGACCGCGCTCTCTTTCATCACCATGCCGATCGCGATCGCCCTGGCGCTACGCTGAGCTCAGCGCTTGCGCAGCGGTTCCACCGGCTCGCTCTGGCCGACGACCAGGGTTGCGTCTTCCTCAAAGCCAGGATGGTTCGTCGGATCGATCACGTAGGTCTTGTCCTGCGCGGCCGGTTCGAGCGGGGCGTAGGCGCGGGCCTCCGCTGGGACGGCTTTGCCGACACCCAGACCAGCCACCACCGCCGCGAGCGCGAAACCCACTGGCCGCAGCGGCATGGGGTCGTCCCGTTTCGGATGCGATTTGCTCATCACAACCTCTTTCTTTCTCGCCCTGTAACCCGCCCTGTCCCACGATTGGAACAAAACAAGTACAGCACCGAGTCCGCGGCGCCAATACGACTGAAACGATTATCCCCGCCTTGTTGTCGCCGCGCTTGCGGCGAAGCGGCCATAGAGCTTAACAAGCGGCATGGCTCAGCGACCGCCTGGCGTGAATAAAAACGAAGCCCGCACGAGCCCCGTTCGATTCCGCCACAAGCATCTCCTGGCCATATCGGACCTCAATCGTTTCGAAGCTGAAAGTTTGCTCGACCGCGCCGAGGCGTTTGCGCCTTTGGCCGAGCAGAAGATCAAGAAGCTCGACACCCTGCGCGGCCGCACGCAGATCAATCTTTTTTTCGAGAACTCGACGCGCACGCAAAGCTCGTTCGAACTCGCCGGCAAGCGCATGGGCGCTGATGTCGTCAACATGTCGGTGAAGTCCTCGAGCGTCGCCAAGGGCGAAACGCTGATCGACACGGCGACGACGCTCAACGCGATGCGGCCGGATTTGCTGGTCGTGCGCCACGGCTCATCCGGCGCGGTCGAGTTGCTTTCGCAAAAAGTCGACTGCGCCGTGATCAATGCTGGCGATGGCAAGCACGAGCACCCGACACAAGCGCTGCTTGACGCTTTCACCATTCGCGATCGGCTCGGCCAGATCGAAGGACTCACCGTCGCCATTTGCGGCGATGTCACGCACAGCCGAGTCGCACGCTCGAACGTGGCGCTGCTGACGATGCTCGGCGCGCAAGTGCGCCTGATCGGCCCGCCGACGCTGATGCCCGCCGGCGCCGAGCGCTGGGGCGCGAAGGTCTTTAACTCGATGCGCGAGGGGCTCAAAGGCGCCGACGTCGTCATGATGCTGCGCGTGCAGCGCGAACGCATGACCGGCGGCTTCTTTCCTTCGGCGCGCGAGTATTTCTGGTTCTACGGCCTCGACGAAGACAAACTCAAATTTGCCAAGCCTGGCGCGCTGGTGATGCACCCAGGCCCAATGAATCGCGGCGTCGAGATCGATAGCTCCGTCGCCGATAATCCGAACGTGTCGCTGATCGAGACGCAAGTGCGCATGGGCGTCGCCGTGCGCATGGCCGTGCTTGAAGCTTTGGCCGAGAGCGGCGCCAATGCGGAGAACGCCTGATGTGGATGTTCCTGCTTTGGTGGCTGGTGGATGATCATCTCGCCGCCGCGTTGGAAACACCCGGCCTCGGCACACTGCCGATCTGGGTCCCGTTCATCATCGCGCTTGCATTTTCGACGACGCTTAACGTTGCGATGAAGCGCAAATGACCCGCCCCACGCTCATCACCAACGCCAAACTGATCGACCCGGCGAAAGCCAAGGTCGAAACCGGCGCGATCCTGTTTGACGACAAAATCCTCGACATCGGCAACGTCACCAGCGCGCCGGATGGCGCCGAGATTGTCGACGCCGACGGCGCCCATGTCGCGCCCGGCCTGATCGACATGCGCGTGATTATCGGCGAGCCCGGCGCAGAGCACAAAGAGACGTTCAAATCCGCCGGCCGCGCGGCAGCGGCGGGCGGCGTCACCACCATGGTGATGATGCCGAACACGACGCCGGTGCTGGATGATCAGAGCCTGATTGATTTCGTCCTGCGCCGCGGCGTCGATCGCTCCGGCGGGGTACACATCCTACCGGCGGCGGCGCTGACCAAGCATCTCGACGGCGAACTGATGACCGAGATCGGCCTCATGGCCGAAGCCGGCGCTGTGCTCTTCACCAATGGCGACAAGCCAATCGTCGACAGCCGCGTGCTGCGTCGTGCGCTCTCTTACGCCTCCACATTCGGCGCATTGATCGCGCATCGCCCGCAAGACCCGTTCCTGGCCGAAGGCGGCGTCATGCACGAGGGCGACCTCGCCGCGCGCCTTGGCTTACCCGGCATTCCCGCCGCCGCCGAGATCATCATGGCCGAGCGCGATCTGGCGCTGGCGGAGCTCACGGGCGGGCGCATCCTGCTCGACATGCTGTCGGCGGCGCAGACGCTGCCGGCGCTGAAGCGCGCCAAGGAGCGCGGCGTCAAAGCCGTCGCCAGCGTCAACGTCCACCACCTCGTTCTGAATGAGCAGGACGTCGACGGCTATCGCACCTTCGCCAAACTCTCGCCGCCGCTGCGCAGCGAGGACGATCGCGTAGCGCTCGGCCAAGCCATCAGCGACGGGCTGATTGATGTCATCGTCTCCGGTCACGATCCGCAGCAAGCCGAAGACAAGCGCCTGCCGTTCGAGGAAGCCGCGTTCGGCGCCGTTGGCTTGGAGACGCTGCTCGCCGGCGCGCTGACGCTGCATCACAAGGGCGACGTGCCGCTCTCCAAGCTGATCCGCGCGATGACGTTGCGACCGGCCGAAATTCTCGGTCTGCCGGCTGGTCGCCTCGGCAAAGGCGCGCCGGCCGATCTCATCATCGTCGACCTCGGCGCGCCGTTTAAGCTCGACAGCGACAAGCTGCGGTCCAAATCCAACAATTCGCCGTTTGACGAAAAGCTGCTGCAAGGCGCCGTGAAACGGACATTCATCGCCGGCAAAACTGTATTCGGCGGCTAAGGGAGACTGGCCATGCGTATCGCCACGCTCGTTGTTCTGCTCGCGCTTTCCGCGTGCGCGACGCCGCCGCCACCGGGCCCAGGCGAGCCCGGCCCTGGCGGACTGCCGCCGCCAATCCCACTCGATGGCCCAATCGCGTATCGCTGCGATAACGGCGCCCAGCTCATGGTCGATGTTGAAGGCGCCAATGCGCGCGTCGCCATCGTCGGCGGCCCGTCCATGGTGCTGCCGCGCGCCAGCGACGGCTATTACTCGAATGGCCGCTACGGCTTCCGCGGCGGCGGCGCCAACGCCCAATGGGAAGTCGGCCGCGCCGCGCCGGTGAACTGTAGCGGCAGCTAAAAGGAAACCGCAACGGATTGAGACGCGTTGCAACTGTATGACCGACATCTCCCTGTCCGGGGGCTCGCGCGCGCCCTGGAATCGCAACGATAGAACTGGTTTTGTGATCAGCACCGTGGCCCCGGTGCTGGCGGTTCTCGCCATCAATGCGCTGATCTTCGCCGCCGGTTGGAGCGAGAACGACGCTGCGTATGACGCCGTGTCCTTCAATCCGACGGGCTGGCTCGTTGGCGCCATCTGGCTCGTCATCTATCCGATGTGGGGCGCCGCGCGCTGGTACGCCTACCAGACCGGCCTTGCCGGTCGGCGCGCGTCGTTCTGGATATTAGGGCTCATGCTTTGGGGCCTCCTCTATCCATTCATCACCTCCGGCTCGAACACGTTTGTGAGCGTCGCATGCAACGTGATCTCGCTCGGCCTCGTGCTGGCCGCGGCCCTGCGCGCGCATGCCGTTTCCAAACGCGCGTTCTGGCTCATTGCACCGTCGATTGCCTGGATTGGCTTCGCCACCTTCTTGGGCTTTGCCGCTTTGCAGCACGTCTGAGCTAAACTCTCCTCTCCACAGGCGCGCACGAGCCTGTTAGGAAGCCTGCGTGCTGGCGTTTTATTTCATCCTCGCTGCGGCGGGCGGATACCTTCTTGGATCAATTCCGTTCGGGCTGGTGATCACCCGCGCGGCCGGGCTGGGCGACATTCGCACCATTGGCTCCGGCAATATCGGCGCGACCAACGTCCTCCGCACCGGCCGCAAGGACCTAGCGCTAGCAACATTGCTACTCGACGCCGGCAAGGCCGCGATCGCGCTGCTGCTGGCGCGGGAACTGATGGGCCTAGCCAACGTCACTGAAGAATTGCAGCGCCAGGTCGGGCTGACAGCCGGCGCCGCGGCGTTCATCGGCCATTGCTATCCGGTGTGGCTCGGCTTCAAAGGCGGCAAAGGCGTTGCGACGTTTTTCGGCGTGCTGTTCGCCGGCGTTTGGCCGCTCGGCGTGTTGGCTGGCGTGACCTGGCTCGCGGTGGCGACGATGTTTCGGTATTCCTCGCTTGCCGCTTTGTGCGCCGCCGCTATCGCGCCGATCGCAGCTCTAGTGGCGGGCTTCAGCTGGTCTGAGATTGTCTTTGCGCTGGTGCTCGCGGCGCTTATCTTCTGGCGCCACCGCAGCAACATCGCCCGCCTGCGCGCCGGCACGGAGCCGCGCATCGGCGCCAAGAAAGACGGCGCGCCGCCGGCGACCGCAGAACCCACCGCGGAAGCATGAGCCGGACGCTCTCGCGCCCGGAGCGGATCGCTTGGGTGCGCTTGGCGCGAACGTCACGAATTGGCCCGCTCACCTTTCACCGCCTGATCACCCGCTTCCGCACTGCATCGGCCGCGCTCGAAGCCCTGACGCGCGTTTCAAACCTAACCGCTCCGCCCGCCGATCGGGCTGAAGCGGAGATCGACGCTGCCGAAGCGCTGGGCGCCCGCCTCGTCGGCTGCTGCGAGCCCGACTACCCGCCGTTGCTGGCGCAACTCGACGCGCCTGCGCCCGTGCTCGCCATGCGCGGCGACGTCACGCTGTTGCGCAAACCCACTGTCGCCATTGTCGGCTCGCGCGAAGGTTCGGGCGCCGCGTTGATGTTTACCGAGCGCTTGGCCGCCGATCTCGGCGAGGCAGGCTTTACAGTGGTGTCCGGCCTCGCGCGCGGCATCGACGGCGCGGCGCACAAGGGCGCGCTCGCCACCGGCACCGCCGCCGTTCTCGCCGGCGGCCTCGATCACCCCTATCCGCCACAGAACTTGAAACTGCACGCCGCCATTTGCGAGCGCGGCCTCGTCGTCAGCGAGGCGCCGCTCGGCACGGTGGCGCGGGCGCGCGACTTCCCCCGCCGCAACTCGATCATCTCCGGCGTCTCGCGCGCGGTCGTCGTTATTGAAGCGGCGCTGCGCTCCGGCTCGCTCATCACCGCGCGGGCGGCGGCCGATCAGGGGCGCGACGTGATGGCGGCGCCAGGGTCGCCGCTCGACGCCCGCGCGCGCGGCTCTAACGCGTTGATCAAGCAGGGCGCGACGCTCATCGAAAATGCGCAGGACGTGATCGCGGCGCTTGGCGATCCAGCTCCGCCGCTGCGGCCGCTCTCGGTGGGGCCGTTATTCTCCGAACGCGAAGGACCACCGCCGCCGCCCGGCCTGCCCAACAAGATCGCCGCGCTGCTCTCGCCGACGCCGATCCACGTCAACGACATCGCCCGTCTGCTCGAAGCGCCCGCAGGCGCGGTGGCGGCGGCTTTGACGGAGTTGGAAATGAACGGCCAAGCGGCGTCACTGCCCGGCGGCTATGCGGCGTCTTCCGGCGCAGCATTCTCCTGAAGCGAACGCGCGGCGGCCCTGTGCGCTTGCTCCAGATGCTGCGCCACCGCGTCCAATCCCATCAGCCGCGCCATGTTGGCGAGCTGCTCTGAGACGTCCCTCACGTAAGCCGCAACGTCCTCCGCATCGATCTCATCCCAGCCCCCCGGATCTTGCTGCGACATGCTGGTGAACCTGCCCCGTTACCATCTTGGGTTGTTCGTAACAGCCTTGAGTTGATTTCGCCAGTCCCCCGCGCGCCACCGAAAGTCACGGATTCGCAAAGGAAAATTAGGCCGTGCCTCGCATAAGGGCGGACCGCACTCCATTTGTGCGCGTTGACAGGCCGAGGACCGGCCCCCAGTTTCCGGCCCGCTTCGGCCCCGGCATTACCGCGAGAGCACCCCTTCAGAATGAACGTAGTCGTCGTTGAGTCCCCGGCTAAGGCCAAGACAATCAACAAGTATTTGGGCGCGGACTATAAGGTCCTGGCCTCGTACGGCCACATCCGCGACCTGCCCGCCAAGGATGGTTCGGTGCGTCCGGACGACGACTTCTCGATGTCGTGGGAGATCGATCCGAAGTCGTCAAAGCGCGTTAAGGAAATCGCCGACGCCATGAAAGGCGCCGATCGCCTGATCCTGGCGACCGACCCTGATCGGGAAGGCGAGGCCATCTCCTGGCACGTTCTGGAAGCACTAAACGCCCGCAAGGCGCTCAAAGGCAAAGCCGTCGAGCGCGTCACCTTTAACGCCATCACCAAAGCCAGCGTGCAGGCTGCGATGGCCGCGCCGCGCCAGATCGACATGGAGCTGGTGGACGCCTATCTCGCCCGCCGCGCGCTCGATTACCTGGTCGGCTTCTCTTTATCTCCGGTGCTGTGGCGCAAGCTCCCGGGCTCGCGCTCGGCCGGCCGTGTGCAATCGGTGGCGCTGCGCATCGTCGTCGACCGCGAAGTCGAGATCGAAAAGTTCAAGCCGCAAGAATATTGGTCCGTCGACGCGACGATGATGTCGCTGCGCAATGAGAGCTTCCCGGCGCGCCTCGCCGCTTTCGAAGGCAAGAAGCTGAAGCGCCTCGACATTCCGAACGAGCAAATGGCGCACGCTGCGCGCGACGCCGTGAAACGCGGCGGCTTCATTGTCGCCGCGGTCGAAGCCAAGCCGACGCGCCGCAATCCACCGCCGCCGTTCACGACCTCAACCGTGCAACAGGAAGCCGCCCGCAAGCTTGGCTTCAACGCCTCACGCACGATGCAGGTGGCGCAGCGCCTCTACGAAGCCGGCCACATCACCTATATGCGGACCGACGGCGTCAGCATGGACGAAGGCGCCATCCGCGAACTTCGCACCGCCATCGGCAAGCAATTCGGCAACAATTACGTGCCGGCCGAGCCGCGCAAATATGTGTCGAAGGTCAAGAACGCGCAGGAAGCGCACGAAGCCATTCGGCCCACCGATTCAACCAACCTCGCCGCTGATCTCCATCTCGATGGCGATCAATCGAAGCTCTACGAGCTGATCTGGAAGCGCGCCGTCGCCTCGCAGATGGAAGCCGCATCGATCGAGCGCACCAGCGTCGATCTGACCGAGCCGACCGGAAAAGTCGAACTCCGCGCCAGCGGCCAAGTCATCCTCTTCGACGGATTCTTGAAGCTCTATCAAGAAGGCCGCGACGATGAGGAAGACGAAGAAAACCGCCGCCTGCCGCAGCTGAAGCAAGGCGAAGCCGTCGCTGTGCAAGAGGTGAAGGCCGATCAGCATTTCACCGAACCGCCGCCGCGTTATTCGGAAGCCAGCCTCGTCAAGAAACTCGAAGAACTCGGCATCGGCCGGCCTTCGACCTACGCGGCGATCCTGGAGAAGCTGCGCGAGCGCAATTACGTCCGCATGGACAAAAACCGCTTCATCGCCGATGACCGCGGCCGTCTCGTCACCGCGTTTCTCGAAAACTTCTTCTCGAAATACGTCGAATACGATTTCACCGCCGACCTTGAAGGTCAGCTCGATGAAGTTTCCGCCGGCACGCTCAAGTGGAAGACGCTGATGCGGGATTTCTGGAAGGATTTCTCCACCGCCATTTCCGACATCGGCGAACTGCGCATCACGCAAGTGCTCGACACGCTGAACGAAGTGCTGGGCCCGCACATCTTCCCGCCGAAGGAAGACGGCAGCGACCCGCGCACCTGCCCGCTCTGCGGCATCGGCCAGCTTTCGCTGCGCCTCGGCAAATACGGCGCGTTCGTCGGCTGCTCGAATTATAATGGCGAGCCGCCGTGCAAATTCACGCGCCCGCTTGCCGGCAGCGAGGGCGCCGAGAACGCCATTCCGTCAGACGGCCTGCCGGTCGGCGACGGCCCCAACGGCCCCATCCTGTTGAAGAGCGGCCGCTTCGGCCCCTATTTCGAAACACCGAACCCGGACGACCCGGACAAGCCCCGCCGCGCCAGCGTGCCGAAAGGCAGAACGCCCACCGACGTCGATCTCGAAACGGCGATCAAATTATTGTCGCTGCCGCGCGAAGTCGGCGTGCACCCGAGCGAGAACGAGCTCATCACCGCCAATATCGGCCGCTTCGGGCCGTACATCAAAATGGGCAACCTCTATGTGAACCTGCCCGGCGAAGACGACGTGCACGAAATTCAAATGAACCGCGCCGTCGCTCTGATCGAAGAGAAAAAAGCCGGCGGCGCCAAAGGCCGCTTCGGCCGCGCCGCGCCCGCGCCGCTGAAAGAACTGGGCGAAAGCCCCGTCACCGGCAAAGCCGTGCGCGTTTTGAACGGCCGCTACGGCCCCTACATCAATGACGGCGAAACCAACGCCAACGTGCCGAAAGAGAAAAAGCCGGAAGACGTAACGTTGGACGAAGCGCTGTCGCTGCTAGCGGCGCGCGTCGAAGCCGGCGGCGGCAAAAAGAAAAAGAAAGCGCCAGTGGCGAAGAAAGCGGCGCCGGCGAAGAAGGCTGCGGTGAAGCCGAAGGCTGCGCCGGCGGCGAAGAAGGCTGCTGCGCCGAAGAAGGCTGCGGCCAAGAAAGCGCCGGCGAAGAAGGCGGCAGGCTAGTGCGGCGGCACGACGCAATTCGCAGCATATTGCTTGAGGATTGGGATCCATGCGGCGTTGGAACCAATCCGAACCTTCGCCACGATTATGACGAGTTCATTCCCCGCTTGGATGAGCTTTGCATCGACAACGCAACGTCAGCGGATTTCGCGGGCCTTCTTGAGCAGTTCGAAGACGATATACGCGCGCCCATAAACCCGCCGGCGCGGCTGAAAGCGGCTCAACGCCTTGCGGCGTTGTGAGGTGAAGCGCGACATTTCAGAGTTCGCGCATGGCGGAACGGATAACACGCGTCTAAGTCTCACCCATGATCGTTTTCCCCTCCTCTGACACTGCAGGCACTCTCCCCCGCCCCCTTCCGGGGCGGGGGCCGGGGGGCGGGGGACCTTCAGGATCGAGCGCGACGGCGCCATCGTGCTCCGTCCTGCACGCCCCCCCTCCGGTCGCTTCGCGACCACCTCCCCCGCAAGGGGGGAGGTTCGCTTAAATGGCAAAGCCTCCGCACTTTCCCGAGCCCCTCACCCGCGAGCGCGTGCTTGAAGCCATCCGCAAAGCCGGCGGCAATGCGCAGAAGCGCGATATCGCGCGCGAGCTGGGCATCACCGCAGAACAAAAGAAAGAACTGCGCGGCATCTTGCGCACATTGGAGGGCGAAGGCGCGCTCGGGCGCACAGGACGCAAGCGCTACGCCGATGCGCAAGCGCTGCCCGCCTCCGGCGTGATGGACATTGTCGATCGCGACACTGACGGCGAATTGCTCGCGCGCATGCGCGGCCCGGACGGCTTGTTCGGACCCACCGTTCGCCTCGCCCCAGGCGAAGCGCGCGGACGCGCCGGCGAAGCGGCGGTCGGCGTCGGCGACCGCGTGCTGGCGAAGCTGCATCGCAACGAGGACGGCGAGCACGAAGCGCGCGTCATCAAACGCCTCGGCCAAAGCGCGCACCAAGTCCTCGGCGTCTTCCGCGCCATCAAGGATGATCGCGGGCGGCGCTTCAGCGGCGGCCGCGTCGTCCCGGCCGACCGCAAGGCTCGCCACGACATCCTGATCGAATCGCAAAACGTCGGCGACGCCGCCGAGGGCGATCTCGTGCTGGTCGAAATCCTGGTCGGTCAGAACGAGCGCGCGCACGGGCCGAAGCGCGGCACGATCAAGGAGATCATCGGCAAGGAAAGCGATCCGCGCGCCGCCTCGATCCTCGCCATGCACACGCACGGCATCATGCCGGGCTTCACGCCGGACGAGAACGCGCAAGCCGAAGCCGCCGAGGCGCCGACGCTCAAAGGCCGCACCGATCTACGCAAACTGCCGCTCATCACCATAGACCCCGAAGACGCGCGCGATCACGACGACGCGGTATTCGCCGCGCCGGACGATGAGCCCAACAACAAAGGCGGCTGGCGCGTGTGGGTCGCCATCGCCGACGTCTCCGCTTACGTCACGCCCGGCTCGGCGCTCGATCGCGGCGCCTGGAAGCGCGGCAACTCCACCTACTTCCCCGACCGCGTCGCGCCGATGCTGCCGGAATCGCTTTCGGCTGATCTGTGCTCGCTGCGCGAGAACGAAGACCGCGCCTGCCTCGCCGTCGAAATGGTGTTCGACAGCGAAGGCAAAAAGAAGAGCCACAAATTCACCCGTGGGCTCATGCGCTCAGCGGCGAAGCTCTCTTACGAGCAGGCGCAAGCGGCGATCGACGGGGCGCCCGACGAGAAAACACTGCCGCTGCTGGAGCCGATCCTCAAGCCGCTATGGGCCGCTTACGCCTGCGCCTGGAAAGGCCGCGAGAAACGCCAGCCGCTCGATATTGACGCGCCCGAGCACAAGATCATCTTCAAGGACGGCAAAGTCGTCGGCGTAAAGCGGCGCGAACGCTTTGATGCGCACAAGCTGATCGAAGAATTCATGATCCAGGCTAATGTCTGCGCCGCCGAGACACTGGAGCAAAAGCAGCGCCCGCAAATCTACCGCATTCACGATCGCCCCAGCGACGCAAAGATCGCGGCGCTCACCGATTTTCTGCCCACCGTCGACATGAGCTGGAGCAAAGGCCAGAGCGTCACCGCCGCCCGCTTCAACCGCATCCTCGACCTGGCGCAAACCTCCACCAACAAAGACATCATCAACGAGGTCGTCCTGCGCACGCAGTCGCAAGCCGTGTATTCGCCCGAAAACATCGGCCACTTTGGCCTCAACCTCGCGCGCTATTCGCACTTCACCTCGCCCATCCGCCGCTACGCCGATGTCACCATCCACCGCGCTCTGATCCGCGCACTCAAACTCGGCGACGATGGCGCGACCGACAGCGAAGAGCAGCGCTACGAGGAAACCGCTCAGCACATCAGCCAGACCGAGCGCACCTCGATGGCCGCCGAGCGCGACGCCACCTCGCGCTATATCAGCGCCTTCCTGGCCGACCGCGTTGGCGGCACGTTCGAAGGCCGCATCACCGGCGTCACCCGTTTCGGCCTCTTCATCCGCCTCGATGAAACCCAAGCCGACGGCCTCGCCCCGATCACCTCGCTCGGCAACGAATATTGGGCGCACGATGAAACCGCGCACGCCCTCGTCGGCGCCGATTCCGGCTATCGCTTCCCGCTCGGCATGCGCGTTGAAGTGCGGCTCGAAGAAGCCACGCCAATCAGCGGCGGGCTCCTCTTCAGCGTCATCACCGATCCGCAACCGCCCGCGCCGGGCTGGCGCAAATCGCGCCAAAGCAAACAAGGCCGCGGCGGCGGGAGCCGCGAACACGACACCAAGCGCGGTAAGCGGCGGCGGTAACGCGGGCGGCATTACTGCCAACGGACGGTATCGCTATAGGAACGAGCCCCGCCCCCGCCACGTTTGACTCCTAACCGTCAATCGAGGCCAAACATGCGCCATTTAATTATCGCCGCCGCCATTCTCGTAACGCCCTCGCTCGCCTTCGCGCAGAGCGCTGACGTGGCGCGTCCCGATGGCCCGGCGCCAGCGGCAACGGCGGCGTTCGAGCAGCGTGAAACGTGGTGCGAAAAGTATACGACGTGGCTTATCACCAACACGCCGGCGCCAACGCCGCGGCCCGCCGATGTCCGTGCATCGCAACACTTCGAGGTTGAGTTCAACTCCTGCAAGCTCGATCCGCAAACCTATGAGAGCGACACGCGCGCGGAAGCCAACCAAGCCGAGTCCGCGTCAGGCTAACGACCCCCGGACCTAAAAAAGCTAGCGCGCTTCGCGATACCGTCGCATCCTCGGTGCGGGGGCGCTCTCATGAATCAACCAACTGAGTCGCAGCCGCTCGGCTTCTGGTCGTGCTGGTCACTGACTGTGGGCTGCATGATCGGCTCCGGCGTCTTCATGCTGCCGACCCTGCTCGCGCCCTACGGACTCCTAAGCTTCGGCGGCTGGATCATCGCTGGCGGCGGCTCGATCGCCCTTGCGCTTGTGTTCGGCCGCCTCGCCGCCCGCACGCGCTGCAACGGTGGTCCGTACGCGTATTCGCGCGCCGCGTTCGGCGACCTCACCGGCTTCCTAATGGGCTGGGCCTATTGGCTCTCGTTCCTGATGGGCATCCCCGTCGTCGCCATCGCCTTCGTTGGCTATCTCGGCGTCTTCGTTCCGGCGCTGAACGGCAACGCCGTGGCGCAAGCGCTGACCGCGCTTGGCCTCATCGGCGTGCTGACCCTGGTGAACATCCGCGGCCTCAAGGAAATGAGCGCGGCGCAGATCACGCTGACGGTGCTGAAGATCATCCCGCTCGTCGCCATCGTCGGCCTCGCCTTCGCGGCCGGCGCGCCGTCCAATCTGCCCAGCTTCAACCCTTCAGGTGAGCCGATCCTGGCCGCGCTCGCTGCTTGCGCGCTGATCACCCTCTGGCCGTTCACGGGCTTTGAAGTGGTGACGCTGCCCGCCACCCACGTGAAGGATTGCGAGCGCACCATCCCGCGCGCGCTCATCACCGGCATGATCGCCGTCGTCGTCATCTACCTTTCAGCCACCGCCGCCGTGATGCTGCTGGTGCCGAGCGATCAACTCGCGCAATCCACAGCCCCCTTCGCCGACGCCGCGCGCGCCTTCGGCCCGTGGGGGCCGAACTTCATCGCCGCCGGCGCCCTTGTCGCCACCGCCGGCACGCTGAACGGACTAATCTTCACCTGCGGACAAATGCCGATGGCGGTCGCACTCGATAAGCTCGCGCCAAGCTGGCTCGCGTCCACCACAAAGGGTGGCACACCACATCTGGCGCTACTGCTCTCCGCGACGCTGGCCTCGCTCCTGCTGCTCGCCAATTATTCGCGCGGCTTCATCGGCGCGTTTACGTTTTTGCTCATGATGGCAACGGCGCTTGGGCTCATTTATTACGTCGTCGTCTCGCTCGCTGAGCTTCGGTATTCGTGGCGCAACGCAAAGAGCTGGGCGGCGATCGCCGCGCTCGGCATCGTCTATTCGCTGTTCGCCGCTTTTGGCTCCGGGCTTGAAGTGCTGTTCTGGGGCGTCGTGCTCATGCTGGCTGGCGTGCCCTTGCACTACGCGCTGCGGCCAAAACCGGGCGCGGCGATCACTCGCCCTTCTTGAACGGCGTGTGCTCCATCAGCAGCTCGGCTTCATCGGTCACCGCTGGCGTTTCCGCATCGAGATAATGCTGCACCGCGGTGCGCAGTCCAGGGTGCGCAATCCAATGCGCGCTATATGTCGGCGCCGGCACGTAGCCGCGCGCCAGCTTGTGCTCGCCCTGCGCGCCAGCTTCGACGCGCTGTAGGCCCAGCTCGATCGCCAGTTCGATCGCTTGATAATAGCAAAGCTCGAAGTGCAGGAACGGCACGTCGGCGACACGGCCCCAATAACGGCCATAGAGAGCTCCATCGCCAACTAAGTTTAATGCTGACGCAATCGGCACGCCATTCTCTTCCGCCACGAACAACACACAGCGATCCGCCATCCGCGCGCCGATCAGGTCGAAGAAAGCACGGTTCAAATAGGGCGAGCCCCATTTGCGGGAACCGGTGTCCATGTAGCAGCGGAAGAAAAAATCCCAGTCGACGGTCGTGATTTCCGCCCCGCGCAGCCGCTTGATCGTCAGCCCCTCTACCGCACGCGCGCGTTCGCGGCGGATGGTCTTGCGCTTCTGGGCGGAAAGATCGGCCAAGAAATCAGCGAACGTCGCATAACCGCGGTTGAACCAGTGATACTGAAGGCCCGTGCGCGTCATGTAGCCAAGCGGCGCCAACATCGCGCACGTTTCCTCACTGGCGAACGTCACGTGTACGGAGGAGCCGCCGGCGCGCTGCGCCAAGCCGATCGCCGCTTGCGCCAGCGCCTGCTCCACGCCCGGCTCGCGCGCGAAGATACGACGCCCCGGCACGGGCGTGAATGGCGCCGCGCATTGCAGCTTCGGATAGTAGCGCCCGCCGGCGCGTTGCAGCGCGTCAGCCCAGGCGTGATCGAACACGTACTCGCCGTAGGAATGATCCTTGGCGTAGAGCAGCATCGCGCCCACCGGCGCGCCGGACGCATCGCGCGCCATCAAATGCGCCGGCTGCCAACCGCGGGCCGCCGTGGCGCAGCCGCTTTCCTCCAACGCTTGCAGAAAGTCCCAGGAGAGGAACGGGTCGTATGGCGCGTCGGCGGGGTTCGCCAACCTATCCCACGCATCGCGTTCGATATTGGCCAGGTCGCCAATCACCGCGACCGTCAGCGCATCCGTACCGTCCATGGCGCCAATCTAGGCGCGCGCGTGCGGCAAAACAAAGCCGCGCATCACTCGATTTCGAACAGGCCGTCGACTTCCACGGCAAAATCCATCGGCAGATTAGCCATGCCGACCGCCGAGCGCGCGTGCTTGCCCGCGTCGCCCAGCACCTGGACCATCAAGTCGGAACACCCGTTCATGACTTGCGGGATAGGACTGAACTCCGGCGTCACGTTCACAAAGCCGTTGAGCTTCACCACCCGCTTGACCCGGTCGAGATCGCCGCCGCACGCCGCCTTGACCTGCGCCAGCAGGTTCAGCCCACACAGCCGCGCCGCAGCCTGCCCCTCTTCGACCTCGATCGCGTCGCCAAGCTTGCCCTTGATGCCGCCGGACGCGTCGACCGAGACCTGCCCAGACACGTGCACCAAGTTACCGACGATCACGAACGGCACATAGGACGCCACCGGCGCCGGCGGCGTCGGCAACGTGATCCCCAATTCCTGCAAGCGTGCTTCGATGCGGGCCATGTCGTGCTCCTCAGCTTGCGCCCTTCCTAACGGCACAAACCACATTCGTCATCCCGGCCGGAGGCGCGAATGCGCCGCAGAGCCGGGACCCAGTGCAAACGACCGCTGTGTCGGCCCTTGGGTCCCGGATCGCACTTCGCGCGTCCGGGATGACGGTGGCTACTCATCCTCCTCCCGCTCCGCCTTCAGCGCCCGGCCCGTCTGCACGGCGTCCTTGCCGAACTTGCCGCGGGCTTTGGCGATGGCGGCTTCCACCACGGCGCGCTTGGGGGTCTGTGTGTCGAGCATGTCGCCTTTGTCGGCGGCGGCGGCGTCGCTGAAATCGGAGAGGCCGACGCCGATTAGGCGATACTTAGTTTTGCCATCCGCATCGGCCGCCAACAGCTCGCGAGCCGCGGCGAAGATGCGCGACGCCAGCAAAGTCGGCTCCGGCAATTGGCGACGGCGGGTGACGATCTTGAAGCGTGTGTCCTTCAGCTTCAGCGTGAGAGTCAGCCCCGCCGTGTCACTTGCGCGGCAGCGCGTGGCCACCTTCTCGCACAGCGGCCAGAGGATATCCTCCAGCGCGTCGACCTCGGCGACATCTTCGAAGAACGTCGTCTCCGCCGAGATGCTTTTGCGCTCGCCGTGCGGATCGACCTTGCGCGGATCGTCGGCCATCGACAGCGCGAAGAGATGCGCGCCCCAGTCGCCATACAGCGCACGCATACGCTGCGGGCCCACGTCGCGGATGTCGCCGATCTTTTTCAGCCCGTTGCGCTCCAGCCCAGCCGCGCCAGCGGGGCCAACGCCCGGCAGCGTGCCGACGGAACGTGGCTCCAGAAACGTCAACGCCTCTTCGCGTCCGATCACCGAGAAGCCGCGCGGCTTGTCGAGATCGCTGGCCGTCTTGGCCAAGAACTTGTTGAAGCTCAGCCCGATCGAAACGGTGAGCTGGCGCTCTTCCCAAATTCTATTTTGTAGCTTGATTAGGGACTGCGCCGGCAAACCGCCATGCAGCGCTTCGGTGCCGGAGAGGTCCATGAAGGCTTCATCGATCGACAACGGCTGCACTTGCGGCGTCAGTTCCTCCATCATCCGGCGGATGATCCGGCCTTCGTCCACGTACTTGCGCATGTCGCCATGCACGACCTTGGCCTGCGGGCAGAGCTTCAGCGCCTTGAACATCGGCATCGCCGAGCGCACGCCGTACGCCCGCGCCACATAACAGCACGTCGACACGACACCGCGCTTGCCGCCGCCGACAATAACCGGATGCGGTTGCAAACTCGGATCGTCGCGCTTTTCGATCGAGGCGTAGAAAGCGTCACAATCCAGATGCGCAATCGTCAACGCCGCAAGCTCGCTATGCTCCAGCGGCTGATCTTCGCTGCAAACACAACGAGCACCCTCGATCACACGCGCGCATGCGCGACAGAGTATCATGTCATCAGGGCGGATGCTCCGCCCTCAGCGTCGAACAGCCAAGCCGCGCCGCGCACACCGGATGAATCGCCGTGCTTGTTCTTGACCAGTTCGGTTCTCACCACGTCGGAGAACACATATGGCAAGAGCTTGCCGCGCACGCTGGGATAGAGGCTCTCAATATTGGAGACGCCGCCGCCGAACACGATCACGTCCGGATCGAGAATATCCATCACCACCGCCAGCCCGCGCGCGATGCGGTCCGCCAGCAGATCGAGCGCAACACGCGCCTTCGCATCGCCCGCTTGCGCCGCTTCGTCGGCCTCGCGCGCGCTCATGCCGGCCCAGCGTTGAAAGCCGGAGCCCGAAATCCATTGCTCCAAGCAGCCGAAGCGCCCGCACCAGTGCCGCTCCGTCGTCTCGTCGGCGCTCGCCCACGGCAACGGCGTGTGACCCCACTCGCCGCCAATGCCGTTGACGCCTTCGATCACCTTGCGCTCGACGACAACGCCGCCGCCGCAGCCCGTGCCCAGAATGACGCCGAACACCACGCGCCCATGCGCCGCCGCGCCGTCGACGGCCTCCGACAGCACAAAGCAATTGGCGTCATTCTCCACACGCACCGGACGCTGCAGCGCGGCTTCCAAATCTTGCAGAAACGGCATGCCATTGAGCCAAGTAGAGTTGGCGTTGCGCATCAGGCCCGTCGCCGGAGATAGCGAACCAGGCACGGCAAAGCCCACAGTGGCGGCGCGGGCGCCCGTTTCCTGCTCGATTCGCGCCGTCAGATCAGCCACTGCACGCACCGCAGCCAGATAGTCCCCAGGATTGGGTACTCGTTGCCGCGCCAGGATTTCTCCCTTTGAATCAAGCAGCGCCGCTTCGATTTTGGTGCCGCCGAAGTCCACGCCGAGGCGCATTTTCATTCCTTAAGACGTTCTTAACGAAGGGGGCGAGATTGCTGGTGTTGCGATGGGTTGTTAAGCCCTCCGCGCTATAAGAGCGACGAACAAGGCGCAAACGAGCGCTTGGGGGCCGCGAAAGCGAAGCGGGTTCATGGCCAAAACGGTTCTTATCGTCGAAGACAGCGAACTCAATATGAGGCTGTTCAACGACCTGTTGGAAGCCTTTGGCTACCGCACGGTGAAAACCCGTGACGGGCGCCAGGCGATCCCGCTCGCGCGCGAGCACAAGCCCGATCTCATCGTCATGGATATTCAGCTACCGGAGATTTCCGGGCTGGAGATCACCGATCGTCTGAAGAAGGACGAGACGCTGAAGAACATTCCGGTCGTGGCCGTCACCGCTTTCGCCATGCGCGGCGACGAGCAAAAAATTCTCGCCGCCGGCTGCGACGCGTATTTGTCGAAGCCCATCTCGGTGACGACCTTCCTCGAAACCATCCGCAAGTTTATCGGATGAGGGGGCACGCTTGAGCGCGCGCATCCTCGTTGTCGACGACCTTGAAGCCAATCGACGCTTGCTCGAGGCAAAGCTGACGGCTGACTATTACGACGTCCTGATGGCAAGCCGCGGCGAAGAAGCCGTGCAACTGGCCAAGCGTGAGAAGCCCGACCTCATCCTGCTCGACGTCATGATGCCCGGCGGCATTGACGGCTACGAGGCATGCCGACGGCTGAAGGCGCAGCCCGAAACACGCCACATCCCGATCATCATTCTCACCACCTTAGACGATCGCGACAACAAGGTACGCGGGCTCCAAGCGGGCGCCGAAGAATTCCTCACCAAGCCGATCGACGACGTGCAATTGCTAGCGCGGGTAAAAAGCCTGCTGACGCTAAAGGTCGTCACTGACGAGTTGCTCGCGCGCGAAGCCAACGGCAAACGGCTCGGCGTCATCGGCGAAGACCTGCGCACCGATCCGCTTGACCAACACCGCATCTTCGCCGGCAACGTGCTGGTGGTTGACGACAACGCCAGCCAAATCAAGCGCATCCAGTCCGCCCTCGGCGTCGAGCACCGCGTGAGCGTGCTGGGCGGCGCAACCGACGCCGGCTCGCCCGACCTCGCGGTCGTCTCCGTCACCGCCAAGAGCTTCGACGGATTCCGTGTTATCGCCCGCATGCGCTCTGGTGAAGCGACCCGGCATCTGCCCATCCTGGCCGTGGTCGATCCTGACGATCAGAAGCGTGCATTGAGGGCGCTTGAGCTTGGCGCCCATGACATCATCGTCCGCCCGATCGACGAAGACGAGATCGTCGCCCGCGCGCGCACCCTGATGCGCCGCAAGCGCTACATCGATGCGCTGCGCAACCGGCTCGATCATAGCTTAGAACTGGCCATCACCGATCAGCTCACGGGCCTCTACAACCGCCGCTTCATCAGCGGGCAGCTAGGACCACTGGTGCAGCGCGCCCAATGCGGCGGTGAGCCGGTATCCGTAATGGCGGTCGACATCGACCACTTCAAAATGTGCAACGACACTTATGGCCACGATGTCGGCGATGCGGTGCTGCGCGAATTTTCGGTGCGCCTTGCGTCCAATGTGCGCCCCTCGGATTACGCCTGCAGGCTGGGCGGCGAAGAGTTCGTCGTGATCATGCCGCGCACCACTGGCGACATCGCCTGCCTCGCCGCCGAGCGCCTACGCCGCCACATCTGCGCGGCGCCCTTTAACGCCGCTGGCGCCCCAAACCCGATAGACATCACCGTCTCTATCGGCGTCGCCTGCTCCACCAGCGCCGAGGACACGCCAGACGCGCTACTAAAGCGCGCCGACGAAGCGCTCTACGAAGCCAAACGCGCCGGCCGCAATCGCGTCGTCGGCCGCGCCGCCACCCGCGCGGCTTAGCTTTTTCTGAAAACGATGGCCGGCATGTGCCCATGTTTGCCGCAATAGCCGGACGCCACGGTCTGCATCGTCTGCAACGCTGATAGAAACAAGCGCCCGCGCCAATCGTCGGGAATGTAGGTGCGGGTGAACAGCTCCGGTACGGTGCGATAGATGTCGTACTTGTACTCAAACGGCCAAGCCTCGGACTCAAACCATGAGCGCGGGCGCGTATTGTGAGGTAGCTCCGGCAACGGCTGATCGCTCTCGGGTTCGCCCGGCCCCCGCATCGGCAACAACCGCGCTATTCTCTCCAGCCGCCACGGCAATTTAGCGTCGCTCCACCAAGCGATGACCACCGCTACGCCGCCCGGCTTCAGGACACGCCACAACTCGCGGATTGCCGCCGCCTGCAAATCGAGCGGCAGCTGGTAGATCACATGGTTGCAGGTGATCGCATCGACGACATTGTCCGCGATCGGTAGATTGGTGATATCCGACTGCAGATAGATGCCGCGATCACCAAGCTTCTTGCGCGCGCCCTCAAGTGCGCGGGCCGAAAGATCGGTGCAGATGAAGCGCTCGAAGCTGTCACCAAAACGCACCACCTCATCATCGATCAACGGGCCACTGCCGGCATCCAGAATATACTTGCCGCCGCCGGAGAAATAGCGCTCGCCCAAGCGGCGCATGCAGGCATTGGCATAAGCGCGCGGCGCCGCGCGCATGTCCACAAACGCCTTCGTATCGCCAAGCGCACCGTCCTCGTCCGGGGCCCAGCCGAAGCTATCGTAGAAGGTCTGAGTGGCGGCCTGTTCGTCCTTCAGCTCCGACAGGAACGAGGCCACGCCCTCGCGCACCGGGTAAAGGCGCCCCGCATCGCTTCGCAGGCCCTCCGCCGTCCAGCTCAACGCCCCGCCCGACGTCGGGCACCGGCACAGCTCCGTGAGAATCCCCGGCTCCATCGCGGGCAAAAACTGCAAGCGCCCTCCTGGCGAGGCAACCCTTTTCCCCGCAACCCTCCGTTGTGACGCCGAATTGACCCGGGCCGCGCAGCGCCGCCCTATGATGCGCCGAGCGCGCGCTTATGTTATGCGTTCCCGCGGAGCCCAGCATGTCTTACGTCCAGGCCGTAGAAGCGCCCGAGCGCAACATCGGCCAGATCAAATTATACGACCGCGCCACCGCCTTCGCCGGCATGGCCGCCGCCGGCAAAATCGCCGCCAGTTGCCTCGATATGCTGGTCGCCGAAGTGCGCGAGGGCGTCACCACCGCGCGCGTCGATGATCTCGCCCGCCAGTACGTGTTCGATCACAGCGCGCTGCCCGCCTGCGTCTTCTACCGCGGCTACAAGCACACGGTCTGCACCTCGCTCAATCACACCGTCTGTCACGGCATACCCGGCGACCGCGCGCTGCGCGACGGAGACATCGTCAATATCGACGTCACCGTCATCGTCGATGGCTGGCACGGCGACACGAGCCGCATGTACGCCATCGGCGAAACCTCTCGCAAAGCCGCCCGACTGATGGACATCACCTACGAAGCCATGATGCGCGGCATCGCCGCCATCAAACCAGGCGCCACGCTCGGCGATCTCGGCTACGCCATCCAGAGCTACGCCGAGAGCGAGCGCACCTCGGTCGTGCGCGAATTCTGCGGCCACGGCCTCGGCCGCGTCTTCCACGATGCGCCAAACATTCTTCATTACGGCAAGCCCGGCCAAGGCGAAGAGCTGAAGCCCGGCATGATGTTCACGGTCGAGCCGATGCTGAACCTCGGCTCACCGGCAGTTAAGGTTCTCGCTGACGGCTGGACGGCGGTGACGAAGGATAAATCGCTCTCGGCCCAATACGAGCACTCGATCGGCATCACCGACGACGGCGTCGAGATTTTCACCAAATCGCCTGCGGGGCTCGATCAGCCCCACAAGCTCGCGCCAACCTGAGGCGCGGGGCTCGTGGCGGGGCGCTCCGGCAAACAACCCGAACGCCCGACCCCGCGCGTCGAAGATTCAGAACTGTTCCCGTTCAAGCTCGACGACGCCGCGCCACTTGTTGTCGCGCGCGCCAAGAAGCCGCCGCGCAAATCCCCCGACGCCAAGCCGCACTATCACGACCACCGCGAGCGCCTGCGAAAGCGCTTCGACGATGCCGGCCCCGCCGCGCTCGCCGATTACGAATTGCTCGAACTCTTCCTCTTCCGCGCCATCCCGCGCCAAGACACCAAGCCGCTGGCGAAAGCCCTGCTGCAACGCTTCGGCACGCTCGACGCCGTGCTCGCCGCGCCCGTGCAGCGCGTTTCCGAAGTGAAAGGCGCCGGCCCCGCCGTCGCGCAAGAACTGAAGATCGTGCAGGCAATGCTGGAGCGCGCCTCGAAGGCCGAGTTCAAACAGCGCCCGGTGATCTCCTCTTGGTCGGCGCTGGTGAACTATTGCCGCATGAGCATGGCGCATGAACCCCGCGAACAATTTCGCGTGCTGTTCCTCGACGCCAAAAATCAACTCATCGCCGATGAAGTGATGAACGAAGGCACCGTCGATCATGCGCCGGTCTATCCTCGCGAAGTCGCCCGCCGCGCGCTTGAGCTGTCAGCTGTCGCGGTGATCCTGGTCCACAACCATCCCAGCGGCGAGCCCAAGCCCAGCGCCGCCGACGTCGCCATCACCCGCGAGATCGTCGCCGCCACCGGCGCCGTCAGCGTGAAAGTACACGACCACCTCGTCATCGGACGCAAAGGCGCCGAAAGCTTCAAAAGCTTGGGTCTGCTGTAAGCTCAACCCGCCGCTGCACGCCGACATTTGCCAAGAACGCCTCGTCATGGCTCACCACCAGCAACGCGCCGTCATACGCACGCAGGCCCGCCTCCACCGCTTCGATCGAGTCGATGTCCAGATAGTTCGTCGGCTCGTCCAGAATTAGCAATTGCGGCGGGGACGCGCCGCCCAACACGCACGCGAGCCCCGCCCGCAGCATCTGCCCGCCGCTCAGCGTGCCAACAATTTGCAGCGCCGCATCAGCGCGGAACATGAAGCGCGCCAACGAGGCGCGGCAGGCATTCTCGTCCGCCTCCGGATTGATGCGCATGAAATTGTCGCGGATCGAGAGCGCCGGATCGAGCAAGCTCACGCGCTGATCGAGCAGCGCATGCTCAACCATCACCCGCACCGTTCCACTGAAGGGAGCGAGCACGCCCGCGATCACGGCAAGCAAAGTCGTCTTGCCCGACCCATTCGGCCCAACCAAAGCCACGCGCTCCGGCCCGACGATGCTCAGCGAGACATCGCGCAACACTGGCCTGTCCGGCTCATACCCCGCGCTGACTTGCTCAAGCTTCAGCACCACCTTACCGGCCGCTAGTCCCGTTGGCGCCAGCGCAACGGACAACGGCTGCAGCACCTCAACGCGAGCGCGCGCCGCTGCGGCGTCCTCGGCAGCTTCGCCCTGCTTGCGCTCGGCCAAGCGCGCGCCTTCGCCGCTCGTATTCTCCGCGTTGTTCTTCATCGCGCCGAGCAAAATCTTGGGCGCATCGCCGCGCATCGCCTTGCGCTTGCCACCGGCATCCCGGCGTGCTTGCCGCTCGGCCCGCTCCTGCGTCTCCCGCGCCGCCGCGCTGACGCGCTTCTCCGCGTCCGCCAAATCATGCTGCGCCGCCGCTAGCTCCAGCGCTTTGCGTTCGCGATAGGCGCTCCAACCGCCGCCATAGCGCGTCGCGCCGATCGAGGTCAGTTCAACGATGGCGTCCATCGTCTCCAGCAGTTCGCGATCATGGCTGACGACGATGGCGCCCGCGCGCCAGCCCGCCAGCAACGCGATCACCGCCACGCGGCCCTCGCGGTCGAGATTGTTGGTCGGCTCATCGAGCAGCAAGAAGTCCGGTTCGCCGAACACCAGCGCCGCCAAGCTCGCCCGCGTGCGCTGCCCGCCCGACAGCGCCGCGAGCCGCGTCTCCGCATCCGCGGATAAACCCACGCGCGCAAGCGCTGCATCCATACGTGCGCCAAGCGTCCAGTCCGCGCCGGCCAATTCGTCGACACTCGCTTCGCCACGTTCGGCGCGCGCGAGCACGCCCAGCGCGTCGCGCACGCCGAACAGATCGCCAATAGTTTCATCCGGTGCGACCTGAACCGCTTGGCGCAGTACGCCGACCCGTCCGCTCAAAGCGATGCCGCCCGCGGTTGGCTGCAACTCTCCCGCGATCAGTTTCAGCAGCGTCGTCTTGCCGGCGCCATTGCGGCCGACGAGCCCGGCACGCTCGGCGCTAAAACTCAGGTCGAGGTTTGAAAAGAGGGAGCGGCCGTCCGGCAGAGCCCAAGCGAGGCCGGCCAAAATTAGGGATGCGGGCATGAGAGGTTCCGGAAACAAAGCTGGTGGGCGAATGTCGTCCGGCGCGCACTACATATTCGGCAAACTCCGTTGGAGCGCCTTAGCTAGCTTCGCCGCCCGCCGCTTTCAAGCGGGGCCATTTGCGCTTGCGCGCGCGGCGCGGCTCCATACACTCCTGTTTGGACACCGCAAAGCGGGCTCGGGAGGTAGACGATGACGGACGTAGCGGCCGGTGCGCCGGGCAATAAGCTTGCGGCGCCGGGATTGAGCGACAGCTCCGTTCGTTATGGCCTCTACCTCCTGCTCGTCATCTACACGCTGAATTTCGTCGACCGTCAGATCGTCGCCGTGCTTGGCGAAGATATCAAACGCGATCTCGGCCTCACCGACACACAGCTCGGCCTGCTCGGCGGCCTCGCCTTTGCGCTATTTTACACCGTGCTCGGCATTCCGATCGCGCGCTTTGCTGAGCGCGGCAATCGCGTCGGCATTATCAGCGGCGCGCTGGTGATATGGAGCGGGTTCACGGCGCTCTGCGGCACGGCTGCGAGCTTTTGGCAGATCTTGCTTTATCGCTTTGGCGTCGGCGTTGGCGAAGCGGGCTGCACGCCGCCGGCGCATTCGCTGATCTCGGATTACGTCAAACCCGAAAAGCGCGCTTCGGCGCTCGCGCTCTATTCCATGGGCGTGCCGATCGGCACTTTTGGGGGCTTCGCCATCGGCGCGATCATCGCCGCGAATTACGGCTGGCGCGCCGCCTTCTTCATGGTCGGCGTTCCCGGCGTGCTGCTCGGCATTCTGACCTTCTTCACGCTGAAAGAGCCGCGCAAGCTCGGCCTCTCTATGCCGCCGACGGTCAAGACGCATTTCGGGCAAGCGCTGAAAGAACTCCGCGCCATTCCGTCCTATTGGTACGCCGTGTTCGGCGCCACGGTCGTGTCGTTCCTCGGCTACGGGCACGCTTACTTCCTGCAAGCCTTCCTTGCGCGCGTTCACGGCATGGAACTGCAAGAACGCGGCGTGGCCTTCGCCTTCATGGTGCTGTTTGCCGGCGTGATCGGCACCTGGGCCGGCGGCAAGATCGCCGACCGCTACGCCAAGAACGACGCCCGCGCCTACGTCACCCTGCCCGCCATCGCGTTCGCGCTCGGCACCCCGTTTTTCCTCGCCGCCATGTTCTGGCCGGTTGCGCCGGGCAGCGGCTACATCGTGCTGCTGTGGCTCGCCATCCCGACGGCGCTGAACTCGGTGTGGTACGGCCCCGTCTACGCCGCCATTCAGGGCCTCGTAAAACCCCATACCCGCGCCACCGCCGTGGCCGTGATGTTCTTTATCCTGAACCTGATCGCGCTCGGCCTCGGGCCCACCACGATCGGCTTCTTCAGCGACCTGTTCGCGGCACAACATTTCGGCGCCGCCTCCGCCAGCGCGTTCGAAGCACTGTGCCCGCCCCGTGGGACCGAGCCCGCCTGCCTCGCGGCCCAAGCCGAGGGAATCCGGCTGTCGCTGCTGGTGACGGCCAGCGTCGTGGTCATCGGACTTTTCTGTTTCTGGATGTCGAGCCGCACCATCCGCGCCGATCTGGCCCGAGCGCAGGCGGCAGCCTGACAAGTCCGGCGGCGTAGCGTAACAAGCGGCCATGATTCCGCGTTACGCCCGCCCCGCAATGGTGGCCATTTGGGAGCCCGAGAGCCGCTACGGCATCTGGCTCGAGATCGAAACGCTCGCCATGGAAGCCATGGCCGAGTTTGGCACGATCCCGAAGAGCGCCGCCGAGGCGTACCGCGCCAAAGGCAAGTTCGACGTCGCCCGCATCGACGAGATCGAGCGCGAGGTGAAGCACGACGTCATCGCCTTCCTCACCAGCGTCGCCGAGCACGTCGGCCCCGAAAGCCGCTTCGCCCACCAGGGCATGACCTCGAGCGACGTACTCGACACCTGCCTCGCGGTGCAACTGGTGCGCGCGTCCGATCTGCTCATAGCCGGCTGCGAACGCGTCATGGCGGCGCTGAAAACGCGCGCCATCGAACACAAGCTCACCCCCACCATCGGCCGTAGCCACGGCATCCACGCCGAGCCAACCACGTTCGGCCTGAAGCTCGCCGGCCACTACGCCGAGTTCGCGCGCAACCGCGAACGCCTCCACATGGCGCGCTTCGAGATCGCCACCTGCGCCATTTCCGGCGCCGTCGGCACCTTCGCGCAAATCGATCCGCGCGTTGAAGCGTATGTCGCCGAAAAGCTCGGCCTCGTCGTTGAGCCAGTCTCGACGCAAGTCATCCCGCGCGACCGCCACGCTGCGTTCTTTGCCGCGCTCGGCGTCGTCGCCGCCGGCATCGAGCGCCTCGCAACCGAAGTGCGTCACTTGCAGCGCACCGAAGTATTGGAAGCGGAAGAGTTCTTCGAGCCCGGCCAAAAAGGCTCGTCGGCCATGCCGCACAAGCGCAACCCGGTGCTCACCGAAAACCTCTGCGGCTTGGCGCGTCTCGTGCGCAGCGCCGTCACGCCTGCAATGGAGAACGTCGCCCTCTGGCATGAGCGCGACATCAGCCACTCCTCCGTCGAACGCGGCATCGGCCCCGACGCCACCATCCATCTCGATTTCGCGCTCCACCGCATGGCCGGCGTGATCGAAAAGCTCGTCGTCTATCCGGACAACATGGCGCGCAATTTGGCGCTGCTCGGCGGCCTGCACAATTCGCAGCGCGTGATGCTGGCGCTCACACAAGCGGGCGTCAGCCGCGAGGACGCGTACCGCTTAGTGCAACGCAGCGCCATGCAAGTCTGGCAAAGCCCGCCGCCGCGCGCCGAAAGCGCGCTCATCGATCGCCTGAAAGCTGATCCAGAAATCAGCGCCAAACTCGATGCCGCCGCGCTAGACGCCTGCTTCACCGACGCCCACCACTTCGCCCGCGTGGACGATATTTTTAAGCGCGTGTTCGGCTGACCATTCCCTCCCCGCCAGGGGAGGGTGTCGCGAAGCTTGCTTCGCGACGGGAGGGGCGGCGGCGCCGCTTCCTGCAAGACCTGCGCATCCTCCCCACCCGTCAGCTTTCGCTCCGCGAAATCTGACACCCTCCCCTTGCGGGGAGGGAATGGCTGCGCTTTTCTTGGCATATGGCGAGCCCACCCGTTCAGCGTGCGCGCGCATTGCGTAAGCAGATGACGCCGCCGGAGCTGACACTCTGGCATCACCTCCGCGGGCTTCGAGCCGAGGGATGGCACTTTCGCCGCCAATCGCCGGAGCCACGCTGGATTTTGTCTGCCGACGCGCAAAGGTCGTCGTAGAGGTCGACGGCATGCATCACACAAGCGCTGATCAATCAGAGCGTGACAAGCAACGGGATCGAACGCTTTCGCAACGGGGCTTACGGACAATGCGAATTTCCGCCGCCGACATTCAGACCAACATTGATGGCGTCATGCAATCAATACGCGCTGAGCTTGGCGCCCTGCAGCCCATGACGCTAAGCGAGCCGCCAAAGCTAAAGGGAAACCTGCGTTACCGGAGCTTGGTTCGATTGGGTCTTCGCCGTCCCAACACCTAACCCGCCCGCCGGCTCTCTTCCACTTTCCGCGTCACGATTTCCGCGAGCGCTTGCATCTCGGCCATCGAACGCTGCATGCGCGCGGCGTGACGGCGCAGGCGCTCTTGTGCGCGAGCGCTGTCGGCGCGATCGGACAAGCGTTCGAAGCGCTCGCGCTCCAGCACGAAGCGCGACGCCGTCTGCTGCAGCGCCACCAATTCAGGGCACGCGACATCGGCGGCGCGACGCAAATCGCGCACCGACGGCCAGTGCGCGAGCGTCATACGCTGCGCCAAGGTCCGCGTCGGCCCGCGCAGATCGGAGGCTTCAATGAAGCCGGCCGCGACGCCGATCAGCACCGTGATCTCAACATTGGTGATTTCACCAGGCTCGCGCCCCGCATCCGGAAACGCGGGCCACGCTTCGCCGGCTTCGGCCATCGCCGCGCTGTAAGCTCGCACCGCCCCGCGCAGCAGCGCCCGCCCCTCCGGCGTACACACATCGCGCGGCGGCCTGCCGGCGGCGAAAAGCTCGAGCACTTCACTAGCTTGCGAAGCCGGCATCGCGGCCGGCGACGGCGCGCACGCGCTCGCTGCACATGCGGCCGCGAGGATCATCATCCGCAGCATAAAAACCTACCCTCGCCGATGATCGCCCATCGCCGTGGATGAAAGGTTCACCCGTAGACTTAAGCCGCGTTTACGCTGGCCGCCTCAGGATTGGACCGAGATGCGAGCTTCGGCCAACGCCTCTTCCATCTTGGCGCGGATCTGGTGGTCCGAGAGCTGGACGGCGTGCTGGTCCAGATCCGCCCGGATTTTGCGGAAGAGGTCCTCTGTTCCGGCCTCCTCCAGATCGGCCACGACGACTGATTTGGCGTAATCGTCGGCGGCTTGGCCCTCCAGGCCCATCAGGCCGGCGGCCCAGAGCCCGACGAACTTGGCCCGGCGCGCCTGCGCCTTGAACTCAAGGTCTTGATCTAATTCAAATTTCTTCTCTTGGCCACGTTTGCGATCGTCGAAGCTCATGCCTTTCGGGCCTCCATCATGTCCTGCCTTCAATAGGTGGCGGGCCAGCCAGTATCAACCGCAAGCCAGCGCAGTCTGGTGGGATGCGCCAATTGGCGCCCGGCCCCATCTCCCCTAAGTTCACTTCTTGTTGCGTAGCGGCGATTCCGCTCACGCCTGACCATCGGCCGCTTTGAAGCCGCCACCCTCGAGGAGGGCCTAACCCAATGTCGCGTCGCAAGAAGATCTACGAAGGCAAGGCCAAGATCCTGTTCGAGGGTCCGGAACCGGGCACGATCATCCAATACTTCAAGGACGACGCCACTGCCTTCAACGCGCAGAAGAAGGCGATCCTCGAAGGCAAGGGCGTGATCAACAACCAGATCAGCGGGTTCATCATGCAGAACCTGAACGCGATCGGCGTGCCCACGCACTACATCAAAACCATGAACATGCGCGAACAGCTCGTGCGTGAAGTCGAGATCATTCCGCTCGAAGTTGTCTGCCGCAATATCGCCGCCGGCTCGCTCTCGACGCGCCTCGGCATCGAGGAAGGCACGCCGCTGCCACGCTCGATCATTGAATTCTATTACAAGAAAGATGAGCTCGGCGATCCGATGGTCGCCGAAGAACACATCACCGCGTTCAATTGGGCCTCGACGCAAGAGATCGACGATCTGATGGCGCTGACATTGCGCGTGAACGATTATCTCTTCGGCATGTTCGGCGCCGTCGGCATCAAGCTGGTCGATTTCAAACTCGAGTTCGGCCGTCTCTATGAAGGCGACATGGTCCGCACCGTCATCGCTGACGAAATCAGCCCGGACTCGGCGCGTCTCTGGGACGTGCAGACCAATGAGAAAATGGACAAAGACCGCTTCCGCCGCGATCTCGGCAACGTCACCGAGGCGTACGTCGAAGTCGCGCGCCGTCTCGGCATCGTGAAGCAACAAGCCGCCGCTGGCGGCGAAAGCGTGCATTGAGCGCGCTGTAACGGGGGACTGACGTGAAGGCGATCGTGACTGTGGGCTTGAAGCCCGGCGTGCTGGACGTGCAAGGTAAAGCCGTCGCCGGCGCGCTGAAAGAGCTGGGCTATCCTGGCGTGCAGGACGCCCGCGTCGGCAAGCGCATCGAGATCGAACTCGACGGCACGGATCGCGCCACCGCCGAAGCGCAAGTCAAAGAGATGTGCGAAAAGCTCCTCGCCAACACCGTCATCGAAAGCTACCGCGTCGAGATCGCGGGTTAGCCGATGGCGGCCTGGTTCAAACAGAAACGCTACGGCTTCGGCGCTTCGCCTGCTTCGTGGCAAGGCTGGGCGCTCACCGCTGCTTACATCGTCGGCATGGCGGCGGCGGGGATGACGCTCGTGCCAGAGGACGGCGCAAGTGAGCCGCGCCTGCTGCCCTTCCTTGCGATCGCGGCGGTGCTCACCATCGTGTTCGCCGGCATCGCCTGGCGCACTACTGAGGGCGGCTGGCACTGGCGCTGGGGCAAGGACTAGCCGTCCCCAAACCCATCGTGGTCACCGTTTGAGAGTGGGGTGATGGCGCCGCCATCACTAAGCCGTCTGCGCCGGCGTTGCACATCGCGCATCGAAACCGCTGCCAGCAGGACGAAGCACGCTACGCCGACGGCTACGGCGAAGACGCCGATCATCAGCATGACTCATATGTGGGGTGCGCATGCGCGCTGCGTAAGGATGCGCGCTGCTAAACGCTTACGAGTCCGGCGGCATTTCCGGGAACGCCGGCAAGTCGGCGCGCGGCGGATCCCAACTGGGCGCGCGGCTCACATAAATGCTGGCCATCGGCGTGAACGCTTCCGGATCGTCGAGCGTGCCCGCCTTCAGCATCACCACGCCCGGTCGCATCTCCCCCTTTGACAAAATAGCCGTGCCGCACATCGGGCAGAACACCCGCGTCACCGCTTTGCCGCTCGCGCCAGCGCCGATAAAAGCGCGGGTCTCGCCGCTGATCGCAAGCGCCGCCTCCGGCACGCCCATCGATGCGGAATGGCCGGCGCCGGTCTTGCGGCAATCGATGCAATAGCAGAAGCCGCCAAACAGCATCGGCGCGCAAAGCTCATAGCGCACCGCGCCGCACAAACATCCGCCCGTGATCTTGGTCATGCGCTAAAGCCTCCGCTGCTTGCGGAAGCGTAGCAGAAAGCGGCGAGCGCGAAACCTCCGCGCCCGCCGCCTTGCTTTAAGTTACGGACGCGCCGTCGTGCCGAGCGGCCGCGCCAGCACTTCATCGATGTTGACGCGCACTTCCTGATGCCCGGCGAACGCGGTGCCAGTTTGGCGTTCGCTCACGCGCGTCTGCAGCGCCGTGTAGGTCGCGTCGCTGAGGCCGACATAGCCGACCTCGCGCGCCAGCCGGCCGGCGTTCTCGAGATAGAACTGGATAAAGCGCTGCACCTGCGGGCGCTGCAGCGTGTCAGCATTGACGTAGATGAAGATCGGACGGGCCAGCGGATAGGAGCCATCGGCGATCGTCTCTGGGCTCGGCGTGACGCCATCGATCGAGAGCGCCGCAAGGCGTTCGCGGTTTTGCTCATAATAAGCGTAGCCAAAATAGCCCATCGCGCTCGGGTTGCCCAGCACGCCTTGGACCGTGACGTTGTCGTCTTCGGTCGGTGTGTAATCGGTGCGTGAAGATTTGGCGGCGCCGACAACGGCTTCGGTGAAGAAATCAAACGTGCCGGAAGCGGTGCCCGCGCCGAACAAAAGCAGCGGCTGGTCCGGCCAAGCCCGGTTGACCTGGCGCCAATTGGTGATCTGGCGCTCAGCCGCCGGCTCCCAAATCTGACGCAGCTCCGCGATCGTCACGGCGCGCACGCTGTTGGCGGGATTGACCACCACGGTCAGGCCGTCGAACGCAATCGGCAGCTCGATGTAGGTCACGCCAGTCGCCGCGCATGCTTCCATCTCTTCAGCCAAGATCGGACGCGATGCGCCCTGCACTTGCGTTTCGCCGCGGCAAAACTTGCGGAAGCCGCCGCCGGTGCCGCTTTCGCCGACGGTTACGCGCGCGCCGCCGCGCTGCGTGGTGCTGAACGCTTCGGCCACCGCTTCTGAAAGCGGAAACACCGTCGACGAGCCGTCAACCTGGATCGACTCCGAGGTCGAGCCCCCGTCTTGCTGCTCTGCGTTGTTTCCGCACGCAGCTAGGGCCACGAGCGCCACCGCTGCAAGAGTTCCACGCCATACATTTCGCATTTTCGCCATCCTCTTTGATCCCGCTACGTGGAGCGCTTGGCACGGTTGTGTGACACTGATGTCTCAATCGCCGCCGCCGTCGCCGCCCCCGCCATCACCGCTGTCATCGCTACGATCGGACTCAGCGCGCCCTCTGCCGCCATCGCCGCCGACATAGGCCGCGCCGCCGTCGCCAGCGCCCTTGCGGCGCCGTTGTTCCGGTCCCGCATTCATTCGGTAGAGGAGGAAGGCCAGACCGCCGGTGGCGGCGATAGAGGCGAGCGCGGCGGCTATGACCCAGGTTTCCATGCCGGCGCCTATACCGGCGTCCGTGCTCAATTGCACCCAAAACCAGCTCGCGCGGCGCGGCGCCACGGCCATTGGGAACAACACCAGCCTTTAAATCCGCGCCGACGCAGCCTATTCAAGGCCCATGAAATCAGCCGTGATCGTCTTCCCCGGGTCGAACTGCGACCGCGACGCCGCACGCGCCCTGGAGCGCCTCACCGGCAAGCCCGCCGCCATGGTCTGGCACAAGGACACGGCGCTACCCGAGGGCACGGACCTCGTCGTCCTGCCCGGCGGCTTTTCCTACGGCGACTATCTCCGCTCCGGCGCCATGGCGGCCAAAAGCCCGATCGTCCGCGACGTCATCGCCCACGCCGAACGCGGCGGCTTGGTGCTCGGCATCTGCAACGGCTTCCAGGTGCTGACCGAAACGCGCCTCCTGCCGGGCGCGCTCGCCCGCAACGCCGGCTTGAAATTTGCCTGCAGGGACGCGCCGCTGGCCATCGCCAACGCCAACACCTCTTTCACCAGCGCCTATCGCGACACGCGCGAAACCGAAATCCCGATCGCCCACGGCGACGGCCGCTTCGTCGCTGACGAAGACGTGCTCGACCGCATCGAAGGCGAAGGCCAAGTCGTCTTCCGCTATCTCGCTAACCCGAACGGCTCGGCCCGCGATATTGCCGGAATCGTCAATGCGCGCGGCAACGTCATGGGCATGATGCCCCACCCGGAGCGCGCCAGCGATCCGGTGCTCGGCCGGACCGGCGGCGCGGCTGTTTTCCAAAGCCTGATGGAAGCGGCATGAGCGCGAAAAAATCCCAAGCCGCGCCCGCATCCGATTTTGACGCGGAAGTCGACGGCGCCCGCAAGCGGCTGGAAGCTGCGCTGAACGAAGAAACCGGCTTCGATGATCTCGCCGCGCTGCAAGCGCTGGCGCCCATCTTGGCCGACAAAATCTCCTCGCGCCGGCTCACGTTCACGCTCGGCGAGGAAGAGGACGAAACCCAAATCGCCGTCGTCCACGTCCATACCGACGAAGAGCTCGGCTTCATCTTCGCGGAGGATGGCGAGTACGTGTTCGAGTCAAATCTCGAAGCCTATTTCGACGATTTCGTCGACGACGACCCCGAACGCTTCGTGGAACGCCTCTACGAAACGCTACGCGCCGATCTTCCGAAGTACGAAGTCGAATATAAAGGTTAGTCGGATCATTTACGCCGTAGGCTACCCAAGACGACCTTCCGCATAAGGTCGACGCGTATTTGCATACTCGTCGTTGGCAAACCGGGAGACGGGAGCGATCCCCGGTGATGGATCGCTCCCGTCGTGACATGCGCTAGTTGAAGCTTAGCGCTTAGCGCTTTCCGCTTAGGCTTGATGCGATCTGTTGGAAGACTTCGTTGAGGCTGTCGCCCACGAGGCCCACGGCCGTAATGATCGCCACGCCAATGAGCGCGGCAATCAGCCCGTACTCGATGGCCGTTGCGCCACCTTCGTGTTTGAAAAACGCTTTTGCTCTGGATATCAACACTAGCACTCCGATGCTGAAGAAGTTTTCATCGGCGCAGTATTGCCCGACAAGCCGAACGCCAGAGAGCGCTCAGACCAGTGAATGCTTGCCAACGCGAGCGTGGTGAACTGACGATGGATTGCAGGCTAATACGGCCTACGACGTTTGACGTATTGCGCCCTTTGTTCCTCGATGAACGTGAGTCTCACGTAAGTGAGCGCTTGTGCTCCCCGCGGGGAGAGGCTGACCGAGGAGCGGCGCCTAAGCCTACAACGATAGCGCTCCCGTCTGTCCGCGAGGCGAGAGCGAGTCGGTGGGCGCGAACTCCCGGGATAGCGCACGCCGCTATCCAGCATCTCCGAGCCGGAATCCCTTGCCCACCAACGCCCGCGCCAAAATCAATCCGACCGACCGCGTTCGGGCCTAAACTGCCGTGCATGAAAATCCGCCAGCCCCACATCACCAAAGACCAAGTCCAGGCGTACTACGCCTGCGCCGTGCTTTGGATGATCCGCTTGGCGGCGTTTGTGTTGCGCTGGACCAATCTGCGCGAGAGTCGCACGCTCAAGCGCATTGTGCGCCGCCAGGAACGCTTCATCGGCCACGTGCTCTTCCTCACCGCCGCGCTGCGCATCGGTCACGCGCCAAGGCGCCAGCGCCGCCTCAGACCGGGCCCGGGCTTTCGCCGGGTCTATGGCCACATCCATCTCTTGATCAAGTCGGCGCGCATCGGCAAACGCCGCGCCGGCATCCGCGCCCGCGTTCTTCATCTGCTCGATGTGCTGGCGAACCCTGAACGCGTCATTGCGCATTTCATCATGCGCCTGCGCCGCCGCATCTGCTTGCAGCGCCTGATCGCGACAGCGCCGGCCGCCGTCGCGCTAGTCACCGGCGCGCCGTGCGACATTGCGATCGCCGATAGCTCGTAAGATTTCGTCGCGATACTGAACGTCACACTGCCTTGCGGCCCCGCAAGCGCAGCCCTTAGGGCTGCGTCCAGCGCGCTAGGGTCAAATGATGTCGCGGGCCTGATCGCAGCAGCGCGTAATCATCATGACGGCTAGGCGATCATCGTCCAGACGTCGGATGAGGGAAGGCACAAAACCCTCGGTCTCTAACGTGTTGGCGATTTCTGCCCAGGCTTTGAAGCGCCCGCTATCGGCGAGTTCATAGGCTCGGTCGCGCAGCGCAAAAAATGGGTCTGGCGTCAGCAACTGCTTCATAAGCCCGCTCCCAACGTCAAAACGACTCCTCCGGTGGCGAAGGAGCCGTTTCAACTCATGCCGGCGAGTGTCGCGGGGGGAAATTTCCGCCAGCGCAAATCCTCTAACAGAACTTAATCACAACCTCTGTACGGGATCGCGCAGTTGCTGAACAACGGGCTTACAAAGTCGTCCGTGTGCGATATCGCACATGGAAGCCGATTAAACTTTCCGCAAAGGCGCACATTCAATGGCGCCATTTTCGTTTCCCGGGCATTGTACAACCATCGGTCGTCCCTCTTTGGCGTATGACCGGCTGAGAGATTTCATGTGCTCCCGCCCGAGGAGCCATGCATGTCTCGCCTCCCCCAGGCAGTAATCCGAAACCGAATTCTCGCCGCTTTACCGCAAGAAGAATTCGCCGCCATCGCCCAGCATTTGACCCGCGTGGAGCTGACGCTCGGCCAGCCGCTGCATCGCGCTGGCGATAAGATCGAAAACGTCTTCTTCGTCGAGAGCGGCTTCATATCGGCGCTCAGCGTGCTTTCCGACGGCCAATCCTTGGAGATCGGCCTCATCGGCGCCGAAGGCGTCGCGGGCGTTTCGGTGATACTGGGCGCCACTACATCATACAGCGAGACCATGTGCCAGACGGGCGGGGGGCTTATCGCATATCGGCGGCCGAGTTGTTGAACGTCGTCGCTCACGCGCCGCACCTGCACGATCTCCTGCTCCGCTACACCCACGTCTTCCACGTACAAGTGGCGCAGACCGCCGCCTGCAACGCCCACCACGATCTAGGCCAGCGCCTCGCCCGCTGGCTGCTCGCCGCGCACGACCGCAGCGGCGTCCCCGAATTATCGCTAACCCAAGATTTAATTGCAGTGATGCTCGGCGTACGCCGCTCCACCGTCAGCATCGCCGCAAGCACGCTGCAACGCGCCGGCGTTATCCGTTATCAGCATGGGCGAATCACCATCGTCGACCGCGTCGGCCTCGAGAACGCCGCCTGCGAGTGTTACGAAGCGGTCGCAGGTGAGTATCGCGCGCTCTTCGGCGAAGACGCATTGGAGGCGAGCCCGACACCGAACGCCGCCTAATTAACGCAGACTATCTCGCACCCATGTCAGATGTCGCACGGACAGCGGTCGATTTCGCGCCGAAGCTCCTCACGGGAGCAGAGCTGATGGAAAACCTGCGCGCTCGAGACTTCAGCGACGCCCCGGCGTTGCTAATGAATCGCGACCTCGTTCTAGAGAACGCGCGCCTCCGGTGCCTGTGCGCCGAGAGCAAAGAGCAACTGGCCCGCCACGAATTGCTCCTGCGCGAGGGCGATCACCGGATCAAAAACAGCCTACAAATCGTGGCCAGCCTGCTGGGGCTGCAGGAACGGCGCGAGGCAAACCCTGCCGCGCGTGAAGCGCTGCACACTGCTATTCTCCGCATTCAAGCCGTGGCCCGCATTCACGACGAACTGCAGCTCAGCGGCAGCGCCGACATGGTTGATCTCGGCGCGCTGATCGCAAGCATGTGCAAATCGCTGCACGCGATGGTTGGCGACAGCAAAGACGTGAAGATCAGCGTAGAGGCCGAAAGCATCAAAGCGCCGCTGACGCTGGCGCAGCCGATCATGCTCGCGGTGAACGAACTGATCATCAACGCGCTTCGCCACGCCTTCCCCGGCGATCGCGGCGGCGCAGTCAACGTGACGGTCGCCCAGGGCGACGGAGAGCTTCGTATCATCGTCGCCGATGACGGCGCCGGCCTTCCGGACAACCACAGCGAGGGCCGCGGATACGGCATGAAGCTGGCGCGGACGATGATGGCCAAGGTCGGCGGCGCGCTGCGGGTCGAAAGCGCAAACGGCACGCGCTTCACGTTGTCAGCGCCCGCCCCAGCGCTCTAGCAAAACAAAAGGCCCTCCGCGCTTCCACGCGAAGGGCCCAAGGCTATGGAGCTTGCTTCAGTTTAGTGGATCGTCGGCGCTTCCGACTGAGCACGGACGTTCGCATCTTCCTCGCGCACCGCGGCCAGCACGCGTTGCATACGCGGGTCAGAGAGCGCCGCGTTGATGCGGACAAGGGCTTCGACGCTTTCGGCCGAGGCGCCGAACAGGCTTTCGAAGGCTTTGAACGGGCTCTCGCGTTCTGGATAGAAGCGCAATTGCACCCGCTCGCTCTCTTCGATGCCGGCAAGCGCTCGCGCCCGCGTCACCGCGACCTGGAAGCCGCCGATGTGATCGACCAGCCCGCGCTCCAGCGCTTGCTGACCCGTCCACACCCGGCCGCCGGCGATCGCCCGCACTTGCTCCGGCGTCATCTCACGGCCAGCGGCGACGAGATTGATAAAGCCGGTGTAAGCGCGATCGATGAAGCCGGCGAACGCGGCGCGTTCGGCCGGATTGAACGGCCGTTCGCTGGTGAACATCTCCACCATCGGCGAGCCCACCGTGATCGTCTCGGTGTTGGTCGACAGGTAATGATCCATCGCCGGGCCAATAATCAGCTTTCCGCCGAGCACGCCGATCGAACCAGTAATGGTCGAGGACGAGGCAACGATCTCATCGGCTTCGGCGGCGACGTAGTAACCGCCCGAGGCCGCAACTTCGCCCATCGAGATCACGATGCGTTTGCCGCGTTCGCGTGCGGTGCGGAGCGCGGCGAGGATCTGATCCGACGCGACCACCGAACCACCAGGGCTCGACACGCGGAAGACGATCGCCGCGACGTCTTCGTCAGCCGACGCATCGAGCAGCGCTTCGGCGATGACGTCGCTGTTCATAACCGAGCCGTCGCTAAAGAAATCGTCTTCGGTCGGGCCCGAGACAATCGCGCCTTCGCCCTGCACCACCGCGATGATGCGGCCGCGTGTATTGGGCGCCGGACGATAATCGGCAAAGTCGACGATCTCGGCATTTTCCGCACGCGCCAGCGCGGCGCGTTCGGCGTCTTCCGGACGGCCAAGTTGATCGATGAGGCCAAGCTCACGCGCCCGCGTCGCCGTGAACGGGGTGGATTCCACCGCCGTCCGCGCCGCCGCCGGGGTGATGCCGCGGTCCGCCGCGATATTCACCAGCATGCTGTCATAAAGGCCGTTCATCAGGCTCAGCATCGATTCACGGTGCTGCGGCGTGAACGTGCGCTCGGTCATCGAGTGCGCCGCGGTCTTATAATCCTCGCGCCGCTCGAACTGAGCTTGCATGTGATAACGCTGCAGCGTGCCGGCGTAGAAGGTGACTTCCGCCGAAAGGCCCATCGGCATGAACTCGCTGGCGTCCTGCAGCCAGACTTCATCGCTATCGGCGATCGCCATGTAGCCGGGCATGCCCATGCGGACGCCGTCGTTCTGCACGTGCGCGACGACGAACTTGCCGGACGCGCGGAAGGCCGCGAGCGCCGCGCGCAATTCTTCCGCTTGCGCCGCCGGCATGCCGCCAGTGTTGGCGCGAACGTAAATGCCTTTGACGGAATCATCGGTGCGAGCCGCATCGATGCGGCCGAGCACGTCGAGCAGCGCCGAGCCGCCGCCGAACGCCGAGAATGGGTTGGTCGAGCGCTGGTCGGTCATCGGTTCGCGCAGGTCGAGCGCCAGAACCATGCGGGAGGGCTGCGGCGCCGGCGCCGAGGCCGCGCCGATCATGCCGAACAGGAGGAATATGCCAAGAAAGGCAAAGACGAAGGAGCCGACGACAACCCCCGCGACGGTGATTAGAAACTGCTTCACGGCACACTCCCGCCCAGGCCCATGCTGGATTTATCGATAAATGATATGAACCAGGCGGGAACGCAAGGGATTTGTTATCGACAATTGATAAACCGCACCCTCGGTTACCGCTGACAAAATCTCTAAGCCTTTGCTGCAGCAAGGCATTCCCCAACGGGCATAAGCGAGCAATATAGACAGCGGAGACGCGCCATGCCCGAGAGGCCAGCATTCGCCACTGAAGACTGGATCCTCGAGCAGCAGATGCGGGCTGAGCTCGAAGCTGAGGCTTGGCGACGCCTGCGCCGCGAGGCCGCCGCTCCGGCTGCGCTCGCCGCCCCAGTGGCTGCACCCGTCGCCGCACCTTCCGCGGCGCCCGATTATCACAGCACCGGCAGCACAATCCTCAAGGCGTTCGTCCGCTTCGGGCTTGCCAGCTTTGCCTCTTATGTGGGCTGGATCGCGGCAATGGATTCCGCGCTCGGCGAATTTGAAGTCTGGCTCGCCGTCGGCAGCGCCTTCATCGTGACGCTCGCTCTCTCTCTCTTCCCGCCGATCCGCGGCTTCGTACATTTCCTCGCAGAGACGGCGCGTTGGGTGATTATTGCGGGGGTCGCGTTCGGGGCGCTCTGGCTGGTATTGCAAAACCAGGGCTGACCTGGGACCAGCATTGCTATGATTTCGACTTTCCTCGCGCGAACGCTCGAGCGGCCTGAGCGCGCGCTTTGGATTCTGATCGCGGCGCAACTCGCGTTCTGGTCGCTGGCGCCAATGCTCTCGCACACCGCCCCGCCGCTCGACATCGTCGATGAATATGCGACGGGTCGCGAGGGCGTCGTCGCGATTTTCAAACATCCGAACCTCCCCGGCCTCGTGCTCGAAGCTTCGCGGCTATTGACCGGTGTCGCCGGCTGGCCCGCTTACATCGTCTCTCAGATCTTCATCGTCGGCACATTCGCCGCCGTTTACGCGCTTGGCCGCGATCTGTTGGGCCCGAGCCGCGCGCTGATCGGCACGGCGTTGCTGACCGGCGTTTATTTCTTTTCGTGGCCGACGCCGGAGTTTAATCACAACGTCGCGCAAATGCCCTTCTGGGCGCTGACGTGCTGGGCGCTGTGGCGGGCGACGACGCAAGGCGGCCTGGGCTGGTGGGCGCTGCTCGGACTTGCCGGCGGCCTCAGCCTCTGGGCGAAATATTCGAGCGCCATCCTGTTGCTGATCGCTGGCGTCTGGATGCTCTACGACGCGCAAGCGCGCAGCAAGATATTCACGCCGGGACCGTGGATCGCCGCCCTCGTCTGCGCGGTCGTGTTCGCGCCGCAGCTCTTGTGGCTGATCGAGAACGACTTCCAGCCGTTTTCCTACGCGGCCCGCCGCGCCACCAGCACCGACTTCATCGACACGCTCGGCTTCCTGCCGATCCAACTCGCACATCACCTTCCGATGTTTCTGCTGATGCTTTGCGCCGGCCTCTTCGGCAAACGCGCCAGCGAGCCGCCGCCGCCACCGGATAAACGTGCGCTGCACTACCTGCTCTTGATGGGGCTCGGCCCCGCCATCGTACTGACGCTGATCGGCCTCGTCAGCGTCAGCGGCCTGCGCACCGCGTGGGGCGCGCCGATGTTCAATCTTTCTGGATTGATCGCGGTCGCTTTGCTCACGCAGCGCATGGACGCGCGGCGGATGCAGGCGACGTTTATCGGCGCGGGCGTGGTGATCCTCATCGTATCGGGGCTTTACTTTGGCCACATGCGCTACGGCTATCAGCTCACCGGCGACCCGCTGCGCGGCAACTGGCCCCAAGCGCGGATCGATGCCGCGATGCAGGAGCAATGGCGCGTGGCCACCAACGACGCGCCGCTGCGCATCGTCGCCGGCGACATCTGGACCACCGGCCTTGTCGGCCTAAACGACCGGCCGCCGCCGCACGTTCTGATCAACGGCGACTACGCGATTTCGCCGTGGCTCACACCAGAGGACGTCGCCCGCGACGGCGCGCTGGTGGTGTGGAGCGGCTCGGAGCCAGCGGGGCTTGCAAGCTTTCTCGGCGATGCGCCGCGCAACGAAATGGATTTTCTGCCGCGGGATGCGCGCGCGAACACCGAGCCGGTGACAGTCGGCTACGCGATCATTCCGCCGGCTGCGCCTTAACCCACACCACCGTCATTCCGGGGCTTCGCGCAGCGAAGAGCCCGGAACCCAAGGGCAACCAGCTGTGCGTTTGCCCTTGGGTTCCGGGCTCAATGCTTCGCATTGCCCCGGAATGACGAACTAGCGCAGCGCTTGCAGCGGCGCCGCAGTGTCGGTGCGTTCGATCGAGGACACATATTCAAGCGCCCGCTCGCGCACGCGCGGCGGCGTGTCGACGCGGCCGAGGCTTGAGACGATCAGCGTGATCATGGTGAAAAGGCCGGTCTGCACAAACAGCGTCAGCGCAAAGCCGGTGACCAAGGTCACCCAACCGGGCGTCGTCGTGCCGAGCAGCTTCGCCGTCAGCGCCGCGACCACAACGAGCACCACGCCCGCCGCCATCGCCACCAGCGCCAGCGCCATCCGCGTCAGCACTAGATCGGCGAACACCATGACGGCGCGCATGCCGTGCAAAACCAGACTCGGAAAGTTCATGCGCGAATGACCGGCATAGCGCGTGCCGCGATCGGTCGGCACGTCGGCGCGGCGCAGGCGCGCTTTCACCACGGCGGCGGCGACGTGCGTCGAGGTCTCATGCATGCCCGACATACGCTCCAGCGCGCGCGGGCTCATCGCCATGAAATTGCCGAAGCGCAGCACTTGACCGGTCAGCAGTTTAAACAGGCGCTTGTAGATCGCATAGAAGGAGCGGAACGTCAGCGTCTCGGAACGCTTGGCGCGCTCGGCCACGGCGACGTCGACTTTATCGCCAGCGACGGCGGCGAGCAGGCCCGGAATGCTTTCGGGCGTGTCCTCGCCGTCGGAATCCATCACCACGCAGGCGCTGATGTTCGGCAGCGCATAAGCGTGCGCGAGCCCGATCGAGATCGCGGCTTGGTGGCCGACATTGCGAGCAAGCCGCAATATCTCGCCCGAGACACCGGCCGTACGAAGCGCCGCGATCTGCGGCGGCGCGCCGAGCGAGCCGTCATCGACGGCGATGATGTGAAACTTCGCGCCGGCGACGCGCTCGGCCGCGGCCAAGCGCAGGCACAGCTCAGCAAAGCTCTCCTGGTCCTCGAACACGGGCGTGACGATGGCGACGGTCATGGGCGGACCCTAGGCGCGACCGCGAAGGGCGACAACGCCGCGCACCCTGGGCGGGTGGCTGGGGTGCTAGGATTCGAACCTAGGAATGGCGGTACCAAAAACCGCTGCCTTACCGCTTGGCGACACCCCAAAACCGGCGAGCGGGTACTTAAGGGCGCCCGCTTGCCGATGCAACAGCGGCCCTCGGACGCAAAGCGCCGAGGGGGCCGGATGGGCGCCTGCATGGTGGTTTCGGGGTCCGTTGCATGCCCGGCGGGGCCAGTCTATAAGCCCGCCCCTCGGAGTATAGCTCAGCCTGGTAGAGCACCACGTTCGGGACGTGGGGGTCGTAAGTTCGAATCTTGCTACTCCGACCATCCTACGCTCGCACAGCGAGAGTTGGATGGTCGTCCTCCGAAGCCTTGGCGAAGGAGGACCTTCAGCTTACCCCACGCCACCTCCAGTCCGGGCTTTCGCGCACGCGAACCTCTGCTAAGAGCAACGCCCCGAACGTTTCAGAACGGAGCGATGATGCCGCGGAAGAGCTACACGCCTGGTGATTTTGACTTGCGAGTCGGGCGTTCAAAAACCGGCCTTGGCCTCTTCGCTGAAAGCGAGATCCCAAAGGGCGCCTGCGTCATCGAATATGTCGGCGTCGAACTCAGCAAAGAGCAGGAAGAAAAGTCGAACTCGAAATACCTGTTCGAGATCAACGCCCGCAAAACCATTGACGGCACGCCGCGCTGGAACACCGCGCGCTACATCAATCACTCATGCCGGCCGAACTGCGAGCCCAACATCCACAAGGGCCGCGTCTTCATCCACGCCCGCCGCCGCATTAAGCCGGGCGAAGAGCTCAACTACGATTACGGCATCAACTATTTCAAAGAATACCTGAAAGATATTTGCGGCTGCCCCAAGTGCGAAGAAAAACGCGCCCCGGCCAAGAGTGGCAAGAAGCCAACCGCGACGAAGGTGGCGAAGAACAAAGCCAAGGTCGCGAAGAAAAAGAAGAGCAGCGCGGCGCCGGGGAGGAAGTGAACTTCTACACCCGCACCTCCGTCATTCCGGGGCAATGCGTAGCATTGAACCCGGAACCCAGCGGCCAACACACAGCTGGTTGCCCTTGGGTTCCGGATCGCGCTCCGCGCGTCCGGAATGACGGACCGCGCGCTAGAGCGACTTAACCTCGGCGCCCGACGCCGTACCCAAAATCACCGTCTGCGCCAAGCCCAGAAATAGCCCGTGCTCCACTACGCCGGCGATTTGCTTCAGCGCTTCGCCGAGCGCGTCGGCGTTGGGAATGTGCAGGGCGTGCGCGTCGAGAATGTAATTGCCGCCATCGGTGATCACCGGCTCGTTGGCTTTGCCCGACACGCGCAGCACCACTTCATCGCCAGCGCAGCCCGTCAGACGCAGCGCTTCGTGGATACGCGCTTGCGTCAATGCAAAGCCAAAGCGCGTGACCTCCACCGGCAGCGGAAATGCGCCGAGCGTCTCTACCCATTTCGAACTATCGGCGATCACCACCATCCGCTTCGATGCGGCAGCCACGATCTTCTCGCGTAGCAATGCGCCGCCGCCGCCCTTGATCAGGCGAAACTGCGGATCGATTTCGTCAGCGCCGTCGACGTCGACATCGATCGCGGTGACTTGGCTGATCTCCAACAACGGCACGCCGACTTGCTCGGCCAGATTGCGCGTCGCCTCCGACGTCGGCACGCCTTTGACCTTCAGGCCCTGCTTCATCCGCTCGCCCAATTGGCGGACGAAATGCGCTGACGTGGAGCCGGTGCCGAGGCCGACAATCATACCGTCCTCGATAAAATCGAGCGCGGCGCGCGCGGCGTTGAACTTCGGATCGTCGCTCATGCGGGCTTATCCTTGCGCTTCTTAGCGCGGTTCTTGTCGGCCCAGCCGTCGAGATTGGCTTGCCGCGCGCGGGCGACGCCGAGGGCGCCGTCGGGCACGTCCTTGGTGATGACGCTGCCAGTGCCGGTATAGGCGCCCTTGCCGACCGTGACCGGCGCGACGAGCGCGGTGTCGGAGCCGATGAAGGCGCCTTCGCCGATGGTGGTGCGATATTTGTCGAAGCCGTCGTAATTGCAGGTGATCGTGCCGGCGCCGAGATTGGCGCGGGCGCCGACATCGGCGTCGCCGACGTATGTGAGATGGCTCGCCTGCGCCTTCTCGCCCAAGGTCGCGTTCTTGATCTCGACGAAATTGCCGATCTTCACGCCGGGGCCAAGCTTTGTGCCGGGCCGCAGCCGCGCGGAGGGGCCGATATTTGCGCCCTCGCCGATCTCGGCCCCTTCGATGTGGCAGAACGCTTTGATCCGCGCGCCTTTACCGATACGGACCCCTTTGCCGAAGAAGACGTTCGGCTCGATGATCACATCCGGCGCTACTTCGGTGTCGTGGGAAAAATAGACGGTGTTCGGATCGAGCATGGTGACGCCGGCGCGCATCAGCGCATCGCGCCTGCGGTTCTGAAACGCCTGCTCCGCCGCCGCGAGTTCGACGCGCGAATTGACGCCGAGCGTATCGCTTTCGTCGGCGACCACGACGTCCGCCGCCAATCCCGCCGCGCGCGCCAGCGCGACCACATCGGTCAGGTAGTACTCGTTCTTCACGTTGGCGTTGCCGACCTTGACCAGCAGCTCAAACAGCGTCTTGGCGTCAGCAGCCAACACACCGGAATTGCAGAGATTGATCCGGCGCTCCGCATCGGTCGCATCGCGCTCCTCGACGATGCGCTCGATCGTGCCGTCGCCGCTGAGAATTAGGCGGCCGTAGCCAAACGGATTGGCGGCCTTGAAGCCGAGCACGGAGAGGCCGCCGCGCTGGGCCCGGTGCGCGACCAGGTTCTCTACTGTCGCGCCCCAGATCAGCGGCGTGTCGCCATAAAGAATGACCACATCGCCGTCGAAGCCGGCCATCGCGTCTTTCGCCGCCAGCACCGCGTGCGCCGTGCCCAAAGGCTGATCCTGCACCACCACCGATGGCGCGCCGACAATGCGCGCGGCGTGCTCGCCCACTTGCGGCGAATGCGGGCCGACCACAACGACAATGCGCTCGCAGCCGATGTGCTGGGCGGCGACGATCGCCCAATCCAGCATGGCGCGGCCGCCGACCTCGTGCAGCACCTTTGGCAGCGCGGACTTCATCCGCGTGCCCTGGCCCGCCGCCAGAATGATCGCTGCCCGTGCCCGGCTCATATATATTGGCGCCCGCTTGTCCGAATCCTGAGGTCGTTCTAGCGCATGCGGGGCGGGAGGGGCATCCCATGACCAGCGGCGAACTCGCCGACGCGACCATCGTTTTCGATCTCGACGGCACACTGGTGGACACAGCGCCGGATCTGGTGCGTGCGCTAAACGAAACGATGGACTTGGAGGGCCTGCCGCGCGTCCGGCTGGAGACAGTGCGCACGCTCGTCGGCCAAGGCGCGCGAGTGCTGATTGAGCGCTCGGCTGCGCGGGCCGGCGTTGTCTTCCAGGCCGAGCGGCTGGATCAGTTGACCGACGCGTTCGTTTCGTTCTACCGCGCCGACATCGCCCGCGACTCAAAGCCGTTTCCCGGCGTCGCCGAGGCGCTGGAGAACCTCGCCGCGATGGGCGCGAAGCTATCGGTCTGCACCAACAAGCGCACCGAGCTTTCGCAGCTGTTGCTGAAAGCCGTCGGCCTTAGCGACCACTTCGCCGCCATTGTCGGGGCTGACGCTGTCACCGACCGCAAGCCGCACCCCGACCATTACCGCGCCGCGGTAGCGCGCGCGGGCGGAACGGTGCGGCGATCGGTGATGGCCGGCGATACGGCAGCCGACGTCGCCGCCGCGCGCGGCGCTGGCGCGCCGGTCATCGCGGTCAGCTTCGGCTATAGTGACGACGGCGCCGAGACACTCGGCGCCGACGTTGTACTTCACAGATTCTCAGAGCTTGCGCCGGCCTGCCGCCGCCTTCTGGCGACGCGCCCGTAACAGGTTGCAGCGCTTACGCGACTTCCATCAAGCCGCGCTGACTAGGGGACGAACGCTCGCGTTCGTCGTTGCTCGCGCGCTTGGTCGGGAACCCGTTGACCATGTCGCTCCGGACATCAGTCCGCGCCGAACGCATCGCCGCGACAAAGCCCGCATCGATTAGCTTAACGTCGACCTGGAAGCCCCGGTCCCGCCAGTACTCTTCGATCCGCTGCTTAATGCGGCGTGCGCCGTCGTTATTGCAGAAATCGTGATCCATTACGCTCCACCACCTACGTTCTATCGGCGCCGGGTTGGGCTCAATGGCCCGGGACCGTCCACGCGGATTTCGCTCCGCGCCTTAGCGTCAGCCCCCTGATCGCTTCGCAGCACGACTAATATTATCGTTAAGCGAGGCGCCGATGTGGCGAGCCACCAAAAGATTGACAATCCAGTTCACGAACACCTGATCGCCGCGCTGTCTCGTGAACGCACGAAACGCGGATAATGGCGCCCCTCGGCGACATTACTTTTTCGATCTAGCCCGGGAAGTTCCGCGCGCAGAGGAAGGAAGTTCCTGCAACCACCGCTACAGGCGAATGATCTTGCGCGTGGCAAGCGGCGATGTGGCGCTCGGTATGCGTTTTTGCTGAAAACACATGCAGTTCTGATGCGCCGTTCAAAGGGCTCATCGAATGTGGTGGAAAATCGGCGTCGTTCTGGTCGCGGCCTTCTGGGCGACACGCTGTTTGGCGGCGGCGAGAATGTGGACGCCTTGCAGCGCCACGCTGAACTCCGAGCAAAGCTCCAACAGGTCGGTCTCGTCCCATGTCTCCGCCAGCGCCTGCGAGACGCGGTAAGCCCAGAACGACTCGATATGATTCAGCACGCCGATAGCTTGGCCGATTGGAATGAAGAGGCCCGGCGCGCGCAGCAGGAACGCCCGAAACTCGCCGGCATTGCCTGTCGTCAGCCCCGCGAACGCGACGCCATACTCCAGCAACGACTGCTCTACGAACCTGGCGCACTGCAGCAGGGACTGCGCCACGTCACGCCGCAGGGACGTCAGTTGCGCCGCCAGGTGCGACTGAGTGCCCAACTCCACCGGCGCCGTCTCGATCGTCTTGATAAGTTCGGGCATGCGGGCGAGCAATTGGGTCGCCAGCCACTTGTAGTAGAGGAAGCCCTTCCAGGCGAAGACGCCTTCTTTGTATTCCTCTGGCGTAAGCCGCAGCGTCGCTCGGAGCGGATCGAGGGCGGTCGCGGTCTCGTCAGTCAGCAATTTGTCGGCGAGCTTTTCGGAAACGGCAAAGACCGAGGCGCCGCCGTTGACGCCCGCCAGCGTGACCAGCTGCATGATCTCGCGCGCGACGAAGCTGCGCATGCGCTCGACATCGCCGGGCGGCATCTCGAAATAGCACCGAGCAGGCACAAGGCCGTGCTGTCGCAAGCGTTCGCGCAAGAGAAACGGGTCGAACGACGGAAGCTCACCGATGAGTTTGAGAACTTTGAGATCTTCGGCGAAATCCGTCACAGAGCCCCGGCCCGCAAGCTCACGCAGCCCGCGCTCATCATTCTTCTCGCCTAGAAACACGCTGGCGCCGCCCAACGACAAATCGGTTTGCGAGAGAGGAAAGATGACCTTCGTCGCAACGCAGCGCCGGTTGACGAAGAGTTCGAGTTCATCTCGCCGCAAAGCGTGCTTGACAATGATGGCCCGGTTCAGCCGCTCGGACCGAAACAACGGCTCGGATTTGTAGGGCTCGGTCTCACCAAATTGCTCATGCACCAGCGCCAGGTTCAAGACTCTCGCCGCCGAGGCATTGGCGCGCAGGGCTTCAAGGCTCCGCAGGTTCGATCGCATGAGCCGTGTCTCCGGGGGCGTCGCGTACAGCTCAAAGCCCTACAGCACGGCCTATTAAGGTTCCGTTGTCCAACATCGCACGCTCAAGGCGGATTTTGGTGCAGGCTGGTGGGCGCGACAGGGATTGAATCTGTCGGCGCTCCCCTACAAGCCATGAAAATCAAGGAGTCTGCAAACTGTTCCGATTCCGTTCACCGCTAATACAATCAATCACTTAAGGGACGAGTTTGCAGACTTTGTTCGCTTCCGACACCCGGCGCCTCCCGAACTT
>ENA-ORBV01000539-ORBV01000539.1-microbial-mat-metagenome-genome-assembly--contig:-NODE-539-length-87414-cov-28.726279_pt1 | contig 87414 bp, 77 predicted proteins | sample MGYA00237777_ERZ505514 | MGnify/ENA primary metagenome ERZ505514 (study PRJEB26160, sample SAMN06269048) | microbial mat metagenome | isolation source: Oligotrophic lake microbial mat | place...
TCGACGTTGCTGCCGATCCAGAGGTCGCCGGGCGCTTCAGACCAGGCACGGATGGTGGGATCGCCGAAGAGGTGCCAATTCGCGTTGTTCCAATCGAGCGGCGCGCCGCCGAAATGCACAACATTGGCGAGCGCGACACCTACGCGTTCCCGCTCGAGCAGCGACTCGCGGAAGAACGCCATCGGAGGATCAGTGACATCGTCGCCCAGGCGATTGGTGGACATCGTCTTCCCGCAGAACGCGACAGCGCCGCCGTCCGGATCGCGAACCAGCGCCTCTTGCACGCTGTCACCCTCGTACATTCCGGTCATGCTGCCGTAGCTCATTCCGACAACGAAGTTCGGGGCATTGTGGAAAGACGACACGAGCTCGCGTGTCAACCCACCTCCTATCTCATTGTTCGCCATGTACGCGCCAAAGCACCTTGATGCCCAGCCGGTACAGTCGCCGACGTCGCAGCCTGACTCTCCGACCCACTCTTCGAAGCAATAGTCTCGCATTGGCTTGACCGCCGCTTCATCGTCGAACAGCCCGCCGAACCCGTGTCGAGTCGAGTGCTCGACATGGAACAGGACACTCGGCTCCTCCTCGTGAAGGGCGGCGAGAACGTTTTCGCGGGTGAAGTAGGCGGCGCCGGACCCCGGATTGGCGACTAGATGATCGAGGATGCGTTGGTAGCAAGGAACGGTCGCGCCGTCGCATGCAGCCGAGAAGGCCAAGTTTGGGTAGACTCGGAAGGCGTCGAAGTCCAACGGGTCCAGTACGTCCTGTTTTACACGCTCAGATTTCCAGAGTCCGTTGCTCAACCAAGGAGTGGAGCTATAAAGGCTATCGGCCGACAGAGTTCCCTGCTGATCGTCCTCGTACTGCCACGCGCCGCTGTTCGTCAAGCCGGCGATGAGCAGGGCGTTGGTATAGTACGCCGCTGAGGGTGGGGAATCGTCGAAGCCAGGCACCCGCTCGTACATCCTGATCTTGGCGAGATAGCCCGCCGCCTCGAGCGAGTCTCGGACCGGCACTCTGCCTACCCAGAGTTCGGGGTAGGCGTCGCCGTAACTCTCGAAGGCGCCGTCGGTGAGATCTCCCCATGCGACATCCAGGCCGGCGTAATACCAGGCAGAGACCTTCTCGGCATCGCTGAGGCCCGACCCGGTGGGCAACCCTCCCCGACTCCTCCCCGGCACGATCTCCACATCGCCGCCGAGAAGTACGAAGTCGGTTCCCCACAGCGAGTACGCCTCGGTGAGGAATTTGCGGATGCGTTCGGGGTCGTCGCCGCCGTGGTAGTTGTCGCGGATCCATTCGACGGTTCGCACAACAGTGGGCATGCCGGTCTTGGTGCGCCAGTCGGCCCACGTGCGAAACGGCGCGGAGATATCGCCGTCGAGGGCGGTGCCGTCGGCGCGGCGGGTGCCGGTCACGATGACCATCTCGACCGCGGCGCCTTCCATCGAGGGACGATCGGTGGGGTGGAAGCCGGTGGCGTGGGAGGTGTCGGTGACGACGAACTGGGGATCGACCTCGATCAGGCTGGTATCGGATACATAGAAGAGGCCGAGGTCGTCCGCGTTGGTGGCGTGTTCACTCACCCAACGAAGTTCAGATCGCTCGGAAGAGAATCGGCGCTCGGGACGCATGCGGCGCGGTGCGGACTCGCCTGACGGGATGTTCTCGAGTTCGAGTCGGACCTCCACCGTCTGGTAGAGCACCAGATCTTCCGTCTCCGAATCCCACGAGAACGGGATGGTGGTGACCCCGCCGAGGCGAAGTCCTCGGAAGCCGTCGTTAGAACCGAGCAGAGACGGTGTCGCGGGAAACGGAGAGCCCAACTCGTAGTAGAGCTCGTCTCCTTGGCCCGGGTTCACCGAGTCCGCGTAGCCGGGGCTGAGCGGCTCCGGCCGGATATCCGTTGCGACGACGACCGGGTCGAGCGTGAGGACGCTGATGCTCGCGACGCGTTTGCCCGGTGGCAAGAGGAGGCAGTCGGAACGCGCGGGGAGCGCGGGGGCGCCGAACCATTCGGGGTTGGCGATGACGGAGAGACCAGCGCAGGAGATGCGAGAGAGGCCCGAGATGGAGTCGGTGCGGACGGACACGTCGCCGGGAGACAGGGAAATGGTGAACTCGACTTCGTTGATCGCAGATGGGGTCGGCGCGTCTGCGGCTAACGCGTTGTCAGCAGAGAAGATCCCCCCCCCGTAAGAACTGCGAGAAGAGTGAGGGAGGCGGGAAGGGAGTTTTGTGAGGTAGGGAACGCACGGTACATCGGTCCTCCAAGGTGAGCGAGTCGCGCGACTCGCGGAGGTGGCGATGGGACCGGTCGACACGTTCTTGCAGCCCCGGAAGAACGCGCTGGCCGTGGGGTCGCGTCGGCGGGCGCGACCGTGATCGAGGCGAAGAAGAGTCTGACGCGGGGCGTTTTGCCACGGCAACGAGGAATCTTCGGGTACCGCTCCTCTCGTCGCGGGGCAGCCCGCGCGGCGGTCGCTCGGGGAGATGGTGCGCCAAGTTCGTTGGAGCGTTCGTTGGGTTGATGCCACGCCACGCGCGGGCCAAGTTGGAGTTCGAGACGGTTGACCCTCGCCTACCCGCCCAGGGAACATCCGCGCCGCGGCGCTCGGATCGGAGCGCCGCCGATGGAGCCCGGGCAGGTCGCGCGAGGAGGTCTTCTTGAGTTCGTCCCCCAACGAGCCGTCCGAGGCTGGCGGTGGTCACGAGGGTCGGAGTGAACCGGCCGATCGAATCGAAGAGCTGAACCGAAGGCGCGCGCAGGTCGAAGCGGGTGGCGGGGTAGAGAAGCAGGAGAAGATCCGCGCCCAGGGTCGCTTGACGGCCCGGGAGCGGATCTTGGCGCTCTGCGATCCGGGCACGTTCCAGGAGCGCGGGGTCTTCGTCGCCCACCGCTGCGACGACTTCGGCATGGAGAAGCGCCGCGTTCCGGGCGACGGCGTCATCGCGGGGCACGGTCTCGTCGCGGGCCGGTCGGTCTTCATGTTCGCGCAAGACTTCACTGTGTTCGGCGGCGCGTTGAGCGAGGCGAACGCGAAGAAGATCTGCGACATCATGGACCTCGCGCTCCAGAACGGCGCGCCGATCGTCGGGTTGAACGACTCGGGCGGCGCGCGCATCCAGGAGGGAGTCCTCTCGCTCGCCGGGTATGCGGAGGTTTTCCTGCGCAACACGCTCGCCTCGGGCGTCGTGCCACAGATCTCCGCCGTCATGGGACCGTGCGCCGGAGGGGCGGTCTACTCGCCGGCCATCACCGACTTTACGTTGATGGTCGACCACACCAGCCACATGTTCGTGACCGGCCCTGATGTCATCCGCGCGGTGACGAACGAGGAGGTCTCGTTCGAGGATCTGGGCGGCGCGATGACCCACAACTCGCGCTCCGGCGTGGCGCACTTCGCGACGCGCGACGACCTCGATTGCCTGGAGACGGTCAAGCGGCTGCTCTCGTATCTGCCGCAGAACAATCTCGAAGAGGCGCCGCACCGGACGAGCGCCGATCCCTCCGATCGCATGGACGACGCGCTCGACACGTTGGTGCCGGCCGACCCGCGCACCCCCTACGACATCAAGGACGTGATCCTCCGCGTCGTCGACCGCGATTCGTTCTTCGAGGTTCAGGAGCACTACGCCGCCAACATCGTGATCGCGTTCGCGCGCATGGCGGGCCGTGTCGTCGGACTGGTCGCGAATCAGCCCAAGGTGTTGGCGGGCGCCCTCGACATCGATTCTTCGGTCAAGGCGGCTCGCTTCGTCCGCTTCTGCGACGCGTTCAACATCCCGATCATCACCTTCGAAGATGTCCCTGGCTTCCTCCCCGGCACCGCTCAGGAGTGGGGCGGCGTGATCAAGCACGGGGCCAAGCTGCTCTACGCCTACTGCGAGGCGACGGTGCCGAAGCTGACCGTCATCACGCGCAAGGCGTACGGCGGCGCCTACGACGTCATGTCGTCGAAACACATCCGGGGCGACTACAACGTGGCGTGGCCCGGCGCGGAGATCGCCGTGATGGGAGCGGACGGCGCGGTCAGGATCATCTTCCGCCGCGAACTCGACGCGGCCCCGGCGGAACAGCGCGCCACGAAGGAGCGAGAGCTCGTCGCCGACTACAATCGCACCTTCGCGAATCCGTACGTCGCGGCGTCGTACGGATATCTCGATGACGTCATCCGTCCGCGCGAAACGCGGCCGCGCCTCATCGCCGCGTTGTCCATGCTGGAGAACAAGCGGGTCGAGAACCCCAAGCGAAAGCACGGCAACATCCCGCTCTAGACGGTGAGGTAGGATACCGGCTCGCTCTGTCGATCTCGTCCCGCCTCGCGCGCTACCCCAGGGGATCCCTTGAGTCCAGTCGACCCGCCTCGCCTGCTCGTCGCCAACCGCGGGGAGATCGCTCTGCGGTTGATCCGGGGAGCGAGAGACGAGGGTTGGCGTAGCATCGCCGTCTTCTCGGAGGCGGACCGCTTCGCGCCGCATGTGGGGTTGGCCGACGAGGCGTACTGCATCGGGCCCGCACCCTCGAACGAGAGCTACCTGCGGATCCCGAATCTGCTGGAGGCGGCGCGCCTGGGCCGCGCGACGCACGTCCATCCCGGCTATGGATTCCTCTCCGAAAATCCGGCGCTGCCCGACGCATGTACCGAGGCCGGACTCGGGTTCATCGGACCACCGGCCGCAGCGATGCGCGCGATGGGCGACAAGGTCTCGGCTCGCGCCGCCGCCGAACGCGCGGGCGTGCCGGTCTTGCCGGGCTCGCCGCCGCTTCCGGACGATGTCGATCTCGCACTGCGCGCCGCCGAACAGATCGGCTACCCCGTGCTGCTCAAGGCGGCCTTCGGCGGCGGCGGCAAGGGCATGCGGCTCTGCGCGACGCCCGAAGAAGTGCGCAAGAATCTGGTGCTCACGCGCGGCGAAGCGGCGCGCGCCTTCGGCAACGACGCGATCTTCCTGGAACGGGCGGTGGTGAATCCGCGGCACATCGAGATCCAGTTGCTGTGCGATCGCCAAGGCGCGGCGATCCATCTGGGGGAACGCGAGTGCTCCATCCAGCGCCGACACCAGAAGCTGATCGAGGAGGCGCCCTCGCCCATCTTGGACGCCGCGACGCGCGACGCCATGGGCCAGGCCGCCGTGCGTCTGGCCCTCGCCATCGGCTACGAGAACGCGGGAACCTGCGAGTTCCTCCTCGCCTCGGACGGCCGCTTCTACTTCTTGGAGATGAACACGCGCCTGCAGGTCGAGCATCCGGTGACCGAGTTGGTGACCGGCATCGATCTCGTTCGCGCTCAGCTCCGCATCGCGCTGGGCCAACCACTCCCCTGGCGACAGGAGGAGATCGTGACGCGCGGCGCCGCGATCGAGGTGCGCCTCTGCGCCGAGGATCCGCTGCGTCAGTTCGCGCCCGCGTCGGGCACGATCACCTACGCTCGCCTGCCGCAGGGACCCGGAGTGCGCAACGACGCCGCGGTCGAGACAGGGTCCGAGGTTCCGGTCCACTACGACTCGATGCTCGGCAAGCTCATCGCCTGGGGCGCCACCCGAGAAGAGGCGCGGACGCGGCTGGTGCGCGCGTTGGACGAGTGCGTGATCGAAGGGGTCGCGACGAATCTTCCGTTCCAACGTTGGGCGCTGCGCCACCCCGCCTTCATCGCCGGCGCGCTCCACACCGGGTTCGTCGAGGAGCACTTCCGCCCGGAGGCGTTGCTCCATCCGGACGACTCGGAGCTGACCTCGATCCTCGCGGTCATCGCCGCGTGGCGCGAACGAGAACGCCCCGCGACGATGGAACGGGCTCGCGTCGTCGGCTCGTCGCCGAGCGGGAGCGCGTGGCGTCGCGCCCATGGTTGGAAGAACCGAGGATGAACGCGCCCACGCCCGGCTCCGCGCGAGGCTTCCAGCGATTTACCGTCGGGGAAGCGAAGCCTGCGTCTGCGCGCGACGTCGAGATCGCATCGGGTCCCGACGGATATACGGTTCGGGTCGATGGCGCCGAGCACCAGATCACCTGGAGGGAGCGCCCTGACGGGAGAGTGCAGGCTTCGATCGGCGGACGAAGTCTGAACGCCCGCATCACCAAGCTCGACTCGGGTCATTGGCTCGTCGAGTGGATGGGGATCACGCGCATCTACACGGTCGAAGATGAACTGGCCGCCCGGACGTCTCGCGCGCAGGGCGCCCGCGGCGCCGCGGCGGACGGACCGACGACGCTCGCCGCGCCGATGCCTGGAACCGTCGTGCAGGTGCTCGCGACCGAAGGCCAGGCGGTCGCGGCCGGGGAGTCGCTCTTCATCATCGAGGCGATGAAGATGCAGAACGAGATCGCCGCGCCGATCACCGGCCGCGTGACCAAGATGAACGTGTCGCCCGGACAGTCGGTCGAAGCCCGGCAGCCGCTCTGTATAATCACGCCGTGAAACGGCGTGATCCCCCTCCTCCCACGTTGGAGCCCGAACCCCACCCATGACCCCCCACCTCTCTGCCTGGAAAGCCGCCTACGCCGCGCAGAAACTCCGCCGCGCGCACTTCCCCGCGTCGTCTTTCGAACCCGAGGCGCTCTACACCCAAGACGACCTCGCCTCCTTCGACCCCGACCGAGACCTCGGCCTCCCCGGCGCCTACCCCTTCGTGCGCGGCATCCAGCCGTCGCAGTACCGCGGTCGGCTCTGGACCATGCGTCAGTACGCCGGCTTCGGCTCGGCCGAGGAGACCAACGCGCGGTTTCGCTTTCTCTTGGAGCAGGGACAGACGGGGCTCTCGGTCGCCTTCGATCTGCCGACCCAGATGGGCTACGACTCCACCGATGCCATCGCCACGGGAGAGGTCGGTAAGGTGGGTGTGGCGATCGACACGTTGGCCGACATGGAGGCGCTGCTCGATGGGCTTCCGCTCGCGCAGGTCTCGACTTCCATGACCATCAACGCGACCGCTTCGATCCTGCTGCTCATGTATCAGGCGGTGGCGGAGCAACAGGGGGTCCCTCGCGAGCAGATCACCGGCACGGTGCAGAACGACGTGCTGAAGGAGTTCGAGGCGCGGGGCACGTTCATCTTTCCGCCGGGGCCTTCGCTGCGTCTCGCGACCGACATCATCGTCTACTGCGCGGAGGCGCTACCGAGCTGGAATTCGATCTCGATCAGCGGCTATCACATTCGTGAAGCGGGATCGACGGCGGTGCAGGAGCTGGCGTTCACGTTCGCCAACGCCATCTGCTACGTCGAGTCGACGCTCGAGCGCGGGCTCTCCATCGACGCTTTCGCCCCGCGTCTCTCCTTCTTCTTCAACGCGCACAATCATCTCTTCGAGGAGATCGGAAAATACCGCGCGGCCAGGCGAATCTGGGCGCGCGTCGTGCGGGAACGTTTCGGCGCGCAGGATCCGCGCAGTTGGATGCTCCGCTTCCACACGCAGACCGCCGGCTCGACGCTGCAGGCGCAGCAGATCGATGTGAACGTGGTCCGCGTCGCCTACCAAGCGCTCGCCGCGGTCTTGGGAGGAACCCAGTCGTTGCACACGAACAGCCGCGACGAGGCGCTCTCGCTGCCGCGCGAGGAGTCGACGTTGCTCGCGCTCCGCACTCAGCAGGTGCTGGCCGAGGAGACAGGCGCGGCCGACGTGATCGATCCACTGGGCGGCTCGTACTACATCGAGGCGATGACCAATCGTCTGGAGTCCGACGCGCTCGCGCTCATGCAGCGGATCGAGGAGATGGGCGGGATGCTGCGGGCGATCGAAACCGGCTTCGTCCAGCGCGAGATCCATCACGCCGCGTACGAAGCGCAGCGAGCGGTGGAAGCGGGGGACGCGCGGATCGTCGGCGTGAACTGCTACCAGACGCCCGAGCCGTCCACGCTCCCTCGCTTCGGCATCTCGGAAGAGCCGGCGCGGCGGCAGGCGGAGCGACTGGCGGCGGTGCGGGCGCGTCGAGACGGCCCCGCCGTCGAACTGGCCCTCTCTCGCTTGGAAACCGCGGCGCGGGCGGACGCGAACCTCATGCCGTTCCTCTACGACGCCGTTCGACAGTACGCGTCGATCGGAGAGATCTGCGGGCGGCTGCGCCAGGTGTTCGGCGCCTACCGAGATCCTGGATACCTTTGAGCCGGGCGAGATCCGAAAGGGGGCGAGCATGGAGCGAGTGACCGGTCTGGGCGGAGTCTTCTTCAAGGCCGACGATCCGAAGGCGCTGGTCGAGTGGTACGTCACGCACTTGGGGATCGAAACCGATGCCCACGGCTACGTGACGTTCAAGTGGGGGCCGAGCGCGCTCTTCGGATCGGGCGGGGCCGAAGTCTCGGGTTCGACGGTCTGGAATCCGTTCGCCGCCAGCACGACCTACTTCGCGCCGAGTCCCAAGCCGTTCATGCTGAACTATCGCGTGCGAGACATGGGCGCCATGATCGCTCAGCTCCGCGCCGCGGGCATCGAGGTGACCGACGCGAAAGACGAGCCGGGCTTCGGCAGCTTCGCCTGGCTGAGCGACCCCGAGGAGAACCGGATCGAGTTGTGGCAGCCGGCGGAGGGGATGTGAACGCGAACGCAAACGCAGACGCAGACGCATCGCGAAGCGCCTGGCGCTGTCGGGTGCAGCGTCCCGGGGATCCCGGACTACCCGACGATGCGATCACGGCCACCGCCGAGGAGCGGATCGAATGGGTCTGGAAGATGACCGTCGACGCCTGGGCCTTCATGGGAGAATCCGTGGATGAATCGCGACTTCGCCGAGATGTTGTCCACGTTTTCCGACGAGAGAGTTGAATTCTTGCTCGTGGGGGCATATGCGCTCGCGGTTCATGGCGTCGCGCGCACCACGGGGGACTTGGATCTCTGGGTCCGGCCGACAAGCGAGAACGCCGATCGGGTCTGGCGCGCTCTCGCTCGGTTCGGCGCCAGCGTGGTCGGCGCGACTCGGGACGACTTCGCCCGACCGGGTGTGGTCGTCCAGCTCGGCGTCAGCCCGCTGCGGATCGATCTGCTCACCTCGATCGACGGCGTAGAGTTCGAAGCCGCCTGGGCTCGACGTGCGGAATCAAGTCCGGTCGGCCTCGCGCAACCGATTCCCGTGCTCGGACGCAAAGACTTGATCACCAACAAGCGAGCCTCGGGGCGTCCGCAAGATCTTGCCGACGTTGCGAGGCTCGAGGCGATGGAATGAGTGATGGAGTGAAGCGCGCGTCGTCAACGACGTGTCGAGAGGAGACCGTATGGTAGCCGTGCCCTCGACGATGTTGTCGCTCGGGACCCAGGCGCCCGATTTCCGCCTGCCTGACGCCGACGGGAAGCTCTCCCGACGCGACGACTTCAAGGACGCGCCGGCGCTCCTGGTGGCGTTCATCTGCAACCACTGCCCGTACGTGAAGCATGTTCGCGAGGGCCTGGCGGCGTTGGCCCGCGATGCGATGGCGAAGGGCGTTGCCGTCGTCGGCATCAACCCGAACGACTCGAAGCGTTATCCAGATGACGGCCCGGAAGCGATGAAGAGCGAGAGCGCCGCCGCCGGCTACACCTTCCCGTACTTGGTCGACGCTTCGCAGGAGATCGCCTTCGCCTATCGCGCGGCGTGCACGCCCGACTTCTTCCTCTTCGACGGCGCGCGCCGGTTGGTCTATCGGGGGCAGATGGACGACAGCCGTCCCGGCAACGACGCGGCCGTGACCGGTCGAGACCTACGAAACGCGATCGACGCCGTGTTGGCCGGGCAGCCGGTCTCCGAGACGCAGATCCCGAGTATCGGCTGCAACATCAAGTGGAAGCCCGGCCGCGAGCCGCAGTGGTTTGCGCTGTGAACTTTGCGCTGTGAACGAGGAATCCCCGCGGCGCCTCGCCGCGGGGATTCCTCGTTCCGCCTCTTTCGGTGACTCGAGTCCCCTCAGCCACCGGCTCTGGGATTCTCGCCCCCTCCTCTACCTGCTCTCCGCCTTCGCCCCATCCAAGAACGAAAACGGCCGAATCGCGTGGCACGTGTACCCGTTCGGATCGTTCTCCAGATAGTCCTGGTGATACTCCTCCGCGACCCAGAAATCACCCGCCGAAACGATCTCGGTCACCGCCTTCGCGCCCCAATGCCCCGTGCGATCGACCAACTCCTTGAACTTCTCCGCCGCCGCTCTCTGCGCTTCGTCGTGATAGAAGATCGCCGATCGATAGCTGGAGCCGCGGTCGTTCCCCTGCCGGTCCTTCGTGGTCGGGTCGTGCATGCGGAAGAACCAATCGAGCAACACCTCGTACGACACCTTCGTCGGGTCGTAGGTGAGCCGCACCGCCTCCGCGTGCCCCGTGTCGCCCTTCTTCACCAGGTTGTAGGTCGCGTTCTTCGTGTTCCCGCCGGTGTAGCCGACGTCTGTGTCGAGTACTCCGGGGATGTCGCGGAGCAGGTCCTCCATGCCCCAGAAACAGCCGCCGGCGAACGTGGCGACGGCCTGATTCGAACTCGCGCCGGTCGCAGCGCCGGTCGCGATGCCGGAGGTCGCTCCGGAAGCGGACGCTTCGCGCCCGAAGAGAAGCAGGTACTTCGCGTATCCCTCTGCCTCCAACTCGTCGACCGGCACGAAGCGGAGCGCGGCCGAGTTCATGCAGTAGCGCTGGCCGGTCGGCTTCGGACCGTCGTCGAAGACATGTCCGAGATGCGAATCGGCGTGCGTCGAACGAACCTCGGTGCGATCACCCGGATACGAATTACTGTCGGTCTTGGTCGCCACGTTTGTCGGCTCGACCGGCTGCGTGAAGCTCGGCCAGCCGGTGCCGGAGTCGTACTTGTCGAGCGAACTGAAGAGCGGCTCGCCCGAGACGACGTCGACGTAGATTCCCACTTCGTGGTTGTCCCAGTAACGGTTGTTGAAGGGACGCTCGGTCCCCTCGTGCTGAGTGACCTGGTACTCCTCCGGCGTGAGCGACTTCTTCAGTTGGTCGTCCGAAGGCTTCTGGTAGGAACTCATGCTCTCCTCTCCCGCCCACTTCTGCGGCGATGCGCTGGTAGCCTGTCCGTTCGCGGTCGAACCCACCGGCGCCTCATCCCCATGAGACGGCGAACACGCCAGCGCGGCTCCGCCGATCAGCGCCATCGATCCCAATAGTCGCCCGAAGTTCCGCATCGTCTCGGTCTCCTCTTTCGGCGTCTCGAGACGTCGCGCCAGCAGTGGTCGCCGTCTCCGAGACTACCTGGCCCGTTGGGGGGGGCGCCGCTCAGAGGTCGGGAGGACCTCGAAAGTTTCACCGGGCGTCGTACACTCCCGGCCCAGGCCATCTACCGAAGGGAAACGGACCCGCCATGATCCGCAAGATCGACCACATCGGGATCGCCGTCCTCGATCCCGCCCGCGCGCTCCAGACCTTCTCCGAGGCGCTCGGCCTCAAGCTCGAGCTGGTCGAAGAGATCCCGAGTCAGCAGCTCATCTCGTATCACCTGAAAGTCGGCGAGTCGCACATCGAACTGCTCCACGCGACCGACCCCGATTCGGTCATCGCGAAGTTCCTGGCCAAGCGCGGACCCGGCGTGCATCACGTGGCGCTCCAAGTCGACGACCTCGAAGCCGAACGCGATCGTCTGACCGCGCTCGGACTCGAGCCTCTGACGCCGGAGCCGTTCATCGGCGCGGGGGGAAAGAAGGTGCTGTTCTTCCATCCGCGGACGACGGGCGGGGTGTTGGTGGAGATCTGTCAGTTGGGAGGCTAGCGGGGGCGACCCAGCCGAGGGCGACCCAGCCGAGGGCGACCCAGCCGGTGCGGAACGTTTCATCGGCGAAGGCATCCAACGCCCCGAACAACGATCCAGGAGGCGTGATGCGACCGATGAATCGACGGCAGGCGCTGAAACTCTCCGCGGGCGCGCTGGCCATCGGCGCCGCGGGACGATCCGCACACTCGGAGACGACGATGTCCGTGGCGACTCAGATCCGTGTCCGGCCCAGCGCCGAACGCATGCGCAGCAATTTCGGTTGGCTCGACAGTCGGCACACGTTCTCGTTCGGTGAGCACCACGAACCCGAGCAGATGGGATTCCGCTCGCTGGGAGTGATCAACGAGGACCACGTCACTCCGGGCGACGGGTTCGGCATGCACCCGCACCGTGACATGGAGATCTTGTCGTATGTCTTGGACGGCGCCTTGGAGCACAAGGACAGCCTGGGGGACCGGCTCGATCATCCGTCCGGGCGACATCCAGCGGATGAGCGCGGGCACGGGCGTCTATCACAGCGAGTACAACCCGTCGAAGGCGGACGGCGTGCACTTCCTGCAGATCTGGTTGCTCCCGTCCGAGCGCGGGATCGCGCCTGGGTACGAACAGAGGGCGTTCCCCGCCGCCGATCTGACCGGGCGCCTGCGGCGTGTCGCCTCGCGGAACACGCCGGGCTCACCCGCGCATGATGACGGAGCGATCTCGATCCACGCCGACGCCGCGCTCTACTCCGGTCTGCTCCTGCCTGGAGACGAAGCGAGCCTCGAGCTGACGCACGGACGTCATGCCTGGGTGCAGGTCGCGCGGGGGAGCGTCGAGTTGGACGGCGGCGTGCTGTTGTCCGAGGGAGACGGCGCCGCGATCAGTCACGCCGAGCAGGTGCGGTTGCGGGGGATGGAAGCGGCCGAGGTCTTGGTCTTCGACTTGGCCTAGGCGTCCGTTCGATCCCTCGTTCGCCCACTCGAGGCTTGTGAAAAATGGTGCAACTGTTGCCGGCAACAGTTGCACCATTTTTCACAAGAGCACGGGGGAGTTCGTCCGACTCAGCGCGTCACTTCGTCCCTAGCAACTGACGAGCGATGACCAAGCGCTGCATCTCCGAGGTGCCTTCGTAGATCTCGGTGATCCGCGCGTCGCGGTAGTAGCGCTCGACCGGGTACTCCTTGATGTAGCCGTACCCGCCGTGGATCTGCAGCGCGGTGTGGCAGACCTTGGTCGCCATCTCCGATGCGAAGAGCTTCGCCATGGCCGCTTCCTTGGTCAGCGGCAGGTTCGCGTCCTTCATCCAGGCGGCGCGACGGATCAGCGCGCGCGCCGCTTCGATCTGCGTGCTCATGTCGGCGATGTGGAACTGGATCGCCTGGAACTCCGCGATCGGCTGGCCGAACTGCTGGCGCGTCTTGGCGTACTTGACCGCTTCGTCGCACGCGCCTTCGGCGATCCCGAGCGCCTGCGCCGCGACGCCGATGCGCCCGTTGTCCAACGCGCTCATCGCGACCTTGAACCCTTCGCCCTCGGCCCCCAATCGCTGCGCCGCCGGGACGCGACACCCTTCGAGCACGATCTCCGCCGTGTCCGACGCGCGCAGACCCATCTTGTCCTCCGTCTTGCTCACACGAAGCCCGGGAGTTCCGCTCTCCACCAAGAACGCCGTCACTCCCTTGTACGGCGCGTCAGGAGTCTCCGCGGTTCGCGCCAACACCAGGTACAGATCGGCGATCGTCCCGCTGGAGACGAACATCTTCGCGCCGTCGAGCACGTAGACGTCGTCGGCGCCAACGCCGGCGACTCCGTCCCCTTTCTCCAACTTCGCGGTCGTTCGCAGTCGCGCCGCGTCGCTGCCCGAACCGGTCTCCGTCAGACAGAACGCCCCGATCCAATCGCTCGCCAGCCGCGTCAGGTACTTCTTCTTCTGCACATCGGTCCCGAACAGCAGGATCGGATACGCACCGACCGAGTTGTGCACCGAGAGCACGATCGCGAGCGCCGCGCAGACCTTCGACATCTCCTCGATCACGGCCGCATAGAGAGAGGTGCTCATCTCCGCCCCACCGTACTCCTCGGGAATCATCAGGCCGAACAACCCCTGCGCCTGCAGCGCCCGGATCTGCTCGATCGGCACGCGTTTCTCGGCATCGAGCTCACGCGCGATCGGCCTGACTTCCTTTTCCATGAAGTCCCTCACCGTCGTCAGGATCATCTGCTCTTCATCGGTCCAGGTGAAGTTCATCGCGCTTCCCCATGCAGCACCGCCCGCGAGATCACGACCTTCTGGATCTCGCTCGTGCCTTCGTAGAGCTCGGTGATCTTGGCGTCGCGGTAGTGGCGTTCAACTTCGTATTCCTCGATGTAGCCATACCCGCCGTGGATCTGGATCGCCGCGTCGGTGACTTCGACGGCGGTGCGCGAGGCGAAGAGTTTGGCGCGCGCGGCGGAGGCGGCGTAGTCGACGCCTTGGTCTTTGAGATGCGCGGCGGTCAATGTCAGCAAGCGCGACGCGTCGATGCGGGTCGCCATGTCGGCCAGCTTCCAGCGGATGCCCTGGAACGAGCTGATCGGGACGTCGAACTGCTTGCGGGTCTGTGAGTAAGCGAGCGCGCGTTCGAACGCCGCGCGCGCGATGCCGACCGCCTGGGCGGCGATGCCGACGCGGCCGCCGTTGAGCGTGAGCATCGCGACCTTGAAGCCGCGGTTGAGCTCGCCGATCTGATTCGAAGCCGGGATCCGCACGTTGTCGAAGAGGATCTCGCTCGTGGCCGACGCGCGGATGCCGAGCGTCTTCTCGCGCGTGCCCATCTTGACGCCGTCGCGGGTTCTCTCCACCGCAAACGCAGTGATGCCGCGAGTTTTCTGCGCCGGATCGGTCGAGGCGTAGACGATGTAGCAGTCGGCGTAGTGGCCGTTGGTCACGAAGATCTTCACGCCGTTGACGACCCAGTCGTCGCCGTCACGCACTGCGGTGGTCTTGGTCGCGCCGGCGTCGGACCCGGCGGAGGTCTCCGTCAGACAGTAGGCGCCGAGCCATTTGCCCGACGCGAGCGGCTCCAGCAACCGCGCCTTCTGTTCGTCTGTCGCGAACTCCTCCAGCGGGTGACACACCAGCGAGTTGTTCACGCTCATGATCACGCCGGTCGAGGCGCAGCCGCGCGAGATCTCCTCGATCGCGAGCGCGTAGGAGACCGAGTCCATGCCAGCGCCGCCCCACTGCGGGTCGACCATCATGCCGAGGAAGCCGAGTTCACCGAGCTTCTTGACGGCTTCGACCGGGAAGGAGCGCGCTTCGTCCCACTTCTTGGCGTTGGGGACGAGCTCATTTTCGGCGAAGTCGCGGGCGGTGTCGCGGATGAGCTGCTGTTCTTCGGAAAGGGAGAAGTCCAAGGGGGGCTCCAGAGGGGAGTTGGGAAGAGACTCGCGCGCAACTGATCTAGCTGCGCGCGACGCACCTCGACTTGGCGTCGGCGTCAGTGGCGCTTGCTACTACTGCCCATACTCATAAAACCCTCTGCCCGTCTTCCTTCCGAGCCGCCCGGACGCGACCATCTTCCGCAGGAGCGGACAGGGCCGGTACTTGTCCTCTCCGATGCCGTCGTGCAGCACGTTCAAGATGTTGAGGCAGACGTCGAGGCCGATCAGGTCGGCCAGGGCCAAGGGGCCGAGGGGATGGTTCATGCCGAGCTTCATCACGGTGTCGATGTCGTCGCGCGTGGCGACCCCTTCCATCAGGCAGTAGACCGCCTCGTTGATCATCGGCATCAAGACGCGATTGGAGACGAAGCCGGGATAGTCCTGGACCGAGACCGGCGTCTTGCCGAGATCGCGCGTCACGGTCTCGACGGCGCGGTAGGTCTCATCCGACGTCGCGAGTCCGCGGATGATCTCGACGAGCTGCATGACCGGCACCGGGTTCATGAAGTGCATGCCGATGACCCGTTCCGGCCGCTTGGTCGCCGCGCCGAGCTCGGTGATCGAGATCGACGACGTGTTCGAGGCCAGGATGCAATCCGGGCTGGTGACCTCATCGAGCTTGGTGAATAGCTCACGCTTGACGGTGGGGTCCTCGAAGATCGCTTCGACCACGAGCTGGCATTCGCGCAACGACTCCGGCTTGGTCGTCTTGGTGATGCGCTCGAGGATCGACGGCAGATCGTTCTCGCTCAGCGTCCCCTTGCGCACGAGTCGCCCCAGGCTCTTCTGGATGTCGGCGGTCGCCCGATCGAGGATCTCGGGCGATGTGTCCATGAGCACGACCTGGTAGCCGGTTTGGGCGAAGACCTGGGCGATTCCGTTGCCCATCGTCCCGCCGCCGACCACTCCGATCCGACGATTCTTGTCGACCACGTTGCGCCGTCCTCCCTGTTCAGATGCGGTTCAGATGCGGTTCAGATGCGGTTCAGATCCGCTCGACCGACAGCGCCACGGCATTCCCGCCGCCGAGACACAGCGTGGCCAGTCCGGTCGTCTTGCCGCGATCGGCCATGGCGTGGAGCAGCGTGATCAAGACGCGCGCGCCGCTCGCTCCGATCGGATGTCCGAGCGCGATCGCCCCGCCGTTCACGTTGCAGCGCGACCAATCCCAGCCCAACTCGTTTCCGTCGACCAACGCCTGCGCCGCGAACGCTTCGTTCGCCTCGATCAGGTCGTAGTCGCCGATCTTCTTGCCGGTTCGCTCCATCAGCTTCTTCACCGCGATGACCGGCGCGTAGAAGATGTCCTTCGGCTCGACGCCGGCGCTGGCGTAGCCGGTGATGCGCGCCAGCGGCTTCACGCCCAGTTCCTTCGCCTTCTTGGCCGACGAGATCACCAACGCGGCGCCGCCGTCGTTCACGCTCGGCGCGTTCCCTGCGGTCACCGTGCCGTCTTTCTCGAAGGCGGCGCGGAGCTTCGAGAGCGCGTCCATCGTCGTTTCGCGGCGCGGACCCTCATCGGTGTCGAAGATCAGCGGGTCGCCCTTCTTCTGCGGGACAGACACGCCGACGATCTCCGCCTTGAACTTCCCGCTGTCGATCGCCGCGACTGCCTTGGTCTGACTGCCCAGCGCGAACTCGTCTTGCGCCTGTCGTGAGACCGAGTACTTGCGCGCGATGTGTTCGGCCGCCGAACCCATGTGCCAGTTCTCGAAGGCGCACCAGAGTCCGTCGTGCACCAGTTCGTCGACGAGCACGCCGTTGCCGAGTCGGTAGCCGTTGCGCGCCTGCGGCAGCAGGTACGGCGCGTTCGACATGCTCTCCATGCCGCCGGCCACGATCAGATCGGCCTGGCCGCTCTTGATCTCGCTCGCGCCCACCATCACGGCGCGCAGGCCCGATCCGCACACCATGTTCACGGTCATGGCGGGGACATCCGCCGACACGCCCCCCTTGATCGACGCCTGGCGCGCCGGGGCCTGCCCGACTCCCGCCTGGAGCACGTTGCCCATCAGCACTTCGTCGATCTGATCGGCAGGAACCCCGGCCCGGCGGATCGCCTCACGGATCGCGATCCCTCCCAACTCTGGGGCCGCGAACGAGGCGAGTCCGCCCTGGAAACGACCGACCGGGGTGCGCGCGCCGGACAGGATCACGACGTCGCGGTCATCCATCGAAGCCATCACATGCCTTCCTTTCGGGGGGGGGATCGAGGCGGGATTGTAACGGCATGGAATGCTGCCGGGAGGGGGGAAGTTTCGAGGCTGGAATCGCCGTGCTCGCACCGCGCGCCGCCCACGCCGAACGCCTAGTCGACCGCCATCACTCCCACTGCGCCTTCGACGTGCAGCGGCGCGCCGGTGATCTCCTGAACCTCCGCCTGAGTGAAGCCGGGGGCGGTTTCGCGCAGCACGAACCCGCGCTCGGGATCGATGTCGACCACCGCGTAGTCGGAGATGACGCGGTGCACCACGCGCTGTCCGGTCAGAGGCAGCGTGCACTGATCGAGCAGCTTCGGCGTTCCGTCCTTCGCGCAGTGCTGCATCGTCACGATCACGCGCTTGGCGCCGGCCACGAGATCCATTGCGCCGCCCATCCCCTTGACCATCTTGCCGGGGATCATCCAGTTCGCCAAGTTGCCGTGACGGTCGACCTCCATCGCGCCCAGGATCGTGAGATCGACGTGCCCGCCGCGGATCATCGCAAACGAGTCGGCGCTGGAGAAGAAGACCGAGCCCGGCAGCGTCGTGATCGTCTGCTTGCCCGCGTTGATGAGATCGGGGTCTTCGTCGCCTTCGAACGGAAAGGGGCCGATGCCCAGAAGCCCGTTCTCCGACTGCAAGACGATGTCCATGCCCGCGGGAATCTCGTTCGCCACCAGCGTTGGAATACCGATCCCCAGGTTCACGTAGAACCCGTTCTGGAGTTCTCTAGCTGCTCTTCGGACGATTTGTTCTTTGCTCAATCCGCTTCTCATACCCCCCACCCTGCAAGATGCGATCGATGTAGATGGACGGAGTCACCACCGACTCCGCGTCGAGCGCGCCCACTGCGACCAGCTCCTCGACTTCGGCGATCACGAAATCGGCCGCCGTCGCCATCATCGGATTGAAATTGCGCGCCGTCCGCCGGTAGACCAGGTTCCCGGAGCGATCGCCGCGATGCGCCTTGATGAACGCGACATCCCCACGGATGGCGCGCTCCAGTAAGTAAGGACGCGAGTCGAAGACGCGCGTCTCCTTCCCTTCCGCGATAGGAGTCCCCACCCCCGTTGGAGTATAGAAAGCCGGAATTCCCGCTCCCCCCGCCCTCAGCTTCTCCGCCAACGTTCCCTGCGGTGTCAGCTCCACTTCGAGCTCTCCCGACAACAGCTGCTTTTCGAAGACCGCGTTCTCCCCGACATAACTCGAGATCATCTTGCGAACCTGGCGCGTCACCAGCAGGACCCCGATCCCGAAGTCGGCCACGCCCGCGTTGTTGCTCACCACCGTGAGATCCTTCGTCCCGCGTCGTTTCAAGGCCGCGATCAGGTTCTCAGGAATTCCGCAGAGCCCGAATCCGCCCATCAGGATCGTCATCCCGTCGCGGATGCCCGCCGCCTCCAGCGCGGCGTCGGCGTCGGCGATCGTCTTGTCGAATGCCATGCTGCGCCTCAGCTCATCTCGTTCGTCACGAACACGTTCACTTCGTCGCTCACTTCGCCGCCCGCTTCGCCGCGAAGTGCGTCTTGATGTACTCGATCGGCGTCGTCGTCGGCGTGCCCGGCCCGAAGATCTCGGCCACGCCGATCTTCTTCAGTTCGACGATGTCGTCGGGCGGGATGATGCCGCCGCCGATCAGGAGCAAGTCATCCGCGCCTTGCGCCTTCAGGAGGTCGATGATGCGTTGGAAGAGGCCCATGTGCGCACCGCTCAAGATGGAGAGCGAGACGACGTCGACGTCTTCTTGCACGGCGGCGGTCACGATCATCTCGGGGGTCTGGTGCAGGCCGGTGTAGATCACCTCGAAACCGGCGTCGCGAAACGCCGTCGCGATGACCTTGGCCCCGCGATCGTGGCCGTCGAGCCCGGGCTTCGCGACCAACACGCGGATCCGTTCGCTCATGCCTCTCTCCTCTTCCCGCCGAGTCGCTCGGCCAGCTCGTTCGTCCATGTCTCGGCCAGGCGATAGGGCGAGATCTCTCGGGCGATGACGCGGTCGAGTTCGGATTCGATGCGCGCGTCGAGGTCCATGCGTTCCCAGGTCTCTTTTCCGAATCTCGCCCGAACGAGCACGCTCACTTGTTCGCGAGTCCGCTGGCGGCGGCGGTCCAACGAGCTTCGCTCGTCGGACGTGACACGATGTCTCCGGATCTCGGCCAACAGCTCCGCTCCGCCCTGCTCCCGGATGGCCACCGTCGGCACGATGGGCGGTAGCCATGCGTCCTTCGGCCAGCGATCGTGCAGGACCGAGAGGAGCAGTTGGATCTCCTTCTGGATCCGATCGCCGCCCTCGCGATCGTACTTGTTGATGACGAAGATATCGCCCGCCTCCATCAGCCCGGCCTTCATCACCTGCACGCCGTCTCCCGATTCGGGCACGAGCACCAGCAACGTCGTGTCGGCGACGCCGACGACTTCCATCTCGGACTGTCCGACCCCGACCGTCTCGATCAAGACCCAGTCGAAGCCGGCGGCGTCGAGCGCTTCGGCCGCTTGTTCGGTCGCCGCGGCGAGTCCGCCCAAGCTGCCGCGGCTGGCCATGCTGCGGATGAACACGCCGGGATCGGCGGCGGCGGTCTGCATGCGGATGCGATCGCCGAGAATCGCGCCGCCGCTGAACGGACTGGAGGGATCGACCGCGAGGACGGCGACGGTCTCGCCGCCCGCGCGGATCTGTCGCGCCAAGAGATCGGTGAGTGTGCTCTTCCCCGATCCCGGAGGACCGGTCAGGCCGACGCGGTAGGCGCGGCCCGTGTGGCGATAGAGCAGGTCGAGGATCTCGCGGCCGCGCGGCGTTTCGTCTTCGATCGCGGAGATCACCTTGGCGAGCGCGCGAGGGTCGCCGCGCACCACGGCGTCCGCGAGTTCGTTCTCACTCCATCTCTCGATCGGCCGCAAACCGCCTCCGGACTGGTCGTTCCCTAGAGTTTCTCGGCCGGTCGGCCGGGCGGGAGGATATCACCCGGACTCGACGCCGCCACGGACGGAGATCGGCGGGGACGGCGCGGAACGGCGGGGGGCAGCGAGGAACGGCGGGGACAGCGGGGACAGTGCCGACGACGAGATGAGCTCGGGGACTCCGCGCTAGAAATCGAAGGCGGTCGCGAGTGCGCGTCGGCTAGGTTGCTCGACGGCGGGGCCAAGCACATCAAGTTCGCTCGACAACCGATCGCTTCGACAGGAGGTCCCCATGACGCACGCACCGGTGCACGCACCGGTGCACGCATCTGTGCACGCATCTGTGCACGTACTCGCGCACGTACGCAGGCAGGTAGTCGCGCAATCCCCTCGCGTCGGCGTGCTCGGAATCGTCGCCCTCGCACTTCTGCTCGCAACGCCCGACGAGAGCGCCGCGCTCGCAGTTGTTCAGACCGATCCGGTGCGCAACTCGGTGGCGCTGACGTCGACATCGATTTCGATCACGTTCGATGAGCCGGTCGATGTCATGTCGAACCGCATCGCGGGCGAGCAGACGCGGATCTACGGCGCGGCGGTGATGGACTTCAACGGCGATCAGTACGTCGATCTCGCGACGATCAACGAAGTCAGCGAGGACGTGCGCGTCTGTCTCAATCGCTCCGACGGGACGGGACTGTACGGGCCGTTCCTCGCTCCCCACCCAATCGGACTGGAGGCCAGCCCGAACGAGCCGGCCGACTTCGACAACGACGGAGATCTCGACTTCGGCCTGACCGATGAGATCGCGGATGTCGTGATCTTGATGGAGAACGAGGGGCCGGCGACGGCGGCGCCGGATGCACTCGATGGACCGCATGGAACGGTGGGTGACACGGGATCGACTCGGCTCGTCAATCACCCCGATCCGTTCGTGAGCGAGACCCGGCTCCGATTCGAGAGCGCTGCGCGCGGGCCGGCGTTGATCGAAGTGTTCGACCCGATCGGCCGATTGGTTGCGCGGCGGGCGCTGGCGGCCCGGGTCGGAGTCAATGAGGTCCAGTTCGACGGGCGCGCGGAATCCGGCAGGCGGTTGGAGGCAGGCGTCTATCTCTACACGCTGCGGGTCGGACCGGAGGGGGTTGGAGCTTCGGCGCGCTCCGGCCGGATGACCATCGTGCGGTGACCTTCCCGGCCCTCCCGGCCCTCCCGGCGTGCCCGGCGTCGGCTGGTCGCCGCCGCGGGAGTCAACCTCGTCCCGCGCGGAAGTAACGCTCCGCGCGGGGATCGAGGAAGTGCGGGCGGTGACGCAGATCGATCCCCCCCGCGACGCTGGTGAGCGAGATGAGATCGAACCGGAGTGGGCCGAATTCGTGCCCACGCGCCAGCCACCACGCCCGACCCGCGCGCGCGAGATCGCGCTGCTTCTTGAAACGCACGGTTTCCTCGGGCCGCCCATGGAGCACGCTCGCGCGGTAGCGCACTTCGATCACGACCGCCCATCCCGCCGGGCCGGCGGCGCCGGGTGCGCCGGGTGCGCCGGGTGCGCGGGCGACCAGATCCAGCTCGCGGGGACCGTCGCGAACATTTCGATCGAGCAGCTCGAACCCTTGGAACTCGAGGTAGGCCGCGGCGACCGACTCCGCGAGGCGGCCGCGTGCGGTGCGGGACCGCGTCGACGGGCTGAGTCGGGCGCCGCCGATGTCGCCGCAATTGTCGCCGCAATTGCCGCCGCAACGGACGCCGGGAGTGTCGCCGCCGGCGCCGTCGCACCAAGTGTCATCGTCGTGACGCATGTAGGTACACGGAGCGAAATGCGTGCCGGGAATTCGACTTCGTGCATCAGCGTCACGGGAGGAAGGCTTGTGAAAAATGGTGCAACTGTTGCCGGCAATAGTTGCACCATTTTTCACAAGCGATCGGCGCGCGCCGCCCATGCGAAAACCAGGCCAAACTCCATGCGAAAAAGGTGCGACTCGCCCCGGGGCCAGTCGCACCTTTTTTCACGAGTGCCTCACGGATTGCACGGCGCCCTGGAATTGCGCTGCGGTCGCACGAACCGGGACCTGCGCCAGAGAGAGAGCCCGCGCGCCGACCTACTCGCTCTTCTGTGCCTTCGCGGCCGCCTTCTTCACCGCCTTGGCGGCGTCCTTGGCGTCCTTCACTACCTTGCGCTCGGCCTTCGCGGCCTTGGCGGCGGCGACGGTCGCGGGGGTGCGCTTCTCGCGGATGCGGGCCTGCTTCCCCTTGAGCTCCGTGAGGTAGTAGATCTTCGCGCGACGGACGCGACCCTGCTGGATCAGTTCGATCGACGCGACGTTCGGCGAGTGCAGCGGGAAGATGCGCTCGACGCCGACGCCGTCCGACACCTTGCGAACGGTGAAGCTGGCGCGGATGCCGCCGCCGCGACGACCGATCACGACGCCCTGGAAGGCCTGGAGCCGTTCCTTGTCCCCCTCGATGACGCGCACCTGCACGCGAATGGTGTCGCCAGCCGAGAAGTCCGGCAGATCCGTTCGGATCTGTGGGGCTTCGACATTCCTCAGGACATCCATCGTTCGATCCTCCTCACACCGCGGGCTCGTCACGCTCTGACGAAGGGTCGCCCGCACCCGACCCCTCTGCAAACTTGCGGCGCGTTTCCAGCGCCTCTCCTGTTTCTTTCTTCCGGCGACGCCGCTTCTCGCGCGGCGGCGGCTGCCAATCGCTCGGGGGCACCCACCCCTGCGCGCGCAGCCACTCGATCTCGTTCCCCGTCACCTCGCCCGCGAGCACTGCCGTCTCCAAGAGCTCCGGACGACGTCGCCACGTTCGCCGCAGGGCGTCGCGTCTGCGCTCTTCGTCCACCCGACCGTGGTGCCCAGAGAGCAGCACCTCCGGAACGCGCATCCCCCGGTACTCCTCGGGCCGAGTGAAGTAGCCGCTGTCCAGCAGCCCCCGCTCGAACGAATCACTCTCGGCAGACTCGATGTCCCCCATCACGCCCGGGATCAGGCGGGCCAGCGCGTCGATCAGGACGATCGCCGCCGGCTCGCCGCCCGAGAGGATGAAATCACCGAGCGACACCTCCCGCGTGACGAACGCGCGCACCCGCTCGTCCAGCCCCTTGTACCGCCCGAACAACAGGACCAAGTCCCGCGCCTCGAGCATCTCTCGCACCTGCGGTTGCTCCAAGCGTCGCCCTTGCGGGCTGAGCAACACGACGTCGCGCTGCGGACCGAGCGGCGGAGGGAGCGAAGCCAACGCCCTCACCACCGGCTCGACCTTCAAGATCATCCCCGGCCCGCCGCCGTAGGGGTAATCGTCGATCGATCGATGCGGATCGTCCGCGAAGAGGCGGAGATCCACCACGTTCAGTTCCAGCCGGCCGCTCTCGACCGCCAGGCGCACCATGCCGTCCGCCGCGATCCCCTCGAGAATCCGCGGAAAGCCGGTCAGGACGCTGATCCGGAGGTACGGCACTCGGTCGCTCACCCGAACCCTCCGTACGTTCCGAGCGCCGCGGCCGCGCATCGCCTCGCGTCGCCGCCCACCGTTCCTTGCGGCCCTCGGACCGCGGCCGATGCTTCTTGCGCGCGGGCGCCCCGCCGTCGCCTGGACCTCCGACCGCCTGCCCGCCCTCGACTCTTCCCTGCGCCTGCAGCAGATCGTCGCGCTGCTGCAGTCGGACCTGCTTCGATTCCATATCAACCGAAGCGACGAACTCGCGGCGAAGCGGCACGAGCAGGATGTTCGTCTCCTGCACGACTTCCAACAGATCATCGACCCCGGTCGTGAGCACCCTGCGGACCTCGCCTAGCGGTCGACCATCGGCGCGCACGACCGAGAGCCCGATCAACTGGTAGTGGTAGAAGGTCCCGGCCGCGAGCGGCGGTAACTCCGATTCTTCGCGGAAGAACGTCGCCCCGACCAGCTTCTCGGCGGCATCGCGGTCGCCGACCTCTTCGAAGAAGAGCAGCAGCCCCTTGTGATGCGGTCTCGCGCGGCGAACCGTCATCGACGTTTCGCCGGTCTCTTCGAGATAGACCTTGGCGCCAACCTGGAACCGACTCGGGTCGCCGCTGAAAGCTTCGACCGAGACCTCGCCCCGCACACCGAAGACGCGATGAACGCGCCCTACGGCAATGCGCTCTCCTGCGCCTGGTGCATCCACGATGGCAAGACCTACTCCAGGATCTCGAGGACTGCGCGCATGTCGGACTTGGTCGACGATGCGGAGAGGAGGGTGCGGATGGCGCGGATCGTCCGTCCGTGCTTGCCGATCACCTTGCCCAGGTCCCCTTCACCCACGCGCAGCTCGTAGACCGTCGTCTTCTCGCCCTGCACCGCGTTGACCTGGACCTGCTCAGGATCGTCGACGAGCGCTTTGGTGATGTACTCGATCAGATCCTTCAAATCGTCCATCTCCTTTGTCACGCGGTCGACGCTGCCGTCGCGGCGCGGGCGCGCGCCTTCTTGATCAGCACCGCAACGGCCGGAGAGGGCTGCGCGCCGTTACCGATCCAGTGCTCTGCGCGCGCGACGTCGATCACGCACTCGGCTGCCGCGGCCATCGGGTTGTAGTGGCCGAGCTTCTCCAGGAAGCGGCCATCGCGCTGGAAACGCGAGTCGGCGACGACGATGCGGAACTTCGGCTTGTTCTTACCGCCGGCCCGCTGCATGCGAATCACGACCATTCGACTTCTCCTCGAGGTTTCCCGCGCATCATCCGAGTTCTGCTGCTGCTTCACGAGCACCGCTGGCTGCACATGCATCACGGTCGAGTTCGACCTGCGACCCCGATCCGGCCCAACACGCCACGACACCGTCCCCCCGACCTGGGTGCGGTCGGCGGACGGTGCGCTCCGCTGAGACGAAATGGGGGCGTACGTAGGGTCGAAGCCCCGGCAGTCTAGCCGAGGCGTGGGAAGCGTGGAACGGAGAATTCCGGCCCGCGACACTTCGCCGCGCTCCCGCGAGACTCAGCCGCCGATCTTCGACTCGCCGGCCGAAGGCCGCTTGGCGCGCGCTTCGGCCTGACGATCCTTGGCCCGCTGCGTGACCTCGTCGATCTCCGCCCTCATCGCCTCGTCTATACCGAACTCATTGTCTACCAATCTGTTGACGGCTCCGTAGTCGACGATCTCTCCGTCCGGGTCGACGATCAAGAGGAGGCGGCCCAGGTACTGGCCCCGGGTGCCGGTCTGCTGGACGATCGTCCCGCCGTGCTTGGCCGACTCCTGCTTCCAGTTCGGTTGGTTGCCGTAGAGCGCGATGTCCACGCCCGGGACCTGCGCGATCAACGCGTCGGTCTCGTTGGCGGGCATCGCAGACATGAGGACGACGAGGTCGCACTCAGCTCGAAGCTGTGGGACGAGAGCGAGCGCCGCCTCCAGCGGATCGTCGAACTGGAATTCGGGGGCGTCGGCCGCGTTCCCGGCCGCATGCGCCTTCGCCACCGATTCGCCATCGATCAGCCCGATCAGGCCGACCTTGATGCCGTTCACGTCGACGATCCTCGAGCGCTCGCCGACCGGATGGCGGGCGCCGTCCTTCATCTCCCAGAGGTTCGAGCAGACCACCGGAATGTCGCCCGCCGCGATCAACTCGGCCATCGTCGGCCAGAGCGCCAGCTCGCGCGTGCCGAGCGTGATCGCGTCGACGCCCAGACGTCCCATCGCCTCCCAGAGGAAGCGGGTCTTGATCTCCCCCGCGCCTTCTTCCTCCGTCGACGCGAAGTTCCCCATGTCGAGCTGCAACATGGGTCGTTCGTAGAGACGAAGTCCGTCCATCACGGCCGATCGCCAAGGGAGCCCGCCCTTCGGTTGCGACTTGCAGCCACAATCGTCGAGCTCCCCGTTGATCGACCCGAACGAGACGATGTTCAACTCCGCGTTCATCGTGCGTTTGGAGTTGGCTCCAGCGCCGGCAGCGTCGCCCGCGGCGGCGCCCAGCGCCAGAGCCAGAGTCAGAGCCAGACCCAGGGTGACCACGACGGCGAGTGACGAAGTCACAGTCAGCGAAATGTTGGTGGGCCGGAATTCTGACGCGGCGCGGGCGCGCCTGGCATCTCGCTCGTACATCGTGCCTCCATGGGGGGTCGTTGCTGGGGTCCCGGGTCCGTCAATGATAGAGAAACAGTGGAATGGTCGCGTCGTCCAAGACGGATTGGGTGACCGATCCGAAGAGTCGCTCGCCCAAGGAGCGAGGACCGTAGGCGCCCATCACGATCAATCCCGCACCGACCCCGGCCGCCTGCTCGAGGAGGAGGGGGCCGGCAGCGTCGCCCGAGCCGACGGCGTGCGCGGTGGCGTCCACGTCGTGGGCCGAGAGGTAGGCGACCGCGCAATCGGCCTGCTCCCGGGCGCGGATACGATCGGCGCGGATCGACACGACGTGGACCTCTTGTCCCGCGAGCAGGCCGAGACACTGCGCGGTCTGCAGAGCGCGCGCCGCCTCGGGGCTCCCGTCATACGCGACGAGCACAGGTCCTTCCTTCGCGACCGGGTTCGGCGCCGCCACGACCGGACGTGGCGGCCGATGGAGGATCTCTTCCAGCGTATCGTCTGGCTTCTGTTGGGTCTCGAAATGGAAGTAGGTCCGGCGGCCGAGGACGACGATGTCGTGTCTCGGCGCGGCCGCCAAGATTTCGACCCGCGGGGCGCCGACTACGGCGGTGCGCGCGAACCGGACACTGGCCGAACGACACTTTGCCTCGAACCGATCGAGGAATGTCGCGACCTTCGCCTGCGCGTCGGCCATCTGCGCCTCGTCGATCTGCTTGCTATACGCGGATCCCCCGATCCCCGTCGCCTCCCCTCCCCTGATCTCGGGCTCATCGACGATGCCGAGGGCGTGGAGCCGCGCGTCGAACCGCTTGGCCCACCGGATCCCGAGCTCGGTGGCCGCGTCACTGAAGGGCGAGCCGTCGAGCGCGATCAGGATGCTCTGGAGCATGGAAACGTCCTCCACCCGTGAGTTGTCGTCGCCGCGACCGCCCGCCGAAACCTAGCCAACGCCGCACCGGGGGTCAAACCGCGCTGGTGAAAGTCCACCGGCAGGTCCAGGTTGGAGGGACCGCCGTCGTCTGCGAAAAGGGATCCGCCCGTAGGATGACTGATGGTCGAGAAGCTCGCCGGATCTCCCGAAATGCAATCGCCCGCGAACCACCGCGCCTCGACGAGACTCGTCGTTTGCGCCTCGTCCCGAGACATGGTGTTGCCGGAATTCGGCAGCGGCCTGGCGGTGTGGTATCCGGGCATGTCCCCAGTCGGAAACTCGAAGTCGGCGCAAGTCTGCCAGTGTTCGACGATGACCTGGAACGCCCGCAGTGGTCGTCTCCCACCGACCAGACCAGGCTCTCGTTCGCGTGGACCAATCTGACTCCGCCGGCGTTCGGTCCCGCGTACGTCGGCAGAGCAGAGACCATCAAGCTCGCTGACAGAAGGAGACTCGCCCGCATCGTTACACCTCCGGCAACTCCCGCGCCCAATCGGATGCGATCAACCTTCGTGCAGTACGAAATCCCGGGGCGAATCCTCATGATCCATTTCCGGCTCTCGACAGACGTTCTCAGGCTCGCGGTGCTCGCGCTGGCGGCCATCCCCTCGATCGGCTGGATGACCGAGCCCTCCGCAGGGCCGATGACCTCCGTCGCATCGGGAAACACCAGAGTCGTCTGGGCGCTTCATGTCAGCGAGGCAGGCGAACAGCTCGAAGTCATACGGACAGAGTGGACATCGAACCCGCCGAGAGGGGAAACGTGGCGCTACGCGCTGACGATCTCCACGGACGGTGAACTCGCAGACTCTGTCATCTCGCTCCACGCGATGCAGGATGTGACGAGCCAGATGGCGCTCAGCCGCGAGCGGCTACGAGCGAAGGAAGCAATCCAACTCCGCACGATCGGCGTCGACCCATCCTCGGTCCGCCGCCGGTTCTCGGCCCCAGACGGGAGCCTCGAAGTACTGACCCTCTCGAACTCCGCGGTACTCCTCGACCATCGACCCTCAGCGAACCACCCGGTGGCTCTTCCCCTGACCATCCGCGATGCCATCTTTCCGCCCGGCGCTTCGCGCTTCGTAGCGGTGACAGATCGAGATGAACTCGCGATCGTCGAAGACAACGGAACGGTTCTGTACAAGACCGCGCCCAGTTGGCTCGGCGAGACGATTCCATCGGCCCTGGGCGGCGCCTTCGGGATCGATCAAATCTGCGCTCATCCCGGCGGCGCGTTTGTCACCTACGTCCTCCAGTTTCCTCCCGGCCTGCACGAGACCTGGCTACTCGACTTGTCCAGGTTGACGTCGATGCAACTGAACGAAATGCCGGACGGGACGGCCTACTACTCCCCGGACGGCGCGCGGATGGTCCTGATCTCCCGAAGGGCCCCTCCCGGTGAAGCGTTGCTCTATGACACGAGCGACCCGAGAATCCCGCGGCTGCTGAACAGGTATGCGACTGAGGCTTCCATTTTCACGGCCGCGGTCTCCGACGACCGCACGCTGATTGCGATGCAACAACTTGACGAAGAGAGCACCCACCGTTACCGAGTGCTCCTCTTCGACGACACACTCCAACAACTTGGAGCACCCCTGTTGACCGACTCCGACGCCCTGGGCCTGCGCTTCGTCGGACGCTTCTTGCTCGTGGGCACGCAAGAGGCTCCGATTCCGACCTACTCACATACGAAGTCGACCACCGACGTGGTCATGTTCGATCTCGCGCCGTGACGGCGGAAGGGTGCTCAGGTCCGGGAGTCTGAGGCCCCCGAGCGCTGACAGGGTTCGCGGCATCGAGACTCTAGCGGGAGGGGCGGACGGCGACTCGGGGGCGGGGTCGGGGAGCGGCGTACGTCGGGGACACGCCGACGAACGCGAGAGAGACAGACAGAAACTCCGGGGCGGCCGGTCAGCTTGCTAGCAGGCTACGATCACATCGATCCATCCATCGATCACTGCTGCGGGAGGGTCCGATGGCTCGACGGAACGCTTCGATCACGACAGAGACCGTCCCGGCGGCAACCGCCCGTGCCCAATTTGGACAGTTGCTGGAACTTGTGCGGGCCAACCGCACTCGCTCCATCGTTTCCAAGAACGGCGCATCCGTCGCGGTCATCCTCGGAATCGAGGACCGCCTGGAGCACGTGCTCAAGATTCCCGGCGCGCTGGCGGAGATTCAGACCGACGCCCGAAAGCGCGGACTCGATCTCCTGACGATGGACGACACCGGCGCTGAGATCCGCGATGTGCGCAAGCAGGCGGGAGAACGCCGTCCGGCATGACTCCGAGGGTCGTCCTCGACGCGCGAGCACCGAACCGTCGCTTCTAGCCCATCCACTGAAAGCACCCCATGCCCGTCCCCGCACTCGTCACCACCGACTGGCTCGCCGAGCACCTCGGCGAATCACACGTCCGCTTCGTCGATTCGCGCTGGTCGCTGCTCGCGCCCGGAAAGGGTCGCGCGGCGTATGAAGCGGCGCACGTGCCGGGCGCGGCGTTCCTCGATGTGGAGTCAGACCTAGCGTCGCCTCGCGGCCAAGGGCCGGGGCGACACCCGTTGCCCACGAGCGAACGGTTCGCGGAGGCGATGTCGCGCGCTGGAATTGGCGCGGAGACCCACGTTGTCGCCTACGACTTCGGCGATGGCTCCATCGCCGCACGCGTCTGGTGGCTGCTGCGTCATTTCGGACATGAACGCGTGTCGCTGCTCGATGGTGGGTGGGCGCGGTGGAGTGCGGAGGGTCGGCCGACGGAGTCGGGGACGTTCGCGATCCCGCGCGCTGCTTTCGAGGCCCGCGCGCGCTCGGGCGATGTCGTCGATGCGGACGCGGTCGAGCGGCTGCGGCGCGAGCCGGGCACACTCCTCATCGACTCGCGCATGCCTGAGCGCTACGAAGGGCGGAGCGAGCCGATCGATCCTGTGGCTGGCCACATTCCGTTCGCGGTCAACCATCCGTACCCGCGCAACGTGGGCGGCGCGGAGGATCCGCGGTTCTTGTCGTCCGAATCGCTCCGCGAAGAGTTCGCGGCGCTCGGCGCCGACCGCGCCGAGCGCGTCATTGCGTACTGCGGGAGCGGAATCAATGCCTGTCAGAACCTCTTCGCGTTGCATGTGGCCGGGTTTCCAGACGGGTTGCTCTACGAGGGATCGTGGAGCGACTGGTGCTCCGCCCCACGCGACTTCGAACCGACGCCGACCTAGCCAGCGGCGTGTGGTCAGGGCTCGGTGTGTCGGTGAAGTTCGCCGTCTCGCGATGGGTGATCTACTGGAAGGCGAGACCGCCCGCTAGGCGCCTCAACCCGGCCGCGGCCCGGAACCGTCTTCAGGAGGAATCGCGGCTTCTGGAGACTCCACGTTTCCCCCGATCTTCTCGCCGATCGGAACGATGGCTGGGAGACGGACGGGACGCGGGCCTCGAGACGACGCGAAGCGCGAGCGCACTCCCCACCACGGTCACCACGAAGAGCCCGAGCCAGAGGACGTTCGCCGTCTCGGGCCGCAGGAGTCCCCGTTGCGCGAGGACACTGCTGCGCAAGTCGGGGCCGTTCGCCAGCAGCGACGGGAGGATCTGTTCGATGAGCGGGTTGGGTTCGCCGGTCTTACTCGCGAGATAGCCGGTGGTGACGCTCGCGCTCCAAGCACAGACGACCCCGATCGCGCCGGTCAGCCCGACGAGGAGCGCGGCCCGATGGTCGCGAAGGTCGAGCTTCCGTAGGCCCGCATAGAGCAGGAGCGCGGTGGCGGGAATGAGATAGCGCGGCCCGTAGCAGTGGCCGCCCGACCAGAGCGGCGAAGGCTCGGTCGGGCGCGACATGAAATAGACCATCGAAACGGCGAAGAATCCGAGCGCGCCGTCCGTGAGGAGACGGAGGGCGAACGGTCGCGTCGACTGTTCATCGTTTCCACCGCGCAACTTCGTGCAGCGCTGAACCAAGAGCACGAGCAGCACGAGCGCGACCGGCGCGTAGAAGAAAACGCCGCGGAACGAACTGAAGGTCAGGCCCCAGATGCTCTCCCACGACGGCAGCGCCAGGCCGTAGCCCCGCGTCAGGCCGGCGAACGCCTCGGTCGAGTTGAACTTGTAGGGAAAGGTGAACGGACTGCCGGTCACGACCGCATTGTGCACGCCGACCAAGAGCGCGCCGGGGAGAAATCCGAGCAGCACGCGCGAGATCTCGCGGTGCGATCGGAGCCGCGTGAAACGTTGCGCGATCCACAGGGGCAGCGCCAGCGCGAGCGGATACTCGGTGAGGAAGGCGAGCCCGAGGCAGAGACCGGCCGCGAACGGCCGCGCACGCTCGAAGAGGAACCGGTAGGCGAGCACGAGCCAGAGGGCGCCGAGCAGATGTCCCGTGAAGACGCCAGCGTAGATGTGCAGGAATCCGCCGTAGATCGCGAGCGGGACCAGCCAGGCCGCTCGATGCGCCGGTAGCCGTCGCGTCGCGTCGAAACCGAGCAGCAGCAAGAGGAAGAACGGGAGCGACCCGCAGAGGAGACCGCCGATCGCCATGACCGGCTCCATCGCGACCCACCATCTCGGGAGCGACCCCTTCGGGGGCAGGTCCAGGAACGGCTGGACGACGCTGAAGGCCGCCGCGGCGAGAGCCGAGCCGAGCGGCGCCTTATCGGAATAGGCGTGACCGTTGATCTCGGCTTTGTCGGCGGTCTTCGAGGCGAGCGGATCGATCTGCAGGTTTCCGTAGTCGTAGAGCGCGACCACGGTGGCGGCGCGCACGAGCGGATTGGCGGAACGACGGGCGTCGACAAAGTAGAACGAGAGAACCAGGTGCCCGACCAAGAGGCACGCCCAGATGAGTCGAGTTCGGCTCACCGGGTCACGGCTCACCGGGTCACGGCTCACGGTGTCACGGCTCCCTTCGACCCCGGACGACTCAGCGGCGCTTCTTCCGCTGCTGCATCGACTGCTCCATCTTGCCCATGCGCGAGATCATCTGACGCATCATGGTGAAGTCCTTCAGCAGCTTGTTCACGTCCTGCACCTGCGTGCCGCTTCCCTTGGCGATTCGCTTGCGACGGCTCCCATCGATGACCTCGGGCCTGGTGCGCTCCCGCGGCGTCATCGACTGGATGATCGCTTCGACCCGCACCAGGTGGCGCTCGTCGATAGTCACGCCCGCGGGGATCTTGTTCGCCATCCCCGGGATCATCTTCAGGAGATCCTCGAGAGGCCCCATCTTGCGGATCGATCGGAGCTGATCGAGGAAGTCGTCGAAGCCGAAGTCCTTCTTGCGGAGCTTCTGCTCCAGGCGCGTGGCGTCTTCGAGGGAGACCGCTTCCTGCGCGCGTTCGACCAGCGAGAGGACGTCGCCCATTCCGAGGATGCGCGAGGCCAGGCGATCGGGGTAGAACGGCTCCAGGCCGCCGACGCGCTCACTCGTTCCGAGGAAGAGGATCGGCCGACCGCTGATGGCGCGAATCGACAGCGCGGCCCCGCCGCGCGCGTCGCCATCCATCTTCGAGAGCACCACCCCGTCGACGCCGAGGCGCTCGTGGAACGCCTGCACGACGGTGACGGCGTCTTGGCCCGACATGCCGTCGACGACCAGGATCACTTGGTGCGGACGGACCGCGGCGCGCACCCGCGCCACTTCATCCATCATTGCCTCGTCGATGTGCAGACGGCCCGCGGTGTCGACCAGGAGATAGTCGGCGCCGATGCTCCTCGCCTGTTCCAGCGCGCGGGTCGCGATGCCGACCGCGTCCTTCTCCCCCTTCTCCAGATAGACGCGGAGCCCGGCCTCTTTGCCGAGGGTCTCGAGCTGTTCCATGGCCGCCGGACGATGCACGTCGCACGCCGCCAGCACCGGCACCTTCTTGCGCTTGCGCAAGACATGGCCGAGCTTCGCGACGAAGGTGGTCTTGCCGGAGCCCTGGAGCCCCACGACCAGGATGCGCGTGGGGATCTCGCGCGACTCCACGATCCCGCTGGCCGAGCCGCCCAACGTCTCGACCAGAACGTCGTGCACGACACGCACGACCTGCTGGCCGGGGCTCAACGATCGCAGCACCTCTTGCCCGATCGCGCGCTCCTCGACTTTCTTGACGAAGTCCTTCGCCACCGTGTAGTGGACGTCGGCCTCCAACAGCGCTTTGCGCACATCGCGCAACGCGTCGCGGACGTTCTCCTCGCTCAGCGTCCCCTGACCCCGGAGCTTCTTGAAGACCGTCTCGAGTTTCTCTGAGAGCTGTTCGAACATGGGGCGGAGACTAGGCGAGGCGGGCCGCGCGAGTCACGCGGGCGATGGGGTGCTCCATCGTGGCGGCTCGCTCGCGGCGGCCCGATGGCGTCAGGCTGCCTCGCGCGTTGCCGGTGGGATCCAGTCGCGCCTAGACTCGATCTTGCTCCGCGATCCTGCTCTGCGAGTCCAGCTCTCTCACCGGGGCGACGCCACGGGGCCGTCTCCACATCGATTCGCGGGAGCGGCGCTTGTGAATTCGAGAACTACTATTGCCGGCAACAGTAGTTCACCTTTTCACAAAGTCGAACGCGCCCGCACGAGGTCAGACTCCACAGTCGAACAGAATCGGATGGATCGAATGCTTGGACTCTTCGGTGTCGCCCTCGCCGTCAGCTTGTCCGCGCTCTGGTCCACCCCCGCCCACGCCGACTGGACCGTTCCGCTCGGCTCCCCCAGCAGCAGCTCACGGTTGGAGGATCTCTTCTTCGTCAATGCGTCGGAAGGATGCGTGATCAAGTTCGGCGGGTCGTTCTATCGGACGACGAACGGCGCGGTGAGTTGGACGCACATCGCCAACACTCCAGAGGCGTTGTACCGCAGCCTCGCCTTCGTCGACGTGCAGCACGGGTGGATCGGGACCTTGACCGAAGCGACGCCGCTCCTCGCGACGACCGATGGCGGCGACACCTGGAGCGCCGTTCCCGGGCTCGCGCCGACCGTGAAGGGCATCTGCGGGATGTACGTCGTGAACAGCCAGGTGGTCTACGGCTGCGGCGTCTATTACGGCACGCCGCGCGTGATCAAGACGACGGACGCCGGCGCCAGTTGGCAGGTGATGAACCTCTCCGCCCTCGCGGGCACGCTGATCGACTGCTACTTCTCCTCGCCCACGACCGGCATCGTCGTCGGCGGGGTCGGCCCCTTCGGCGGGACAACGCGCGCGGGCGTCTTCCGGACCACGAACGGCGGCATGACCTGGCAGACGCAGCACGTCGGCAGCCGCCAGGGCGAGTGGTGCTGGAAGATCACGTTCCCCAGCGCGAACGTCGGCTACGTCTCGGTCGAAGGACAGGAGCAGGCGCAGCAGATGGTGCTGAAGACGACCGACGGCGGCATCACGTGGACCGAGTTGCTCACCGTGACCAATGTCGATATGCAAGGGATTGGATTCATCGACGACACCACCGGTTGGGTCGGCGGCTGGGAGGGCACGACCAGCAAGACGACCGACGGAGGGCTGAGCTGGGTCTCCGATCCCTGGGGCGAGAACGTGAACAGCTTCTTTCGCGTCTCACCGACCTTGGCGTATGCGGTCGGCACGCAGTTCCACAAGTACGAGGTGGACGTCGCGGCCGCGCCGAGTCTCGTCTGGGGAGCGCGCTCCATCGACTCGCGCACGATCGGTAACCCGTTCCGCTCCTCGACGCAGATCGCCTATCGGCTCGACGAGAACGTAGCGGCCCATCTCTCGATCTACTCACCCGCCGGCGGCCTGGTGTGCTCGATCGACGCTGGAACTCAGGCGCCGGGCCTGCATCGAGTTTCGTGGGACGCGCGCGACGAGACGGGCCGAGAAGTCACGCCCGGAGTCTATTTCTATCGGATCTCTGCGGGGACGCGGACCGGCGGCGGCAAGCTCCAGCTCGTCCGCTAGCGCTGCCCCATCCCGCGCCAGGCGGCGACGGGATCGTCGGCGCCGAAGATGGCGCTGCCGGCCACGAGCCACTGGGCGCCGGCGGCGAGGGCGAGGGGCGCGGTGACGGAGTTGATCCCACCGTCTACCTCCAAGATCGGGGCGACGCCGAGGCGTTGGCAGAGTTCGAGCGAGCGCTGAAGGCGCTCGCTCGAACTACTGATGTACTGCTGCCCGCCGAATCCCGGCTCGACCGACATGACGAGGATGAGGTCGACGTGCTGCGCCCATCGTTCGATCGAAGGGTCGAGCTCCGTGGAGGGCCGGATCGCCACGCCGAGCCCGATGCCGAGACGATCCGCTTCGGCTCGCGCTGCGCGCGGATCGATCGGCAACTCCGCGTGGATGGTGCAGAGATCGGCGCCGGCTTCCGCGAACGCCGGCAGGTACTTCATCGGGTCGGTGATCATCAGGTGCGTGTCGAGGAACGCGCGGCTCGCGGCGCGCACCGATTTGACCACGGGCGGACCGAACGTGATGTTGTCGACGAAGTGGCCGTCCATGACATCGATGTGCAAGACGGCGGCACCGGCGGATTCGAGGGGCGCGATGGCGGCGGCGAGAGCGGCGAAGTCGGCGGAGAGGATAGAGGGGAGAACCCGGACGTCCGGGCCGAGCTCGCGCCATCGCGCGCGGCCACGCGATGGCGCGATAGACGTCACGGTGCGCGTCCTTCCTCGTCGAAGGGATCGAGCCGGTCCATTTCCTGAGGCAGAATGAAAGTCGAGAGCTGGATCAGTGCGCCGGCCGCGATCATCGAGCCGGGGCCGGGCGACTGTCCCTCGACCAGAGCGATCTCGCTCGCTCCCATCCCTTGATCGACATCGACGCGGAAACCCCACTGGCGCAGCCAATCGACCGCCTCACCGACCGAGTTGCCGCGCAGGTCGGGCAGCCAGTAGTTCGTTTCCGGCCTCGGCTTGCTGAGGAGGAGCGAGACGCCGCTGCCCGCGTCGAATGCGCCGGCGCTCGGCGCCATCGCCAAGACGCGGTCCGGCGGAATCTCATCCGAGATGGCGTACTCGACGCGGCCGACCTGGAAACCGAGTTCCTGCAGTTGCATGCGGCTCATGCGGAGCGTCGCTCCGAGCACGTCGGGGACGCGGCGGTCTTCGACGCCGAGACTCGGGATCAGCACGACGGAGCGCCCGTCTTTCACGCGGAGTCCGCTCGGCGGCAGGCTGTGCATGACATGGCCGCGGGGAACTTCGGCGCTGTAGCGCCCCTCTCCCTGCTGGGCGAGGAGATCGACCGCGCTCAAGCGCTGCGTCGCTTCATTCAGATCGAGTCCGACCACGGTCGGGATCTCGACCTCGCGCCCTTGCTGCACGACCCAGGGCATCACGACGCGGTCGAAGATCGCGACCCCCGCGCCGAATCCGAGCAGCGCGAGGAAGAGGGTCCGGATCAGTCGCCGCACCGGCGCCACCGTCGCGCCGAGCGGCCGGCGCCACCGTCGCCCATCGGGCGAGAGGCGCACGCTGCGCGCCGGAGTGATCCCGCCGGTCGTCATGCTGTGCCGGTCATGCTGTGCCGGTCATGCTGTGCCCGTCATGCTGTGCCCGTCATACTGCGCCCGTCCTGCTGGGGCCCCGTTCGACCAAGAACGCGTAGCCGCCGTCGGTCTCGTGATCGCCTGGCAAGAGGAGCATCTCTCCCTCTCGCGCCCGCGCGCCGCTCGGAATCAGATGGGGAAGCTCGATCGGAGTGAACTCGGGATGCGCGGCGAGGAATCGATCGCGCTGCGCCGTGGTTTCCTCCGGTTCGATCGTGCAGACACTATAGAGCAGCCACCCACCGGCGGCGACTCGGCCCGCCGCCTCGTCCAGCAGTTCGCGCTGCGTCTCGGCCAGCGCGCGGATCGACGCCTCGTCGATCCTCCAGCGGAGTTCGGGACGCCGACGCAGTACACCCAGGTTCGAGCAGGGAGCATCGATCAGGATGCCATCCAAACCTGTGCGAAACGGCAATCGGCGCGCGTCCGCCGCCGCCAGGTGCGGCCGGACGCTGGACGGTGCGACCTCGGCTGGAGCGAAGGCGCCCGGCACCTTTCGCAGTCGCTTCCAGTGCGAGTCGACGGCGACGAGTGTGGTCTCCTCCTCTGCCCGCGCGGCCAGATGCGCGGTCTTCGTGCCCGGCGCCGCGCAGGCATCGATCACGACGCCCCGCACCCTCGGCGGCAGCATCCCGATCAGGATCGCGCTGCCGTCTTGGATCGTGAACGCCCGCTCCGCGAAGCCCGGCAGCGCGGTCGGATCCATGCGCGGATCGAGACGCACGGTGTCGGGGATCCAACCGCGATGCGTCCCTTCGCGCGGCTTCGCTTCAGGCGAATCGTCGACCAGGACCCGCTCGAGCGCGGGCCCGGCCGCGGCGAAGCGCAGCCAATGGCCCGGCGGCTCCGAACTCCAAGCAAGCCGACGAGCGGCCGCGTCTTCTCCCCAGCGTTCGCACCACCTTTCGACCAACCAGCGCGGCGCCGAGTGGATGAGCGCCAGCGTCGCGCGTCGATCGACGCCGCGTGCGCCGTCCCAGAACGGTCGAGCCTCCTTCACCAGTCGACGCAAGACCGCGTTGGTCAATCCCGCGGTGCCGCTGTGGCCGAACCGCTTGGCCAACTCGACCGAGGTGTCGACGGCGGCATGCGGGGGAATGCGCGGCAGCAGGACGATCTGCGCCAGTCCGAGTCGGAGCGTGTTGCGGATCCACGGGGTCAGTTCGACGAGTCCGCCCCCCGAGAGGACCTTCTCCAACACCCAATCGAGCCGAGCGCGATGGCGGATCACCTGCAGCACGAGGTTCTGGACCAGTCCGCGATCCTCGACCCGTTCGAGCGAGCGTTGCGCGCGGTCGATGGCGTCGCCGACCGGGGCCGGGTGCTCTTCGAAGGCCACGAGAATTCGCAGCGCGAGCACCCGCGCGGGATCGGCCGCCGAGCCGCGACGGACCGCGTTCACGCGAACCGGTCCCCGACGGAGATCGCCGCGCCACGCAGCCACTCGAGCGCCGGCTGCCGCTTCCGTCCCTCGCTCTGGACCTCTTCGAAGACGATGGCGCCGGGCAGACAGGCGACGACGAATCGATCGCGCGTGGAGAGCACCGTCCCCGGCGCGGACTCGCACGGAAGCTCGTGCCACGGTTGTGCGCGGTGGACGCGAAGACGCTTGCCCGCGAGCTCCACGAAAGCGCCCGGCCACGGCGTGACCGCGCGGACCCAACGGTCGACCTGCTCGGCCGGTCGATCGAAGCGGAGGCGACCGTCCTCTTTGGTCAGCAGCTTGGTGTAGGTGGCGCCTTCCTCCGACTGCGTGAGCGCCGTGAGTCGATCACTCTGGGCGAGGGCAAGTCCCTCCAGCAGCGTCTCCGCGGCGAGATCGGCGAGGCGCGCGGTCAGCTCCCCCGCTGTCTCGGCCGGAGCGATCGCGAGCATCCGCTGGTGCAGCATCGGTCCGGTGTCCATCCCCTCATCCAACTGGAAGAGGGTCACGCCGGTCCAGCGATCTCCGGATAAGAGACTGGCCGACACCGGCGCGGCGCCGCGGTGGCGCGGGAGGAGACTCGCATGGAGATTCCAGCAGCCTCTCGCCGGCAGCGTCAGGAGCGACGGTCGCAACAAGCGCCCGAAAGCGGCCGTCACGATGAGGTCGGGCCGTAGCGTACGAAAGGATTCGAGCGTCTCGGCCGAGTGGAGCTTGGTCGGTTGAAAGGTCGCCACCCCCCGCTCACGCGCCAACGCGATCGTCGGCGGATCGGTGATCGTGAGCCCGCGGCCGGAGGGCCGGCTCGGCTGCGCGACGACGCCCACCACTTCGTGACGCGAAGCCAGCAGCGCGCGCAGAGAAGGCGCAGCGAACTCAGGAGTCCCGAGAAAGAGCAGGCGCATCGGAGTCAGTCGGGCTGGCGCGAGTGCGACGTCAATCGCGGGCGACGACGGCGGCGATCGCGCTCTTGGCGAAGTCGACCTTCGTCTCCTTGCCGATCTCCAGGACGATGACGTCGTCCTTCACCGCGGAGACGACGCCGTACATGCCGCCGCTGGTCAGGACACGATCCCCCTTCTTGACCCCCGCGATCATCCGCGCCAGCTCCTTGGCCTTCTTCTGCTGAGGACGGATGAGGAGGAAGTAGAAGATCAAGACCATCGAACCGATGAGGAAGAGCTGGCTCACGAACCCACGCATCGCGGTGTCGCCGCCGACTTCCCCCTGGGCCAGTGCGGTGGAGACGGACGCATCGATCGCGGCCAGTGCAGCCAAGGCGGCGACAGCTACCAAGACGACAGACGCGAGTGCGGTCAGTTTCGAGGACGGTCGGATCATCTCAGTTTCGCTCCTGCTCTCGAGGTCCGGTCGACAAGCCTTCCAAGGCGGCGCGGCGCCAGGCGGGGAAGCGTCCTGCTTCGATCGCGCCTCGGGCGTCACGCATGAGTCGCTGATAGTAATGGAGGCTGTGAAGAGTGGCCAGGCGCAGCCCGAGGATCTCCCGGGACGCGAAGAGATGCCGCAGATAGGCCCGGGTGAACCGAGCGCAGACGGGGCAGTCACAGTCCGGGTCGAGCGGCCGTTCGTCGTCGGCATAGGCGGCGTTCTTCACCACCAGCTTGCCGCGCGAGGTGAAGACCGTCCCCTTGCGCGCGTTACGGGTCGGCAAGACGCAGTCGAACATGTCGACGCCGCGCGCGATCCCCTCGATCAGGTCCTCGGGACGTCCGACCCCCATGAGATAGCGCGGTTTTCCGTCGGGCAGATGCGGGGTGGTCTGCTCCAGCACGTCCATCGCCTCTTCCAACGGTTCCCCCACGGCCAGGCCGCCGATGGCGTATCCGGGGAGGTCGAGTTCGGCCAACGCCGCCGCCGACTCCGCGCGGAGATCGGGATAGAGCCCCCCCTGCACGATGGCGAAGAGATGGTTCGCGGCGGTGCGCTCGGCCCGCCACACCTCCGCGCAACGCCGCGCCCAGGCCGTCGTGCGCAGCATGTCGGCGCGCGCGCGCGCGTGCTCGGCCGGATACGGCGTCAGGGTATCGAGCGCCATGAGCACATCGACCCCGAGCGCGAGCTGCACCCGCGTGGCCAACTCGGGATCGAAGCGATGCTTCGAGCCGTCGAGATGCGATTGGAAGACCGCGCCGTCATCGTCGACCTTGGTCAAACGCGCCAGGCTGAAGATCTGATAGCCGCCCGAGTCGGTCAGAATCGGCCGGTCCCACCCCATGAACTTGTGGAGGCCGCCGAGGCGACGCACCCGCTCGTGACCCGGTCGCAAGTAGAGGTGGTAAGTGTTGGCCAAGAGAATCTGCGCGCCGCTTCCTCGCACTTCCTCGGGATCGAGCGTCTTCACCGTCGCTTGCGTGCCGACCGGCATAAAGGCCGGAGTGTCCACGATACCGTGCGCGAAGTGCAGCCGCCCGCGCCGAGCCATCGTGGCCGAGTCGCGCGCCAACAGGTCGAAGCGAAGTTGCGTCGTCACCGGATCAGCATGTCACAGGATCAGCATCGCATCGCCGTAGCTGTAGAAGCGGAAGCCTGCCTCGATCGCCCGGCGATAGGCGCGCGCGATCCGCTCTTGGCCTGCGAAAGCGGAGATGAGCACGAGCAGACTCGAGCGTGGCAGGTGGAGGTTGGTCACGACCGCGTCGACCGCCTCGAACTGGAAGCCGGGCGTGATCGTGAGATCGGTCCAAGCTTCGGCGCCCTGCTCGGCGAGACGCGCCGCGCTCTCCAGCGCGCGCACGGTCGTCGTGCCCACCGCGACGACGCGCCCTCCCCGAGCCCTCGTCTCTTTCATGGCGAGGAGCGTCTCCGGCGGGACATGGAAACGTTCGGGCGCGACGCGATGCGCCGCCGCCTCGACCGCCCGCACCGGCGCGAACGTGCCGAGGCCCACATGCAGGACCACGCGCGCCAGCCCGACGCCGCGCGCCGCCGCCGCCGCGAGCAGTTCCGGGGTGAAATGCAGGCCCGCCGTCGGCGCCGCGATGGCCCCCGGCGCCCGCGCGTAAACCGTCTGGTACCAGGTGCGATCTTCCGGCCGATCGGCGCGATGGAGATACGGGGGCAGCGGCATGTGTCCAACCGCGTCCATCATGGCTTCCGCCGTGCGTCCTTCGGCCGTGAGCAGGAATCCTCCTCCGGCGCTCAGCTCGGCGATCGTCCAAGCTCCCTCGCCTTCGGTCAGCAGCAGCCGATCGCCGACGCGTAATCGGCGCGACGGTCCGAGCAGCGCGCGCCAACCGGCCCCGTCTGGATGCGAGAGAAGGATCTCGACGTCGCGCCCCGTGCGCTCCAGCCGCGCCGCCAGCCGCGCGGCCAACACCCGCGTTTCATTGACGACGAGGAGATCACCCGGCGCGAGCAGTTGCGGCAGGTCGCTGAACCGCGCCTCGGTGTCGTCTTCGAGCGAACGATCGACGACCAGGAGACGACTGGCGTCGCGCGGCTCGACCGGCTGGGCGGCGATCCGCTCGGGCGGCAGCGCGAAGTCGTACGCATCGAGCCAGGCGGGAGAGGGCGGACCGGACTCCGAGCTGCCGGCGCTCACAGCAGAGATCCTTGCCCGCCGGTCGGCGGCGGCGCGTTCAATCCGAGCGCGACGTACGCGCCCGGCGTCGCCATGCGACCGAGTCGGGTTCGCTGGAGGAACCCGCACTGCACCAGATACGGCTCGTGCACCTCTTCGAGCGTGTCAGGCTCCTCGCCCAACGCCGCCGCCAACGTCCCGAGTCCCACCGGTCCACCTGAGAACTGCCGGACCACCGTCTGCAGCAGACGTCGGTCCATCTCGTCGAGGCCGCGGTCGTCGATCTCGAGTAACGCGAGCGCCTCGCGCGCCAGCTCCAGCGTGACGACGCCATCCGCGCGAACCTGCGCGTAGTCGCGCACCCGCCTCAACAGCCGGTTGGCGATGCGCGGCGTGCCCCGGCTCCGTCGCGCCAGTTCCTCGAGCGCCCCGCGCGCGATCTCCACCTGGAGCAGCCGCGCACTCCGGTCGAGGATCTCGCGCAGGTCCTCCGGGCCATAGAAGTCCACGCGGCCGATCCAGCCGAAGCGCGAGCGCAACGGGCTCGTCAGCAGCCCCGCTCGGGTCGTCGCCCCCGCGAGCGTGAACCGCTCCAACTTCAGCTGCACGCTCCGCGCGCTCGGTCCCCGGTCCAAGAGGATGTCCAGGCGGAAGTCCTCCATCGCCTGGTAGAGGTACTCTTCGACCGTGCGGTTGAGGCGATGGATCTCGTCGATGAAGAGGATGCCGCCGCGCGGCAACGAGGTGAGGAGCCCGGCGAGGTCACCGGCGTGCTGCAAGACGGGACCACTCGTCTGGCGGATCTCGGCCTGCATCTCGTGCGCCAGCAGCAGGGCCAAGGAGGTCTTGCCAAGCCCCGGCGGACCTGTCAGGAGGAGGTGCTCCAGCGGCTCGCCGCGGAGACGCGCGGCTTGTACGAGGATGCTCAGGTTGTCGCAGACGCTCCGTTGGCCGATGAAATCGGCCAAGCTCTGGGGCCGCAACCCGCCCTCGAAAGGCGCCTCCCCGTCCTGCGGCAGCGGATCGCTCCACGCGCTGCGCGTACTGTCCATCTCGGGCCCCCTTACCTAGACCCGCGGGCGTCCGCCGCGGAGCGCGGAGCCTAGCAGGGACAGGCCGTCGTCGCACGAGGCGGGCGGGCACTCCTCAAGACTGGCTCGTCACCCGCCGATCTCTGGGGAACCGCGCCCCCCGAATCGGATAGAGGAGGCGTGGAATGATGTCTTGAATGCGCGCGGCGGCGGTTCGCATGATCCGCTCCGTAGGCAGGGGCGATCTGCCGCTGATTCCCGCTCCGAGAGTTTCCGCGACCAACGGGAGGATGGAACCCCCATGGCGACCAGATTCGACCCGACCGAGTTCGTCCGCAGCCGCCAGCAGCGCGACGTCTTCCAGGCGCTCAACTGGTCCGGGACCTTCGACGACTACGTCCAACTGGTCATCGATCGCCCGAAGGTCACGCGCACCGCCTTCCAACGGATCTACGACATGATCCTCTCGCACGGCGTCGAGGAGTATGTCGAGTTCAAGAAGAAGATCCTCCGCTACCGCTTCTTCGACGATCCGATCGACCGCGGCGGCGACGGCATCTTCGGACTCGAAGTGCCGCTCATGAAGATGGTCGCCTTCTTCAAGGCGGCCGCGCAGCGCTACGGCCCGGAGAAGCGCGTGCTGCTGTTGCACGGCCCGGTCGGAAGCTGCAAATCGACCATCGCGCGGCTGCTGAAAAAAGGGTTGGAGCAGTATTCCCGCACGCCCGACGGCGCCCTCTACACCTACTCCTGGCGCCTGGAGGCGGCGGATGATCGCTGGGAAGAGTGTCCGATGCACGAGGAGCCGCTGCACCTGGCGCCGATCGAGATGCGCGGCGAGTTCCTGGCCGAGCTGTCCCGTCATACCAAGGACGGCTACGAGTTCTTCGTCGAAGGCGACCTCTGCCCGTTCTGTCGCCGCAACTACGACGAACTCATCCGCAAGTACGACGGCGACTGGACCGCGGTCATCTCGCACGTCCGCGTGCGTCGCCTTTTGCTCTCCGAGAAGGATCGGGTCGGCATCGGAACCTTCCAGCCGAAGGACGAGAAGAACCAGGACTCGACCGAGCTGACCGGAGACATCAACTACCGCAAGATCGCGCAGTACGGCTCCGACTCGGATCCCCGCGCTTTCAACTTCGACGGCGAGTTCAACATCGCCAACCGCGGGATCATCGAGTTCATCGAGGTGCTCAAGCTCGACGTCGCTTTCCTCTATGACCTGTTGGGGGCGTCGCAAGAGCACAAGATCAAGCCGAAGAAATTTCAGCAGACCGACATCGACCTCGTGATCCTCGGGCACACCAACGAACCCGAGTACCGCAAGCTGCAGAAGAACGAGTTCATGGAGGCGCTGCGCGACCGCACGGTCAAGATCGATATTCCGTACATCACGAAGCTCGATGACGAGATCAAGATCTACCTGAAGGACTACAACGACAAGAAGGTGCGCGGGCGCCACATCGCTCCGCACACGCTGGAGATGGCGGCCATGTGGTCGGTCATGACCCGGCTGGAGCCGCCGAAGAAGGCCGACCTCACGACGCTGCAGAAGCTGAAGCTCTACAACGGCAAGACCCTCCCCGGCTACACCAGCGACAACATCCGCGAGCTGCGCAAGGAAACCGAACGCGAAGGGATGGACGGGATCTCGCCCCGCTACGTGCAGGACAAGATCTCCAACGCCCTCGTCTCGGACCGCGCCGGCAACTGCATCAGCCCGTTCGTCGTCATCAACGAAATGGAGTCGGGGCTGAAGAGCCACACGCTCATCTCGTCCGAGGAGCAGCGCAAGCGGTACCTGGAGCTGCTCACGGTGGTGAAGGAAGAGTACGAGGCGATCGCGAAGAACGAAGTGCAGCGCGCGATCTCCGCCGACGAGTCCGCCGTCTCCAAGCTCTGCGGCAACTACATCGACAACATCAAGGCCTACACGCAGCGCGAGCGGGTCCGCAATCCGTATACCGGACAGGACGAGGAGCCGGACGAGCGGCTCATGCGCTCGATCGAGGAGAAGATCGAGATCCCCGAGAGCCGCAAGGACGACTTCCGTCGCGAGATCATGAACTACATCGGCGCGCTCGCGGTCGAGGGGAAGCAGTTCAACTACCGCATGAACTCTCGGCTGATGAAGGCGCTCGAGCTGAAGCTCTTCGAAGACCAACGCGATTCGATCAAGCTGACCAGCCTCGTCTCCTCCTCGGTCGTCGACAAGTCGACCCAGGAGAAGATCGACGTCGTGAAGAGCCGGCTCATCCAGAACTACGGTTATTGCGACATCTGCGCAACCGACGTGATGAACTATGTTGCTTCGATCTTCGCGCGCGGCGGGGCGTCGAAGGACTGAGCCGGGAGGCCGGCTGCGAGGAAGTTCCATCATGTCACTCCGGATCGATCGCGATCACAACCGCTTCCGCGAGATCGTGAAGGGGCGGATCAAGAAGGACTTCCGTCGCTACGTCTCCAAAGGGGAGATGGTCGGGCGGCAGAACGGAAAGTTGATCTCGATCCCGGTCCCGCAGATCGATCTGCCTCGCTTCAAGTACGGGAAGAATCAAGCGGGCGGTGTCGGACAGGGCGCCGGCGAGGCGGGCGACGCGGTCGATCCGGACAAGGCCGGACCGGGACAGGGCGCCGGCGACCAGCCGGGCCAGCACATGGTCGAGGTCGACGTCACGCTGGAAGAGCTGGCGGCGATGCTGGGCGAAGAGCTCGAGCTGCCCAACATCCAACCGAAGGGTGCGCGCTCGATCCAGGATCGCAAGGATCGCTATACCGGCGTCCGGCCGACCGGGCCCGAATCCTTGCGCCATCTGCACCGCACGTTCCGGCGCGCGCTCAAGCGACAGATCTCGTCGGGGGTCTACGACCCCGACAACCCGGTCATCATCCCGATCCGCGACGACATGCGCTATCGCGCAAGGCGCACCTCGCCCGATCCGCGCGCCGACGCCGTCGTCTTCTATCTCATGGATGTTTCGGGCTCGATGGGCGACGAGCAGAAGGAGATCGTGCGGATCGAGACCTTCTGGATCGACGCCTGGCTCCGCCATCAGTACGGCGACCTGGACATCCGCTACATCGTGCACGATGCGGCGGCGCGCGAGGTCGACCGCGAGACCTTCTTCCATCTGCGCGAATCGGGCGGCACCAAGATCAGCTCGGCTTACACGCTGCTCGACCGGATCCTGACCGAGGAGTACAACCCGGCCGATTGGAACGTCTACGCCTTCCACTTCTCCGACGGCGACAACTGGGGCTCGGGCGACACGGAGGTCTCTCTGCGGCTCCTGAGCGATTCGATCCTACCGATCTCGAATCAGTTCGCCTATGGACAGGTCGAGTCACCCTACGGCTCGGGTCAGTTCCTGAAGGATCTGCGCTCCTACTTCAAGGGCGCCGACAACCTGGTCACGTCGCACATCCCGGACAAAGACCACATCTACGACTCGATCAAGGAATTCCTCGGGAAGGGCCGATGAGTCTTCCCCTCGAGCTGGCGGCGGCGCGCGACGAGATCCGGGAAGTCGCGCGCGGCCTCGGCCTCGACTTCTTCGAGGTGGTCTACGAGGTCGTGACTTGGGAAGAGATGAACCAGGTCGCGGCCTACGGAGGCTTTCCCGTGCGGTATCCGCACTGGCGATTCGGGATGGAGTTCGAGCGGTTGGCCAAGAGCCACGCCTACGGGCTCTCGAAGATCTACGAGCTGGTCATCAACAACAATCCGTCCATCGCCTATCTGCAGGAGTCGAACGAGCTGGTCGACCAGAAGCTGGTCATGGCCCATGTCTACGGGCACAGCGACTTCTTCAAGAACAACGTCTTCTTCGCGCACACCAATCGCCGCATGGTCGACGCGATGGCGCAGCACGCCGCGCAGGTCCGCCGTCACATGGACCGGCAGGGGCAGGATCGGGTCGAGGCTTTCCTCGACCTGGCTCTCTCGCTGGAGCATCTGATCGATCCGCACCGCGTCTTCCTGGAGGCGCGGACCGCCCCGATCCCGGTGACCGAGGAGGAGCCGGTCGACTCGCCGGTGCAGCGCATTCGAGCGAAGGAGTACCTCGACTCATTCGTCAACCCGCCCGAGTTCCTGGAAGAGCAGCGCCGCAAACTGGCCGAGGACAAGTTGCGCCGCCGCCGTTTCCCCGAACGCCCCGAGCGCGATGTCCTTCTGTTCTTGGCGCAGCACGCCGCGCTCGATCGCTGGCAGCGCGAACTGCTCGAGATCGTCCGCGAAGAGGCCTACTACTTCCTGCCTCAGATGCAGACGAAGATCGCCAACGAAGGATGGGCTTCGTTCTGGCACTCGAAGATCATGACCGAGCGGATCCTCGACGACTCGGAGGTGGTCGACTACGCGGACCACAGCGCGGGTGTCTTCGCCATGCCGCCGGGCCAGTTCAATCCGTACAAGGTCGGGCTCGAACTGTGGCGCGACATCGAACGGCGCTGGGACCGCGGTCAGTTCGGCAAGGATTGGGAGGAGTGCGACGACTACGAGCGACGGATGGCGTGGGACACGAAAGCGATGAGAGGGCGCGAGAAGATCTTCGAGGTGCGGCGGATGTATAACGACCTCACCTTCATCGACACCTTCCTCACGCCCGATTTCTGTGATCGCTCGCGGCTCTTCGTCTACAAGTACAACGAGCGCACCCGGCGGTTGGAGATCTCCGATCGCGAGTTCCTCCACATCAAGGAGCAACTCCTCTTCCAGCTCACCAATGCCGGCCACCCGGTCATCTCGGTCGAAGACGGCAACTACGAGAACCGCGGCGAACTGCTCCTGACCCACGACCACCAGGGGGTCGACCTCGACCTCCAGTACGCGCGCGACACTCTGCAGAATCTGGCCAAGATCTGGGGACGTCCCTGCCACGTCGTGACCCGCTCCGGCGACAAGGAACGCCTCCTCTCGCACGACGGGACGGAGTTCCGGGAGAGGTAGCGCGCTGATCTTTGGCATGGGCGCCTCTTCGCGCCTGCGCCGTTCGTATTTCTGGGCTCGCGCGCATGCTCCGCCGCTACACTCGGACTCCCGACATCGATCGCATCCGAGGAGGTTGCCATGCACCTGCCGCGTCGCTCATGCGCCCTATCGCTGACGGTCATGGTCGTGTTGACCCTGGCGCTGGGCGCCGCGCCCGCTCAGGCCTTTCTCTCGACCACGCGCATCGCAGCCAACCTGGAGCGGCCGGTGCTCGTGACCGCACCCCTGAGCGACGCGCGGTTCTTCATCGTCGAGCAGCGGGGCGTGATCAAGCTCTGGAAGAACGGCTTGGTCCAGCCGGTCTTGTTTCTCGACATCCGAACGAAAGTGTTGAGCGGAGGGCTGCAGGGGCTCCTCGGCCTCGCTTTCCATCCTGATTACGGGACCAACGGCGCGTTCTTCGTCAACTACACGAACTTGGACGGCCACACCGTCGTCGAGCGCTATCAGGTGTCGGGCAACCCGGATGTCGCGAACGTGAATTCCGCGTCGCAGATCCTCTTCGTCGAACAGCCGCATGTCGATCACAACGGCGGGTATCTCGCCTTCGGACCCGATTCATATCTCTATATCGCGATGGGTGACGGCGGCGAGCCAGGCGATCCGAATGAGTATGCCCAGAACCCCGGCGAGCTCCTCGGGAAGGTTCTACGGATCGACGTCGATTCCGCCTCACCCTACGCGATTCCTCCCGACAACCCCTTCGTCTCGGTCCCTGGATATCGCGAGGAGATCTGGGCGATCGGGACTCGCAATCCGTGGGGTATCCACTTCGATCCGCTGACCGGCGACCTGTGGATGGCCGATGTCGGTCAGGTTGCATGGGAGGAGCTGAACTTCCAGGCCGCGTCGTCTCCCGGCGGGGAGAACTATGGCTGGCGTCGGCTCGAGGGGACGCACTGTTATCAACCGCCGGTCGGGTGCCAGCAGGTCGGCGACACGCCGCCCATCCACGAGTACCCGCACTCCGCCGGCCGTTGCTCGATCGTCGGAGGGGCGGTCTACCGGGGGGACGTCCTGACTGGCATGCAAGGGGCGTACTTCTTCGCCGACTACTGCACGAATCAGATCTGGACGATCCGCTACGACGGCGCGCAGGTGACGGAGTTGATCGATCGATCGAGCGATCTCCTGCCGGGCGGCGGGTTCGCCATCAGCCGCGTGGTCGGGATCTGGCCCGACGGACTGGGCCAATTGCACGTGATCGATCGCGGGAACGGAAACACGGACGGGGAGATCTTCCGGGTCGGTCTCGACCCGGTCGCGGTGGATCCGCCGAGTGGAGCGGACCGAGCGCTCGTCCTCTCGCCCGCAACTCCGAATCCGTTCCGCTCGCGAACCCGGCTCAGCCTCTCTGGAACGGATTCGGCGCGAGTCGAGGGGGCGGAGGTCGTCGATCTGACCGGCCGTGTGCTTCGCCGGCTGACGGTCCGCCGGGACGGCGCGGGCGGACTGGTGGAGTGGGACGGGCGAGACAGCCTGGGCCGCGATCTGCCGAGCGGGGTCTACTGGATCCGACTCGAGCTCGTCAGCGGAGCGAGCGCGACAAGAGTTCAGCTCCTGCGCTGAGTCTTGGCGCAGCCGCCCGGTTCTGATTCACTCCTTCGTCCCGGCCGCCTCTCGGCCGGGACGAAGAGGAGTCGAACATCGCCCCGTCGCCATCATTGAACCGCGCCCGCGGCGGCCTCTTTCCCCATCTGCGCCCGCTGGGGCGTTACCTGAACCGCTACCGTCGCGACGTCGCCTTCGGCTACCTGATGATGCTGGGCAAGTCGGCCGGCATCCTGACGATCCCCTGGCTCGTTCGCACGGGGATCGACCGAGTCGGCGAGGGCGCGCCTTCTCGCGAACTCCTCACCCTCTCGCTCTGGATGCTCGCGGCGAGCGTGGCGGCCGGCGTCTTCATGTACGGCATGCGCTGGACTCTGATCGGCATGTCCCGCCGCATCGAGTACGACCTGCGCAACGACTTCTTCGCGCAGTTGATCTCGCTCTCCCCTTCGTTCTTCCATCGGCACCGCACGGGCGACCTGATGGCGCGGGCGACGAACGATCTCAACGCCGTGCGCGACGTGGTCGGTCCCGGACTCATGTACGCGCTCAACACCTTTACGCTCGTCGTCGCCTCCGTCGTCCTCATGCTGCAGATCGATCCGATCCTGACGCTGGCGGTGCTCGCGCCGTTTCCGGTCATGGCGACGCTCGTCGCCTACTTCTCGGGCGAGGTGCATCGTCGTTCGCTCGCGGTGCAGGACGAGTACGGCCGGCTGCAGAACGCGGCGCAGGAGAATCTGGCCGGGATCAGGGTCGTGCAGGCCAACGTGCAAGAAGCGGCCGAGACAATTCACTTCACCGAACGCAGCCGGCTCTACCGCGAGAGCAACGTGGCGCTGATCCGCTACCGCGCTCTCTTCTACGCGACGGTGGCCGCCGTGGTCGGCGTCGACTCGCTCGTGCTGCTCTGGGTCGGCGGCGCGCGGGTCATCTCCGGCGCGCTCACCATCGGCGGGCTGGTCGCCTTCATGGCCTACCTCTCGCAGCTCACCTGGCCGTTCATCGCGACCGGCTGGGTCGTCTCGCTCCTCCAGCGCGGCGAGGCCGCCATGCAGCGGATTCTCGAAGTGTTCCAGGCGCGCCCGGAGATCACGGACGGTGAGACCGTACTGTCGCGCGAGGCCGTGCGCGGCGCGATCCGTTGGGAGGACGTCTCCTACCGCTACGCCGACGGCCCGTGGGTGCTGCGGCACGTCTCCTTCGAGATTCCCGCCGGCGCCACCGTCGCCGTGGTCGGCCGAACCGCGGCCGGCAAGTCAACCTTGGCCCAGTTGCTCCCGCGACTCGTCGATCCCGACGAAGGTCGAATCCTGCTCGACGGGCACGATCTCCGCGCGCTCCGCACCGCCGATCTGAGGCGCGCCGTCACCATCGTCCCACAGGAGGGATTCCTCTTCTCGGACACGCTGGCCGAGAACATCCGCTTCGGGCGGCCCGACGTGAGCGACGCGGACGTCGAGGCGGCCGCGCGGCTGGCCGGACTCTGGACCGACATCGACAGTTTCCCGCACGGCCTGGAAACGCGGGTGGGTGAGCGCGGCATCACCGTTTCGGGCGGACAGCGTCAACGCACAGCGCTCGCCCGCGCGCTGCTCATGGACGCGCCGGTGTTGGTCTTGGACGACGCTCTGGCCAGCGTCGACAAGGAGACCGAAGCCCGGCTCTGGGCGGACTTGCGCCGCGTCCGCTTTGGACGAACGACGCTGGTCATCACGCACCGCGCGTCGACGGCGCGCGAGGCCGATCAGATCGTCGTCTTGGAGCAGGGGTCGATCCTCGAGCATGGCTCTCCCGACGAACTGCTCGCCCTCGGCGGCGCCTTCGCGGACATGTCCCGAAGGCAGGAGCTGACCGAGCAGTTGGAGGCGGTCGATGTCGGCGACTGAGCCCACGCGCCGCGAAGCGCCTCAGAAGCCCTCCAGCCAACGCTCCGAAGAAGCGGAGCTGCTCCAGGAGCCGAAGCTCGATCGCGCGCTCCTGTGGCGCCTGCTCGTCTTCGCCAAGCCCTATCGCAACTCGCTCATCTTCGCGATCTTGTTGCTCTTGGTGCTCTCGGCGGCCGAGTTGCTCTTCCCGATCCTGACCATGCGCGCGATCGACGACTACGTTCGGCCGGGCAATCTGCCGGGATTGATCCGCATCTCGCTTCTCTACCTGGGGCTGCTCGCGGCGGTTTTCGTGTTGCGCTACGGGCAGGGCGTCCTCACGCAACGCATCGGGCAGTCGATCATGCACGACCTGCGGACGCGTCTCTTCGCGCACCTGCAGCGGCTCGACATCTCCTACTTCGACCGCAATCCGACCGGGCGGATCATGACCCGGCTGACCGGCGACGTGGAGACGCTGAACGAACTATTCACGTCGGGGCTCGTCTCGATCTTCGGTGACCTGCTCACGCTGATCGGCATCACCGCCGTCCTCTTCGTCCTCGACTGGCGTCTCGCGCTCGTCACTTTGACGGTCGTGCCGGTGCTCTTCGGCATCACGATGATCTTCCGGGCCAAGGTCCGCTACGCCTACGGCCTCACCCGCATCCGGATCGCGGCCATCAATGCGTTCCTGCAGGAGAATGTGACCGGCGTCGCCTTGGTCCACCTCTTCGATCGCCAGGCCCGGCAGCGCTCGCAGTTCGACGCCCGCAACGCCTCGCACCGTGACGCTTTCCTGCTCTCGGTCCGCGCCTACTCGCTCTATTTTCCTGGGGTCGAATTCCTCGAAGTGCTCGCGGTCGCGCTCATTCTCTGGTACGGCGGCGGCGAGGTGGTGCAGCAGGCGCTCACGCTCGGTTCACTCGTGGCCTTCATCCAGTACAGCGAGCGCTTCTTCCGCCCGATTCGCGATCTCTCGGAGCGGTACAACATCCTGCAGGGGGCCATGGTCGCCTCCGAGCGCATCTTCGAGCTGTTGGACCGCGAGCCGCGCATCGTTTCGCCCCGCGAGCTCGGTGCGAATGCGTCGGGCGCTGCGGATGCGCCAATCGTCGCCGACGCCCCCGCGATCGAGTTCCACGATGTTCGCTTTTCCTACGTCCCCGACGAGGAGGTGCTGCGTGGCGTCTCCTTCTCGGTCCAGCGCGGCGAATCGGTCGCCGTCGTCGGACACACCGGGGCCGGCAAGTCGACCTTGGTCGGGCTCGCGCTCCGCTTCCACGACGTCTCGTCGGGCGCGGTCCTCATCGACGGTCGCGACGTCCGCGCATGGCCGCTGGATCCGCTCCGTCGCCGCATCGGCCTGGTCGCCCAAGACGTCTTCCTCTGGGGCGGCGGCATCCGCCTGAACGTGGGCCTACGCGCCGGTCAGCCGGAGGAGCGCGTGCGCGCCGCCATCGCAGCGGTCGGCGCGGAGGCGATCGTCGAACAAATGGGCGGCGATCTGGACGCCGATCTAGGCGAGCGCGGCCAGCGTCTCTCCGTCGGTCAACGCCAACTCCTGGCCTTCGCGCGTGTCCTCGCCTTCGATCCGCCCATCTTGGTGCTCGACGAAGCGACGTCCAGCGTCGATACCGAGACCGAGCAGCATATCCAGCGCGCTCTCGCCACCCTGTTGCAGGGCCGCACCAGCCTCGTCATCGCCCACCGGCTCTCGACTATCCGCCACGCCGATCGCATCCTCGTGATGCACCGCGGAAAACTGGTGGAAGAGGGCTCTCACGACGAACTGCTGGCCAAGGGCGGGATCTACGCGAAGTACTTCGAATTGGAGTATGTATAGTGCGGCGACCCGGTCGCCGCGCCATCCCCCGACGAAGCCCCCTCACTTCAGAATCACCATCTTCCTGTTCGACCGATACTCCCCCGCCGCGAGCTGACTCCAATAGACGCCCGACCCGACCTTGTGTCCGGCGTCATCGGCCCGTCCACCAGCGTCCGCACTTTCCTTCCGTTGACGTCGTAGATGAGCAACTCAACCGGACCCGCGGCGGCCAGCGAGTACTTGATCGTCGTCCGCGGATTGAACGGATTCGGGTGGTTCTGGAAGAGGCGGGTACTCCGCGCGCCGCCATCGGCTACTTCGTCGACTCCGCTGACCTTGGTACAACTGGGGATACAGAGGTTGGGAATCTCTCCGCCCCCGGTGAAGATCCACTGCAATCCCTGGCTGATCTCTCTCGAGATTGCAGTGACGATGTGAGCGGAGTCCCCGACACACTCCTCGGTCCCATCGCGCTCAGAGAGGTGGCCGTACGAGACTCCGTCGAGAATCGAGCGATAGTTGCCGGTTCCGGCGCCCGTCACTGTCTTGACGATCTGGGCGTAGTTTGTGTTGACGCCGCCGCCATCGTAGTCGTTGAAGACGCGGTTTCCGATCCCGCCGTTCGCTGTCCCGAGAACATCGAACGCGAAACTTTCTGGACACCCATTGCCCCACGCGTCGTAGGCGATCGCCGGCGTGAACTGAGATCCTGCGGCATTGTTGATCCGGACACAGTTGCTCTCGTCCCCAGCGGCGGGCCCGCACGAGGCGTCGTGATACGCGCCGCACTGGAAGGTCGCTCCCAGCTCGTTGTGCAAGAACGCGGGGTGTTTTGTGGTCAGGAGGTGGGCCAGGTTGTCGCCGTTCGCGATCAACCCCTGTCGGTCGCTTTGGCACCAGTTGGCCAAGAGCCAATCCGAGAGGAGCGTGAAGTCACCCGTCTCGAGAGACCCCGGTGCAGCGTCGCCGACGTAGAAGATTATTTGGCGATAGCTGAGGATCTGCAGGAGTGGCGCCCCGTTGTTCCCCCCGATCGTGCGAGAGAACGACGCGTTCCAACTCGAGGACGCGTCGGCATAGTCATACCGGTCCCACCGAGTCGGATTCGGGATCGGAACGCCCGGCGCGGCGCCGTTCAGCACGACGTTGAGCGCGTGCTCGACGAAGAACTGATCTCCGGAGTTGGTGTCGATCGTGAGTATGCACGGGAACTTCGACACCCCGCCATCCAGCCGGTAGCTCGGCAAGATCTCGAACTCGAGGTAGTTCCCTCCCGTCGTGTCCGGCCGGTAGAAATACTCGGTTGGATTCGCGGCGAAGTTGCTCGTGACGAAGTACTGGATCTGCGTTCCGGGCGCCAGTACCCCATCGCGGATCATCTCGTTGTTGTTGGTGAACTCTCCGGCGAAGTCGTCGTCGTTCTCCCTGAACTCCGAGATCCTCTTTGCCTTCAACGCGACCGAGCCCGACTGCGCGGAGTCCATCTGACCGTAGGTGAACTGACCGGCGGGTCCGACGATCGAGAGTCCGTCGGCAACGTTCGTCTTCCAGGAGTTGTAGTTCGGGATCGCGCCTTGGGATGGGCCCTCGCGGCGGATGCGCCACCAGAGCTTCGCGTCCCAGGCGGGTCCGGAAACCGGTCCTACCACCAAGAGCGAGTCGCCCAGGCGGGAAGGATTCTCCGAACCGAGACTGCGGTCGTAGACGATGTCGGCATTCCCAGCGTTGGTCGGCGAGAGACCGACGCCCTGCCCGAACCCGTCGCTGAAGTAGGTCCCAGGGTCGAAAGCGACCGGCGGCGCTGCCGGGACTTCCGTCATGCGGATCTGCACATTGTCGATCAGCGGTGAGAAGTTCGTGATTCCCGAGCAGTTGGTCGGCGCGATGCTGAAGGCGTCGCACGACGCCTAGACTTCGTAGACCAGGCTGATGAGGTCGCAGTCGGCCGGGACGCCGAAGGAGGTGGCGGACTCGACTTCGCGGGAGCAGCCCGGCTCGGGGACCAAGTAGAACTGCGAACGGTCGACGCGAGTGGACCAGATCGACTCGCCGGTCTGAGGGCAGATGTACGGGTAGAAGCTCCAGCCCGGGCGATACAAGACTCCATTCGCGAGCGGAAGATCGGCGTATATGTCGTACTCGGCGAAGATGTGGTTGATCGAGGGCGAGAGCGCCGACTTGTCGGCCGGGGGCGAGTAGATCATGACGTGTTGGCCCTCGGGGTGGCCGGGGGACGGCTCGTCGTCATGGAACTCCAAGACGTTGCCGCTGAGACCGCAGGCGCAGTTGTCGGCGATCACGTACTCCGAGAGGTCGGCGATGCCGGTGAACGCGCTGACCTGGCTGCAGACGCTGGCGGTCCAGCCCTGGGCGTCGGACTGGTAGTCGTAAGGATCGGTTGCGCGAAGGTCGCGTAGACGCTCGAGGCGGGGTCGCCGATCTCGCCGTCGAAGCCGGCGCCGTTGAGCGAGAACTCCGCTCCGCTCGCCAGCCGAACCAACACCCTCGTGTAGTCGAAGTCGGCTTCGGTGCTGTTGAAGTAATCGAAAGAGAGCTGCACGTCGCCGCTGCCGTCGTACGTGAGGAGTGGGGACTCCCAGCACTGGCGCCATCCATCGCCGTAGCCGAGGCCGTCCTCCCAGCAGAGAGCGTCGGCTTCGTCCTCGAAGAGGCCAACCCACGCGCTGCCGGCGCCCGAGATGAGCGGGGCGGCGACCTGGTTGTCATGACCGATCCAGGCGTCGGCGTCGATCCGGCGGAAGTACGTCCCGTCATCGGCGCTGAGATCTCTCGCGTACCACCCTTCCATCGAGTCGGAGGCGCCGTGGTCCCAGGTCCACATGCCGCCTTCCACGGCGTACTTGTTCCCTCCGAGGATGGTGAAGTAGCCGAAGGAGATCGTGTCGGCGCGTGCGCCGCCACCCAGCGCTCGCACGGGAAGGTCGCGCTCGTAGCTCGACGACCCGGGAACGCCGAGCGGGATGTCGTAGTCGAGACGCTGATCCAAAGCCGAGCGGGCGGGCGTGACTTCGGGTGTGAGCAATAGGGTGATCGCCACGGTCAGCAGGGCGCGTGCGGGGGCCTTGATCATCGTTCACTCCTCGAGAAGGGGCTGGCGGTCCCCGCGCTGGAGAGCGAGACGAGCCGGGCGCCAATCGCGTGTTCTCCAAGGCCCCGCGATCGCTCGGAAACGACACGCCGTGGCCTTCCTGAGGAGGGGGGATGTGGAGCGGGACCACTGGGTGGGCCGTAAACACTGGCGAAGGAGTATCGGCCCGGAGCAACGGCGCCCGTCAAGCGGCTTCAGATGGCGCCGATGGCGCCACCGCCTCGCCCGAGGTGGCGAAGCGCGCGTCGCAATGTCTCGTCGAGCGGCAGATTCGGTTCGAGTCGACGGATTTCGGCCACGACGAGCGCCCCTTCGCGCGAGGGATAGCCGAGCGCGCCGAGCGCTCGGACGGCGTCATCCTCGCCCGGCGTTCGGGCGGCGACCTCGGCGACGCTCTCTTCGGGACCGAGTTCGCTTCGATCCGCCTTCGGGCCGAGCTCCACCAGGATCCGCCCCGCCAACTTGGCGCCGACTCCCGTCACGGCCGTGAGTGACGCCGCCGATCGCGTGCGCAGCGCGTGGACCAGTTCTCCCGGCGTCAGTCGTCCCAACATGGCCAGCGCGATCCGCGTCCCGACTCCCTGCACTTGGAGCAAGAGTCGAAAGAGGGTGCGCTCGGCGGGGTCTGCGAAGCCGCAGAGCGTCGGGCCGTCGTCCTTCCAGATGAGGTGGGTCCAGAGTGCGATCGGATCGCCGTCCGCGCCGATGCGCGCGGGATCGGTCGAGGGGACGTGCAGTTCGAGCCACCAATCGCCCGCCGCCAGGACCACGGTCGTGGCCGAACGGCGCATCAGTCGGCCTTCGATCCGTTCGATCACGCGCGAGGTCCGGTCGCGGCCGCGATCAACTCGCGGCGACGGAGTTCGGTCGCCCCACTCCAAGCCACCGCCAGGGCGTCCGCCTCGTCGACTTGCAGCGTGGCCGGACATCGCGCGAGCAGACGCGGGAGCATTGCCTGCACCTGCTGCTTGGCGGCGCCGCCATTTCCGGCCGCCGCCAACTTGACAGCGCGCGGCGCGATCTCGATCGACGGGATACCTTCTTGCTCGGCCGCGAGCAACAGCACTCCGCGCACCTGCCCCAGGACGATCGCGGCGCGCACGCCGCGAGCGACGAAGCCGTCCTCGAGCACGACATGGGCGGGACGATGCAACGCGAGCAGACGGCGCACCTCGCTGTGCGCGGCGGCGAGTCGGGCGGGAAGGAGCGCGCGAGCGTCGAGACGGATGACGCCGCTCGCCTGCCACGAGACGCGCACGCCGTCGGTTTCGATGAGGCCGTAGCCGAGGAAGCGGGAGCCGGGATCGAGGCCCAGCACGGTCATGGGACGGGGCCTTTCCTTGGCTCTAGCGATCCAACTTCTCCATCAGCTCGGCCGGGATGTCGAAGTTCATCCAGACCTTCTGCACGTCGTCGTGGTCTTCGAGCGTTTCCATCAGCTTCAGGATCTGCTCCGCATCCTTCTGCTCCTCGAGTTGGATCGTGTTGGTCGGCTCACGGATCAACTCGGCGCTCTGGCTCGTGATGCCCGCGGCCTCCAGCCCCTTCAAGACCAGGTTCAGCTCGGTCGCCAGCGTATAGATCTCGTAGGTCTCGGGGTCCTCGGTGTTCACATCGTCGGCGCCCAGCTCTAGCGCGGTTTCCAGCAGTTTGTCCTCGGGCAACTTGTCGGCGGTCAGCACCGTGCGATCGATCGTGATGTACCCCTTCTGATCGAACATCCAGGCGACGCAGCCGCCTTCGCCCATGCTGCCGCCGGCCTTCGAGAGGATGTGGCGAAGCTCCGAGGTCGTCCGATTCTTGTTGTCGGTCATGACCTCCAAGAAGATAGCCACGCCGTTGGGGCCGTACCCCTCGTAGGTGTGCTCCTCGTAGCGCTGGCCGGGCAGATCACCGGTGCCCTTCTTGATCGCGCGGTCGATGTTCGCCGCCGGCATGTTCGCGCCCTTGGCCGCGAGGACCGCCGTGCGCAGCCGAGGATTGCCGTTCGCATCTCCGCCGCCGTCACGCGCCGCGAGGGTGATGTCCTTGATCAACTTCGTGAAGATCCGACCCCGCTCCGCGTCGGTCTTGCCCTTCTTCCGCTTGATCGTCGCCCATTTGGAATGTCCGCTCATGCTGCTCCCTTTCGGGGGTCTAGCGAGATCAGGCCGTATCGGCCTGCGCTCGTTCCTTCCTCAATTCCTCGATCAATCTGTCGGCGGCGTCCCGTGGAACCTCGTCGTAGTGCGAGAATTCCGCGAAGTATCGGGCCCGGCCCTGCGTCAGCGACCGGAGAGTCGTCGAATATCGGTACAACTCGACCTGCGGCACCGACGCCTTGATCCGCTGCACCTTGCCGTCCGGCTCCATCCCCTGGATCTTGCCGCGCCGGCTGGAGAGATCGCCCATCACGTCGCCCATGAACTCGTCGGGGACGGTGATCGTGACCAGCGAGATCGGCTCCAACAGCACCGGCTTCGCCTCCTCCAGCCCCTTCTTCAGCGCCATCGAGCCGGCGATTTTGAACGCCATTTCCGAAGAGTCGACGTCGTGGTAGCTCCCGAAGTGCAGCCGAACCTTGAAGTCGACGACCGGATAGCCCGCCAGCGGCCCCTCGTCCATCGTCTCTTTGATTCCCTTCTCGACCGCCGGGATGAACTTGGTCGGGATGACGCCGCCGACGATCTCGTTGGCGAAGACGTAACCGCCGCCGCGCGGCATCGGCTCGACCTTGATGGCGACATCGGCGAACTGACCGCGGCCGCCCGTCTGCTTCTTGTGACGGTGCGCGACGTCGGCGGTTCCTCGGATCGTCTCACGGAACGGAACGCGCGGTTTGACCGCCTCCGCTTCGACATGGAAGCGGCGATGCACGCGTTCCAACAGTACTTCGACATGTTGGTCGCCCATCGCACGGACCAACTGCTGATGGAGCTCCCCTTGGATGACGATCTGGAAGGTCGCGTCCTCTTCGTGCAGCTTGTGCAGCGCGGCGCCCACCTTGTCCTCGTCGGTCTTGCTCTTGGCGTGGATCGCCACTTCGTGCACCGGCCGCGGGAACGCGATCGGCCGCAGGACGACCTTCTTCTCCTTCCCGCCGATCGTGTTGTTCAAGTGCGCGGTCTTCAGCTTGGCGGCAGCGCCGATATCGCCCGCCACCAGCTTCTCCGCGTCGGTCCGTTCCTTCCCGAGGAAATGATAGAAGTGCCCGACGCGTTCGCTCTGATCGTTGGAGTGATTGATGACATCGGCGCCGTTCTCGAACGTCCCCGAGAAGACGCGAAGGAAGGCGATCTCCTGCGCCATCGTGTCGGAGGTGATCTTGAAGAGGATCGCCGCGCGCGGACCGTCGGGCCGACAGGGGAGCAGCGTCTCCTCGGTCGCCCCGTTCATCAACACAGGGATGCCGGGACTCTCCAACGGACTCGGCCCCAACTCGACGAGCAGCTTGATCAACAGGCCGACTCCGAGATTCTTCTCGCCGCTGACCGGCACGGCCGGATAGAAACGTCCGCGCAGGATGCCGAGGTGCAGCCCGCGCACCGTCTCTTCGGGAGTCAGCTCGAGCGTGTCGAGATACTTCTCCAAGAGGGCGTCGTCCGACTCGGCCGCCACTTCCACGATCTGGCGGTGCGCGACGGCGACCGCGTCTTTCATGTCGGCCGGAATCGGAGTCTCGATCGCATCCTTGCCCTGGAACGTGTAAGCCTTCTCGCCCAAGACGTCGACCACGCCGGTGAACGACGGGCCCGACCCGATCGGCAGGTAGATCGGGACGATGCGATCCGAGATCCGCTCCCGCGCCTGCTGGATGACGCGATCGAAATCGGCCTGGTCCTTGTCCATGCCGTTGACGGCGATGAACCGCGGCATCTGCCGCTCGTTCATCATCTCGGAGTGCATCTCGCTGTCCGACTCGACGCCGGCGGTCGAGCTGAGGACGAGCAGGCCGAAGTCGGCCGCCATCATCCCGGCCGCGACTTCACCGGCGAAGTCCGCGTACCCAGGCACGTCGATCAGGTTGACCTTCCGGCCGAGATACTCGAACTGGGCGACCGCGAGTGAGATGCCGGTCTTCCGACGCAATTCGTCAGGAGTGAAGTCGAGGTGGGAGGTCCCGTCGGCCGTGCGGCCCTGACGGTTGATCGCTCCGGCAGCGAAGAGCATCGCTTCGGAGAGGGTGGTCTTTCCGGCTCCGCTGTGGCCGGCGATGACGACGTTGCGGATGTCCTGCGAGGCAAAGGTCTTCAAAGCTCCGCGCCCCTTTCGTCCCAACCCATCCTGATGGAGCTGTCTCGAACGCCGGAGAGCCGGCGGGTGGGCCCTGCGGGCCCGGATCGCTGAGGAGTGACGCGCAGATTACACCCCTCTCGGGGAAGGCTCAACGACGCTCGTTCCCGCGTTTGAAGTTGCCGGTCGCCTTGGCCAGGGCGAGTTGGACCTCGGGGGCCGTCAGACCGGCGAGCCGGGCGGCGAAGGCGGCCGCCTCTGCCCCGCGCAACGTCTTGACGGTACGCCCCTCGAAGCGAAGCTCGATCGCTCCGTCCTTCCGGGTGCGGTAGGAGAACGGCGCCTCGTCGAGCCGTCCGCGGGGATCGATCGGCATCGGTCCGCCCCGCCTCACGCCGGGAGGAGCGGCGTGTCCTCTCGACGGGATCCGAGGAACTCGGCGCGATTGCGGTCCCTCTCGCGGTCGATCTGCTCGGGCGTCGCTCCGAGTTGCCTCAGGATGAACTCGGTCATCGTGAGCGCCACTTCGCCTTCGCCCGAGAAGACGACGTCCGCGCCTGCCTGCTCCAGCGCGGCGACCTCGCGCAGATAAGCCGAGCGCGCGAGGACCCGGATGCGGGGGTTGAGTTCGCGCGCGACGCGGATCGTCTCCTCGCTCCCCTGCATTCCGGACGAGCTCAGGATGAGAGCGATGGCCTGCTCGACGCCGGCCTGTTCGATCGTCGCGCGATGAGTCGCGTCTCCGTAGACGGCGCGGATCCCCTCCTCCCGCAGCGTCCTCACCGTGTCGAGGTTCATCTCGATCACGGTCGGCTCGATCCCGTTCTCCCTCAACAAGCGGGTGACGGTTCGTCCGACCGGGCCGTACCCGACGACGATCGCCGCGTGTTCGTCCCTCAGGTCGGCGTCCCGGATGTCGTTCTCGCTGCGGAGGCGCTCCTCGTCACTGACCGCGTTGAGGAGCTTCCAGGCTCTCGGAGAGCGTTTGGCGCGCGCCTCGACCGCGTTGGCCACGCGGAAGAGGATCGGATTGAGGCTGATCGAGATCATCGACGCGGCGACCAACGCCTGAGTGGCGGCCTCGGGCAGGAGCTCGAGCTGGCGGCCGAGGCCCGCGACGATGAACGAGAACTCCCCGATCTGCGCGAGCGCGACCGCCACACCGAGCGCTACTCGCAGCGGGTGCCCGAGCACGAGCACGAGGAAGAGCGCCGTGAGCGGCTTGCCGAGCAAGACCACACCGAGCGTGGCCGCGACGAGTCCCGGGGAGGCCAGGAGAAACGCCGGGTCGAAGAGCATGCCGACCGAAACGAAGAACAGAACCGCGAACGCGTCGCGCATCGGGAGCGCCTCGGACGCGGCCCTGAGGCTGAACTCCGAGCGACCGACGACCAACCCGGCCAAGAACGCGCCGAGGGCCAAGGACACGCCGAAGAGGAAGGCGGCGCCGACGGCGATGCCGAGCGCCAGGACCAAGATGGTGAGGGTGAAGAGTTCGCGCGAGCGGGTCGCCGCAATGTGACCCAGCACCCAGGGAATCGCCCGTCCGCCGAAGTAGATCGCGAATGCGATCAGAGCAGAGACCTTGAGGAAGGCGCCGCCGATGGCCCAGAGCGCGCCGCTCCAACCGACCTCGCCGAAGTCAGCCAACACCGGCAAGAGCACGAGAACCATGACCGTGAGGAAGTCTTCGATCACGACCCAGCCCACCGCGATGTGCCCCGTCGGCGAGTGGAGATCGCGCCGGTCGGTCAACACGCGCAGCAACACGACCGTGCTCGCGACCGAAACGGCGAGACCGAAGACGAATCCGGCCGAGGCGCCCCATCCGAATGCGAGCGCCACGACGCAGCCGAGCGCGGTCGCCACCGCGCTCGTCCCGATCGCGCCCGGCACGGCGACTCTGCGCACCGCGAGCAGCTCTTCCCATCGGAAATGAAGCCCGACCCCGAACATCAAGAGGCTGACGCCGACCTCGGCCAGCTGTTGGGTCACCCCCTGGTCGACGATCAGGCCGGGCGTGTTCGAGCCGACGACGATGCCCGCCAGCAGATACCCGACGAGCGGCGAGAGTCCCAGCCGATGCGTGGCATAACCGAAAAGGAGCGCAGCGGTGAGGCCGCCGACGAGCGCGAGAATCAGATCGAGGTGTTGCACTCAGGGCAGACTACAAGGAACGCAGGAACGCGACGAGCGCCAGCCTTTCGGATTGCGACATTCCCAGAACCCGTTGCTTCGCCGCCTCGGCCTCGCCTCCGTGCCAGACGATCGCCTCCAGGAATCCGCGCGCGCGGCCGTCGTGCATCAGTTCGACGTGACCGTTGACCGTCTCCAGCAAGCCGACGCCCCACAGCGGTGGAGTCCGCCACTCCGAGGGGTTCGCGTCGAAGTCGTTGCGACCGTCGTCGAGCGCCGCGCCCATGTCGTGCAGCAGGAAGTCGCTGTAGGGGTGGATCACCTGATGCGACATCTCCGACACTGTCGGGTGCGCGCCGGTCACGATCCGCGCAACGTGACAGGCCACGCACCCGGCCTGCGCGAAGAGCTGCTCACCGGCGCGGACCTGCGGGTCGTCCACTTTGCGCCGCGCCGGGACGCCGAGCGTCTGCAGGTAGAAGGCGGCGAGTTCGACCGTCTCCCGCGAGATCTCCGGATCGTCCGGGAGCGAGTCGTCATACTCCGGCTGATCGGCGGTGCTCTCTCGCGGGAAGATCGGCGATGTCACGCCCATGTCCTCTTGGAAGGCATGCGCCGACTGCTGCACGAGATCCGGTTCGCTCGCCTTCCACCCGAATCGCCCGATCACGCGCTCTTGCCGCTCCACGTCCCAGACGTAGTTCACGCGTCCCGAAACGCCATCGCCGCTCGTGTCGGGCCGAGCGGCCAACTCGAGCAGGGTCTCCTCGGAGATCGCCTCGATCAATCCGAGTCCGAAGACAGGCGGGCCGACGCGCGGAGACAACAGCCGCGAACTCGGAATCGGCCGCGTGATCCCCTGTGCGCGGTAGGTCGGCCAACGCATCGAGTAGGGCGACCCGTCGTCGTAGAGGCGATCGATGTAGAGCCAGTCGACCTCGATGCGCGCTTCCGGGGCCGCACCGAAGACCGCTCGTTGCTGCAACTGCCCGCCGAATCCCGGCAACGGCATCGGACCGCCGCTGACCGCATCCCTTCCCGGGGCGCTGATCCGGAAGAGCATCGACTCGCGACCACGACCGTTGCGCACATGGCAGCCGGCGCAGGAGGTCTCGTTGAACGCGGGGCCGAGCCCCGACTGCACGACCGCGGGCGCCGTGACGTAGGCCGCTTCGAAGGCGGCGTCGCCGGCGAAGTGTCGGTCGAGCGAGCCGGCGGCAAGATTCGGAGCGGGCAGCGTGTAGGCCGAACTCGTCGCATTGAAGACCGTGGCGGCGCCCCCCGCCAAGGGAACCGTCGGGCCGGGATCCGACGGCGGATCGGTCGGACCGTCGTGGCCGCAGCCGATCGCGAGCAGCCCGACGATGAGCGCGTAGAACGCCGCGTGTGCTCGACGGCGCCGTCGACTCATCGCGAGAGATCCGCGAGCACCGGTCGGACGTCCCGATCGATCGTGTCTTGCAGCGTGCGCACGGCGATCTGCGCCGCGGCCACCGCCTGCGGCGCCTCGAAGATCGCGGTGGTGAACGGCGCGGGAATCGCTCCGATGGCGTCGATCGCCGCTTGGATCTCCGTTTTCACACGCGCCTCCAACCCCGGATCGTTCGCCCGCACGAACTCGTCGAATCCCGGACCGTCATTGCCGTCGTACCGCCCCAAGAAGAGATTCTGGATGCTGCGGATGTTGTCCTGGAAGTCGGCGATCGAGTTCCGACTGAAGCGCGACTCTTCCAAGGTCACGTCTTGTTCACTGAGCGGTCCGTCGATCTTGCCGTTGGCGACCTCGTCCGCGATCGTGACCATCCCTTCCAACAGTTCCTGCATGGCCGACGCCTGACTCGCGTAGCGAGGATTGTCGTCCCCCGGCGCGATCAGGAAGCGCCCGAAGTTCTCGCCCTTCGGATCCCAACTCTCCGCGAGCCGCTCGGTCTTGTTGCTCAGGTCGGCCGCGCAGGCGCCGAGGTATTCGAACTCGCGCGCGGTGAACGCCGAGATAGGTTTCTGGCTATCGAGGCCGAAGAGCAAATACTCCAGCGTATGGAACCCCTTCAACTCGTCGCCCAGGCCGTCGATCAGCTCTTGGTCGAGCTCCTCGCCGCTGGCGAGCACGGCGTTCAGGTCGGTCTCGTTGACCGGCCAACTGTCGATGGCCGGATCGAGTCCCTCATCGGACACCGGGCCGAACAGGAACCCCTCGGACTGCTCCCAGGGGACGCGCGCCGCCCGCCAGGCCGACCGCGCGGCCGCCAATGTCGTCTCGGAGGGACCGACTCTCAGCACGGCGATCGCGCCGTTCAGATCGGCGGCGGCGAAGCGCAGATCTTCGTACGTCGCGAAGATCACGCCATGCGCCGCTTGCCGCAGGATCGGCTCCGCGTCGTAGCCGACGGGCGGGTCGATCCCATCGTCGTCGTCGTCGGAACAGCCCGCGAACCCCACGGCGAACAGGCCCAGGACGACCGTCCCGAGGACCGACCGGGCGCCATCGATGAATCTGGAGCGCTTGCGCACGATCTCCACGAAATTCCTCCCGATGCTGATCAGAACTCCACTCCGAACCCGGCCGAGAACGTCTTCTCGACGTTGTCGTTCGGGATGTCCAATTCGCGGCGCGAGTACTCGGCCTTGAGCACGGCGCCGTCCAACGCGCGCCAGTTCAATCCTCCGGTCCAGGCCTCGCGATCCCAGCGAGGCAGGTCGATGACGGCGCCTTCGACTTCCTGCATCGAGTCGTAGCTCTCGTAGCGCGCGAAGAGCAGGAGCGGACGTCGCAGCGCGGCGAGGAGCGAGTGCAGATCGAACCCGGCCTCGGCGGTCACGGCCTGCGCGGCGCTCCCGACCGGCGTCCGTTTCACGTTGAGATTGTTGGAGAGATTGCGATTCGCCTTCGTCACGAGGTCGGCGTTCTCGAGGTCCCCGCGCAAGAGGAGCGCTCGCACAATCCAGGGTCCGCGCCCCCACTCCGCGTGGGCATCGAGCACCGTCACGACCGCGTCGACGTCGAGATCGGGCTTCGGCCGATTGTCGGCGCTGTCCCCTCGATAGGCCGACGCTCCCAGCGTCAGCTCGGAACGCGGTCGCCAGGCGAGCGTGACGCAGAGGGCGAGGTTCTCCGCGTTCACCTGTTCGAAGCGTCGCTGGTGTCCGGAGGCGACCCAGGCGGCCGAGCTGAATCCGGAGGAGTCGAGTCCGTTCACGAGCGAGAGCGTGTACTCGACGCGCCCCGCGGCGCCGCCGAGCTGGATACCGTTCTCGTACCAGTTCACCGGGATCAGCGTCGCCTCGGCGATGCTCCGTGTGGTCGTGAAGTACTCGCTCGGTTCGTCGTGCGTGGACGCCAGGCCGATCGGCAGTTTGAAGCGACCGAGCTTCACCACGAACCAGTCACGATGCACGTAGCGGAGGTGGAGCTGCTCGAGCAGCACCTCGCCCCCCTTCTCGATCTCATACTCGAACTCTCCGAATTCCTCGAAGCGATCGAACTCGACGGTCGAGCCGGTCCCTCCATGCTCGAACTCGACTTCTCCCACCAACTGCGCCCGCGGATCGAGCCGCCAAGTCGGGTAGAGCGTGAGCCGCTCCAGGTCGATCGCGTTGCGGCGGCCCGGATCGGTCTGCCAGTCGTACGCGAAGTAGTTGGCCGACGCGTAGCCGCGGAGATCGAACCGGCTTTCTACGGTCTCGTTGGCGCGACCGTCGACCGTCCAGCCCGCGGAGAGAGCCGACCCGATCGAGATGCAGCCCAAAATGGAGCCAAGTTTGAATCCCGCCCGACCCCGCGCTGGCATTTCCACGCTCGTCCTCTCCGGGGTGCGACTGCCTGACATAAAATGAGACTGCGTCTCAGGAGCAGGGAAGACCCTAGCCCAGCCGGGTCCGAACGCGCAACACCCAACGGCTCAGGCGGGAGAGACGAGCCGGTGCATCCAGAGCAGGGTGCGGGCCGTGAGCGCGACGATCAGCGCGCCGGTGACCTGGTGGGCGGTGGTGATCCAGACCTCGTACGCGGGCGGCGCGCCGGCGCCGCGCGCCAGTACGGTCGCGACCAGCGCGGCGAGTCCCAAGGCGAACTGAAGGCCGACGAGACCCGCCAGATCGGCCCCACCTCGTCGCAGTTCGGACTGCTCCGGGTAGTGTGCGCGCGCACGCAAGCCCGCCACCAGTCCGAGCCCGAGCACGACGATCGCGCCCACGATGTGGAGGGTCAGGGCGCCGGAGAAGTGCCGCAGGATCGACCCTACGGCGATCTGCGCGACCAAGAACGCGGCGAAGACGATCCACACGCGACGGTCGGCCGCCACGCTGTCTCGCACGCGCGGCGGCGTCGGCGCGATCCATCGCGGATGGGTCAGGATCGCCAAGGCAACGAGCAGGCCGAGGAAAATCTGCGCGAAGGTTCCGTGCACGGCGGCGAGCACCAGGTTCGGCTCGACTTCCGCGGGTGACGTCGCGGTCGTGAATTTCCCGGTCACCCGCAGGCCGCCCAGGATCCCCTGCGCGATGACCGAGATCAGAGCGATGGCCGAGAGCCAACGGATCGAGCGGCGACGGTCGACTCGCCAGAGATGGACCGTCAAGACGAAGGTGGTCAATCCGACGAGCGATCCGAAGAGTCGGTGCGCATGCTCGAAGTAGACGCCGCCGGTCATCCGGCTGAGCGGATACAGGAACATCGCGTAGCCGAATGAATTCGGCCAATCGACAACGGCGAGGCCGGCCCCATGACTAGTGACGAGTCCGCCGACGACGATGAGCAGGCCAGTGGCGATCACCGCGACATGCGCGAACGCACTCGTCCAGGCGGCGGCGGAGATCGGCGAAGGTCGCGTGTGCTCGCGCGCGCGCGCGCCGATCGCGGTACCCAGGGCGGCGCCGAGGGCGCCGACCGCGCCTCCCGCCAGCAAACTGCCGGGCAACCAGAACACCGCGCTGGGGACGACCTGATTCGGCGTATCACCGGTCACGAGGCCGCCCAGCACCAGCAGATCCAGGAGAGCCGCGAGTGCTCCCGTCGTCGCGCCCGCCTTCCAGCCCTCGCCGGTCAGACGCGCGGCGACGAAACCGCCCGCGGCGAGCAGGGCGAGTAGGAGCGCCAGGAGGAGTGGACTGGACAGCGGCGTGGACGGGAGTCGGCAGAGATACCCGACGGTCCACATGGCGACGGCGGTTCCGAAGCCGAGCGTCAAGTAGGCGCCCGCTCCGGCTCTCGAACCCATGTGTCTCCCTCCTGTGGAGCGAATCCCTTCCGCCTCGGACGCCTCGGTGCTACGGTCTCGCATCCGTGCCAGGACCGCGCAGTCTAACACCCGGTCGATCCGCCTCCCGCGCCCCAATCTGCGTCCTCTCGGAGGGCCCCGCGAAGTGAAGTCCGCCGTGCGCGCGAGCGCCGCTCACCGCCTGCTCGCCCCTCTCTCGATCGCGCGCGAGGCGATCGAGTTGTACCTGCAGTTGGTGAAGGCGCGTCTCTCCGCTCTCGTGGTCGTGACGACCGCCGCCGGATACCTCTTGGCGCACCCCGACCCCCTCGACCTTCCTCGACTCGGCTGGACCTTGCTGGGAGTCGCGCTGACCGCCGCGGGCGCCAACGGCCTCAACCAGCGGATGGAGTGGCGCTGGGATCTGCAGATGAACCGGACGCGCCACCGTCCGATCCCCTCCGGACGGCTGAGCGCGAGCGCGGCCGCACTCTGGGCGGGGCTCTCGGTCGGGTGGGGACTGCTGCTGCTCGTGACGTTCGTCAATCCGCTCACAGCGGGACTCGCGCTCCTGGTCGAGATCCTCTATCTGGCGGTCTACACGCCGTTGAAGCGACGGTCGCCGCTCTGCACGTTGGTCGGCGCCGTCTGCGGCGCGATCCCCCCTGTCATGGGATGGACCGCGGCGACCGGCTCCATCGGGGCGGGCGCCTGGCTGTTGGCCGGCATCCTCTTCCTCTGGCAGATCCCGCATTTCCTCGCGCTCGCCTGGCTCTACCGCGACGACTACGCACGCGGCGGCTTCGTCATGCTCCCGTCTCGCGATCCCGCCGGCAACGCGACCGCGCTGGCCGCGACGGTCTATGCACTCGCGCTGATCCCGCTCGGACTGGCGGGGGTGCTCGCGGGGGTGAACGGATGGATCGCCGCCGTCGGCCTCGTCGCCCTCGGCAGTTGGCTGACGATCCGCTCCGCCAGTCTGCTCCAGACGCGCAGCGAGGGAGCGGCGAAGCAACTGTTCCTCGCGACGCTCGCCTATCTCCCGGTCGCCCTCGCGTTGTTGGTGTTGGATCGTCCACCGCAGATGGCGAGCGTGAGTGGACCGGTTGTCGCACAGGCCGACACGACCGAGGGCGACGTCACCCCTGGCCCATCCGATCCCGCCGCCGTCGGCCAGCGTGACTGAACCGACGCCGCGTCCACTCCCTCGCGGTCTCCTCTGGCTGGTCTTGGCCGGATTGTTCTTCGGCGGTCTGACGGCGCACCGGATCCTCTCCCCCGTCCTCGATCGATCGCGGCCGCGCGCCATCGGCGACGGGCGGAACGTCGAGAGCTACCAATTCGACCTCTCGACGACCACGATTCCGCGCGAAGAGATCGTCCCCAGCGGACTGGCGCGCGATGCGCTGCCGGCGCTCCTCTATCCGCGCATCTGGGAGGCGACGACGGTCGATTCGCTCCGGCGCGCCTCCCGCCGCGGGAAGTATCTGGTCCCCGACGACTTGGTCCTGTCGGTCACCGTGGCGGGACACTCGCGGGCCTATCCGGTGCGGGTGATCCAGTGGCACGAAGTCGTGAACGACACGTTGGGCGGGCGCCCGATTGCGATCGTCCACTCGCCGCTGTCGGGGCTTTTCGTGGCGCTCGATCGTCGCGCAGTGACCGGAGCGCCGACCGCGCGTGAAGAGCCGCTCACCTTGCGCGTGAGCGGACTGCTCCATGCCTCGACGCTGCTCCTCTACGACGACCGCGAGCTCGCTTCGCTCTGGAGCCCGCTGCAGGCGCGGGCGATCGCCGGTCCGGCGGCCGCGCGGGGCGACTCCCTGCGAGTGCTCACCTCATCGGTCCTGCCATGGCGTGAGTGGGAGCTACTCCACCCTGATGGCCAGGTCGTCCGCCCGGAGGACGAGTTCGCGCCGCGCTACAAGCGGGCGCCGTACGGCAGTTATCTGGGGGACGACCGTCTGCGCTTTCCGGTGGCGACGCTGCCTCCGCGCGAACGTCTCGCGTGGAAGACGCCGACGCTGGTTCTCTCGGCGAACGGGGTGACGCAGCTCTTCACACTGGAGTCGTTGTTGCGAGGGGCCGACCCGACCGGTCGTACGCGCCTCTCGGTCGGCGGCGCCGATCTCGTACTACGCACGGCGGCGACACCGGCGTCGGCCTGGGTCGAGTCATCCGACGACGCCTCGTCGGAGCGCGTCATCTCCCGGCGCGTTCTCTGGTTCGCCTGGTACGCAACCCACCCGGAGACGCCCGAGCCTCGTTGATCATGCTGATCGTGCTGATCGTGCGGGTCGGCGACCTCAACTCCCGATGAGCAACACGACGAAGAGGATCACCCAGACCCCATCGAGGAAGTGCCAGTAGACAGCCTGGTACTCGATCCCACCGTGGGACTTCGCGTCGTATCTCTGCGCGAACGTCCGCCAAGTCACGATGCCGAGCGGAATCAGTCCGCCCAGCACGTGCGCGGCATGGAGACCCGTCAGCAGGAAGAACGTGAACGCGTAGAGATTGCTCTTCGGCGTCATGGCGCGTTCGACCAGGCCGAACCATCCAACGGTCTGGCTGACCAGGAAGACCACGCCGAGCGCGAAGGTGAGCGCGAGCCAACGGGCGGCGGCGCCACGTTGGTCCCGACGAATCGCGCGCAGCGCCAGGTGGATCGCGCCGCTGCAGCCGATGAGCACGAAGGTGCTGAACCAGAGGCCGTCGGGCAACGGCGGCATTCCCGGCGGCGGCCACTGCGGCGCGCGCGCGCGCACCGCGACGTAGCCGATGAGGCTGGTGACGAAGAGCATGCCGAGCGCGGCGACGAAGAGCTTCATCGCGAGAAGCCCCGCCCCCGGAATGGCCTCGGGGGCGCCGGGCGGCGGACCGATCACCCGCAAACGGGGCGACCGCGGGCCCGACGCGGTCACGGCGCCGTCGGAGTCTTGGGCGCCGTGATCTCCGGCGCGTAGTCCGGGATGACGCTCGGGCTGTACTCAGTCGTGTCGGTCAGGGCGAAGCCGATGAACAGTGTGACCAAGAAGAGCGAGAGGACGAAGACGACCGCGTTGATCGGTCGATCCCAGTACAGGTGCATGAAGAACATCACGACGAGCGCAGCCTTGATGGTGGCGATTCCCATGGCAATCCAGAGGTTCATGGCGCCGAGGTCGACCCAGGTGACGGCCACGGTGATGACCGTCAACACCATCAGCGCCAGCCAGACCGAGGTCAGGAGCTTGACCGGAACGATGTGGCCCGGACCGGCGTGACCCGCGTGAGCGGCGGAACCGTGAGATGTCTGCGCCATGCTGCGGCCCCTTCCTCTTCGGATCGATAGAACGGTGAGTCGACGGCCCGTCTTGTCCGTGAGCGGCTGGTCGGTGGATGGACGGTCAGTGGATCAGATAGAGCAGCGGGAACAGATAGATCCAGACCAAGTCCACGAGATGCCAATACAGACCGACGAGATCGATGGGGGTCGAGTATCCCGGACTGAAGTCGCCCCGGAGTGTTCGCACCAAGGCCCAGGTGATGGCCGACATGCCGGCCACGACGTGGAGGCCGTGCAGTCCCGTCAGCAGGAAATAGATCCCGAAGAAGAGGTGCACATTGTTCGGCTCGTGGGTCGTGGCGTGCCCCGTGACGTGACCACCGGCGCCGCCGAGGTCGGGCGCAATCGCCGTGGTGACGCTCGGAACACCCGGCGGAGGAATGTTCGTGTGGACGTCGAGCGGGCCGGGGTCGCCGATCGCGACGGCCGATGGCGTCGACGACGCGGCGGCGCCGTGATCCTGAGCAGCGGGGCTGCCGTGATCCTGAGCAGCGGGGCTGGCCTGCTCGACCGCTCCGGGGCCGGAGCCCTGTTCGGCGATCGTGCCGACATGTCCCGGATTCGGAGCGCCGGTCTGGGCCACCGCCGGGGCCGCGGCATGCGGGACCGCGGGTTCCTCGGCATGCGACCCATGCTCCGATGGCTGGTACTTCGTCCCCCAGAGTAGTCCGTGCTCCCACTTCGCCTTGTACTCGACGTACTTGATCCCGAGAAAGCCGAAGCCGCAGAGCAGCGTGACGGCCAGGAGCGCGACCACCTGTCGGTTTTTTCCGAGCTGCGCCGCCCGCACCGCCATCGCCATCGTGAAGCTGCTGAAGATCAGGACGATGGTGTTGATCGCGCCCATGTTCTTGTCCAAGAACTGGTGCGCGTAGATGAACACTTCCGGGTGATGCGACCGATAGATGGCATAGCCGCAGAAGAGCCCGGCGAAGAGCAGCACTTCCGTGGCGAGGAAGAGCCACATGCCGAACTTCCCCGCATCGAACTGCTGCTCGACCGTGTCGTAGTGGTGCCCGAGGTACTCGGGATGTTCCGATCCGTGTCCGCTCACGCTCTCTCGCTCCCGAGCTAGATCGCCTTCTTCTCGTGACGCTCTTGGTCGACCCAGACGTAGTCGTCGAGGGCCGGATCGTATCGAACCTGGCTGTAGTCGTACGGATCACCCACCGGCGGGGGATTCTCGAAGTTGAACCACGGCGGGATCCGGGGCGTTCGCCACTCCAACGTGGTCGAACCCCAGGGATTGGCGCCGGCGCGCCGGCCCGCCACGAGCGACTGGACCAGGTAGATCGCCGTGATGACGAAGCCAAGCCCCATCACGTACGACCCATAGGTGGAGATCTGGTGGTAGATGGCGAACTGCTCCGGATAGTTGAAGTAACGGCGCGGCATCCCCTGGCTTCCCAGGACGTATTGGGTGAAGAAGGTCACGTTGAATCCGACGAAGATGAGGGCGCAGGCCACCGCCGCCCAACGTTCGGAGTACATCTTCCCGAACATCTTCGGCCACCAGTAGTGCAGCCCGGCCAGGAATGCGATGACCGTGCCTCCGAACATCACGTAGTGGAAGTGCGAGACGACGAAGTAGGTGTCGTGCAGATGCACGTCGACCGAGAGCGCGCCGAGGAAGAGCCCGGTCAGTCCGCCAATCCCGAAGAGGAAGATGAAGGAGAACGCGTAGAGCATCGGCGCCTTGAGGACGATCGAGCCCTTGTACATCGTGGCCAGCCAGTTGAAGACCTTGATGGCCGAGGGGATCGAGACGCTGAAGGTGAGCGCGCTGAAGACCATGTTGATCAGCCCCGACTGGCCGCTCGTGAACATGTGATGTCCCCAGACGAGGAAGCCGAAGGCGGCGATCGCGATGCTGGAATAGGCGATGAACCGGTAGCCGAAGATCGCCTTGCGGGAGAACGGCGCGATGATCTCGCTGATCACGCCCATGGCCGGCAAGATCATGATGTAGACCGCCGGATGCGAGTAGAACCAGAAGAAGTGCTGGTAGAGGACCGGATCGCCGCCCAGACCCGGGTCGAAGATCCCGATTCCCATCGCGCGCTCCGCGATCAGGAGAAGCAGGGTGATCCCGAGCACCGGGGTCGCCAGCACCTGAATGAGCGCCGTGGCGTAGATGGCCCAGAGGAAGAGCGGCATCTTGAACCAGGTCATGCCGGGCGGCCGAAGCTTGTGGATCGTCACCGTGAAATTCAGCCCGGTGAAGATCGAACTGAAACCGAGGATGAAGACCCCGATCGTCACCGGGATGACGTGCGTCGCCGTCGTCGTGCTGTACGGCGTGTAGAAGGTCCAGCCGGTGTCGACCCCGCCGGTCAGGACCGAGGCGAGGAGGAACATCGCGCCGGTCATCCAGAGGTACCAGCTCATCAGGTTGAGGCGCGGGAAGGCGACGTCCTTGGCTCCCAGCATCAGCGGGAGGACGAAGTTCCCGAGCGCCGCCGGGATCCCCGGGATGATGAAGAGGAACACCATGATGGCGCCGTGGAGCGTGAAGTACCGGTTGTACGTCTCCGCGTCCATGATGGTCTGGCCGGCCGTCAGGTGCTCCGTGCGCACGAGGAGCGCGAAGACCCCGCCGAGCAGGAACGACGAGAGCAGACAGATGAGGTACATCACGCCGATCCGCTTGTGGTCGAGCGTGGTCAGCCACGAGAGCAGACCCTTCCCGTGGGTGAGGTAGTTCTCCTCCACCCCTGCGCCGCCACGGGTGGCGCCCGGGTGGGTGGCGTCGATGGTCGTCATGGTGTCGTCCTCTCGGTCATCCCGGCAGGTTCCGTTACTGGAGCGTCTTGAGGTATTCGATCATGACGCGGATCTCGTCGTCCTTGATCCGACCCTGGAAGGTCGGCATCACGGCCTCGAAGCCCGCCGCAACCTTTGCGTTCGGCTCCAGGATCGACTCGCGCACGTAGTTCTCGTCGACGGTCACGCTGCCTCCGCCCTGCAGCGCCTGGCTGTGACCCCAGATGCCCTTGAAGGTCGGGCCGGTGCTGGCGACACCGTCGATGGAGTGGCACTGTTTGCAGCCGTACTTCTGGTAGACCTTCATCCCAGCTTCAACCGGCGGCAGTTTCGCGATGAAATCGCCCTCTTCGTCCAGCCACTTCTGAAATTCGCCGGTCGGATGGACGACCGTCTTCGTCAGCATGTCCGAGTGCCCCTTGCCGCAGTACTCGGTGCAGTAGACGTCGAACGTCCCCGCCCTTGTGGCCCGGAACCAGAGCGAGGTGTACCGCCCCGGGATGACGTCCTGCTTCACGCGAAACGCGGGGATGAAGAAGCTGTGGAGGACGTCCTGCGACGACATGACCAGCTTGACCGGCGTGTCGACCGGGACGTGCAGCTCGCTGGCCGAGACGCCGTTCGGGTAAGTGAAGAGCCAACTCCACTTCTGCCCGGTGACCGAGACCGTGTACGCGTTGCCCGGCGCGGTCGCCAGGTCCATGTATCCCTTGAAGCCGAGCCAGAAGATGACGACCACGAGGAAGAGCGGGATGATCGTCCAGGTCACTTCCAACGGCGTGTTGTGGCTCGCCTGACTGAGCGCGGCGTCGCCCGGCTTCTGCTGCCGATAGCGTGCGATGAAGTAGATCATCAGCGCGACGATCAGCACGAAGAAGAAGATGCAGATCCAGAGCACGAAGTCGTAGAGCGCGTCGACCTGGTACGCGGTGACCGACGCCTGTTCCGGCATCCAGAAAGTCGGGCCGCGCTCATTCGCGGCGCCGGCGGAACTCCCGAACAGGCCCGCCGAGAGGCCGAGCAGCAGCAGGAGGAACCGAACCGAGAGCGAGCGGCCGGTCGAGAGCAGGTAGATCATCCGTGCTGAACTCCCGGCGAGTCGGTCCGTGGGCGACGTCCGCCGCGTAGCCAATTGGTCAACAGCCAACCGCCGAGGACGACGGCGGTGAGCGCGCCCCCCATCCGCATGATGTTCATGGCGGCGGGAGCATAGCGGCCTCGCGTCTCGTCGTAGTGGAAACACAAGAGAAGCAGTCGATCCATGGCGGTTCCGACCCGACCTTGCGAAGCCTCCACCATGGAGTACCGCAAGGTCTGCGGGTCGAACTGGACGCCGTAGAGATAGCGAGAGACGCGCCCCTCCGGCGTGATGATCCAAGCCACCGCGGGATGCGCGTACTGGCCGGTCTGCGGGTCGTACTCGTACTGGAAGCCGACCGTCTCCGCCAGCCGCACGATCGCGTCGTTCTGACCGACGAGGAAGTGCCACCCCTCTCCCGCGGCCTCGCGACCATACTCGGTCACATAGGTCTTCTTCTTCTCGAAGGCGAGGGCGGGAGACTCGCGGTGATTGATGCTCACCGTCACGATCTCGAACTCGTTCCCGGCCGTCCATTCGAGGCCGCGCAGACCTTCGACCAGGCCGTTGAGTTGAAGCGTGCAAAGCATCGGACAGGAGTAGTAGTTCAGCGTGAGCAGCACCGGCTTGCCCTGGCCGAAGTAGTCGCCCAAGCGCACCGTGTTCGTGCGTTCGTCGACGAAGGTCAGGTCGAGCGGGAGCTGCGCTTCCAGGTGCTCGACGATGTCGGCCCCGTCGGCCTCCTTCGGCACCGGCCGCAGGATCTGAGCGTCCGCGCGCAGCGAGAAGAACAGCGGCGAGGCCACGCCGACGACCAGAGCAAGCAACGCCTTCAAGTTCGTCATCTCAGTTCTCGGTCCCGGCGGCCAGACGCGCCCGCACCGATTCCTCGCGGACGACGAGCTCCATCGCGCGATCGATCGAGATCGCCACGACTCCCTGCTCACGGTCGATCCAGGCGTACTCCTTCAGATGCGCCTGCGCCTCGGCGCGGGCCGAGACGAGCGCCTCCGGCGGGACGCCGTACTGCTTCTTGACGTACTCCTGCTCGCGCTCGACATAGAAGAGCGTCTGCAGGCCGACCACACAGAGGTAGACCAGGACGAACCCGACGAAGAGCACGACCGCCGTCGGGGCGGCCGCGGGATCGCCGTCCCCCGGGATGAAGGGCTTGCTCGACGTCCCTTCGGGTGCGTGACCCGATGCGTGAGTTGGCGCGTGACTCATAGTCCTCGAGTCCTCAAGCGTTCTCGAAGGCGAGTGAATCGGGCAGACGCGGATCCCGCTCTGGAATCAGCGATTTGTCGCGCAACCGCCAAGCGGCCGCCGCGACGAAGACTCCTCCGATTCCGAGCAGGCTGGTCAAATCGGCCAGATGGTACGGGACCCGGCCGGCGTGCGCCCCAGGCATGACGACCCAGTAGAGGTCGACGTAGTGCATGACGAGCATCCAGACCGCCCAGAATCCGAGGATCTTGGTCCGCCGCTTGGCCGTGCGAGAAAGGAGGCCGCAGAACGGGATGACGAAGTGGGCGAAGAGCAGGAAGTAGCTGAACGCCTCCCAGTCTCCGTCGATGCGCATGCGGTACCAGATGGTCTCTTCGGGGATGTTCGCGTACCAGATGAGCATGAACTGCGAGAACCCGATGTAGGCCCAGAAGATCGTGAACGCGAACATCAGCTTGCCCAGGTCATGGTAGTGCTCGGGCGTGATCGCGGTGCGGACCCGTCCCGCCGACTGGAGCCAGATCGAGATCAGCGCCAGCAGCGCGAAACAGCCGAGGAACCCTCCGGCGAAGAAGTAGACCCCGAAGATCGTGCTGTACCACGTAGGGCTCAGCGTCATGAGCAGATCGATCGCGGCGAAGCTCGTGGTGATCGCGAGCCCGATGACGGCGGGCGCGGCCGTCCTTTCCATCGAGAGCGAGATGGCGACGCCGCCCTCCTTGTCTTGCCGCAGCGACCGGCCCAAGAAGTAGCGAGAGACCAGGGTCCAGACGAGGAAGAAGATCACCCAGCGCGCGATGAAGAACGTCAGATTGAGGTACGGCGCCTTGTGTTGCAGGAGCGGATCGGCGGCGACCGCCTCGGGGCGCGCCCACGGGTAGAGGGCGCCGAGGCCGAGCAGGATCGGAACGAAGAAGAGCGCGAGGAGCGGGAGATTGGCCGCGATCGACTCCGCCTGGCGCCGCACCACGACGCTCCACGACGCGCCGACCAGATGCTGGATGAGGACGAAGAACATCGCGCCGAGCGAGAGGCTGAGGAAGTAGGAGAAGGCAACGAGCCACGACTGCAGCACACGCGTAGCGCCGGCCCCGACGAACGCCAGAGCGAGGGTAGCCAGAAGGCCGACCCCGCCAACGATCGCCGCGACGCGAATCGTCCGGCCGCCCAATTCTCCCAGCCGCCAGTCGCTACGGTCGGCCGTCGTGCTCGCCATCGTCCCTCTTCTCCGTCCTTCGATTCTCGAGTTCAGTTCGTCCCGACTCACGGCATCGAAGGCCGCACATCGGGCGGCACATCGTTGATCCTCGCGTCTCGAGTCCGTTGCAGCGCTCTCACGTAGGCGACGATCGCCCACCGATCCGACTCCGGGATCTGAGATCCATAGGCCGGCATGGTGCGGATCCCGTTGGTGATCGTGTTGAAGAGGTGGCCCACCGGGCGCGCCCGGACCGTCGCATCGTGGTACGACAGCGGACGAACCCAGGTCCCCTCGGCCAGCTCCTCGGCCCGCCGACTCACGACCCCGGTTCCCGCGCCATCCAGTCCGTGACAGGGGCTGCAGTAGATCTCGAACCGCGCCTGACCTCGCAGCATCGTCGCCTCGGTCACCGGTTGCGGGAACTCGGTCGCCCAGGCGTCCGCCACCACGCCGCGGTGGAAATGCTCGTCGAGGCGCGCCTCTCCGCGCGCCACGGTCCCGCCCGGCGGCAGCCGCATGGCGCGCCCATCGGCGAACATCGGGTTGGCCGCCTGCGCCTTGAATTTCTGCTGCACGTCCATGTCGAGGATCAGGTGAATGCGCGGCTTGTCGAACCGCGTCGCGCGCGCTCGCGCGATGAGGAAGAACGGAATCAACGACAACGTCGTGAGGACCGCGAGCGTGGGGACGACCCAACGTGGCATCACGGGTTCGAGTCCTCCAGTTCTTCGACCGCAGTCCCGCCGAGCGACTGCAGGAGCGCCCCGGTTCGCTGGCGGTCGAACTTCGGATCGCCGGCCTCGATCCCGATGAAGAACCGGTCTCGGGTCACGCGGCGAAAGCGTTCGCTGTTGAAGATCGGTTGGTTGAGCGTGGGCATGCGGTTGAACGCGAGCAGGCCGACGAGCGTGCCGATGGCGGTGAACAGCACGGTCAACTCGAAGATGACCGGGACGTTCGCCGGGAGGCTCCAGGTCGGCTTCCCGCTGATCAGATAAGGATAGTCCACGGCGTTCATCCACCATTGCATGAGGACGCCGGTCGCGAGGCCGGTGATTCCGCAGGCCAGAATGAAGAGCGGCAGCTTCGTGTAGCTCACACCCATCGCCCCGTCCAGACCGTGCACCGGAAACGGCGTGTAGGCGTCCCACTTGGTGTAGCCGGCGTCACGCACCCGTTCGGCCCCATGGAGGAGCGTATCCACTGACTCGAACTCCACGAGGAGTCCGGCCAGCGTGGATCCGCGCGATTCCCCTGTTCGTTGCACGGTTCCCCTCCCCCTCAGTGCGCTCGCGCCGTCGCGCGGTCGTCGCCCGTAGAAGGGGCGTTCGGTTCGTGTCCATGCGCACGCGCCTGCGGCATCACGCTTTTCACCTCGGCCATCGCCACCATCGGGAGGAAGCGAATGAAGAGGAGGAAGCAGGTGTAGAAGAGGCCGAAGCTGCCGAGCAGGGTCAGGAGGTCGACCCAGGTGGGCCAGAACATCCCCCAGCTCGAGGGCAGGAAGTCGCGCGAGAGCGACGTCACGATGATGACGAACCGCTCGAACCACATGCCGACGTTGATGAGGAAGCTGACGATCATCATCACCCAGATGTTGGTCCGCGCCCACTTGAGCCAGAAGATCTGCGGGACGAGCACGTTGCACGACACCATCGTCCAATAGGCCCACCAGTAGGGGCCGAGCGCGCGGTTGAAGAAGGCGAACTTCTCGTAAGTGTTCCCGCTGTACCAGGCGATGAAGAACTCCAACCCGTAGGCATAGCCGACCATCATCCCGGTCGCGAGCATGATCCGGCACATGTTCTCCAGGTGCCGCATGGTGATGATGTCTTTCAGCCCGAACCACTGCCGAGCCGGCGCGATGAGGAAGAGCACCATGGCGAAGCCGCTGAAGATGGCGCCGGCGACGAAGTAGGGCGGGAAGATCGTCGTGTGCCAGCCGGGGAGCTGCGAGGTGGCGAAGTCGAACGAGACCACCGAGTGCACGGAGATCACCAGCGGCGTCGCGATCGCCGCCAGGATCAGGTAGGCCACTTCGTAGCGATGCCAGCCGCGATTCGACCCCGTCCATCCGAGACTCAACAGACCGAAGACGACGCGCCGGATCTTACCGGTCGCGCGATCGCGCAAGGTGGCGAGATCGGGAATCATCCCGATGTACCAGAAGATGAGCGAGGTCAGGAAGTAGGTCGAAACCGCGAAGACGTCCCAGAGGAGCGGGCTGCGGAAGTTCGGCCACATGTTTTGCTGGAGCGGCACCGGGAAGACCCACCAGATGAGCCAGGGGCGCCCGACGTGGATCCCGGGGAACAACAACGCGCAGATGACGGCGAAGATGGTCATAGCCTCGGCGAATCGGTTGATGCTCGTCCGCCAGCGCTGCCGGAAGAGGAACAGGATCGCCGAGATCAGCGTGCCGGCGTGTCCGATTCCGACCCAGAAGACGAAGTTGGTGATGTCGAACGCCCAACCCACCGGCACGTTCAGTCCCCAGACCCCGACCCCGGTCCAGAAGAGATAGATGATCATCAATCCGAGGACGCCGGTCAGCGCCGCCGACGTGAGGAAGGCAATCCACCACGCGCGCGGCGTCTTCGACCCCTCGTCGATCGGACCGCAGACGGCGTCGGTGACCGTGCCAAAATCATTGTTGCCGAGGACGAGCGGAGTCCGGCCGAGCGCCAGATCGACCGGCCTGCCTTGGGCGCCGCTACTCATCGCGAGAGCTCTCCCCTACTTCCGCCATCAACCCAGCCGCGATAACCCTTCCGCGATCAACCATGATGCGGGTCCTGCGGGACCGGCGTGTCCCCCTCGTGACCGTGCTCGGCGCCGCCGTCAACCGGATTGCGCAGCCGCGCGAGATAGACCGTGCGCGGACGCGTGAACAACTCGGCCAGCATCGAGTAGGCGCGCGGATGGTCCTGCGCCTTGCGCACCCGGCTCTCGGGATCGTTCAGATCGCCGAAGGCGATCGCCTGCGTCGGACAGGCCTGCGCGCAGGCCGGCGTGATCTCGCCGTCGCGCACCCGTCGCTGGTCGTTCTTCGCGCGGATCTTGACGGAGTTGATGCGCTGTACGCAGTAGGTACACTTCTCCATCACCCCGCGGGCGCGCACCGTCACCTCTGGATTGAACTGCATCTTCTCCAGCGGCGTCAGGTGCTTGTGGTAGTTGAAGAAGTTGAACCGACGGACCTTGTACGGGCAGTTGTTGGAGCAGTATCTCGTCCCGATGCACCGGTTGTAGACCTGATCGTTCAGCCCTTCGTGGCTGTGCACGGTCGCCGCCACCGGGCAGACCTGCTCGCACGGCGCGTTCTCGCAATGCTGACAGGTGACCGGCTGATAGGCGATCGCTGCCTCCTCCGGATTCCCCGCGAAGTAGCGGTCGACGCGAATCCAGTGCATCTCACGTCCCTTGCCGACCTGCGTCTTGCCGACCACCGGGATGTTGTTCTCGGCCTGACAGGCGACGACGCAACTCCCGCAACCGGTGCACGAGTTGAGATCGATGGCCATGCCCCACTTGTAGCCGTCGTACGCCTGCTGATTCCAGAGCGGAGCCTCGAAGGCGTGCGGACCGATGTGCTTGGCGAACTCCGGATGGTGTTGGAACTCCGCCACGGTGCCCTCGCGCACGAGTTCGTGCACGCGGCTCGTCCGTTCCTTCTCGCCGACCTTGTCGATCGCATGATGATCCTGCGTGGAGACGAGCTTGTAGCTCCGCCCCGCGCGCTCCACCTGGACGCCCGCCACCGCGAACTGCGCGTTCGAGGTGCGGAGGCGGAAGGCGTCGAAGCCGGCGCCCTCTGCGATCTTGCCGGCCGCGGCGCGGCCGTGCCCCAGCGTGATCGCGAGCGAACGCTTGGCCTGGCCGGGCTGCACCCAGACCGGCGCGTCCATCACGCGGCCGTCCGCAGTCACGCGCAGGACATCGCCGTCCTTCACCCCGAGTTCACTCGCGGTGGAGGGATCGACGAGGAGCGCGTTGTCCCAGGTCAACTTGCTGATCGGGTCGGGCATCTCCTGCAGCCACGGATTGTTGGCGAAGCGGCCGTCGTAGAACTTGAGGTCGGGCAGGAACGCCAATTCGAATCCGTCCGCCTTCGGCGCGGCCGGCGCGCCCGCCATGCGCGCCGCGAGCGCATCGGCCTGCAGGGCCGGAGTGATCGGTGCGAAGCCGGTTCCTGTCACGACTCCGTCGTGCAACGCCTGGCGCCAACGCGGCTCGAACTGTTCCGGGCCCATCAACTCCGCCCAGACTCCGCGCATCAGGTCGTATCCCTTGCGCGCCGGTTCGTCCAACACGAGCCCGATCACTTCAATCGGAGTCCGCCCCGCGAAGAGCGGCTCGATCAACGGCTGCTGGGCGCAGATGCTGCCGTCGTAGGCCCGCGAGTCTCCCCACGATTCGAGGTAGTGCGCGCGCGGCAGATGCCAGGTGCACAGTTCGGAGGTCTCGTCGACGTAGAGGCCGAGGCGGATGCGAACCTCGGCCCGCGCCATCGCCGCGCCGAAGTCGAGATCGACCGGCGCGTCGTGCGCCGGATTTCCGCCCAGGATGAGCAGCGTGCCGATCTCTCCCGTGGTGAGCGCCTCGCGCAGAGCGCGGATCGACTCGACGTGCGAAAGGCGCGTCGGCTCCGGATCGGCGGTGTAGAGCACCGTCGTTCCGATCGAGCCGAGGGCGCTGTTGAGCAGATGCCCGATTGCCTGCACCGCCGGACTCTGCGAGGGGCCGACCGCCACGAGCGCCCGGCCGCCATGCCGCACGAGATCGGCCACCATGGCCACGGCGATCGCCGGTAGCGGTTCGCTCCCGCGTCTCGCCTCGAGCGCCGCGCGAACCGAAGGCGTGAAGACCGGGGACGCAACATGCGTCGCCACTTCGAGCGCCACCCCAGCTGCGATCCGTCCCACTTCGCTCGGGAGCACGGCCAACCGATGGTCCGCCATCGCGCCGGTCAGCGTGTACGCCGGCTCGACCACGTAGAGTCGGAGCTCCGACGTTTCAGCCTGCCCATGACCATCGAGGCGAGCCTCGCCGGTGCGCGCCCCCACGAGATCCCGAGCGTTGGTGATCGCCGCCGGATGCGTCCCGAGGAGATCCTCGTCGAAGGAGACGACGACGCGCGCGCGCGCGGGCCGGTAGTGCACGCGCATCGGCTGACCGAAGGCCCAGCCGGTCGATTCACGTTCGACGTCGCGCGAGATCGCTTCGTACTCGAACCATCGCGCGCCTGGCATGGACTCGTGGAGCCGGCCGCGCAGCCTCGCGAGAGTGGGAGAGCTGCTCGCCTCCGCCAGGATCGCAAAGTTCGCCCCTTCTCCGGCGCGAACTCCAGCGAAGTGCGCGGCGACGAACTGCTCGAACTCCGGCCAGGACGAACTGAGGAGTTCGCGGCCGTCGCTCTTCAAGACCGACCGGCTTCGTTCGGGGTCGTACATCTCCAGCACGGTCGCCTGCGTCAACGCGTCGGTGCCGCCGCGATTCTCGGGATGGAGCGGGTTCCCTTCGATCTTGATCGGTCGACCGTCGTAACTCGTGACGACGAGCCCGCGTCCGTTGCCGCCCAGCTCGAAGGTGGTTGCGTACTGCGACGGCACACCGTCCATGCGACCCGCGGGACGGCCCGTGTACGGGAGGATCTTCTCCTCGGGCCAACGGCACGCGGTCAATCCGGCCATTCCGAGCGACGCGCCCATCAACTTGAAGAAGTCGCGGCGGGTCGTCGGGCCGAGCCACTCCGACGGATTGGACGAGACCTGCTCCTCGAGGAACGCGCGGAACTCCGGCGTGTCGGCCCGTTCTTCCAGGCTCCGCCAGTAGTCGCGCTGGTGCGATGCGTCGCGGTCCATCGGTTCCCCTATCGGTGGCAGGTAGAGCAGTCGGTCGACGGATTGATCTGCAGCGCCTGACGCACCTGGCGACCGGTTTCCGCGGGGTCTCCGGGCGGCGTCCAGTCCATCTTCGTGACGAACTCGGGCGGACGCAGCCGCGCATCGGGATTGCGGTGACAGTCGAGACAGAAGGCCATACTCAGCGGCTTCGCCTGATAGACCTCTTCCATCTGATCGACGCGGCCGTGGCACTCGACGCATCCGACACCGCGGGTCACGTGCGCGCTGTGGTTGAAATAGACGAAGTCGGGCAGGTCATGGACCTTCACCCAGGGGACGGGATTGCCCGATCCATAGCTCTCGCGCACCGGCAGAAGCTTCGGACTCTCGGCGCGGACCTGCTTGTGGCACCCCATGCAGGTCTGGGTGGGCGGGATGGCCGCGAATCCGGCCTTCTCCACCGTCGTGTGGCAATAGCGACAGTCCATGCCGAGTTGGCCGACATGGACGGCGTGGCTGTACGGCACCGGCTGTTTGGGCATGTGCCCGACGACACGCGTGGTGGGCCAGAAACCGAAGTAGACGAGGGCGAGGATGTAGACGGGAGCTCCGAGGAGGACAGCGCCGACCACGGGCCGGATCGTGTCCACCCACTTCGGGAAGATGTTTCCGCTCATTCCGGCTCCAAGTCGCGCCCACTGCCTCTGGAGATGCCTCGTCCGCTTCCCAAGGAGGCGTCCGTTGCTTCCCCGAACGTGCATCCGTTCACAAGCCCGGGCACGCTAGCATCGCGCCCCAGGAGCGTCAACCATCCGGCCCGACAGAAAAGATCTTCTCGCCGATCGAATCGCCTAATCGTGACGCGGTTTCCGGATCCCATCCGCCGCCGCTCCACAGCTCTTCGAGCAGCTCTCCGTACCGCTCGCCGACGCGGGAACGCCGCTCTTTCGCCGACGGTGTGAGCAGTCCGTCCGCGATGGTCGGAGTCGGAACGAATGCGAATCGAAAGATGCGTCGATAGGGCGGTTGCGCGGAATTCAGTTGCGCGATCGCACGCGCGATCTCCACCGCGTGACCACGAGACGGGTTGCCGTCCGCCCCGACCGCGGCGCTGGTCGAGTCGACCGCGAGCAGCGCGACAAGACGGCTGCGGCGATCCCCGAAGACCATGGCGTGCTCGACCCCCGGGCAACCGCGCATCGCGATCTCCAGCGGCGTCGGCGCCACGTTGCGCCCGCTCGACGTCACGATGAGGTCCTTCTTGCGATCGACGATGCGCAGGAACCCATCCGGATCGAGCTCTCCTACATCACCGGTGGCGAGCCAGCCGTCGGCGTCGATCGTCGAACCTGTCGCCTCGGCGTCGCGCCAGTACCCCTGCATCACGTTGGATCCGCGCACGTGCAGTTCGCCGTCGGTCGAGATCCGGTGTTCGATCCCGGGCGCGCTGCGGCCGACCGTGCCGAAGCGGTAGTCGTCGAAGCGATTCACATGGGTGAGCGAGGTGTTCTCCGTCATCCCGATCCCCTCCAGGATGACCACGCGCGCATCGTGGAAGAACCGCGCGAGTTCGGCATCGAGCGGGGCCGATCCGCTGATGCAGAAGCGCAACCGTCCGCCGAAGAGATTTCGCAAGCGGCGGAAGACGAGTCCGTCGGCCACCGCGGCGCGAAGGAAGAGCCAGGGACCGATCGCGCGTTTCGCCTCGATCCGTTCGGTCCGTTCCCGCCCCACGCCGCTCGCCCACCGCACGAGCGCGCGCCGCCAGGGGGGCGCCGCCGCGATGCGCGCGCGCGCGGCCGCCGAGATCCGCTCGAACACTCTGGGAACGGCGACGAACCAGTGGGGGCGCGCCCAGCGTGCGTCCTCCAGGAAACGATCGGGCGCGGAGGCGAAACTGGTCGCCACCCCGCGCCAGATGCAGAAGTAGACGCAGAGTCGCGCGAAGACGTGAGCCAACGGGAGGAAGAGGAGTGTCTCGTCGCCCGGGCCGGTCGAGACGCACGCCGCGGCCGCACCGGCGGTGAAGACGAGGTTGCCGTGGGTCAGGATCGCCCCTCGCGGGACGCCCGTCGTGCCGGAGGTGTAGACGATCGCAGCCCGAGTCGACTCCTCGACCCCCTGAGCGACCGCCTCCAGCTCAGACTCCGAGACCTCCTCCGCCCGCGCGAGGAACGTCGCCCAGGCGATGACGTTCCGTCCGCGCTCCCGTTCGCCGGACGACTCGCGCCCCCAGTCCACGACCGACTGGAGCCCGGGGGGACCGTGGGTCCCGAGATGGAGGGCGAGTGCGGCCTCCTCGACGAAGACCGCTCGACAGTCCGCGTGCTCGATCAAGTGGAGTTGCTCTGTGACGGGCGACGTCGCATGGAGACCGACGGTGCAGGCCCCGATCCGGACCGCGGCCAGGTCGACGAGGATCCACCGGTACGACGTCGATCCGATGATCCCGACCTGATCCCCCTGGCGCAGCCCGGCCACCAACATCCCCCGAGCGACCTCTGCGACATCGGCCCACACTTCGCGCCAGTTCTTCGTCTCGATCCCGCCCCCCTCATTCCTCCAACGGTAGGCGGGCGCGGAGTCGAATCGTTCGACCGAATGCCGGAGCAGTTCTCCGAGATTGCGGTGTGGCGGCGGCATGACGGAACTCACGAGTGCGGCCCCAGCGCGATCATCGACGCGAAGAGCGCGTCGTCCGCATCGCGCAATTCCCCCCACTCGTGCTCCCCGGCCGCACCCCTCAGGCGGCCGCCGACCTCCCTCACCGCGAGCGGGTAGCGCAGGAAGTGGCGCAACTGCTGGAGGAGGGACGCATCGTCGTCGTAGAGACAGACGGGGTGGAGCTCCACCGGAATCAGCTCAGGATACGAGAGTCGACGCGGTAGGACGGCCGCGCAACCGTGCGCCATCGCCTCGACGATCGAGATACCGAAGAACTCATGATCTGCCGTCGAGACGACCACAGATGCCTCCGCCATGAGGCTCCGGTAGAGTGGCGCTGACGCGTGTCCCCACTGCACGATCCGTCCTCCCAGCGATTCGCGAGCCTGCAGGAACTCCGTCGGATCCTGGCGAAAATTCTCTCCGCAGAGCGCCACCCGGAACTCGACTCCCTCGTCCGCCAGAGACTCCAGCGCAGCGAAGAATTTCTCGGGCCGCTTGTCATACTCCCACCGCTGGTTCCAGAACACGAGGGGCGGGGCGCCGCCACTGACCCATGGTTCGTCGCCGATCGGAGCTTCGATCCCGGGCGAGAGGACCGAGCTCTTCTCGAGGAGAGCCCCGAACGGAGGCAGTTCAACTTCATCCGGAAAAGCTCGGAGAAACCTCGGAATCGCCTCGAGCAGCGCCGAGCGGTGGAACTGCGAATTGAAGACAATCCGGTCGGCCGCCGCCATCGATAGATAGTTCACGAATGCGTAGTGCAGGTCTCGCTCGCCGTGCTGACGTCGCATCGGGCCGGCCTTCGGATCGCTCGGCAACGGATAGAGCAGTTGGTTCTCGTGCATGTAGAGAACTGACGGAATCTGGGCGGTGCGCCCACGGGTCAGTCCGAGGAAGGTAGCCAGATCCAGCATGTCGGTGGCGACGATCAAATCTGGCTGGAGGCTCGATTCGAGAAATCGTCGGGCCATCGACGGCGCCGCGCCGTGCATCCGCCACTTCCAGAAACGGCCGGGGAGGGAAAGGAGTTCGACCGAAGCGCGGCTGTGCCGGACGAGCGAGTCCGCCCACGCTTGATGGCTGCCCGTGTGATAAGGCGACAAGAGGAGAATCTGCATCGGGTCTCGTCGTGACGCAGGGTCCAAACCGAAACGGTCCAAACGCAAAGAGCCGAGACATCCAAGATGTCTCGGCTCTTCATTCGTTCTGTCGAATCGCCATCGAGCGACTCGATCGGAAGATCCCGGCGGCGTCCTACTCTCCCACACGCTCACGCGTGCAGTACCATCGGCGCTGGAGGTCTTAACTGCCGTGTTCGGAATGGGAACGGGTGTTTCCCCTCCGCTATGGCCACCGGAAAATGGGACCGACCGGTAAACCGGCCGGAAAACCCTGACAACTGCAAGAGATGAGAACTGGTCGAGACCGGCATCAAAGAATTTAGATCAAGCCGCACGGCCTATTAGTACTGGTCGGCTGAACGTATTGCTACGCTTACACCTCCAGCCTATCAACCTCATAGTCTCTGAGGGGCCTTTAGGTGATTGCTCACGGGAGATCTCATCTTGGGGTCGGTTTCACGCTTATATGCTTTCAGCGTTTATCCGATCCGGACATAGCTACCCAGCTATGCCGCTGGCGCGACAACTGGCACACTAGAGGTCCGTCCAACCCAATCCTCTCGTACTAGGGTCAGCTCCCCTCAAATCTCCTCCGCCCACGATGGATAGGGACCGAACTGTCTCACGACGTTCTGAACCCAGCTCACGTACCGCTTTAATTGGCGAACAGCCAAACCCTTGGGACCT
>ENA-ORBV01000540-ORBV01000540.1-microbial-mat-metagenome-genome-assembly--contig:-NODE-540-length-87352-cov-8.772776_pt1 | contig 87352 bp, 89 predicted proteins | sample MGYA00237777_ERZ505514 | MGnify/ENA primary metagenome ERZ505514 (study PRJEB26160, sample SAMN06269048) | microbial mat metagenome | isolation source: Oligotrophic lake microbial mat | place...
TAATCCAGGAGCGTGCGCCCATGCCCCAACTCCCCCTGTTTCCCACCCAGATCGTCGGCAGCTGGTCCAAGCCCAAGTGGCTCGCCAATCACGAAATGTTCTTTGCGCCGGAGAACACCTGGTGGCGGGTGCCGGAGGAGCAGCGGCCCGAGGCGCTGGATGACGCAACGCTCCTGGCGATCTACGATCAGGAGCGGGCCGGGCTCACCTACGTTACCGACGGGGAGCAGCGGCGCCAGACCTTCAGCGGCTACTTCAATGTTCTCGGCGGCATCGACAACCTCCATCGGGCGGAATACACCGTCACGATGGGTGATATCGGCAATGCTCTGAAGATGAAGAGCAAGCCCCGGCTGGGGGTCGTGACGGACCAGCCCTCGACGGACAAGATCCCCGCCGCTGCCATGTTCAAGGCCACCGTCCCCCAGGTCACGGGACCGGTGACGTGGCCCGGGCCGATTCTTGGCAGGGATCTGGCTTTCCTGAAGAGCAACACCACACGCTTGACCAAGATGACGATCATTGGCCCCTGCTCGCTGTCCCTGCGCCTCGCCGATGCCCACTACGGGTCCCAGGCGAAAATGGCTTTTGGTATCGCCGATGCACTGAACGCAGAACTGCGTTACCTGCAGGATGCCGGCGTGGACATGCTGCAGATCGACGAACCGGAGGCACACTTTCGCTACAGCCAGTGCAAGGACTACGCCGTCGAAGCCATCAATCGCACGATTCGCGGCATCACCGTGCCGACGGCCGTGCACGTCTGCTACGGCTACTCGAAGAACATTGCCGCCAAGCAGGTCAACCCCATCTACGAGAAGTCCCTGGAACTGCTGGCAGCCAGCGACATCGACGAGATCAGCCTCGAGTACGAGCAGCCGGGCCACACGCCGGAGTTGCTGACCCACATCGGCAATAAGACCGTGATTCTCGGCCTGCTCAATCTGGATACCGAGGCGCCCGTGGAGGCCGTGGACCACATCGTGAAGCGCACCCGGGCAGCCATGGAGGTGGTGCCCGCCGAGCGCCTGCGGCTCGCGTCGGACTGCGGCATGTGGTTCCTGCCCCGGGAGCGGGCGCTGGGGAAAATCCGGGCGCTGGAGCAGGCGGCCCAAGTCTTGCGTGATCAGGTGCTGCGCGCTCAGGCGCCGAGCGCTGCGGCTGCACGCTGACCCCGAGGACGGGCTCCGCATGATCGGCAAGCACCTCATGCCGGCGGTGGCCCTGCACCCGTAGGAGCGCCTTGAGGCGCGATCGATATCGGTCGCGCCTCAAGGCGCTCCTACAGGAGGGATAGCCCCGAAGTGGCCCTGCCTGAAGTCCGCAACGGCCTGGCGAAGCTCTTCCTGGGTGTTCATGACGAAGGGTCCGTAGCCCGCAATGGGTTCGTTCAGCGGCTCGCCGGTCAGCAGCAGACATTTCGCCTGAGAGTTCTGAGCTTCCACGGTGATGCTGCTGCCGGTCGACGCGAACACCACATAGTGGGAGGCGGCCACAGCACGGAACGAGCCACCAGGGTTTGCGGTGGCTGCTGCGGGTCCTGCTTCAGGATGAGGGCTTCGCCATCAGTCGCAAGGCGAACGAGGACCGCTTCTATGCCCTCCTGGGGCTGGCCTATCTGCGTCGCGGTGACCCCACCTCAGCGCACCACTGGATGGCCTGGGCGGAAGCAGTGGCCGGCGATCAGACGCTGAAGGACAGGTACCACAGCAAACTCGAGCGGCTACGGCAGCTTCAGGAAGGGGCGCCGCCGGCGGGCACGTGAGCCGCCAGGGAAGTTCCGCCGCCTCCCCGGCAGGGCGAGAACAGGTCCAGGGCTGGTTCCCGGACCAGGGTTGCCACGTCCAGGAGGCCCAGCACGGAATGAAACAGGTGGTCGTGGGCCACGTCGCCTTTGACGCCCTGCTGCAGGCAGTCCGGGTCCAGGCCGGCCGACTGTCTGAGACCCCCGGATAACCAGACCACCATGGGGACCTCCCGCTGGACGGCCGGGGCAATCCGGTAGGGCAGCCCGTGCAGGTAGAAGCCGGATTCGCCCAGGGATTCGCCGTGGTCGGACACATAGATCAGTCCGGCGTCCCTGCCGGACCGGGACTCGAGATACCGAATGAGACTCGCGAGGACGTGGTCGGTGTAGAGGAGCGCATTGTCGTAGGCATTGACGATCTCAACCTGGGAGCAGTCGCTCAGTTCCAGGCTCTCGCAGGTGGGCACGAACTTCCGGAACTCTGGCGGATAGCGCCGGGAGTAGGCGGGGCCGTGATTGCCGAGCATGTGCAGGACCACGACCAGATCGCCGGAACTGGCCTGCACAGCGGCCTCGAGCCGGGGCAGCAGGATGCCATCCAGGCACCGCTCCCCGTCGCAGAAGGCCGGGTCCGCGTCGCCGGGGATACGCTCCTGCACCAGCCCGGCGCACACGCCCTTGCAGCCTGACTGGTTGTCGATCCACAGCACCTCAACGCCCACCCGGTTCAGGACGTGAAGCAGGGACTCCTCACTGCGGATCCGCTTCTCGTCGTAGTCCCGGCGACCGATCGGCGCAAACATGCAGGGCAGGGAGACTTCCGTACTGGTGCCGCAGGCCTGCACGCGGGGATACACCAGCAGATCCAGTTGGGCGAGTTCGGGTGTGGTCTGCCGTGCGTAGCCGCTCAAGCCAAAGTTGGCCGAGCGCGCGGTTTCGCCAATGGCCAGCACCAGCAGGGTTGGTTTGCGGCCCGTGCCTGCCCGGATCAGCCGGTGGGCATCCAGGGCGATCGGCCGGGCAGCACCCGGCGGTGCGGCCACGGTATCCCGGGAGATTCTGAACAGCGCAGAGAGGTAGTTGGTGGGCGTCACCAGGTCGCGGGCCTCCCGATGATTCCGCAGCAGGGAGGCCGCATCCTTGTACTGGACGAAGAGGGCCAGGTTCGCGACCAGCAACGCGACCACTATCCCACCGGAGCGGATCAGGATCGACCGGCCCAGAGGGCGGCTCTGGACCCGCGTCCACAACAGAAGGGCGATGGGTAAAGCCGCGTACAGGAGCAGTTGTGGAAGCAGACGTCCGGTCAGGAGTTCCCCCGCCTCGGCGGGATCGGTCCGGAGGATGTTCCGCAGCATCTCCGTGTTGAGAAAGACCGTGTACCGGTCCATGTAGAAACTGGCCAGCGCAGTGCACAGAAACAACAGGGCCAGCACCGGCTTGACCGAACGCCGGGTCAGGAGCAGCGCCAAACCGGCGAACTGCACGCAGACGACGACCAGGAATAGTCCGGCAAGCAGAGCCAGCTTGCGGGGGTCGGTGAGGTCCGACGTGCCGAACAGCAGCTTCCACAGCGCGCCGTTGTAGGCCGCCGCGAAGGCGAGGGAGGCGAGCAGAATCAGTGCCTCGACGCTGAGCGTCGGGCGCCAGCGAGCGACGACCGGTGTTCCTGAAGCCATTTGAGCTTGGACGGTGCCGGGCCGGGAAATCAATCGGCACGTTTAAGCGGGGGTCAGAAGGTCCAGAGCACCCCGATGTTGGGCACGAATCGTGGCCAGTAGTCGCGGCTCTGCTTCAGTTCAGCAGAGCCGTTCCCGGTATCCACCACCCTGTAGTCCACACAGCAGGGGTTCTTCATGCCCAGTGTGTTGATCAGCTCGACGAAGCCCAGGAGGCGCGAGTCCCCCAGCTCAACGGTATAGGCCGCCCGCAGGTCCAGGGAGCGGAACGGATCGAGGCGCGCCGAATTCTGCTCACCAATGAGGACCTCAGTGCTGGAGCCCGGGGCGAGGCGGACCGGTGTGGTGGGCCAGCCCGTGTGCCAGACGCCCGCGAGGGTGACTTCCCAGGGCCCCCGGTTCCAGGTCACGCCGCCATTAAAGGTATGGCGCTGATCCCAGCTGCGGGGAATGACGTCGCTGCCGACCGTTTCTTCGGCGCGGGCGAGGGCATAGCTGAACCACCAGCCCCAGGGCTGGGCAGAACGGTCCTGCAGCAGGAACTCCAGGCCGTAGATGTTGCCAGTCGAGGCCGCTATCTCCACCGGGTCGTACTCCAGCTCCGGGAGCAGGACCAGCGGGTCGAAGAGGTTCTCGAAGCGCGGCCGCAGCTGGTCGTAGTCCTTGTAGTACGCCTCGATGCGGGCGGAGATGCCGCCCGCGAACCCGTGGTCCAGGCTCAGGATGAAGTGGTCAGACCGCTGGGCGGGGAAGAAGGTGTCGATGCCGTCTTCCACCTGCAGTTCGTTGATGGCCTGGGGCTGGAAAAAGCGGCCCCAGCTGGCCCGCACCTGGGTCCGGGCCGAGAGGTCGTAGAGCAGGTTCACCCGGGGGCTCAGCTGCGTGGCGCCATTGGCCTGGTCGTAGGTCTGACGGTCCCAGCGCAGGCCGACCTCGCCGGTCAGGTCTTCGCTAACCCGCCAGCGGGCCGCGACGAAGGCCCCCGTCTCGGCGCCGTCGGGCTGGACCTCCTCATTCCGCAGGGCGCTGGTTGCCGGGCTGTCCGGGAACGGGAAGCCCGCGGTGGTCTGGAAGACGCTCTGGTAGTCGTAGCGGGCTGTGTGCCACGCAGCAGCCACGCCGGCCCGCCAGCGCAGGGCGTCATCACCCTGTTCAATCTCCAGTTTCAAAAGCGTGCTGTTGGAGTCCCGCCGGTCGTTCAGCGTCCCCGCCTGCTGGTCCGGCTCGAGGGTGGTGCCCTGGCGATGGTGGTCGGAATGGATCCAGCCGAGCAGTGCGCGGCCAGCCAGTTCGTCAGACCACCGGTGATCCACCGTGGCCCAGAGGTGGCTGGTCCGATTGGTGGACGTGGCAAAGGATTCTTCGCTGGAGTCGTTGAGTTCCAACCGGTCCGCGGCGAGCAGGGCGTGGGCGGCCAGGCTCGTGCTGGCGCTGAGGTCATACTCCGTTTTCAGAAAGGTGTCGAAGTACTTCGGCTTCCCCAGATTGCTCTCGGCCACGTTGATGACCTCGGCCAGGTTGCTGCGCCGGGCCGCCACCAGCCACCGGCCCCGCTCGTCGGCAAAGCTCGCGCCCGCCAGCGCATTCAGATGGAACAGTGACAAACCGAGCGCGTAGCTGCCGTCTGCCGCCGGATCCACCGACCGGGCATCCACCACGGCGCTCATGCGGCCGCCGTAGTCCACGGGAAAGCCACCGCTGTACACCTCCAGCGCGCCGACGATCTCCATATCGAGAAAGCTGACGGGCGTAAAAAATCCCCGCAGGTGGAACGGGTCCTGCAGGGGCATGCCATCAAGGAGAATCTGCGTCTCGTTCTCCTCCCCACCCCGGATGTTCGGCAGGCCAGAGAGCCCATTGCTGGCCGCACCGGGCAGCCGGTGCACGGCGCGCAGGGGCTCGTCGGCGAGGACGGGCTGGCTGCGGAGTTCCTGCTGGGTCAGCAGCGCGCTCCCGGCAGACCCGTCACTGGCCAACTGGTACTGGCTCGCGGTCACGATCACTTCCTCGAGGGCAGTGGGCTGCCGCCGGCCCGAGGCCGGGTCGCGATCTGCCGCCAGCCCCGGCGTGCCGGCTGGCGCGCTGACGATCGCCCAGGTCCGGACGCCCATGCTGCGGGCGGTCAGTCCATGGGGTGCGAGGATCTCATTGAGGAGGGGAATGCCGCCGCTGGCGCCGGGCTGCGTGAGGACCTTGAGGTCGGGCGGCACGAGACTGTCGTTGTAGACGAGGATGAGCCCGGTGCCCTGCAACTCCTGGAGGATCGCGCGGACGGGACGCCCCGCGTAGTTCGTGGCATTGGCTGCGGTCGCCAGCCCCACTCCCAGGAAGACCAGGAGTGCGCGGCACAGACTCACGGGGGATTGGACGGGGCGCGTCAAGGGCCAAGGATAGCAGCAGTCTCACGAGCGCCTTGACGCGGCGTTCCCCCAGGGGGGTGTGGGACTACCGCGTGGTCGCCTGGCGCACCGCCGGCCGGATCGTGAGCCGACCGTTGTCATCCGAGTAAGACAGGTTCGTCGTCGCCATCACCGCGGCCAGGGCGGCCTCGGGGGACAAACCCGCGACCGAACCCCGGAGAACGATTTCTTCCGCCGCCACCCTCACTTCGGGGGAGGCGAAGACGAGGTCCCGGCCCGTTTCCCGGCAGACCCAGGTCAGGAATTCGGTGAGGCGCCGGTCTTCGATGGCATAGGGCGGGGTGACGTCGGTGATCCAGTTCCAGCGGGGATCCTGCCGGTCGACCGCGCGCCGGGTCACGGCGCCGGTGCTTTCAATCGTGAGCTGTTCACCGGCCTTGGCGAGGGCGGGCGTCGCACTGCGGGCCTCGTCCGTCACTGCGACCTGGCCTTCCCGGACGCTGACCTGCATCTGTTCCGGCAGCATCCGCACTTCGTACTGGGTACCCACGTGCCGGGTGCTGCCGAAGGCCGAGTCGATGCGCAGGCGTGATCCCGCCGCTGCCCGGCCACCCGAGTCCAGGTACACCGCGCCCCGCTCCACGACGACCCGATCGATGCCTGCCAGGGCAATCCGGGTGTCGGTATCCAGCCGCAGGGTGACGCCTTTGGCCAGAGTCAGCGCGGCTTTGCCCTGGGGCCCGGTGACGAGCTGCTGACCCACCCGCAGCGACTGACCGCTAGTGACGGGCTGCCAGCCGACCCCGACGCCGGCTTCCACCGCACCGCTGAGGCGCGTGAGGGTGGCCATGACCGGCGCGGGTTCCGGAGCCCTGGACTGCCACACGCCGAGCGCGACGGCGGCCACCGCCAGGCTGGCTGCCAGCGCCAGGGCAGGGCGCCGCCACAGCCGGGTTGCGGCCACTGGCGCCGGCGCGACGGCCACGCGCCATTCTGCCGCCACTGCCTGCCGGATCCGTTCGCGCACCGCCGGCGTCGGTTCGGCCTCGGGGGCCATCTCCCGGAGGAGACCCTGGAGCGCCGCTTCCTCGCCGGGACGCAGGTCCTGCTGAATCGTTGTCATGTTTTCTTCCCCTGGTTTGCCGGGTTAACCCAGGCTGGCCAGCACCTCCGGTGAAGCAGCCCCGAAGACGGCTTCGACCGCATCCCGAAAGGCGACCCGGGCCCGGGCCAGCAGGGACTGGGCAGCCGTCGTGCCGATGCCCAGTTCCACGCCGATCTCGTCCACGGAAAGTCCTTCCACGTACTTCATTTCCAGCGCGTCGCCGTAACGGGGCGGCAGCCGGTCGAGAATGGTCCGGACCAGTTGCCGGACCTCCGCCTGGCTGTAGCGGTGCGCCGGTTCCTGGGCCTCCGGCCCGGCAATGGCCTCAACCACTGCGCGCACCTCGGGGCTGTCGTCGATCCGCACGACATTGGTGGTGTGCCGGCCTTCCCGCCGCAGGTAGTCCACGACTTCGTGGCGGCAGATCTGGCAGACCCAGGTAAACAGGGACGCCTCACCACGAAAGTCCTTCAGCTTGCGCATGGCCTTGGTGAGCGCCGCCTGCACGACCTCGGCGGCCGCGTCGGCGTCACCGTTGAGGCGGGGCAGGGCGAAGCGATAGACCCGGGGGAAATAGTCGTCAAAGAAGGCGGTGAAGGCCCTCTCGTCCCCCGCGAGCATGCGCTGTACCAGCTCAGTCGACTCGGTCACGGTGCGTTCCAGGTCGGGTGATGTGGGGTTGGACGGCGCGCCCGGCGAATTCAATCGCCAGGCCAGGGTGAGCTTAGCGCGCGGTGGGCGTCGACCGGGTGCCGATTGATTTGCCGGGGTCACTGCGTCCTACCGGGGAGCCAGCCCGTAATCGGCCGCCCGGAGGCCACAGCACCGCATGGACGCCCCGGCACCAGCCTTCTTGCGCCGAGGACCCCCCCATGAATCGCTCGCTTACCACATTGGCTGCTGCGCTGGCCCTGGTAGCGTCCCGCGGCGCTGCCGCTGCTCCCGCCGCCGTTCCACGGGAGCTCGACACTGAGCTGCTGGCGATCCAGATCGGCTGGGCCGCAGCTCACTACTCCCCCAATGGTGAAGCCAAGGAAGCTGCCTTCGACAACCTGCAGCAGCAGGCGGCGGCCTTCACCGCCCGCTACCCTGGGCGCGCCGAGCCGCTCATCTGGGAGGGCATCGTGTTCAGCACCGCCGCCGGCGTGATGGACGGTCTCGGTGCCCTGGGGCTGGCCAAGCAGTCCCGGGCCAGATTGGAGGCGGCGCTGAAGATCGATCCCCAGGCCCTGCAGGGTTCCGCCTACACCAGCCTGGGCGCGCTGTATCACAAGGTGCCGGGATATCCCGTGGGCTTCGGCAGTGACAGGAAGGCGAAGGAGTACCTGGAGAAGTCTCTGGCGATCAATCCGGAAGGCATCGACCCCAATTACTTCTACGGCGAATTTCTTTATGACGAAGACGACTATGGCGGGGCCCGGACATATCTGGAGAAAGCCCTGCAGGCGGCGCCCAGACCGAACCGGCAGTCTGCGGACGAGGGCCGCCGACGGGACATCAACGCGCTGCTCATGAAGCTCCCGGCCCGGTAGCGCGTGCTCGATCGGCCCTTCTGGCGACGACATGCCGCCTGGCCTGCCCTTCTGTTCGGGCTGTTCGCGACGGCGGCCGCCACCACGGGTCTCGACGAGACCCTGGCGCGGGCCTGGGCCTTCGACCCGGCTACCAGCCACTTCATTGGTACCGGCGCGGGGACGTGGTGGGCCAAAGGCCTGATCCACAGCGCTGGTGGGCGGGTGATCCGGATTTTCGGCGCCCTGGTGCTGCTTCTCTGGGGCTTGAGTTTCTGGTTCAAGACGTTGCGGCGCTGGCGGCGCCCGGCGGGCTTCGTCGTGCTTTGTGCCGTGCTCGGTGCGGGCGCTGTCGGTGTTCTCAAGCAAACCACCAACGTGGATTGCCCCTGGGCGCTGGCTGATTTCGGTGGCCAGCACCCCTACGTGCTGCTGTTCGCCGACCGGCCAGATGCGCTGCCCCGGGCCCAGTGTTTTCCGGGCGGTCATTCCTCCTCGGGTTTCGCGTTGTTCTCACTCTACTTTCTTTACCTGGGGCGGAACCGGCGTCTGGCCGGCTGGGGGCTGGCTGCCGCGCTGCTGGTCGGCGGCGTTTTTGCCTTTGGCCAGGAGGCTCGAGGTGCCCACTTCCTCTCCCATGATGTGTGGAGTGCGGCCCTCGTGTGGTTCGTGTGCCTCGCCGTCTACACCCAGGGTTACGGCGGCGCGGTCTGGGAACCGCGGGAGGCCCCGGCGCCCAGGGTTTAGGATGAGGCGCATGAGCCGCCTCGTCATCGCTTGTCTGGCCGCCACCTGTGTGATCTGGGGCTCCACCTACCTGGCCATCCGTTTTGCCCCCGTGAGCTTTCCGCCCTACCTGCAGATGGGCAGTCGCTTCCTGGTTGCGGGCCTTGGCCTGGCCCTGTGGATGCGCTTCGCGCGGGCCGCACCATGGCCTGACGGGCTGCAGTGGCGGAATGCGCTCCTGGTGGGTGCGCTGATGCTCGCTGGCGGGATGGGCAGCGTGGCGGTCGCGGAACAGACGGTGGGTGCGGGTATCGGCGTCGGACTGGCCGGGGTGCTGATGCTGACGCGGGGCCCCGCATTCCAGGCCTCACCCGCCGGGCTTCTGGCCATGCTGCTCGCCGGTCCGGGAAACGCGCGCCGCTAGGGGGCTTTCGCCGGGCGGTAGGTGCCGTCGAAGAGCGTTTTCCAGGACTTGCCGTTGTCCATGGAGATCTCCCACAACTGTTGCACGGTGCCGGCTCTGGCCGTCCACGTAATGCGGTTGCGGGCGGGCTTGCCATCCTCTACAGAGTCGCCTTCCAGCACCATGGCCCCGTTGCTCAGGCCGCCCTCCAGTTCCAGCGTCGTGCCCTCGCGCCACACCCAGAACTGCCGCCACTTGCCCCGGTTCGTATCGAAGAAGTTCAGGCTGGTGCCGGCACTGGCCGAGACCCCGGCCCAGGTTTCCTGCAGCACGCAGCCGTCCAGGATGGGCTCTATCCGGTTGCGGCCGGCTACGGAGCCATCCACGTTGGTCACGTCCCAGGTGCCGATCCAGAAGTCGAACTGGTGGGCGCGGGTGTCGGGGCAACCCGTGCTGGCTGCCTGAAGGTTTGCCGTAGCAATCAGAAGGGTGGCTGTGACTAGCAGGCGACTGAGGTGGCGCATGGGGCATGTTCCTTCTGCCAAGGGCTGCCACTCTAGCGCGAAGTCCCTGTCGACGGCTGCCGCCGCGTCCTCCAGAATTACAGGATGGCGGTCCGCGACATTCTGAAGATGGGAGACCCAAGGCTGCTCCAGGTGGCTCAGCCTGTAGTGCAGTTTGATACCGCCGAGCTGCACAGCCTGGTCGCTGACCTGCAGGACACCATGCTCGCGGCCGACGGCGCCGGCTTGGCCGCACCGCAGATCGGCGTGGATCTCGCCGTCGTCATCTTTGGCTTCGACAGTAATGAGCGCTACCCGGACGCGCCGCCGGTCCCCCGCACGGTGCTCGTCAATCCCCGGATCGAGCCACTCGGGCCGGAGATGGAAGAGGACTGGGAGGGCTGTTTGTCGGTTCCCGGACTCCGCGGCGTTGTGCCGCGCTGGACGCGCATTCGCTACCGGGGATTTGATCAATTCGGCGAGCCCATCGACCGGGTGGCGGAGGGCTTTCATGCCCGGGTCGTGCAGCACGAGTGCGATCACCTGATCGGCACCCTCTACCCGATGCGGGTGCGGGACTTCACGCGGTTTGGCTACACCGACGTGCTGTTTCCGGAGCTGGCCGGCAAGGGGGATGACTAGCGTTTGGATTCTATGTCGCCAGATTTGCCGCTGGCTGCCGGCGCGTGATCGGTAACGTGAGCCCTGTCCCCAGCCAGGAAGGCGTCCATTGGACTATCTCTACTCGCTGTCTGATGCCCTCGTCAGCATCAACGTCCCGAACGACCGGGCCCGGGCCGTGGTTGATGCCATGGAGCGCGACATGGGTACCACGATAGCCACAAAGTCAGACCTGCAACTGCTCTCCACCATGATGACCGTGCGACTGGGCTCGATGCTGATGCTCGGCTTGGGCTTGCTCTTCGCTGCCCTCAAGCTCACCTGAAGGCATCCCTAACCCGGCCCGCTGGGCCTTACCAGGGCATCGTCGCGCCACGGTTGTGCATGAAACGGCCGTTGTCCGCCAGCGTCAGCTGGTCGATGAGGGCCACGATCCGGCCGACCGCCTCCGGGGTCTCCAGCGCGCCGGGGATGCGCATGAGTCCGGGGTTGGTCTTGCTTTCCGACCCTCAGCTCTGAAGGAACTTGAGCGCCGCGATCATCACCCCGAAGCCCACCACCAGCATGGAACCCAAGCGGACGGTCATGGTGGTGGACAGGAGCTCAAGGTCCTTGTGCAAGCCGATGGATTGGATATCCAGGTCCTTGCGCAGCAAGGCGAACTCCTGGCGCAGGCCCGCGAGATCGACTTTAGTCGCCATCTCCTGCCGCAGCAGCTGGAGGTCGGCCGTGGTGGCGATCGTGGTGCCCATATCCCGCTCCTTGTCGTTGGGGACGTGGATGCTGACGAGGGCAGCATACAGCGGGTAAAGATAATCCATGGGGGCCAAGCTATCCGGTGGCGCCAGAAGGGCATACCGGAGTTTCGGCCTGTTTCCTGCGGGTATTTGAGTTTCCTGTACCCGGTGTCTATCAGACGAAAGGGTGCTGCCCCGAAACAGCCCGCGCAAGCGCTGGCGAGATTTGCCACGCCCCAAACTAGAAACCCCGCCGAAGCAGGGTCATTGTTGCGCGCTCCACGCATCGACAATCTCCCCGCCGGGTGCAAACCACGTCTCCGCCCGACCGGCCAAAGTGGTGAGCAGCGTCTCAAAGGCGTCGATCCGATAGGGCAGGCCCATGATGTAGGGCGTGACATGGATGGGCAGCATGCGACCGCCCCGGGTTGCGGCTTCACCCGCCAGCCAGTCAAACGCATCGCCTATCTGTTCGGCGTAACTCTCGGCCGAGTGCTGTTGGGTCGCGATGATCTCCCGGTCGGAGAGTTCGTGGTTGAGCGGCAGGTTGATCAGGCCATTGTTGAATCGCCAGGGCAGCTCATCATTCACCCAGTCGCAGCAGAAGCTGACGCCTGCCTCGCGCAGCAGATCGACGGTGTTCCAGCTCTGGGACCGCGCAATCGACAGCCAGCCGGCCGGGCGCTTGCCCGACACGCGCTCCAGCGTTCCGAGCGCTGTCGCGATCAGCGCGCGCTCCTCGTCGATGGGCAAACCGCTCGCGACGGTGCCGTTCATGTCGGTCGAATGTGCAATGATCTCGTGGCCGGCCGCCACGATATCGGCAAGCACCGCGGGATAGCGTTCCGCAATCGTGCTGTTGGTCGCGACCGAGACGGTTGCGCCCGCCTGCGCAAACGCATCGAGCAACCGGTAGAGCCCGATCCGCGTCCCATATTCCCGCGAGGTGTAGTGCCGGTAATCCGGATAGGGCGTCACCATGTGCCCTGGCGCGCGAAATGGCGTGTCGCCGGGCAGGATCGGGAACCATTCCAGGCTCACGCAAATCCACACCGCCACTTTTTTCCCGGCCGGCCAGCTGACAGGCTGGCGGTCGCGCAGCGCAGACCAGCGATAGAGATCATGGTCATAGCCAAGCCGCCTTTTGGGATAGGTGAGGTAGCCGGGTTCCAGGCTCATTGCTGCGCCCGCCAGGCATCGACAATGTCGCCCGCCCGGGAAATCCAGGCGCGGCCATCGGCGGCGATATGCTCCAGCGCGCGCTCGAACGGCCCGATCCGGTGCGGCTGGCCGATCAGATAGGCGTGCAGGGGAATGCACATTACCGTGCCCGATGCCTCGCCCTCCCGGGCCAGCCGCTCGAACTGCCGGATCAGCGTATCGGCATAAGCGCGCGGGCTCATGTGATAGACGAAGAAGCCAAAGTGGTCGTTGACCTCAAGGCTGTAGGGGATTGAGGCGAGCCGCCCGGTCTTCACGTTCACCGCCTGCACCTGATCATCGTGATACAGGTCGCAGGTGTAATCGAGGCCATATTCAGCGATCAGATCAAGCGTGCGCGGCGTGTGGGTGAGGGCAGGGGCAAGCCAGCCCCGGATGCGCTGGCCGGTGGCGGCGAGCACGGTCGCCATTGAATCCTCGATGACCGCGCGTTCCTGTGCCTCGTCCATGCCATAGCTGTAGCGGGTGTTGTAGATGCCGTGGCTGAAGAATTCCCAGCCGCGCTTCGCCGCATCTTCAACCACCTCAGGGTGATGCTGGCACAGCGCCACCGATAGAGAGACCGATCCGGGGAAGCCATGCCGGCTCATCGCGTCCGCCATTCGCCAGTGCGAGACGCGGTTGGAATGATCGCGGTGGCTATAGCCGACGACGTCGGGGTGTGGCCGCGTCCAGCTCTTGCGCTGCGGATTGGCGGGAGGGTCAATTTCGTAATATTCCAGATTGGGCGCGACCCACACCGCCACAGTCTTGCCGCCTGGCCAGACGATCTTTGGCCGGCCGCGATAGGGGCTGAAAGCATAAAGACCGGGGTCGGCCATCCCGTCCTGCATCAATGCGCCTTCAGGCAGTCGATCACCGTCGTGTGTCGGCTCGGCAGTTTTGACTTGTCAGCGGGTGCCATGGGGGCGACGGGTCTTTGCGGCGCCGCTGCTGGCGGCAGGATCAGTGTGGAGAATGGTTGAGGAGGCTTGGGGAAATTTATAAGCTGATCGAGGTCGATGTGTCCAACGATTTCTGCGCCGGCACAGCTGCGGCGCAACAGGAGCTCCGCTCGACCACGTCGAATCGTGGCGGCCGGGCTTCCGGGCTGGCAGACTTCAGCAATGTCAGTGTTTGAACTTTCTATTCCCCTCGTCAGGCAGTGCGCGCGCTGGCGGTTCGTCCTCCTTATGCTGCTCGCTCTGGTGACCCTGCCGCTTCTCAGCGGGGCCGCCTTCGCCCATGCCGTGGCCGAAGGCGACAAGGGCTACATTCAGGAAATCACGGGCATCAATCTGCTGCCCTTCATCTATCTCGGTGCCAAGCACATGGTGACGGGATACGACCACATCCTCTTCCTGTTCGGCGTGATCTTCTTCCTTTACCGGATGAAGCACATTGCCATTTATGTGAGTCTGTTCGCGCTCGGCCACTCCACCACGATGCTGCTCGGCGTGTACTTCAATGTCGGGATCAACAGCTACATCATCGACGCCATCATCGGGCTTTCGGTCGTCTACAAGGCGCTCGACAATATGGGCGCCTTCCAGCGTTGGCTGGGCTTCCAGCCGAACACCAAGGTGGCGACGCTGATATTCGGCTTCTTCCACGGCTTCGGCCTGTCGACGAAGATCATCGAGTACAAGATCTCGCCCGACGGCCTCGTGCCAAACCTTCTCGCCTTCAATGTCGGGGTCGAAATCGGTCAGCTTCTGGCGCTCGCCGCCATCCTGATTGTCATGGGCTACTGGCGCCGGACCGCGGGTTTCTGGCGTCACGCCTACACCGCCAACGCTGTCCTGATGACTGCCGGGTTTGTACTGATCGGATATCAGCTCACCGGTTGGGTCGTCTCGTGAACATCCAAAAAGGAAACCTGCCCATGTACAACACAGACATCCCGACTCGCGCTGAACTGCCGACATCGAAGCAGCTGCTCCGCTCGACCGTCATCGCTATCTTCGCGGCGGCCGCGATTCTTGTCACCATCGTGCTCCCGGCTGAATATGCCATCGACCCGACCGGGATGGGGCGGGTGCTCAAGCTGACGGAGATGGGCGAGATCAAGGCCCAACTCGCTGAGGAACCCGAGCAGGAGCGTGCCGCTGACCAGGAGCCTGTCACTCCGGCCGCGCTGCCGGCAGGCCGCTCCGACGACCTGACGATCACGCTGAAGCCTGGCGAAGGCACCGAGGTCAAACTGGCAATGAACCAGGGCGCCCGCGTGAACTTCGCCTGGATGGTCACGGGCGGCGTCGTGAACTTCGACCTGCACGGTGACGGTGGCGGCCAGTCAACGAGCTACGAGAAGGGCCGTGGGGTGCCGGGAGCAGAAGGCGTGCTAAGTGCCGCCTTTGACGGGAGCCACGGCTGGTTCTGGCGGAACCGCGGAGGCGCAGACGTCACGGTGACGCTCAAGACCAGCGGAGCGTACTCAGACATCAAACGTATGCTGTAGCAAGACCCGCACCCCGCGCTGCGCCGAGACCTCCGGAATGAAGACCTCGTCCGCCCTGTTTCTCACAGCACTGCTACTCGGCCAGACCGCCCTCGGGGCTGACGGCCCGGCCCGGGCCTGGGGTTCGCTCGACCTTCTGCAGCGGACGATCCCCGCTGGCGAAAAGCGCAAGTTTTCCTTCCAGGATGTTCCGACCTTCGAGGGCTCCTTCCTCAACTCCGCCATCTTCGCCGCGCGGGGCAGCAGGCAGGGGCCCACGCTGTGCCTGACGGCGTTGATTCACGGCGACGAGCGCAACGGCTTTGAAGTCGCACGGACGGCCTTTGCCCAGACCGACGCCCGACAGCTGGCGGGTACGCTGATCGCCCTGCCCGCCATCAACGTCAACGGCTTTCGCACGGGCAGCCGGTACATGCCGGACCGGCGCGACCTGAACCGGGCCTTCCCCGGCAATGCGAAGGGCGACAACACCGCCCTGGTCGCAGCCATCGTTTTCGATGTCATCAAGGCACACTGCGATGCGCTGATTGACCTCCACACCGGTTCTTTTGACCGGGCGAACCTGCCCCAGGTCCGGGTGGATCTGGCGAATCCCCGGGCGCTGGAACTGGCCCGCCGCTTCGGGGCTGCCGTGGTAATGGGCGGGGCAGGCCCGAACGGGAGCCTGCGTCGGGAGGCGATGGATGCAGGAATTCCCTCCATCATCTACGAGGCGGGCTTGCCACTGCGGTTCGAACCCGAGGAGATTTCACGCGGGGTCCAGGGCGTCAGGAACGTGCTGATCCACCTGGGGATGGTCACCGGGAAACCCACCGACATGACGCCAGAGTCCCACGTCTACGCAAGCTCCCGCTGGCTGCGCGCGCCGGTCGGTCAGAGCGGCGTGTTCTACGCAGACAAGCCCCTGGGCGCCATCGTCAGTGCCGGTGAGGCCATCGCCCACATCGACGACCCCTTCACCGACCAGCGCCACTACGTGAAAGCGGACACCGCTGGCACGATCGTGGGCATGGCCGTACCCCAGGTGGTGTTCTCCGGCTACGCACTGATCCACGTGGCGCGGAAATAGTCAGTAAACGAGGCGCGGCCAGCCTAGGCGCCACAGCGGAACACTACATGCGAGCATTGGCCGTCGCCGGCGAGCTTGTAGCGGTACCTGTCCGGCTCGCCAACCTGGCCGCCCGGTTCTCCCGCCCAATTCGCTGTCAGGGTGCCCACCGCCCTTGCAGTGCCGCCAGGACGTCCTCCGGCGTCGCCGGTTTGTCACGGGCGGCGGACACTAGCTGCAGGTAGCGGACCAGCCCGTCAACGTCCGGACTGGCGGCGGCCCCCCGGGAGAAGTTCAGATCGACACTATCAGGACGATACGGCAGCGTGTACCCGGGTATCCGCTTGGCGTAGTCCTTCAGCTCCTTGTCCCAGAGTTCATCCGCCGTCATGCCGAATGAGGCCTGGAATGCCTGGCTCAGGGGCTCGCCAGCCTTCAGACGGTCGAAGTAGCCCTGCAGGATGGTGGCGTTCTGCATGTCATTGCCCAGCGTGGTGTAGTGCGCGAGCAGCCACGCCTGGGCGTAAGCGTTCGACGCCTTGGCAAGGTTAGTCATCGTCTCCGGGCGGAAGTTCTGCGAGACCAGATCATTCCAGTCGAACAGCGGCGGCCCGTTCCGCTGGGCACGAAGCGGCGGCGTGCCGAGGGTGAATGACTGGCCCTTGTTGACCATTTGCGTCGAGGACACGAGCTCGGCGAAGCCTTCTTCGTACCAGGCGGGATACTTGAACTTCTTGTAACGGAGCGGCGCATGCCCGTACTCGTGCCGGACGACCGTCCGGGTCCAGTTCTTGTCGCCGTAGACCGGCATCACGATCAGCGTGCGTTGGCCATCACTCTGGGCAAATCCGGCCGCCAGGGGACTGGTGGTCAGTTTCTTGAATTCAGTGCTGCTGGCCGGAACCAGCACCAGGGTCCGGGGTGCATCGACGGGTAGCACGACGCTGCCGACCTGCATGAACGCGGCACGAAAAGTCTCGAGTTCTTCCAGCAGTGGAACAACCTTCTTCTCGGGCGCACTGCTGAAGGCGACGAACGAGGCGTTCTCGTAGCGGATCCATGGGTCATCCGCGTATCTCCTCAGCCTGGCCCCAGAGTGCGCCGGCTGCCGCGACGCACACAAGCGCCCTCCCGCCGCTGTTGGCCGCCTGCGAGCCCGGTCTTAGCCGTCGCGCCAGGTCAAAGCCGCTCTCGTGGGCCACGTGGGTGTAGGCGGAGAGGGCGATGTTCGCGAACCGCGGCTGCAGCACCAGAGCCTGCCCTCAGTGATCTGGAGCACGGGGACCCAGGTGGTGCATCGGGGCGTCAATCGCGCCGTTGGTCGATGTAGGTCAAATGTTCGGTCCAGCCTCGAAGGCAACTTTGCCACTCACCTGGCTGGCAACGTGACGCACCCTTCCGTCGCAGCGCAAAGACCAGGTTCTTCGGGATGCCGGCGCCGGCGTAGGCCTCGAAGTCTGTAGACGAGTCGCCGTAGCCACCGATCAGTCGCCAACCTCGCGCCTGGTACTCCTTCAGTATCCGGAGTTTGAACAGTGCCGGGTCCTTGTCATCCTTGCCGGTTTGACCGACATGGATACTGCCCTCAGGAAAGGCCTTCGCCTTGAGCCAACCCGGTATGCCGTTTTGCAGGAGGCTGGATCGAGTGCTCAGGTAGACGACTCTGTAGCCCTTGTCAAAGTAACGTCGAACGGCCTGTGAGGCATCCGGGCGCACAGTGGCTATTGATTGGACGTCGGGAGTCAAGGTGCCGTCAATGTCGAAGACGACCGCGAGGGCCTGCGGCCACGGCGGCTCCGGTACCTGACTGTCTGTTAACCGCGCACAGCCCCCAACAAGGCCAATGATCGACAGTATCCATACGCTGCGCATCAATCGCGTTTGAGTTGCGCCAGTACGGCGCGAGCGGCCGCGGCCGAAGATGCAGGATTCTGACCGGTGATCAGCTTGCCGTCGGTGACAACGTAGGACTGCCAATCGTCGCCCTTGCTGTAGATACCGCCGTTCGATTCCAGCATGTCCTGCACCAGGAAAGGCACGACCTTCGTCAACTGCACCGCCTCTTCCTCTGTGTTGGTGAAGCCGGTGACCTTCTTGCCCTTGACGAGCGGCGAGCCGTCGGGCGCCTTCGTATGGCGGAACACGGCGGGCGCGTGGCAGACCGCCGCTACCGTCTTGCCGGCCGCGGCCATACCCTCGACCAGCTTGATGGAGTCTGCATCCTCTGCGAGGTCCCACAACGGACCATGGCCGCCCGGGTAAAACACGGCGTCGAACCCGTCGCGGGACACCTCGGACAACCTGGTGGTGTGCGCCAGCGCCGCGAGGGCAGCCTTGTCCTTCTTGAAGCGGCGCGTGTCGTCAGTTTGCGCGTCTGCGGCGTCGCTCTTGGGGTCCAGCGGCGGCTGTCCGCCCTTGGGCGATGCGAGCACGAGCTCGGCACCTGCGTCCTTGAAGACGTAATAAGGCGCGGCGAACTCCTCCAGCCAGAAGCCGGTCTTCTTGCCGGTGTTGCCCAGTTGGTCGTGCGAGGTCAGGATCATCAGAATCTTCATGGGGTTTCCTTGGGTTGGCACCCGTTGACGGCCGGACTGTCGCCCGGCAGCCCCAACGCCGAGCTTACCCGCGCGTGCGGAGGCTTGGCGTGCGGGTTACCCGCGCGGGACCGTAGGACACGGCTGACAGCGGTCCTCCAGGGAGGAACTGTGTTCGTCCTGTGCTCGGGTGTGACGGGGAAAACGCCGCCGCTGGCCTAAGCAACCCCTAGAGCCGGCCCGATGCCACGGTGGGGCCGAGGTGTTCGCAGGCCTTGGCGAGGGCCCGGACCAGCACCGTGTGTTCATGCTCGCCCTGGCCGGAGCGGAGGTAGACTTCCGCCGCGCGCCGAACGCTTTCGAGTTCACGGGATCTGATCGCGAGAAACTGGAGGGCATGCACCAGCCGCTCTGGGGCGCCGCCCGACCGGAGCAGCCGCTCCACTTCATTAAGAGCAGCCTCGAGCGCCGCCGGGTCAGCAAAGTCGTCGGCCGCCGGTGCGGGCACGCGGACGTCGCCCACTCCCATCCCGGGCCCCGCAGAGGGCGGCAGCTGGTGCAGCAGCACGACGATCAGATCGGTCGACGTCACAACGCCCACTACCGTGCCGTCAGCTTCCGTCACGGGAAGCGAGTGGTACCTGCCGCCAGCGAGCAGGACCGCAGCGTCGTCGAGCGTCGCCTTGCGGCTCAGCGAGATCGGGTCGCGATGCATGACTTCGGCGACGCGGATGCGACCCACGTCGGGTTCGGTCCCGCCCGAACGCGCAATGAGGTCAGTGGTGCTGACGATCCCGACCAGCCGGCCAGCGTCGACCACCGGGAGATGATGCAGATGCTCCCGCGCCATGAGGACGCAGGCCTCGCCCAGCGTGGCGTCCGGCCCGATGACCACGGCCGGGGACGTCATGATTCGCTCGATGGCTTGATTGCGCATGGCCCTACGGCAGAAGCTTACCTCACCCGCCGGACTGGCCATACTGATCGTGCGAATTGGATGAATATGTCCAGACTTTGCTGCCCGCCGCCGTGACCCTAATCCAGCGCAATGACGGGCTCGAGTTCCGGCGGGTGCCGCCGAGGGGGAAGATGACCCGGCCGGAACGTTGGTAGGCAGTCGCGGCCGCGCATTCTGATTCGTTAACACGTTGTCACCGTGATTTCACAGTTGTTGCCTAATCTCACCCGCCAGAATTCCCCCAAGAATATCCACAGGAGATCAGTCCATGACGCGCAGAACCGGCAAGATCGTTGCATCCGTCGTCCTGGTTGCAGCCGCGAGTTCCATCCTGCCGGCGAACGCTGTTCAGATCGACCTGCAGCTCCTCAACTCGTTCACAGCCGCGAATGGAGCGCGCAATGGCAGCGCGGAGATTGTCGATTTCTCCCGTGACCAGAACACCGTCGTCAGCACAATGGCCGGAACCAGCGGGTTCGGTGTGCAGGTGCTGACGCTCGGCAATACGGGCAGTCTCGGTGAGCGCGGTATTGTTACCTTCAATACGGCTTTCGGCGCGGGCACCGTCCGGGATGCGTCGTCCACGGCCATAGACCCCCTGCAGCGCGGCTTCGGCGTCGTCACCCTGATCCCCACGGCCAACGGTACGACCCAGGGAAAGATCGGCTTTTATGACTACCGCACCGGAAGCGTGGGTGCCATCAAGACCCTGGATGTGGGCTTCCACCCGGACAGCGTAAAGTTCTCCGCCGACGGCAGCAAGCTCTACGTCATCAATGAGGGCGAGTACACGAGCGGCGGCGCAACGGACGCCCCGGGCTCCATCAGCATCATCGATCTCTCGACAGTGAGCACGATCGGTGACGTGACCAGCCTCAGCAACTCCGCCGTCAGCACTTACGATTTTCAGGCCACGAATCTGGCCTCTGGTGTGTCCGTCAGCGGCATCCGCTACAACGATGTCACCGCGGGCGCGGTGGCGAACCGCTTCCGCCACATAGAACCCGAGTATCTGACGGAACAGAACGGCAAGTTGTTTGTCAGCCTCCAGGAGAACAACGCACTGGCGGAGTTCGACCTGGCAGCCGGCAAGTGGACGGCCATCCGCAGCCTCGGGCGGATCACGCAGACCATCGACGCCTCGGACCAGGACGGCCCTGGCGGCACGGCGGCTGCCATCATCAACGATCAGGTCGCCGGTCTCCCGATGCCGGACACCATCGCCAGCTTCCAGCTGGCCGGGACGACCTACATCGTGACCGCCAACGAAGGCGACTTTCGGGTCGATGACGCGGACCGGGTCCGCGTGTCCGCTCTCCCGGCCTCCGGCGCGGGGTCAGTGGATGCGACCGTCGCGGCGACGCTGAACTCGCTTTACGGCGGCAACTACCGGGCGAACGGGGCCCTTGGCCGCCTGCGCGTGTCCAGGCTGGATGGCGACACGGACGCCGATGGCGACATTGATGTGCTGACGATGACGGGAACCCGGTCGTTCTCGATCTGGGATGCGGCGACGGGCGCCCTGGTCAAGGACAGCGGCTCCCTGGAGAGCATCCTGCTCAGCCTCGACCCGCTGAAGCACAACATCACGGATGGGTTCCTGAGCAACTTCGACGCCCGCTCCCCGGACAAGGGTCCCGAGCCTGAGGCGCTGGCTGTGGCAAACATTGGCGGTTCGTCCGTGATGTTTATCGGCATGGAGCGGCAGAACGGGCTGCTCGCCTACGATCTGACGGACCCCAACAACCCGGTCCTGCTGGACTACATCAACAGTCTCAGCAACGGACTTCTCGCGCCGGAATCGCTGTTGTTCATTGACGCGGCCAACAGCCCCACCGGCCAGGCGCTTCTGCTGGGAGGTTACGAGCTCGGCGGCGGCGGGATCGGGGTTTATTCGGCAACGATCGTGCCGATTCCCGCAGCGTTACCCCTGTTCGGGGCAGGCCTGGCGGCACTGGGGTTGATCCGTCGCCGCCGGCTGGCCACTGGTTGAGACCTTTAGAGGCATCGCGGGCGACGGCGACGGCGACGGCGATAGCGCCGCGCTGCTGCAGGTCGACTTGTGCGGCCGACCTTGGCAGGATCACGCCATGGCGCCCGCATCCCGGCTTGGCAGACAGATTCAGGAGGTCCTGGCTGGTTTTGACCGTATCGGCGCACCGACCGCGCTGATCGGCGGCCTGGCCCTCGCGCCCTACCAGGTCATCCGGGCCACTCAGGACGTCGATCTGCTGGTCGACGCTGACCGTGCGGACGACAGCGAACGGGAGCTCAAGGCGCTGGGCTATCACTGCATCCATCGCAGCGTCGATGCGGCGAACTACCTGCGTGGCGACGAGCGGGTCGACCTGCTGTATGCCAGCCGTCCCCTGGCGCGCCAACTGCTGGAATCCGCGGTGGGCCACAAGACACCCTTCGGCGACCTGCGAGTGATCAGTCTCGAGGGCCTTATCGCCTTCAAGCTGCAGGGCCTGGTGAACGACCCACGACGAACGCAGGATCTGGAAGACATCCGGGCGCTCCTCCGGGTCAATCGGGACACTGTGAACATGGCGGATGTCCGGCAGTACTTCCAGCTCTTCGACAGGGAGGCGTTGCTCGTTGAAATCCTCGCTGGACTCGACTGATCCGGTGCCGCGCCTCCTGGTAGCGGAACCCCGGGCAACCGGGGCTCACGCGGCGCCCGCGCCCGCTGGTGAGCCCTTTGCCGCGCTGGACGACCTGATGGCCGTTGTCGAGATGCTGTGCGCAAAGTGGCCGCCACGCCCCACGTTCCGCACCACCGGCATGATGCGACTCTGATCGCCCGGCTGTTGGTGCTCATCTGGTATCGGCCGTTCAAAAGATTCTCAGGCAGGAACTGACGTCGTCATTCCACGCCGATATCAGTGAGCTGCGCCGTGACATGGGACAGGAGCTGGGGAACCTGCGGCAGGAGACCGGCCGGCTCGGGTCCATGCTGATGCTGGGCCCGGGCCTCTTGTTTGCGGCGCTCAAGCTCACCTGAGCGCGCCCCCAGTAAACGAGTTCGACTTCAGCCGAGCACTGCAGGCCTCGGGCCATTCGGCACCCTGGCGCGCGGGCGCTGGCTGAGGGATGCCTGTGCCTCACGGCCCAGGGCCGGGCGCTTTACACCTTAAAGACGCCCTCCAAGGACGGCACGACCCCGGTGGTCTTTCCAGCGCCAAACTAGTCGATTGACACTCCTTGCCTCATTGGGGTAGTTTTACCCATCTTGGGGTGTTTAGCCCCATTGGTGTGTGGAATTGGGGAGTTTGTCATGACTATCAGAGCCTTGAAACTTGTCGGCGTCGTCGCAGTAGGGTTGTTTCTGACGGGCTGCGGTGGCGGCGGTGGGGGCGGTAGTGCGGCCCCAGCCGCGGGTTCCAGCGTGGTTAGCTCCGGTGTAATCACCGGTTTTGGCAGCGTGCATGTGAACGGCATTCACTTTGAGACCACCGGGGCGTCGTTCACCGTGGATGACGCGCCGGGTGGCCAGGACGAGCTGGCCGTGGGAGATGTAGTGAAGATTCGCGGCCGGGTGAACGACGACGGGCGCACGGGCACCGCCACGGAGGTTATCGGGGACGACGCGGTGGAGGGGCCGGTGACGGCGCTGGACCTGCTGGCTGGCACCCTGGTAGTCGCCGGGCAGTCTGTGATCACGGATGCCGACACCTCGTTTGATAACAACATCCCCGGCTCGTCCCTGGCCGGCCTGGTGGTGGGTGACCTCGTGGAGGTCGCCGGGTTCTTTGATGCCGCCGGCGCCGTGCGGGCCACCCGCATCGAAAAGAAGACGGTGGGCAGCAAGATTGAGGTCCATGGCCTCGTTGCTGATCTCGATACGGTGAACCAGCGGTTTCGCCTCAACGCGTTGACTGTGAGCTATGCCGCCGCCGTCCTGGACGGCTTTCCCGGCAATCAGATCAGCGACGGGGATTTCGTTGAGGCCAAGGGCACCACCTTCGTCGCCGGTGTCTTGCAGGCGACGAAGGTCGAACTGGAGGGCCCGGACGCCGCCGACGACGGTGAAGACGGCGAAGCCAAGCGGGAGATCGAAGGCCTTATCACCCGCTTTTTCTCGGCAACCGACTTCGATGTGGCCGGCCGGCCGGTCACCACCACGCCGGGCACCGTCTACGAGAACGGCACTGCTGCTGACCTGGCCGTCAACCTCAAGGTCGAAGTCGAGGGTCCAGTGGACGCTGCCGGGATCCTGGTGGCGCGCAAGGTCAGCATTCGCCGCTCGGGCAACGTGCGCCTGACTTCGCTCGTGGACAGCATCAACACCGGCAATGGCACGCTGGTCGTGCTGGGGATAACCATCAAGGTTGATGAGCTGACCCGTTTCGAAGACCAGAGCGATGCAGACGTGGAGTCCTTCTCCCTGGCTGACCTGCAGGTGGGTGACTACGTGGAGGTGCGGGGTGCCGAATCTCCTGCCGGCAGCGGGCAGCTGCTGGCCCGACGGCTGGAGCGGGAAGATGCGGATAGCCGGAGCCTCGTCCAGGGCCCGGTGACCAACCTGGCGGAGCCTGATCTCGAGGTCTTCGGGATTACGGTGCAAACGGGCGTCGATACGGAGTTCAGCGACGGGGCGGAGAACGACGTGGCCGGTGGCACGTTCTTCTCACTGGTGGCCGTCGGTGATCTGGTCAAGGCCCGAGGCAGCCTGATTGCGGACCAGGTCATTCAGGCCGACGAAGTCGAACTCGAGGGCGAGGACGACTAGCACTGCCAGGCCAGGACCGACGGGCCTGCGGGCCCGGTGCGCGCCTGAGGTTCTGCTGACCGACTGAAGCGTCCTGTAGCAGCGCCTTTGGCGCGATCGATACCTGTCGCGCCTGAAGGCGCTCCTACGTTAACGCACGCAGCTGCTCGGCCAGCGCTTCCGGCGCCGCAAAGAACGGCGAGTGCCCGGTTGGCAGGGTCAGCACGGTCCCGCAGGGCGATGCCGCCACCATCTGCTCCTGGACGAACAAGGGCAGCGCCACGTCCCGGGAGCAGTGGATATAGGCCCGGGGGACGCGGCCGAAGCGCTCCGCCGTGACGTGGACCGCCTGAAACATCACGCCGAGCGGCTCCGGGCCGAGCCTTGTCCGGGCGAAGGCCAGGTCCTCTGCCGGGCAATCCGCGTAGAAAATCTCAGGGAGGCGCTCCGGATCCACCGTCACGCACTGGCCGTCCGGGGTCCGGACCGACGCGGTATTCAACGGGTTGTCGGGGTCCACGCTGCAGATGCGCACCAGCGAATCGCCATCCCGGGGCAGGAACGCGGTGACATACACGAGGCGCCTCAGGCGTTCCGGGAGGGCTTCCGCCACCGCGCTGATGACCAGCCCGCCCAGGCTGTGGCCGACCAGGATGACCTCGCCGCCGAGGGTACCGACGGTCCCGCAGATCCGCTGCACATAGGTGTCGAGCGTCTGGGCGTTCGCCGGGGCCGGATCGTCCCCGTGACCGGGCAGGTCGGGGGTGACGACCACGTGGCCCTGGGCCCGGAGCAGGGGCGCGACGTGCCCCCAGCACCAGCCCCCGTGCCAGGCGCCGTGGACGAGCACATAACTTGCCATCGGTGGAAGTCTCGTTTGAGCCGGGACGCGAAAGCTGCGATTCTCCCGGCATTCATCACTCAAGGGCAAATCCATGAAGCTGTATTTCAGTCCGGGCGCCTGCTCCCTGGCGTCCCACATCACGCTGCTGGAGGCCGGGCTGCCTTTCACCGCGGACAAGGTCGATATGCGGACCCGCCAGACCGCCGGCGGGGTGGATTTCACGAGCGTCAATCCCCTGGGCTATGTGCCCGCACTGGTGCTTGATAATGGCGACGTGCTCGCCGAGGGGCAGGCCATCCTCCAGTACCTGGCCGACCAGAAGCCCGAGGCCCACCTCGCGCCCCCGCCAGGGACCATGCCGCACTACCGGTTGCTGGAGTGGCTGAGCTTCATTTCCTCGGAGCTGCACAAGGGCTTCGGCCCCCTGTTGCGGCCGGGTGGCGCAGAAGATGTGAAGGCGGCTGCGCGGGACAAGCTGGGCCAGCGACTAAACTACGTGGCCCAGCACCTGGCCAGCCGGCAGTATCTGGTGGGCGAGCATTTCACCGTGGCCGATGCTTATCTGTACACAGTGCTGACCTGGTCGCGAATCGGGGGGATCGATCTGGCGGCCTGGCCCGTCCTCGCCGCCTACCGGGAGCGGGTGCAGCAGCGGCCCGCGGTGCAGGCGGCCCGGCTGGCCGAAGGGCTGAAGGCCTGACGGTCGTCGACGCCTCCGGGCTGGCGCGGCTGGAGCAAGCCAGCCCTTTCGCAGCGGACATCATCAGCCGTTTCCCGCAGCTCCTCGCTGCCCTGCGCACGAGCGGGCGGCTGACCCGCCGTTGCGCAGCCACGGAACATCGTGACCTGCTCGATGACGCACTGGCCGGAACGTCCGGCGACGACGAGTTTCTCCACCGCCTCCGGCTGTTCCGGCACCGGGAACTCCTGCGCATCGTCTGGCGGGATCTCAACGAAGGGGCCGGCGTCACCGAGTCTCTGCGCGACCTGTCGGACCTGGCCGATGCGGCGATCAATGCCGCCCTGAAGTTTGCCAGCGACCTGCTCCGGGGCCGCCACGGAGAACCTCGCGCTGAAGATGGCAGCCCCTGCGGCGTGGGCATCGTTGCCATGGGGAAGCTGGGCGGCCACGAACTCAACTTCTCGTCGGATGTGGACCTGGTGTTCCTCTACTCGGCGGCGGGGGAGACTGATGGGCCCCGGGCGCTCAGCAACGAGGAGTACTTCCGGCTCCTCGCCCAGCGGGTGATTGACCTCCTCAGCCGGAATACGGCGGACGGTTTTGTGTATCGGGTGGACGTCCGGCTGCGGCCCTTCGGGACGGCCGGTCCTCTCGCTGTGAGTGCCTCTGCGCTGGAGAGCTATCTGGTGCAGCACGGGCGGGACTGGGAGCGGTACGCGTGGATCAAGGCGCGGGTGGTCAATGCGTGGGCCGACGCCGAGTCGCTGTATCGGGACGTCCTCCGGCCCTTCGTTTACCGCCGTTACCTGGACTACGGGGTGTTCAGCTCCTTGCGCGAGATGAAGGCGCTCATCGAGGCGGAGGTTGCGAAGAAGGAGTTTCGCGGCAACCTCAAGCTGGGTCCCGGCGGCATCCGCGAGATCGAGTTCATAGTCCAGGCCCTGCAGCTGGTGCGGGGCGGGACTGTAGCCGCGCTGCGGGAGCGGCAATTGCTTCGGGCGCTACCGGCGCTGGTGGAGGCCGGTTGCCTGCCGCCGGCGGATGCCGCGGAGCTCCGGGAGGCCTACTTTTTTCTCCGGCTGGCGGAGAACCGAGTCCAGGCACTGTACGACCGCCAGACTCACGACCTGCCCTCTGATCCCGGCGATCAGCGGCGCCTGACCCTCGCCATGGGGTATGCCGCCTGGCCTGAGTTTCTCGCCGCGCTGACGCTGCAGCGGGACCGCGTCGCTGGGCACTTTCGCGACATCGTGTTTCGCGGGACGAATGGTGCCGGCAGCGGCGACGATGAGTACGGCGAGCACGCCGGCAGCACCGACGGCGGGCCGGGTCGGCCCGAGGTAGAGCTGGCCCGGGTGTGGCTGGACGACGCGCCACCGGAGTTGCAGCAGCAGCGCCTGGCAGGGGCTGGGTTCAGATCGCCAGTGGACGTGCTGGAACGCGTGCGTCGTCTGCGCGAGGGCGGCTTGCAACAGCGGCTCGATCAGCCCGGCCGCCAGCGGCTCGATGCGCTGGTACCCGCCATGCTGCGCGTGGCCAGCCGGCAGGTCGAAGCAACCCGCGCACTGGATGGCATGGTGCTGGTCCTTGAGGCCATCGGGCGCCGGTCTGCCTACTTTGCGCTCCTGAACGAGAACCCGGCAGCACTGGAGCGTCTGGTCGGCATTTGCGCATCCAGTGAGTTCCTGGCGCGGCTCGTGGCGACCCACCCGTTGCTGCTTGACGAACTGCTGGACCCCCGGGTCTTCGAGCAGGCTCCCTCCCGAAGCGAGCTGGCGGCGGACCTCGAGGTCCGGCTGGCACGGGTGCCGGTCGACGACGCCGAGGCGCAGCTTGATGCCCTGCGCAACTTTCAGCAGGCAGCCATCTTCCGCGTCGCCGTGGTCGATCTCTCCGGCGTCCTGCCCCTGATGAGAGTCAGCGACCGGCTGACCGACATTGCGGAGCTCGTGCTCGAAGCGGCGCTGGCGCTGGCCTGGCAGGAGCTGGTCACCCGCTACGGTGAAGCGCGGTGTGTCGTCGATGGAGAGACCCGCCCCGCGCGCTTTGCCGTGGTCGCCTACGGCAAGCTTGGTGGCCTCGAACTGGGTTATGGCTCCGATCTGGATCTGGTCTTCCTGCACGACTCGGAGGGGGAACAGCAGCAGACCGATGGCCCGCAGCCGCTGGACAACGCCGTCTTCTTCTCCAGGCTCATGCGCCGGATCATCAGCATCCTGACGATGCACACCACCTCGGGGAAGCTGTACGAGGTGGACATCCGGTTGCGCCCCAGCGGGCAGTCCGGCCTGCTGGTCTCCAGCCTTGCTGCCTTCGATCTCTATCAGCGCCAGGACGCCTGGACCTGGGAGCACCAGGCCCTGCTCCGCAGCCGGGCGGTGGTCGGCGATGCCGGGGTCAAGGCGGCCTTCGAGCGTCTCCGGGTAACGGCCCTCACCTCTTACGTGCGACGGGAGAAACTCGCCAGTGAGGTCGCAGAAATGCGCCAGCGCATGCGCAATGAACTGTCCAGGGGTACCGCCGAGGTGATGGACGTCAAGCAGGACCCGGGCGGGATCGCGGACATCGAGTTCCTCGTGCAATACCTCGTGCTCCGCGACGCCCATCGGTACCCGGACCTGGTTCGCTGGTCCGACAATATCCGGCAGCTGGACGCGCTGGCCGCCCATGGCATCCTGGCGCCCGGGGACGCGGAAGAGCTGGCCGCGACGTACCGCAACTACCGCCAGCGCCTGCACCACCTGAACCTCGCCGGGCTGCCCGGTCAGCTGCCCCGGGCCGAAACCGCAGCCCTCGCGGCCACGGTGATCCGGCACTGGCAGGCGGTGTTCTATACTGAAACACCCCCGGTCGCTGAATAACGCTCCATGGTCGCGCCCAACACAGATTCCCGGCTTCCCCTCGTGCAGCCGAATGCCGAGAACCACTACGACGTCACCCGGTCGGACCTGCCACTGTCCTGCCCCATGCCCGGGATGCACCTCTGGAATTCCCACCCCAAGGTGTACCTCCCCATCGAGGAAGACGGTCGGGCCAAGTGTGGCTACTGCGGCGCTACCTATTCCTTAACTCCCGCGCGGTGAACGGCCCGCTCACCCACCTCAATCTGTCCCGCGGCTTCCGGGGTGGTGAGCGCCAGACTGAACTCCTGATTCGTGGCCTCGCTGCTCTCGGCTGGACCCAGCGTCTCGTGGCACGGCGTGGTGAGGCGCTGGCTGACCGCTGCCGGGATGTACCCGGTCTCTCCATCGCCGAAGCCAGTGGGGGCGTGGCCGGCGCTTTTCTCGCCCTGCGCGGCGCTGGCCTGGTGCACAGCCACGAAGGTCGGGGTGTGCAGGCCGCCTGGCTGAACGGCCTCGTGCGGGGCGCGCCTTACCTCATCACGCGGCGCGTGCAGAAGGGCCCCACGGCCTCGGTCCTGAACCGCCGGATGTATCGCTCCGCCGTCGCCGTGGTGGCGATCTCCAAGGCCATACGGGCCGCACTGCTCCGTCTCGAGGCGCACTTGCCCGTCACCGTGATTCCCAGCGCCGGCAGCAGCTTGGCGGTAAACCGGGCAACGGTTGAAAGACTGCGTGCCGGTTTCGGCGGCGACTTCGTGGCGGGGCATGTGGGCGCCCTGGACGATTCCCACAAGGGTCAGCTGCAGATTATTGCGCTCGCCCGGCGCTGGCGGACCGACCACCCCGGGGTGCGCTTCGTGCTGGTGGGTGCGGGTCGGGACGAAGTGCGCCTGCGGGCGGCCGCCGCCGGGCTCGACAATCTGCACTTCGCGGGGGAGGTGGCCAATGTCGGTGACTATCTGGCAGCCTTCAATCTGTTTCTTTACCCGTCCCGCCATGAAGGCCTGGGCTCGGTCCTGATCGACGCCCTCGAGGCCGGGCTGCCCGTGGTGGCCACGGCCGTCGGCGGCATCCCCGAGATCATCCGGGACGGGGAGAATGGCGTGCTTTTCCAGCCCGACGACGCGGCGGCGTTCGAGGCGGCCGTGGCCGGATTCCTTGGGGATCCAGCGCTGGGCGCCCGGGTTGCTGCAGCGAACCGGCTGCGCGCCCGGGAGTTTTCCGCCACCACAATGACCGGGAGCTACGCGCGGCTGTACCGTGACGTGGCTGCCGGCCAGAATGTGGCGCTGACGCTGCCCTGAGGACCAATCCATGATCATCGTTACCGGCGGTGCCGGCTTCATCGGCAGCAACCTGGTCCGGGCCCTGAATCGGGCGGGCCACACCAACATCCTCGTGGTCGACGATCTTCGGGACGCCCACAAGATTCTCAATCTCTCTGACTGCCGGATCGCCGAGTACCTGGATATGCACGAGTTCGCCACGCGCATGGCGACGGGCCAGGATTTTGCGCCAAAGCTCGAGGCGATCTTCCACCAGGGCGCGTGTACCGACACCACCGAGTGGAACGGTCTCTTGATGATGCGCACCAACTACGAGTTCTCCCGGCACCTGCTCCGGTATGCCACGGAGCGCCGTGTGCCCCTCATCTACGCCTCCTCCGCGTCTGTGTACGGTGCCGGGAGGGACTTTCGCGTCAGCGAAGACGGCGAGCGGCCGATCAATGTCTACGCATTCTCAAAGCTGATGTTTGATCGTCACGTCCGCCAGGTCACGGCCTCCTTCCGCTCCCCCGTCGTGGGCCTGCGCTATTTCAATGTCTACGGCCCGGGCGAGGCCCACAAGGCCAGGATGGCCAGCGTCATCCATCATTTTCGCGAGCAGCTGAAGACCGGCGACGAGATTCGCCTGTTCAGGGGCAGTGATGGTTACGGGGACGGTGAGCAGTCCCGGGATTTCATCCACGTGGACGACGTCGTGGCGGTCAACCTCTGGGCCTGGCAGCAGGGGGCCAAGTCCGGAATCTTCAACCTGGGGACTGGCCAGGCCCGCAGCTTCAATGACCTTGCCCGGGCAGTGCTGCAGTGGCATGGCCGGGGTCGCATCGAGTACATCCCGTTTCCGGAGCACCTCAAGGGCAGCTACCAGAGTTATACCCAGGCGGATCTCACGGGGTTGCGGGCGGCCGGCCATAGCGCGCCATTCATCCCGATCGAAGAGGGCGTGCCGCGCTATCTCGACGCCCTCGGCTGAGGAATGCTGACCGGGTGACAGCCACACTCATCATCGGACCGGCCTGGGTTGGTGACATGGTCATGGCTCAGTCACTCTTCCGCCTGCTGCGCACGCAGGAGCCCGACATGGCGATCGACGTCGTCGGGCCACCCTGGTCCGTGCCCCTGGTCGGAAGAATGCCCGAGGTGCGCCGCGGGTTACCCCTCGCGGTTGCCCATGCTGAACTGGCTTTTACGGCACGGCGGACCCTGGGTCTGGCTCTGCGTGCCGCAAGTTATGACCGGGCCATCGTCCTGCCCCGGTCGTTCAAGTCGGCGCTGGTGCCCTGGTTCGCCCGCGTTCCTGTCCGCACGGGCTTTGCCGCCGAACTGCGCGGCCTCCTCCTCAACGATGTGCGCCCGCTTGACCGGCGCGTGCTCGACCAGACCGTGAAGCGCTTTCTGGCTCTCGGCCTGCCTGCCGGCGGATCCCTGCCGCTGCCGCTGCCGCCGGAACTGCGGGTGGATGCAGCCAATCGACAGGCACTGCTCGCCCGCTTTGGACTCGGCGCCCGGCCGGCAATCGCCCTGATGCCCGGCGCGGCTTACGGGCCTGCCAAGCAGTGGCCCATTGACAGCTTCACGGCGCTGGCGAGGCTCCTGGGAGACCAGGGCCTTGACGTCTGGGTGCTCGGTTCCGCCGACGAGCAGCCGTTGGGCGAGCAGATCCGCACCGGCGCTGGCGCGCACGTCTTCAACCTGTGCGGCCAGACGAGCCTCGAAGACACCGTGGATCTTCTGTCGGCCACGCGTGCTGCCGTGACGAACGATTCCGGGCTGATGCATGTGGCCGCTGCTGCGGGCACCCACGTGGTCGCCCTCTATGGCAGCAGCTCCCCCCACTTCACGCCCCCGCTGACGGAGCGCAAGACGATTCACTATCTGGGGCTCGCATGCAGTCCCTGTTTCCAGCGGGAGTGCCCGCTCGGCCACCTGAACTGCCTGCGGCAGATCAGCCCGGAGAGTGTGGCAGCGGCCGTAGGAGCGCCTTCAGGCGCGATAGGTATTGATCGCGCCTGAAGGCGCTCCTACGGGGGGGCGGCGATTCGGTGAGGTGTCCAGGAGTTCGTCATGCTCGCCACCAACCTTGCGGAGCACGGTCAGGCCGGTGCCGAAGGGCAGATCCAGCAGTTGCAGCCCGGAATCTTTGCGCAACTCGTCCATGAAGTACTTTACATCCACGTCGTAGCGGCGGTCCTCCCCGTAAATCCCGGAGGGCCTCAAGATCATGCTGTCGTGAAAGAACACCAGGCCGCGGGGCGCCAGCCGTTCCGCAAACGCCTGGTAGTCGAACCGGGCCTGCTCGGCGGTGTGGTACCCGTCGATGAACAGCAGGCCGATGTCGGTCAGCGTCCCGTAGTCGGGTGTGGTGACGAACTCTTGCGTGGTGTGAAGGTGGTGGCGCACGTTGTCCAGGCCGAAAGACCGGAAATGGGCCTGGGTGGCGGCTGGATCTTTCCAGAATCCATCCGCGAGTGACGGGTCGATGAAGTGCAGGGCGCAGCGCTCCACGTTGTCATGACAGCCCTTCGCGATGACCAGTGGAACGAAGCCTCGCCAGGAACCGATGACGACCGCCTGCCGGGGTCGAACCAGCCGGGCCAGGCCGTAGTAAAGCCAGCCGAGCCCGAGATTCAGGTCTTCGGCCCGCTGGTTGTGACCCATGCGGAGCAGCTCGGGATCGGCGTAGAGCCGGGTGATCCAGTCCGTCAGGTCTTCGGTCGGCCGGGTTGCCGGCTGGGTAGCGTTCATGAAGGGCGCGAGCCTCCCGTATAAGCTGCGAGGACCACAGGTTAGCTGAATCCGGCCCTGTCCTGCGGGGCGAAAGTTCCCTATGTCCCCCACAGTGCGCGTTCTGCCGGCCCTGCTGCTGAGTATCGGGCTACTCAGCGGGTGCACGTCGGCGGCATTTCTCGCGGCGAACCTGCCGACGGCCTTCGGCGGGTACGAGCGGACAGGGGGCCTCGCCTACGGACTCGAGACCCGCCAGGAGCTGGACCTCTATGTTCCGGAGGCCCCCGCGACCGAGCCCCGCGCCGTCATCGTCTTCATTCACGGCGGCAGCTGGGCCACCGGCTCCAAGAGCCAGTACCGCTTCGTGGGCAGCAGCCTGGCGGAGCAGGGCTTCATCGCCGTACTGCCCAACTACCGCCTCAGCCCGGCCGTGAAGTTCCCGTTGTTCGTCGAGGATGCCGCCCAGGCGGTGGCCTGGACGCTGCACAACATCGCTCAGTACGGCGGCGATCCCCGGCGCGTGTTTGTCATGGGGCATTCAGCGGGCGCCCACATTGCGCTATTGGTGGCACTGGACCGGCGCTACCTCGCGGCCGCCGGTGCCAGTGCGGACGATCTACGGGGCGCGATTGGGCTGTCCGGACCCTACGATTTCAAGATCGATACCGACCGGCTCCGCGAGGTGTTCGGTTCGGCGCCTGATCCCCGCGAGACCCAGCCGATACGTTTCGTGCGCGGCGATGCCCCGCCGTTGCTGCTGATTCATGGCACTGCCGACAAGATCTGCTGGAGTGAACACTCCATCCGCCTCACGGAGCGGATCCGGGCGGCCGGGGGGTTGGCTGAGCTGCGGCTTTACCCAGGCCTGGGTCACGGCAGCACGATCGGCAGTTTTTCCGCCCTGGGACGAAACCAGAGCCCAGGTCTCGAGGACGTTACGGCGTTCGTGCTTGCGCACTAGTCCGCCGGCGATGCTGCAGCCACAGCAACACGGCGAACTGCACCGCGCACAGTGTGCCGAGGCCCAGGCTGGTCCACGCCATTGACCAGGCGCCAACGTTCTGGAACTGCCAGCCCTGCCACATAAAGTACACGCCGCTGGTGAAGAAGATCAGCAGGGAAAACAATTCTCCGAGCCGTCGGACACGCGGACTGAACAGGCTTCCCCCCATCAGGCTAGTATCGCTTCAGGGAGTAAAACATGCTGCACACCACCTGGCCGCGCCTCGTCTGGACCTTTCTGGTGGGCTACTTCGTAGCCAGCAACCTTAACTGGGGTATCGCTGCGTTTCTGCTGAACCCCTGGGCCATGCCGCGGTTCGACGGCTTCATGCGGGTGGGCGAGGCCGCCGGCGGCATCAACATCGTGAAGATGGTGGTGGGCTTCCTCATCCCCCAGTTCGTCGCCGTGCTTCTGGCCGCTTCCCTGTCGAGCCCGTCTGGCTGGGCGGGCAGGGCGCTCTATGCCAGCTTGCTGGTCGGCATCGCCGGGTTCTTTGGCACCTACACCTTCCTCTCGGGCTGGGGCAACGTGAACTGGGTGCCGCTGATGGCCGCGGCAGTGGCGGACACGAGCTGCCTGATCCTGGGGAGCCTGATCACGGGGTTCCTGCAGCAGTTCGGGAAAATGGGACATGCCTCATTTGCGCAGCGGGAATGAGGCATGTCCCCATTTATCCGGGGCGCAGCCTGCCATCGAGGACCGCGTCGACCCGCGCTATGACCTCCGCCACCGGGATGAGATCCATCGCCCCGGGGCTTCTGACCCGCTCACCCCAGCGTAGCGCGTCCACGGACTTGCCGAACGCCTGCGCCACCGCTTCGGGGTACCGGTCCACCACCAGCCGCTGACTGAAGTACGGCCCGGTGCGGTGGCGGTTCGACGTGGCGTACAGCCCCACCACCGGCGTGCCAGCGGCCGTTGCCATGTGGGCAGGACCAGAGTCCGGGCAGATCAGCAGGTCCGCCGCTTCCAGGATGGCGAACAGCGCCTTGAGGCGGGTTTGCCCGATCAGATTGGTAACTCTGGCCGGGGCGCCGACGGCGGCGTGTATCTCTTCGCCGTACTGCCGTTCCAGTGCCGTGGGACCGCCGGTCAGCACGACCCGGGCGCCTCGTTCCTGGATAAGGTGGCGGGTTACGGCCGCATAACTCGCCACGCTCCAGTTGCGGAAATTCCGGAAGCGCTGGCTCGAGCAGGGACTGATGACGCACAGAGGGCCGGAGCCAGCCGCGAGGGCCTCCGCCTGGCGCCGGTCGTCGGGTGCGAGATTGAAATCCCAGCGGAGGTTCCGCTCCCAGATCCCAAGATGCTCCGCGAAACCGAACAGTCCGTCCATCACATGCTGGGAAGGCGTCGCGGCAATCCTGTCGTTGGTGAACAGCCACTGGTAATCCCTGGCCCGCTCCCGGTCGAAGCCAAGGCGCACATCGGCTCGCACCGCGGCGCTGACCAGGTTCGCCCGCATGGAGGCGTGCATATGGAGGAGCAGCGAAAACCGTCGTGCTCCCAATTGCCGGCGAAGGGAGGCGAGGCTGGCCCAGGGGTCACTCTTGTCGAAGGTGATAAACTCGATGCCCGCGGCGCCGTCCAGCAGACCCAGTTCAGTGCGGCCAATGATCCAGGTGATGCGCGTGTCGGGCCAGGCGGCCTGAAGTGTGCGAACGACCGGCAGGGCGTGACAACAGTCGCCGATGGCGGATAGCCGAATGAGGCAGATGGCCTCCGGCGCTGGTGGCAGGCCCTTCCGCTGATTCAGGCGCCGATTCAGGCCGGGATTCAGGCCGGGATCTGGGCGTGGCTTGGGCTGAGCGGTCACGGGCAGACAGTTACCACCGGACGACATCCACTTTGCCCACGCGCATCGCAAGACAGGACGGGAACGGCATCGTATACGAGGACACCCTCGTCAGCCATGCAGACCCGACGCTGTTTGATTCTGCAACGTGGGCCGCCGCGGCCCTCGCGCCCGGCGACGCGGGTGGTCGCGGGGCAACGCGGTTCATTGAACACGGCGGGCAGCACTGGGTGCTCCGGCATTTTTACCGGGGGGGAGCCATCAGTCGGGTTCTGGATGATCAGTTTCTGTGGCTGGGTGAGGAGCGCACCCGCTGCTTTCGGGAGTGGCGACTACTGGACCGGTTGCAGTCTCTTGGCTTGCCGTCACCCAGGCCGGTGGCGGCCCGCTACTGGCGGCGGGGCGCGGTGTACACGGCAGATCTCATCACGGTGCGCATCCCCGGAGTCGAGCCGTTATCCACCCGACTTCGCCAGGGCCCGACCGGCGCCGATGTGGGACCTGAGGTCTGGATGGCCGTGGGCCGGTGTATCCGCACCTTTCATCGTGGGGATGTGTTCCATGCCGACCTCAATGCCCACAACCTCCAGATCGATGCCGCGAACCGGATCTTTCTGCTGGACTTTGACCGGGGTCGGATTCGTACCGACCCGGGCAACTGGCGCGCCGCAAATCTGGCGCGCCTGCACCGGTCCCTGGTGAAGATCAGCCAGGACGGCGCGGTGCACTTCACTCCCCGTGAGTGGAGCTGGCTCCTGGACGGCTACGAAGGTACCGGACCTTAGTTATTTGGATTCTTTAGTTGTTGGCAAGGCAATAACTAAAGAATCCAAATAACTAAGGTCCGGTACCTTTTTGGTACGGATCGGGCAGGGGTGCGGGACGTCCCTTGAAGCGGCGGTGGATCCAGAAGTACTGGTCCGGCACCTTGCGGATATGTGCTTCGAGCAGGGCGTTCACCCGCAGGGCATCTGCTTCCGGGGTCGCCCCTGGAAAGTCCGCGAGCGCCGGCTGGATCTCGAGGCTGTAGCGCCCTGTGGAGGGAAAGCGTCGGGGCAAAACCGGCACGACCAGTGCGTTACCCAGCCGGACGATTTCGCTGAGTGCTGTCGTGGTCATGGCCGGTTCGCCAAAAAACGGGATCACCGCACTGAATGACCGCCGGTGGCTCTGGTCTGGCGCGTACCAGACCGACGCGCCCTGGCGCAGCGCCCGGATCATGCGCCGCATGCTCTGTTTCGGAATCATGAGGGTGGCAGACCGGGCGCGGACGCGACGCAGGACTTCATCCACAAACGGGTTCCTGTTTGGCCGGTACAGACAGCCGAGGGCCGGCGATAACTCTGGCAGCGTGCGTCCCGTGAACTCCTGGCAGCCGAAGTGCCCCGTGAGCAGGATCACGCCCCGACCGGTGGCGAGTGCTTCCCGGAGGTTGTCCGCCCCCTGCACCTCGACGCACTCCTTCACCAGGGCATCGCTGGCCCACCAGGCCAGGCCTTGTTCCATGAGTGTCATCCCCAGGGACGCGAAGTGCTCCCGGAGAATCTGGGCGCGCTGCGCCAGGGGCAAGGCCGGAAAGCACAGCGCCAGATTCGTGGCTGCGACGCGTCGTCGCCCGGGGAGTAGCACATAGATGAGCCTGCCGAGGCCCCGGCCCAGAGCCAGCTGGCTGCGCACCGGCAGCAGGGAGGCCAGCTTCAGCCACCCCAGGCCCAGCCAGATCAGCCAGTAACGGGGCTGCCAGAACCGGGTGAGGGGCGGCGTGGCATCAGATGTGGTTTCCGTCGTCATGTACTGCGGCAGACATCCTGGCAGGCGGCCCTTGAAAGATCGGCGCCTCACTCCCATAGAATAGACGCGGTACCAATAACCGGAGATACCCTGTGAAGCGGATTCTGCTGTTCCTAGCCACCAACATCGCTGTCCTCGCGGTGCTTTCGGTGTCCATGCGCTTGCTGGGCATCGACCAGTATCTGGCCAGCACGGGCCAGGACATGGGCGGTCTGCTGGTTTTCGCGGCCATCCTGGGTTTCGGGGGCTCCCTCATCTCCCTGGCGATGTCCAAGTTCATTGCCAAGCGCTCGACGGGTGCCCGGGTGATCACCGAACCTGCCAATGCCCAGGAGGCCTGGCTGGTGGCCACTGTCCGCCGGCTTGCGACGCAGGCAGGCATCGGGATGCCGGAAGTCGCGATCTTCGACTCCCCCGAGGTCAACGCCTTTGCCACGGGCGCCCGGCGGGATTCCGCGCTGGTGGCGGTGAGCACGGGTCTCCTGCGCCAGATGAAGCAGAACGAAGTGGAAGCGGTGCTGGGGCACGAGATCGCCCACGTGGCGAACGGCGACATGGTGACGCTCACCCTGATCCAGGGCGTCGTCAACACGTTTGTGATCTTCCTGTCCCGCATCATCGGCCGCTTCGTGGACCAGGTTATCTTCAAGAGCGAGCGTGGCCATGGCCCGGGGTTCTTTATCACTGTGATGGTTGCCCAGCTGGTGCTGGGCGTGCTTGCCAGCATCATCGTGGCCTGGTTTTCCCGCCAGCGGGAGTTCCGCGCGGACGCGGGCGGCGCCAAACTGGCAGGTCGGCAGAACATGGTGGCGGCGCTGGAAGGCCTGCAGCGAGCCCACGAGCCAGCCGCACTGCCGGATGGCCTGCAGGCTCTGGGTATATCGGGTAGCCCGGGCCGGTTTGGCCGCCTGTTCATGACGCACCCGCCGCTGCCGGAGCGTATCGCTGCACTGAGGGCGATGTAGGAGCGCCTTGAGGCGCGATGACGATAGTGATCGCGCCTTAAGGCGCTCCCACAGGCTTATTCCGGACGTTCGTCGGGCTCCGCGCCGCTGGCCGTGGCTGGCCGGCCGGGCGCGGCCGCCGGTTCCGGGGGTGGTTCGAGGTTTTCCATGAGGGAGCCGCTGGGGCCTGAGTCTGCCTCTATACCCAGATTGAACGTCGCAAAGCCGGGCATCACCACCTGGTTAAGCGCCATGCCCACGACTCGCCCACGGACCGGCGAATAGATCAGGTTCTGGCTGTTGGTAACGGGATCCGTAACCGTGCCAAGTATGTCCCCGGTCGACACAATCTGGCCAAGTCGTACCAGCGAGAACAGGATGCCGCCGTAGTCGGACCGGACCCAGGTTGAGCGGTAGTACACCGGCCGCGGTTCTGTCAGAAGGTTCATCCGGTTAACGATGCCCAGCGCATCGAGCAGGCGGACGATGCCCGCAGTGCCCTCCCGGACCTGAGCCGACTGCAGTCGACCGGGCTCGCCGGCTTCCAGGGTGACGGCAGGGATTCCCGCATCCACCGCTGCACGCCGCAGGGTTCCTGCAGCGCCCGGGCTCTGCAGCACCATGAAGGCGCCGAAGCCATTGGCAAATTCCCGCACGGCGGCATCGCGCAGGTCAGCCCGCAGTTGCGGCAGGTTGGTGCGGTTCAGCGAACCGGTGTGGATATCGACGAGTCCGTCGCAGTGCCGGATGATGTCGTTGAACAGCGACGCTGCGATTCTGGACGCGGAACTGCCGGTGGCATTGCCGGGAAAGTACCGGTTGAGGTCCCGGCGGTCGGGAAGATACCGGGAGCCGCGCCGGAAGCCCTCCAGATTGACGATGGGCACACCGATGACGGCACCCTTGACCCGGCCCGGATCCAGGTCCTGGAGCACGCGACGAATCATTTCGATGCCGTTGAGTTCGTCCCCGTGGATCGCCCCGGTCAGGCACAGGGTTGGTCCTTTGCCGACGCCGTTGACGACGAGCACCGGCGACTCGCCGGGTGTGCCGTCGAAAGCCTGCCCACCGGACCACAGGAGGCGGCGATTTGAGCCGGCCGGGATGGTTTCGCCGAGGATCTCCATGGTTTCGCCGCCGCCGCCACGCCGGTCGGGCGCTGGCGGAGGGTTGGGCGGCGGGACGCCCGTTGCGCCAGGCGCAGGCGCGCCCGGCACCGCCGGCCTGACGGGCGGCGGGTCGCCGCTGCAGCCGCTAACGAAAGCCGCGGCAAGCAGGAGAAATGACAACAGTGCTCTCACGCTGTGGAAGAATACGGGAGTGCGCGTCGCGTCACACCGGGGTTGTGCGTTGTGTTGTCAGTTATTGTGAAACCTGTGGCAGTCTGCCCGGGTCCGGGTTGGTAACTTGTCCCTGCGCCGGGGTCGATGGCATGCCGGGCGCGCGCCAATTTCAAGGGTTGTGTTATGAAGCCTTCTCTCAAGTGCAGCGGAACCTGAGCCCCATGATCAGGCCGCCAGTCGTGAGTATCTGCCGGGGCGCGTCCCGCTGCCTGCTCGTGATCGCTCTGCTAGTGGTTACCCTGTGGGCGCCCCAGAGCATCGTTCTGGCGGCACAAACCCTGCCGCGGCCGGCTGGCCTCGAGCCGGATATCGGCTTCTGGCGGAAGATCTTCGGTGAAGTTTCTACCGATGAGGCGCTGGTCCACGACAACCGGTATCTGGGCGTCGTCTACGAGAAACTGGACTTTTCTGACCTGCAGTCCGCTGGTGCCCGCCAGCGCGAGATGGACGCGGCCAAGGCTCGGTACACCAGGATACTGACCCGTCTGGCCGCTGGTGATCGGGCTGGGCTCGGCAAGGACGAGCGGCGGGTCCTCGCCTTATGGGCCGGCCGCCCAGGCAGTAGCTCACTGCGCGGGGCCGCGGAACGGGTGCGCGTCCAGCAGGGCCTTTCGGACCGGTTCCTACAAGGGCTCGTCCGCTCCGGACGCTGGGAGGAGCACATCCGGGACAGCCTGCGGCAGGCGGGCGTGCCGGAGATGCTGGCAGCGCTGCCCCATGTGGAATCTTCCTACAACCCGGAGGCCCGGTCCTATGTGGGCGCAGCCGGGCTCTGGCAGTTCACTGCCGCCACCGGGCGGCGTTTCATGCGCATCGACAGCGCGGTGGACGAGCGCCGTGATCCCTTCGTCTCCAGCGAGGCTGCGGCCCGTCTGCTCAAGGCGAACTATGGCGAGCTGAACTCCTGGCCGCTGGCCATCACCGGCTACAACCACGGTACTGGGGGCATGCGGCGCGCGAGGCGGGACCTGGGCACGGACGACATTGAAACGATCGTGCGCAATTACAGTGGCCCCACCTTTGGTTTCGCGTCGCGGAACTTCTACGTGTCCTTCCTGGCTGCTGAAGAGGTAGAGCGAAATGCTGAGGATTACTTTGGTCCCGTCCAGCGGGATGCTCCGGAGCAGCTGACGACGATCGACGTGCCTGCCTACCTGAGCGCCCGGACCCTCGAGCAGAGCCTTGGGGTCCCCCGGGAGACGCTGCAGGCCTACAACCCGTCCCTGCTCCCCGCTATCTGGATGGGGAAGAAGTACGTTCCCCGAGGTTACAGCCTGCGTCTGCCGGAGACCGTTTCCAGTGATCAGGCGCAGGCGCGTCTCGCCGATGTTTCCGGAAAGGAGCGCCGGTCCGCCCAGCTCGCCGAGCCTGGTCAGAAGACGCACAGGGTTCGTAGCGGTGAGACGTTGTCCGGTATTGCGGCACGGTATGGCACGTCGCCGTCCCGTCTTGCCAGCCTCAACGGGCTGTCGAAGCGCAATCTGGTCCGGATTGGCCAGAACCTGAAACTACCCGGCGGTGCGGTCGTCAGCAGGGAGCCTGCCCCCCGGAAAAAGTCGGGGAGCAAGACCTACGTGGTCCGGCAGGGTGACAACCTCGCCGGCATTGCGAAACGCACAGGGGTGTCCCAGGGACGGCTGCTGGCGATCAACTTCCTCGATAATCCCAACCGGATCTTTCCGGGTCAGCGGCTGCGGCTGGCAGGCGAGGAGGGCGGCTAGTGCCGATCCGGCGTTACGGCCTGCCTTGCCTGCTCCTTGCCCTGCTGGGCGTCGCGCCATTCCCGGCAAGCGGGTCAGTCATCGAGATGGCTGACCGCGTGATCGTGCGCAAGTCCGAGAGGCAACTGCTGCTGATGCGGGGCGACCGGGTTCTCAGGACGTTCGGGGTGGCTCTCGGCCTGTCCCCCACTGGCCACAAACGCCGGGAGGGGGACTTTCGTACGCCGGAGGGCAACTATCGGCTCTCCGGTCGTAATCCCAACAGTGATTTTTTCCTGGCTATCCAGGTTAACTATCCGCGTCCCGAGGATGAGCGCCGGGCCTCTGCCGAGGGCGTCGCACCGGGCGGCCTGATCATGATTCATGGCCAGCCCAACAGTCCATCCCGGCCCCTGGAGTACTACCAGCAGCGGGACTGGACGAACGGGTGCATCGCAGTGTCGAATGCGGACATGGTAGATATCTGGCTGATGACGCCCGATAACACCCCGATTCAGATCCTGCCCTGACGGGGATACCGTGTCCCTTCCGACTTTTATTGAAGTCATGCCGGAAGGCACGCTGGAGGTTCTCTCCCAGCATGAAGTCAACCGCCTGCGCAGCAGCGGCGAGGGTGGACAGCACGAGCTGCTCCGGCGCTGCGCCCTCGCCATTCTGAACTCCGGCAGTCTGACGGACGACACCCGCGAGGTGCTGGAAAAGCATCGCAACTTCGACATCAATATCGTGCAGCAGGATCGCGGAGTGAAGCTCGCGCTGGTGGGCGCGCCGGCCAGCGCCTTCGTGGATGGGGAAATGATCCGCGGGATACGCGAACTGCTGTTCGCGGTCCTCCGGGACGTCATTTACATCAACAGCGAGTTTGCGACGGGTGGGCAGTTTGACCTGGATTCCAGTCATGGCATTACCAATGCCGTGTTTCACGTGCTCCGCAACGCGGGTGTCCTGAAGGCAGGCTCCGAGCCCAATATCGTCGTGTGCTGGGGCGGCCATTCCATCAATCGCGAAGAGTATGACTACACCAAGGAAGTGGGCTACCAGTTGGGGCTGCGCAAACTGAACGTCTGCACGGGCTGCGGCGCCGGTGCCATGAAGGGGCCCATGAAGGGCGCGACGATCGGTCACGCGAAGCAACGCATACGGAATGGACGCTACATCGGGCTGACGGAACCGGGAATCATTGCCGCGGAATCGCCGAACCCGATTGTCAACGAGCTGGTGATCATGCCGGACATGGAGAAGCGCCTGGAGGGCTTCGTCCGCATTGCCCACTCGATCGTGATCTTTCCGGGCGGGGTGGGTACCGCCGAGGAGATACTCTTCCTCCTGGGTATCCTGTTGCACCCGGATAACAAGGATATTCCGCTACCGCTGATCCTGACGGGTCCTGAGTCGAGCCGGGCCTACCTGCAGCGTGTAGACGAGTTCATCCTTGCCACGCTGGGCCCCCCGGCGCGGGAGCGCTACCAGATCATCATCGGGGACGCGTCAGCCGTCGCGACGTGGGTGCTTGGCAGTGTCCGGCATGTGCGGGACTTTCGCCGCAGCCACAACGATGCCTATTACTACAACTGGAGGCTCGGTGTGGACAGCGTCTTCCAGCAGCCGTTTGTTGCCACCCACGAGTCGATGGGCCGCCTGGAGATCAGCCGGGACCTGCCGGTTGCCGTCCTGGCCGCCAATTTACGCCGGGCATTCTCCGGCATCGTCAGCGGCAACATCCGCGAGGATGGGATACGTGCCATCGAGGAGCATGGTCCCTTCGAGATTCGTGGCGACAAGTCCATCCTGGCCCAGCTCGATGGTCTGCTCCGTGCGTTCGTGGAGCAGCATCGCATGAAACTTCCGGGTCGCGCCTACGAGCCCTGCTATCGCGTTGTCGTGTGAAGTGCGAGGAGCGTCTCGCTCTCTTGTCGCTACTGTCGAATCCGATTACACATTGCGAGGTGCACGCATTTTCTGCGGCGGCGGGCGCGTTTTGCTTGTGATCCAGTTCCTTCCGAAAAAGGGCTCTTCTCCCTAGAGTTGCTCCACGCTGACGAAGTGGGGAAACGCAAATGACCGACCAGAAACATCTGACGCCATCCCCCAGCCTTCCGGTACAACGCGAAGAGAAAAAGAACGGGACGCAGCGCTACACGACGACTCAGACAGAACGCTCCGGACCAAATCTCGTTGCCCAGGATGGCAGGGACGTCAGTGGTTTCGATGCCTACCGCCGATGGTTGAGCCGGGTGAAGCTGCCGGACAAGCGCAGGATTGCGATGGATCCGGCCCTCTACACCTGGAAGGGCTACCGGAACTGGGCGGAGAAGGTCCGCCGGGACTGGACCCCTGAAGAGAAGTAAGAAGCCTACCTGTTGGCGGATGGCTGCCACGAAGCCGGCAAAGACCGGATGCGGGAGAACCTAACGGTCATGTCGAACAAAGAACGGGATTACCCATTGATTCGCAACGAAGAGACGCTGCGTCGCCGCGCCTGGATTGACCGTGCGCTGGCCGGCGTCCGGGGGCGCCTGAAGCCTGATGAGCTGGGGGAGGCGCCGACGGCGGCTCCACAGCCAGTCGTTGAACCACCCATGACCGGCGGAGACAGCGGCCCGCCCAAGCTCTACCTGGTCCGAAACAGCGACTGACAGAGGCACCGGGTTTGCAATCTGGCAACTTGCGCGGCATCGCCGCGCAAGTTGCCAGATTGCAAACCCGGTGCCTCTTGAATTTCCGGCATCTGCCCCTATAAAGGCCACTCCGGATCTTCAAGGTACCTACGCTCATGTCCGTCGCTGCGCGCGAAACCCACGGTTTTCAGGCCGAGGTGCAGAAGCTCCTGCACCTGATGATTCACTCCCTCTACAGCAACCGGGAAATCTTCCTCCGGGAGTTGATCTCCAATGCCTCTGATGCCGCCGACCGCCTGCGTTTCGAGGCGCTGGCCAACCCGGCGCTGCTGGAGCCCGATTCGGACCTGAAAGTCCGGGTGGAGTACGACACGGCGGCGAAGACCGTGTCCGTGGTCGACAACGGCATCGGCATGACCCGGGAGGAAGTGATCCGCCAGCTCGGCACCATCGCCCGCTCCGGCACCGGGGAATTCATCAGCCAGCTCAGTGGCGAGCAGAAGAAGGACGCCAACCTCATCGGCCAGTTCGGCGTGGGGTTCTACTCGGCCTTCATCGTGGCCGACCGGGTGGTTGTGGAAACCCGCAGGGCGGGCGCTGCCCCCAGCGAAGGCGTGCACTGGGAGTCCGACGGGCAGGGCGAGTACAGCGTCGAAAACCTCGAGCGTCCGGAGAGGGGCACCCGCGTAACCCTGCATCTCCGCGAGGACGCTGCCGAGTACGCCGACGAATTCCGTCTGCGGACCCTGATCCGCAAGTACTCCGACCATATTGCCTTCCCCGTGGTGATGACCAACACCGCGGAAGAGGGGGAAGCGAAGGAGGAGGCGGCCAACGAGGCCAAAGCCCTCTGGACCCGGCCCCGCACCGAGATTACCGACGCGGAGTACCAGGAGTTCTACCGCCACGTCTCGCACGACTTCCAGGAACCGCTCACCTGGAGCCACAACAAGGTTGAGGGCAAGCGCGAGTACGTCAGCCTGCTTTACGTACCGGCGCGGGCGCCCTGGGACCTCTGGAACCGCGCCGGTTCCCGGGGTCTCAAACTCTACGTCAAGCGCGTCTTCATCATGGACGACGCCGAGCAGTTCCTGCCCCTCTACCTGCGCTTCGTTCGCGGCGTCGTCGACTCCGGCGACCTGTCCCTCAATGTCAGCCGGGAGCTGCTTCAGCAGGATGCGGTGGTCGAGTCGATGAAGTCGGCGCTGACCAAGCGGGTTCTGGACATGCTGGACAGGCTTGCCAAGGATGATCCGGCGAAGTACGCAACGTTCTGGAAGGAGTTCGGGCGTGTGCTGAAGGAAGGCCCGGCCGAAGACCACGCGAACCGGGAGAAGGTTGCAGCCCTGCTGCGCTTTTCCAGCACCCATAACGACAGCGCCACGCCCGACCAGTCCCTGGCTGATTACCTCGGTCGCCGCCAAGGCGGCGGTGAGGGTGGTAAAAAGGTCATCTGGTACCTCACCGCTGACAGCTTCAATGCCGCCCGTTCCAGCCCGCATCTGGAAGTGTTCCGCAAGCGCGGCATCGAGGTGTTCCTGCTCACCGACACCATCGATGAATGGCTAATTGGGCACCTTGGCGAGTTCGATGGCCACGAGTTCCGGGATGTGAAGCGCGGCGAGCTGGAGCTGGACGGTGGCGACCAGCCCGAAACTGCAACCCCAGAGCCCGACGCGGGGGAACATCAGGCGCTCCTCGACCGGCTGAAACAGCACTTGGGCAAACAGGTCCAGGATGTTCGCGCGACAGACCGCCTCAGCGAATCCGCGGCGTGCCTCGTCATTGGCGAACACGAGATGGGTGCCCAGATGCGCAAGCTGATGCAGGCCACCGGGCAGACGGTCCCGGAGGCCCAGCCGATTCTCGAGGTGAATCCTGCCCATCCCTTGCTGCAGCGGCTGGCCGCCGAGACGGATGAGGCCCGCTTTACCGATCTGGCCCTGCTGATCGTCGCTCAGGCGCACCTGGCGGAAGGCGGGCAACTGGACGATCCGGGAGCGTTTGTGCAGCGGATGAACCGGATCCTGTTGGGCTAGCGAACCCGCGGGAGCAGCTGTAGGAGCGCCTTTAGGCGCGATAGATACCGATCGCGCCTAAAGGCGCTCCTACAGCCCTGGCCTTCTCGGTTAATCTCTCTCTCCATGAGCAATGGCACAGCAGCCCGTGAGGCGTTGACGCTGGACGGCCCCGAGGGCTGCCTCGAAGCACTGCTCGACACGCCTCCCGCCCCGCTGGCGCCGGCAGTGGCCGTCGTGTGTCACCCCCACCCGCAGCACCAGGGAACCATGCTGAACAAGGTCGTGCATACACTCAGTCGCGCACTGTCAGACCTGGGCATCCCGGTCGTGCGGTTCAACTTTCGCGGCGTCGGGGCGAGTGAAGGTACCTACGCTGATGGCATCGGCGAAACCGAGGATGCGATTGCGGTGGCAGACTGGGCACAACAGCGCTTTCCCGGAACCGAACTGTGGCTGGCCGGGTTTTCCTTCGGGGCCGCCGTGGCGATCCGGGCTGCCCTTGCCAGTCCCTGCCGGCAGCTGATCAGCGTCGCCCCGCCGGTAGCGCGCATGGCTGCACTGCTTGCAGGGGGCCGTCCGGCCTGTCCCTGGCTGCTGATCCAGGGTGAGGCTGACGAGGTGGTGGCGGCCGCCGACGTGGTGGCCTGGGCCCGGGAGCTTAAGCCCCCGCCGGATCTGGTCTTGCTGCCGAAGGTGGGCCACTTCTTCCACGGCCGGCTGACGCTACTCAGGGACACTGTGGCCACTCGTGTGGTGCGGCCGGTGGTGCACTGATGCTGAGCCGCCTGCGCGAGTTTCTCGAGGCAGCCCGTACTCCCGTTGCCCAGGCGGATCCGGCTGCCCGCACGCGTCTCGCTGTTGCCGCACTGCTGGTGGAACTGGCGAGGGCTGACCACGACGAACAGGCCGTTGAGCACGCGGCGATCACGGGTCTTGTCGCCCGGCACTTTCGGCTTGAGCCGCGGGCGGCTGAGGAGCTGCTGGTCGAGGCCCGGGCCGCTGTTGACCAGGCGGTGTCGCTGCGGGAGTTCACGACGCTGCTGCACGAAAATCTTTCCTACCCAGACAAGCTCGGCATCATCGCGATGCTCTGGGACGTTGCGCTCGAGGATCGCACTCTGGACAAGTACGAGGACTATCTGGTCACCAAGGTGGCGGAACTGCTCTACGTCAGCCGCGGGGATGTCGTGCGACTCCGTTTCGAGGCCGGGCAGCGCAGAGCCCCGTAGGAGCGACCCGTAGGAGCGCCCTGTAGGAGCGCCTTTAGGCGCGATTACGCGTGATCGCGCCTAAAGGCCCTCCTACGGGGCGCTCTTACGGGCCGTAGAACTGCCGCTGGAAGCGCAGCGACAGGCGACTGGTCGTCTCGACGGGGGTCGCGTCCACGGTGAACACCAGCGTCTCGTCATTGGCCACTGAGACGTCGCCGATGTAGTAGATGGCGTCACCTTCACGCACTTCGCGCACCGTCAGATCCTTGAACTGACCGTTCAGATTGACTGCCTGGACCGTGACCTCGCCGGGCACCGGGGTTCCCGGAGTGCTTTCGGCCTTCTTCACCATGGAAATGTTCACGAGGGCTCTGTTCGCACTGCGTGCGATGTTATTCATCTTGGCGATTTCCGGGGTCAGCGCATCGGTACGGATGGCGTTGAAGTACAGCACGTACTCGCCGAAATCCCGGGATGACGCGGTGGCCGGCTCTACCGGAGTTACGGCGACGCTGGCTGGGGGGGCTGTCGGGCTCGGGCCGCAGCCTGCCACGAGGCTCGCCGCGAAGAGGCTGGCTGTCACGAGGCTGGCCAGGCCGGCTCCGCGGCCAATGCGGCTCGCAAATGGGTTGTTCTCGTTCATGGCGCTCGCTTTCCCCCTAATGGTTGTCCTCAAGGAGGACGTCGGCAGAACTATAAACCCTCGGCAGGCATCAGAACACTGAGCGGCAAAGCATGCCCGCCAGGACCCGCTCTATGGGAATCAGCAGCGTGACGGCCTGAAGGGCGATCAAGGCGAAAAGCGGTGAGAGGTCGAGGCCACCGATCAGCGGAATCAGGCGCCGGAATGGCGTCAGGACCGGTTCCACGACTGCCGCCACGATGGCCCCTGCAGGGTTGTAACCGCCCGGGCTCACCCAGCTCAGGACCACGTAGATGATGATCGACCAGGTAAACACGCTCAGTCCCAGTTTGATGATGGTCAGCACTGCGAGCGTCAGGATCTGCCAGAGGGCCGGCTCACCGACGCAACCGAGGCGGATGAGGAGCGCCGTACCTGCCAGCTGCAGACCGACGAGGGCGACCAGCGTGGCGGTATCCAGGCGACCCATGGAAGGCAGGACGCGCCGCAGTGGGACCACGAGCGGGTTAGTGACCCGCAGGATGAACTGCACCAGCGGATTGCGCTTGTCCACCGTTGCCCACTGCAGCAGCAGGCGGAGGGCGAACGTCAGCACGTAGAGGTCGAACAGCGTGCGCAGGATAAAGACAAGAGGGTTCTGCATGGTCCCTAGGTTCCCGGTGGCGACCGCCCAAGCTCAGCTGACCGGTCCCTGGCGGCGGTGAGGGCCTCAAGGACGATGGCGTCGAGACTGGCGGCCGCGAAGACCCGCAGGGCAGCCGCCGTGGTGCCGCCTGGCGAGGTTACGGCGGCACGGAGGGCGGCCGGCTCGGCCCTCGTCTCGATGACCACCCGCGCGGCCCCGAGGGCGGTTTCCCGGGTGAGTGCTGCGGCCAGCTCCGGCGACAAGCCCAGGTCGATGGCGGCGCGTTCCATGTGCTCCATCAGGAGGTAGAAGTAGGCAGGCCCGCTGCCGGAAACGGCGGTCACGGCGTCCATCAGCGTTTCGTCCTGCAGCCATACCGCCTGGCCGGTCGCTGCGGCGATGTACTGGGCTATCTCCCGCTCCCGGTCCCCAACGGTGGTTGATGCCGCGAGGCCGGAAATCCCGGCACCGATCGTGGCGGGCTGGTTCGGCATGATCCGGACGAGGGGCGTATCCGGTCCGAACCAGTGGCGCAGTGAACCCAGGGTAATGCCGGCGGCCACCGACAGGATGAGCTGCCCCCGGGGTCGCGCGCCACTCGCCAGCTGGCGGACGACACTGGCCATCAGCTGGGGCTTTACGGCAAGGACCAGGACGTCCGCGCTTTCCGCCACTTCCCTGTTATCGCCGTGAATGCCCACGCCGGCATGCAGGGCACCCACCTGCTCGAGCTGGGCAGGGTCCGGGTCGGCCACTTGCAGGCGGATGGCCGGGTGGCCCGCCCGCAGCAGCCCCCGCACCAGGGACCGGGACATGTTGCCGGCGCCGATCAGGCCAATAGTCAGGTTTTCAAAACTCATTGCCGTGCGCCAAACAATGCCGTACCGATGCGCACCATCGTACTGCCTTCCTCAATGGCGATCTCAAAATCATCGGACATGCCCATGGACAGGGTATCGAGAGAGTGACCCCGGGCGTTCAACTGGTCGAACAGTGTGTGGGCCGCGCGGTACTCCTCACGCAGCGTCCCGGTATCGAGTCCGGCCCGGGGCAGCAGCATGAGGCCGCGCAGTCTGAGGCGGGGGAGGGTGACAACAAGGTCAGCCAGGGAACCAACCTCATCCCGGGGGCAGCCGGCCCTCCCGGCCTCACTGGCCGCCCCGGCCGGGCTGGGGGCCAGCTGGATGCACACCTGCAGCGGCTCACCGTAGTGGGGTCTCTGGGCGGAAAGGCGCTCCGCGATCCGGGCAGCCGTCACAGTCTGGGCCCAGGCAAAGCTGGCGGCGATCTCCCGCGTCTTGTTCGACTGGATCCGGCCTATGAAATGCCAGACTGCGTCACACTCGACAGCCGCGATCTTGGGCAAGACTTCCTGCAGGTAGTTCTCGCCGAAGTCCCGGAGACCCGCCGCGAGGCCACTGCGAACAGCAGAGACAGATCGTCCCTTGCTGACCGCCACCAGGGTAACGGCGCCCGCCGGGCGTCCGGCGCGGGCCAGAGCCCGGGTCATGCGGTCGCGAATTTCTCCCAGATGATCCGTGATTCCCGTCACTACTGAGCTGCCTGCCCGGCTGTACTATGTTCACAGCCCAATCCGGTTATGGAAACCGCGGGCTTGGGCTGCGCTTGGGGCTGGGGAAACAAATGGCTGTCGATATCGCGCAATTGCTGGCGTTTGCGGTGAAGAGCAAGGCCTCAGACCTGCATCTGTCCTCTGGTGTCCCACCGATGATTCGCGTTGACGGTGACGTCAAGCGGGTCAACATGCCGGCACTGGCTCACAAGGATGTTCATAGCATGATCTATGACATCATGAACGACAAGCAGCGCAAAGATTTCGAAGAGTTCCTCGAGACCGATTTCTCCTTCGAAATTCCAAAACTGGCCCGCTTCCGGGTTAATGCCTTCAACCAGCAGCGCGGCGCCGGCGCTGTCTTCCGCACCATTCCGTCGATCATCCAGACGCTGGAAGATCTCAAGTGCCCGCCAATCTTCCGCGACATTTCAATGTATCCCCGCGGCATCGTGCTCGTCACCGGACCAACGGGCTCCGGCAAGTCCACCACGCTGGCGGCAATGATTGACTACATCAACGACAACAAGCCCGATCACATCCTCACCATCGAGGACCCTATCGAGTTTGTGCACGAGAGCAAGCGTTGCCTCATCAATCAGCGTGAGGTCCACAAGGACACGCTGGGGTTCAGTGAGGCGCTACGCTCGGCCCTGCGTGAAGATCCCGACGTGATTCTGGTCGGCGAAATGCGCGACCTCGAGACCATCCGGCTCGCCCTGACGGCAGCCGAGACAGGCCATCTGGTTTTCGGCACCCTGCATACCAGCTCGGCGGCCAAGACCATGGACCGCATCATTGACGTCTTTCCGGCCCAGGAAAAGGAAATGGTCCGGTCCATGCTGTCCGAGTCCCTGCGTGCGGTCATTTCCCAAGCACTTCTGAAGCGCGTTGGCGGCGGACGTGTCGCCGCGCATGAAATCATGATTGGCACCCCGGCGATCCGGAACCTCATTCGCGAGGGGAAGGTGGCCCAGATGTACTCCTCGATCCAGACCGGCGTGAAGGAAGGGATGCAAACCCTTGACCAGTGCCTGCAGGACCTGCTTTCCAAAGGTGTCATCACCAAAGAAGAGGCCCGGTTCAAGGCGCAGAACAAGGACAGTTTTTAGTACTGCGGCGGGCAGAAGCAGCCCCCGGGAGTTAATGCGATGGAACGCGATCAGGCGACCAAACTGATTCAGGGCCTGTTGAAGAAGATGGTGGACAAGAACGGGTCCGACCTCTTCATCACCACCGGCTTTCCGCCCGCGATCAAGATCGATGGCGAGATACATCGTGCCGCGGAGCAGGTCCTGACCAGCGACGAAAGCGCCGTTATTGTCCGCTCCATCATGAACGACCGGCAGGCACGGGACTTCGACGCCTCGAAGGAATGCAACTTCGCCATCAGTCCCCAGGGCATCGGGCGCTTTCGCGTCAGCGCCTTTATTCAGCAGGGCCATGTGGGCGCCGTGCTCCGCCGTATCATCACCAAGATTCCGACGCTCGATGAACTCGAGTTGCCGGTGATCATGCAGGATGTCGCCCTGACGAAGCGTGGCCTGGTCATCGTGGTCGGGGCAACCGGCTCGGGCAAGTCCACCACGCTGGCGGCGATGGTCCATCACCGCAACATGAATACACGCGGCCACATTGTGACGGTCGAGGATCCTGTGGAGTACGTGCACCCCCACGGGCGGTGTGTGGTTACACAGCGGGAAGTGGGCGTCGATACCGAGAGCTGGCAATCCGCGCTCAAGAACACCCTGCGCCAGGCGCCCGACGTGATCATGATCGGCGAGATCCGGGAGCGGGAGACGATGGAGTACGGCATCCAGTTTGCCGAGACCGGCCACCTCTGCCTCGCAACCCTGCATGCGAACAGTGCCAACCAGGCTCTCGACCGGATCATCAACTTCTTTCCCGAGGAGAAGCGCGGGCAACTGCTGATGGACATGTCGTTGAACGTCAAGGCGCTGATCTCCCAGCGGCTGATACCGCGCCAGACGGGGGAAGGCCGGGTCGCTGCGATGGAAGTCATGCTGCAGTCCCCGCTGATTTCCGACCTGATCTTCAAGGGTGAAGTGACCCGTATCAAGGAGATCATGGCCAAATCAAATCGCATGGGAATGCAGACCTTCGACCAGGATCTCTTTGCGCTTTATGAGAGCAACAAGATCTCCTATGCGGAAGCGATGCTGAACGCTGACTCGAAGAACGAGCTGCGCTTGCGGGTCAAACTCGAGAGTAAACGGGACAAGACCGTGGCGGCAGACGACGCCGGCAGCCTGACTATCATGGAAGAAGAGAAGAAGGCAGTGCGCTACTAGCGCCCCGTCCATGAACGTCCAGCCACTTTTTAATTTGATGGTAGAGAAACGGGCTTCGGACCTGTTCCTCACCTGCTTTGCCCCGGTCAAGATCAAGATCGATGGCAAGATCATGCCGGTCAACAAGCTCGAACTGACGCCCCAGATGGTACGTCAGGCCGCCATGGAACTGATGACCGGCGAGCAGCTGGAGGAGTTTAATCGGGAATTGGAAATCGACTTTGCAGTGTCGAAGCCCGGCCTCGGGCGCTTCCGGGTGAACATCTTCCATCAGCGGAGCAATGTCGCCCTGGTGATGCGTTACATCACCCACGAACTGCCTAACCTGGATAGCCTGGGCATGCCGCCGATCCTGAAGGACCTGGTGATGTTCCGGCGCGGCCTGTTGCTGATGGTCGGCGCCACCGGGTCGGGCAAGTCCACCACACTGGCTGGCATGATCAACTACCGGAACGAGAAGACGGCCTCGCACATCATCACGATTGAAGATCCCATCGAGTTCCTGCACACCAACAAGAAGTCGATTGTGAATCAACGGGAGGTCGGTACGGACACCAAGTCCTACGCCCGGGCACTGAAGAGCGCGATGCGGGAGGCACCGGACGTGATCCTGGTGGGCGAGGTCCGTGACCGGGAGACGATGCAGACGACGATCGATCTGGCGGGAACCGGGCATCTCGCTGTGGCCACGCTGCATTCGAACAACGCGCCGGAGACGCTTGACCGGATCATCAACCTGTTCCCGGAAGAGCAGCACGGGCAGGTTTACATGGACTTGTCCCAGTACCTGCGGGCGATTGTCTCCCAGCGGCTGGTGCGCGGCATGGATGGCCAGCGTGTCGCTGCGGTGGAGATCATGCTCAACACCCCGCGCATCGCTGAGTTGATTCAGCGCGGCGATGTCCACAAGGTCAAGGAGTCCTTCCGCGACAGCACCGAGCAGGGTATGCAGACCTTCGATCAGTCACTGCTGAAGCTCTACAAGGACGGCAAGATCTCCATGGAAGAGGCGTTGGCCAACGCCGATTCCCGGTCGAACCTCGAGGCGCAGATTCACTTCGCGTAGACCGCTGCGCCGTCGAACACAGGCCCGTCCACGCACACCCGCTTCATCTGCCGCTGGCCAGCCACCAGCACCGGCACCACGCAGCCGGCACAACCCCCCACCGCACAGGCCATGAACTCCTCGAGGCAGAGCTGGGAGGGAATCGAGAACTCGTCCGCCACCTTCTGGACAGCCTTGAGCATCGGCGTCGGGCCGCAGGCGTAGATCGTCATGCGGCCGAGCTGGTCGGCAGGCTGGCCAGCAAGCCAGGTTCGCGCGAGATCGGTGACGTAGCCGCGTCTCGCACCAGGCAGGCCGGCGTTGCTGGCCAGCTGGCTCGGAATGCCGACGGCGTCCAGCTGCACCAGCGTGCCGCTGGCGGCATCGACCCCAAAGGGGAACGGGAGTTCGGAACCGAAGAAGGCCCGCGCTTCCCACCGCAGGCCCGGGGAGTGGGCGAGGACCTCGGCGAGAAACATCAGGGGTGGGATACCGACGCCGCCGCCGATCAGGAGGGCCAGGGGCCGCGCTGGGTCCGGCCGGAAGCCCTGGCCGATGGGGCCCAATACGCTCACGGTATCGCCGGGAGCAGCGGCGGTCAGTGCCTGCAAACCCTGGCCGACAACCTTGTAGAGCACCTCCACCCAGCCTTCGGCGGCGTTGGCGCGCAGGATCGAGAGCGGCCGGCGCATCGGAATACCTGGCGTGCACTGGACGTGAACGAACGAGCCCGCAGTCGCCGTCCGGGCACAGTCCGGTGCCCGAAACCGGACGACGTACTGGCCACCCGGGTAGACCGTCTGCTTCAGGACTTCCGCTTCGACGGAGTAGATGGTGTTGCGGTGAGACTGGTTCATGCCATCGTCATCATGGTGATTCATTCACAAGTGGCTGGTCGAGCCACATCTCTGCAATAACGCAGGCTGCCAGCGCATCCACGTCGCCCGTACGGACCTTCTTCGTGCGCGCCCCGCTTCGCCGTTGTTCCCTGAGTCTCGATTCGGCCTCAACGGACGTCAGTCGCTCGTCGATCCGGGCCACCGGCAACCGGAAGCGGGCTTCGAGTTCGGTAGCAAAGCGCTCTGCCGCGGACTCACTGTCGGAGGATTCGCTCGAGCCACCACCCACGATGCGCACGTAGGCATCATTGTAAGGGACGCCCACTACCAGTTGACCCGGCCGCCACTCCTTGACCAGCCTCTCCAGCTCCAGCCAGTCGGGTATCCCGTCGCGGGCCGCCAGGGTGAGGAGCGGCGAGGCCAGCCGGGGACTCAGGTTGGCCACGGCCACGCCAATCCGGCGGCCACCATGATCGAAGACCAGGGCCGAGCCATTCATGGCTGCTGGCGGGTCAGGCGTGGCCCGCCTGATGGCTGATGGTGTTGAGGTCGATCCCGAGTAGTCGCGCCGACTCGCGCCAGCGTTGGTCGAAGGGCGTGTCGAAGATGATCTTTGGCGAGGCCGGGACGCTGAGCCAGGCGTTCTGCACCAGTTCGTGTTCAAGCTGGCCCGCTCCCCAGCCGGCGTAGCCGAGAGCAACCAATGAGCGCCGGGGGCCCTGACCGCGGGCCATAGCCGCCAGGATGTCCTGGGACGTCGTCACCCGGATGGCGTCGGTCACGGCAACGGTGGCATCAAACGCCCGGTCGCCGGCCGCGTCCGGCTCGTGGAGGACGAAGCCCCTTTCCTGGTGCACGGGTCCCCCAAGGAGCACGGGCTGGCGGGCGAGGGTCTCGTCAGTTGAGTCCAGGGACAACTGGTCAAAAATAGCGCCCAGATCCATGCCGAGCGGCCGGTTGATGACGATGCCGAGGGCGCCCTGGTCGCTGTGCTCGCAGATGTAGGTGACCGTCTTCGTAAAGTTCGGATCCTGCATGGCAGGCATGGCAATCAGGAAGTGACCGGAGAGGTAGTTCGCGTTCGGGTTGGGTCCGGAGGTCATGGAAGAAGTATCGGCGGGCGGGCTGCCGATGGGAAGTATCACAACGCTGCTGCGGTGCGGGCGCGGACTGCGCCGGTGCCTTCCGAGAACCGCCACTCGTAGGCGAAGCGCAGCACGTCGTAGTCGGCGCGCAAGCCAGCCGGGAAGGGCTCGAAGGGGGCCGCCAGCCGGAGGATCTGCATGGCGGCCTGATCCAGGTCCCGCTGCCCGGAGGAACTCCGGACGACGACTTCCCGCAGCTGACCGTTGGCGTTGATGGCAACCTCCAGAACCGGGTACGTCGCTGTGGCCGTCTGGCTCGCAGCAAAGGGGAAGTTCAGGGTGCCGACCTGTTCTACCCTGTTTTTCCAGGTGCTCAGGTACGTCGCAATGCGGGATTCCCGGGTGTTGGCGCTGATCAGAAGCTCCCGGGGCTGGGCGTCGGGAACCGCCGTACTGGTGTCAAAACGTCCCACGATCTCAATGGCGTTGCTCGTGGACGGCAGCATGCTTTGCTGCCGTTCGGGCGCTCGCTCTGATTCGCCTTCGTCCGGCACCGTCAGGGTCGAGTCCCGGGTCAGCAGAACCGGCTCCGGGTTCCGCAAGAGACTCGCCAGTCCGGGCCGCACGGGAGCCTCGCCACCCTCCTGGGGCGCACCGAGGGTGTTGGCCGGCAGCGTCAGCCCGGGCGCCGTAAGCAGCGCGGCGTCCGCTGCCGCATTACCGACTCCGGCGAGATTCCGCTGGGCGAGGAGTACGGCGCTGGCTGAGGGCGTGCGGTCCTCATAGTCGGAGGTCACGAGTACCACCTCCATGGAACTGGTGCTGTCGTCGGGTTCTGCCGGGCCCGCGCTGAAAGTGATACCGAGGATGAGAACGCCGTGGAAGAGGGCCGCGAGGAAGATCGTGGACGACAGCCGGTCCCCGGCGGCTCCGGCCGACCAGGTCGTCTGACGTGCGGCTTGGGACGGCGCGTCCTGCATGGGGAGTGAGCGAATTCCCGGTGCCCAGCCGGGATACAGCCTGATTATACGCACCGGCGGCAGACGTAGCGGCGGCAGGTCACAGATCCGGCCCTTGCGCCGCGGCGGTGGGTTGTGGGAGACGGCCGTTGTTGGCCCGCCGCAAGCGCGCCGCCATGTCCGGTGTGGTCAGGAGTTCACCCGCGGGGGTTATCAGCAGGGCCGTACTGATTTCCAGGGCGGCGCTCACCCGCCGAAAACGGTCAGGCCCGGCCACCATCAGTGCCGTGGAAGCGGCGTCAGCCAGTTCCGCGTCCCGGGACACCACGGTGACACTCGCGCTCCCTGTCGCGGGTTCCCCCGTGCGCGGGTCGAGAATATGGTGATAGCGACGGCCGTCCCGGGTGTAGCCACGCGCGTAATCGCCGGATGTGGACGCCGCTTCGCCGGAGGCGAGAGCCAGGCGGCCGATGACCCGCTCTGCCCGGGGATCCTTGAGCCCTATAAACCAGGCCCGGGAGCCGTTTTGTCCAATAGCCAGCTGACTGCTGCCGCCGATGTCGACCAGCGCATCGCGGATGCCGTGCTGGCCCAGGATCTGTCGCGCCTGGTCCAGGGCCGTGCCTTTGGCCATGCCCCCCAGATCGATACAGAGTGGTCGTGTGGCTGAGAGCGTATGGCCGTCGAAGTGCGCCTCGGCAAGCGTGCCCTGCCGGGCTTGCAGAGCCTGGAGCGCGGCTGGGGTTGGTGGCCCGGTTGCGGCAGCGAGTGCCGTGTCGCTGTCGAACTGCCAGAGCCTTACCAGGGCACAGACGCCAGGGTCAAATAGCCCCCCACTCCCGGCGTAGTAGTTGAAGGCCCCAGCGATCAGTGGCGCGAGTGCAGCGCTGACGGCGGCGGGCTCGCCCCGCGCCAGACGGTCGTTCACCCTCGCCAGTTCGCCTGTGCCGAAGGCATACCAGTCTCGTTCGGCAACCCGAAAGCGGTCTTGTACAGCGCTGGCCGCGGCCGCAGTCCGACCGGGTTCGGCGTCGCGAATCTCCAGGCGTACGGCGGTACCAAAGGCCGGAAAGCGGTGCTCCGAGACGACCGCGTTATCGCAGCCAAGCAGCCCGGCCACTGCCAGCAGCGTGGCGCCGGCCAGACGTGCGTTCAGGCGCGCCGCGTCCTCTCGTTGGTCCTGTGAGCGAGGCGGGCATCCAGCGTGTCGAAGAGCGTTGCGGCCACGTCCAGCCCGCCCAGCTTCTGCAATTCACGGATGCCCGTAGGGCTGGTGACGTTGATCTCGGTGAGGTAGTCCCCGATCACGTCCAGGCCGGCGAAGAGCACGCCGCGCTCCCGGAGGACGGGTCCTACCTGGGCACATATCCACGCGTCCCGCGCAGTGAGTTCCCGCACCTCCGGCTGGGCGCCCGCGACGAGGTTCCCCCGGTTGTCGTCGGGGGCGGGAATCCGGGCCAGGACGCGGCTCACCGGCTGCCCGTCCACGAGGATGATGCGCTTGTCACCCCGGGTGATTTCCGGAATGAAGGTCTGGGCCATGGCGTATTGCTGGCCGTAGTCCGTGAGGGTTTCGAAGACGACGTTGGCATTGTTGTCACCCTGGCTCAGGACAAAGATGGAGCGCCCGCCCATGCCGTGCAGCGGCTTGACGACGATGCGCCCGTGCTCGGCCAGGAACGCCCGCATATCCCCCATCGAGCGGGTGATGACGGTCTCGGGGCAGCACTGGGGAAACCAGGCCGTGTACACCTTCTCATTCATGTCCCGAAGGCTCTGGGGCTTGTTGACGACCATGACCCCCAGGAGTTCCGCTCTTTCGAGGAGGTAGGTGGTGTAGATGTACTCCGTGCCGAAGGGCGGGTCCTTGCGCATGAGGATCACATCGAGTGTTGACAGAGCGCGTTCCTCCCGGGGGCCCAGCTCGAACCAGTCGGTCTTGCTGTCCGCAACCCGCAGAGCGCGGGCGCTGCCCTGAGCCACGCCATTGCGCAACCGCAGGTCGTGCTGCTCGAAGTACCACAGCGCGTAGCCGCGCCGCTGGGCCTCCAGGAGCATGGCCAGCGTACTGTCCTTGGCGGGATTGATGCCCGGGATCGGGTCCATCACCACGCCAAGTTGCGGCTTACCGGTCGTCATTGCTTCGTCCTTAAGTCAAATGCGGTCGTTAACGGTGATCCGGTGCGGCCGACCCCGTTTTTGCGACACCGTGCCTATTCTGGCCCGCCACTGCTGAAATGGCACGGAGGCGGGGAGTATCATCACCGCGGGTCTTGACGGTGCGTTTGGCGGCTTCTGCATGGCCGGGTCTCATTGGTTATGTTAAAAGTTAACGGTGCGGGGGGCGTTGGTGCGCCCGGCCTGGAGAACCCTGTGACGAATGACGCCGCAACCGCGCTGCACGGGCTGAAAGTGCTCGTGATCGATGACAGCAAGACCATCCGGCGCACCGCGGAGACCCTGCTCTCGAAGGAGGGTTGCACGGTCTACACCGCGGTGGACGGCTTTGACGCGCTCGCCAAGATAGCTGACTACCGGCCCGACATCATCTTCGTCGACATCATGATGCCCCGGCTGGATGGCTATCAGACCTGCTCCTTGATCAAGCACAACCGCACTTTCCGGGACACCCCCGTAATAATGTTGTCGAGCAAGGATGGCCTGTTCGACCGGGCGCGCGGTCGCATCGTCGGTTCCGAACACTACCTGACCAAGCCTTTCACCAAGGATGAGCTGCTCGGCGCGATCACGCTCAAGGCGGCGCGCTGAGTGCTGCGGACTCTGATGGCCAAGGAACGGACATGTCACTGGTATTAATCGCCGACGACTCCCCCACGGATCAGCACATTCTCTCCCGGGCCCTTGAAAAGCATGGCTTTGAGACCGTGTTAGCCCGGGATGGGGAAGAGGCGATTCGTCTCGCCGAGCAGCGGTCGCCCGATGTCATTCTTATGGACATCGTGATGCCCGGGATGAACGGTTATCAGGCCACCCGCCATCTGGCCCACAACCCGTCCACCGCCGGGATCCCGATCGTCATCGTCTCGACGAAGACCCAGGAGGCTGATCGCGTCTGGGGCCTGCGTCAGGGCGCCGTTCGGTACCTGACCAAGCCGGTCTCTGATGATGAGCTGGTGGCGGCCGTGCGAGACGCCCTGAAGACGTGATGAACCGCTGATGGTCGTAACCAAGCCAGGCAGTCTCCGTACCCTCCGGGAGCATCCTTTCGAGCTTCTGCAGGAAATCGAGCGCCGCACCCGGGCTGCTGCGGCCGGTGCCCAGGTCGATGATGTCGGGCTGGTGGAATGGGTCGGGGTGGGTTTCCGGCTCGGCAGTGAGCGTTTCGTGGTGCCCCGCGATGATGTTCGGGAGGTCCTGATGGTGCCGCCGGCTCTGACCCGGGTGCCCGGCGCGAAATCCTGGGTGCGGGGGCTCGCGAACGTCCGGGGCCACCTGTTGCCCTTGGTGGATCTGCGGGAGTTTCTCGGCTCCGGGGTTGGCGGGACCGAGCGCAGCGCCCGGGCGCTGGTGGCCAACAGCAGCGAGTTTCCCGTCGGCCTCGTGGTCGACGAGGTCTTCGGCTTCCGGCGCTTCGTGGACCGGGAACTGGCCGACGAGGCGCCGGCCACTTTGATCCGCGCCGATCGATTTCTGGCTGGCAGCTTCCGCCGCGGCGGGGAAGTGTGGCCAGTCTTCAGCCTGACGCGACTGCTGGATGCACGGGACTTTCAGCGGGCGGCCGGCGAGTGAAGTACGCGTTCATCTCAGCGAGTCAAAAATGACAGAACAATCCGGCGGAATGCGACTACTGCCCACCTTGGGTATCGCCCTGATACTGGTTCTCCTGGCGGTCCTCGCGCTGCTGGCCCTGAAGCCCGGGGACTCAGCCCAGGGTCCGGGTCCGGTGCCTGGCGCTGCGGCCTTCGCCGAAGCTCATGCCGCCTACCGGCTTGCGGCAGGGGCCATGCGTGGCGACTCGGCCGCCTTCGCCGGCGTGGCGGCGGCTAACCGGCGGCTTGCTGCAGCCGATCTCGACAGCGTGCCGGAAGAGACTCGCCGGCGCCTGGAGCAGATCCGCGCCAGCCTCGGCACGATCGAAGCCGGCCGCGGCGAACTGGTCGGCCTGCGCTCGGCTGCTGATCGCCTCGACCGCATGCTGCCGCGCCTCACCGACCAGATCGACGCCCTCGAAGCCACTGGCGCCGTTCGGGGCCAGCCAGGCACCACGGCCCAGCTGGAGCGCCTGCGCCTGCTTGCCGATGGGTTGCGCCGTGATGTCCGGGGCCTGTCCCAGGGAACGGTGGGGCCTGATGCCCGCAACCCCGCCATGCTCGATGCCGACCTCGCCATGACCCAGATCGTGCGCGGTCTTGGCGAGGGCAACGCCGATCTGGGCCTGCGGCCGCTCGCCGGAGCGGATGCCATTCGGGCTCTTGATGGCCTGCGTCAGCAGACCGCCGATCTGAGCAAGACCTTGCGGGATGTCCTGGCCAGCAGTGATCGACTGGGCGCCCTGCGTCAGTCCATGGAGCAACTCGAAGGCCTCGTGGGCCAGCTGCCTGTGGACGTGGTGGGTGCCGCGGTTCGTGGCCCCACGGATGTCTTCAGCCTCATCGCCACGGTACTGCTTGCCCTGGGGATCGGCCTCGCGCTGGCCATGGTCTGGATCTACCGGAAGGTCGCCGATACTGGCCGCGCCGCTGCCCAGCAGACTGCCCAGAACGAGCAGAATCAGCAGGCCATCCTGACTTTGCTGGACGAGATGAGCAGCCTCGCGGATGGCGATCTGACTGTGCATGCCACGGTGACCGAGGACATCACCGGCGCCATCGCGGACTCCATCAACTACGCCATCGAGGCCCTTCGCGAGCTGGTGACGACGATCAACGAGAGCGCGATCCTGGTCGATGGCGCCGCGAAGCAGACGGAAGGCTCGGCTCGCCAGTTGGCGGCGGCCAGCGAGGCCCAGTCCAAACAGATCGAGTCTGCTTCCCGCGCCATCGGGCGCATGGCGTCGTCCATCGAGGGGGTGTCCGGCAACGCGGAGCGCTCCTCGGATGTTGCCCGCCATTCAGTTGACGTGGCCCACAAGGGTGGTGACGCCGTTCGCCGCACGATCGAGGGCATGAACGCTATTCGCGAGACGATCCAGGAAACCTCCAAGCGCATCAAGCGCCTCGGCGAGAGCTCCCAGGAGATCGGCAACATCGTTGAACTGATCAACGATATTGCTGACCAGACCAACATTCTCGCCCTCAACGCGGCTATTCAGGCCTCCATGGCTGGCGAGGCCGGCCGGGGTTTTGCGGTCGTAGCCGACGAAGTTCAGCGGCTTGCGGAACGTTCGGCCAATGCGACCAAGCAGATCGAATTCCTGGTGCGCACCATCCAGGCCGACACCAATGAAGCCATCGTCTCCATGGAGCGCAGCACCACAGACGTGGTCGGCGGAGCCCTGCTGGCAGAAAACGCGGGTGCCGCCCTTGAGGAGATCGAGCAGGTCTCCAACCAGATCGCAGCCCTGGTCCAGAACATCTCCAGCTCCGCGCACGAGCAGGGCAAGGCAGCCTCCGCCGTCACCCGCAGCATGGATGTGTTGCAGGAGATCAATTCCGAAACCGCGGCGAATACCAGTGCAACCACCAATGCCATCAGCAAACTTGCCGAACTTGCCACCCAGTTGCGGCGCTCCGTAGCCGGCTTCCGGCTGCCACCGGTCACCTCGGCCACCCGGGCAGGCGTCAGTAGCCTGACAGGCAGTTTTTCCGCCCTGGCCGACCCTGCGGACGTTTTCGATCCGGGCTCTCCGGATGAAACACCGGAGGTACCGCAGGCCCAGACAGTCCGGTTGCGCGAGCCGGTGTCCTTCGTGAGCAAGCGCACCGCCTGATCGTGGCCGCTTTCCCCGACTCCAGCAGCGTGCCAGGCGCGGTCGATCCGGTTCGGGAGCCGTTGCTGCTGGTCGCTGACGAGCTGGCCGTAACGCTGAACGACGTCCGGGCAGCCCTCGAACAGTACGCCGAAGGCGAGATTGGCAATCAGCCGCTGGAGCGGTGTGCGGCACTCCTGCACACGGTGCGCGGGGTCCTCCAGATCACAGAGACCTGGGGCGCCAGCCTGCTTGCGGAGGAGATGGAGCAAACCTGCCGGCACCTGCTGAAGACGCGGCGGGATGCGCAGACTGACGATGGTATTGAGGCGTTGTCCAGAGCAGCCGTACAGCTGCCGGCCTATGTCGAACGCATCCGCGACGGCGGACGCGATGTGCCCCTCGTGCTGCTGCCGCTGCTGAACGATCTTCGGGCGGCCCGCGGCCGGCCGCTCCTCTCCGAAAGCACGTTACTCCTGCTGAACATTGCCCCGGGGGCGGTTGGTGCGCCCCACCGCGTCGTCACCCCGGCGCGGGAGCCGCCGCGGCCGACCACGGCAGAAGACTCGGCCGCGCTGGCCAAGATCCTCCGGCCCCGCTTTCAGCTGGCGCTGCTGGGCTGGATCCGCGGGGAGAGCGGGACCGATTCCATCGCCCGCCTGCAGGACGTCGTCGGCCGCCTCGAGGCAGCCGCCGGCAGTGAGGTCGTGCATCAGTTGTGGTGGGTGACCGGCGGGGTACTCGAGGCACTTGCCGATCGGGGTCTCGGAGCGGGTATCTCGGTGAAGCGGCTCATCGGTCAGGCAGACCGGGAGATGAAGCGCTTACTGACCCAGGGCGAGCGCAAGTTTTCTGCCCAGCCGCCGGTTGAGCTGGTCAACAACCTCCTCTACTACGTCGCCCGGGCGAACAGTTCCGGGCCCCGGATTGCCGCAATCCGCGAGGCTTTCAATTTGTCCGGCCTGATTCCGGGTGATGAACAGATTGAAGTTGCTCGCCAGAGTCTCGCAGCCCCCAGCGTCAAACTCATGCAGACGGTGGCTGCCGCGATCCGGGAGGATCTGGCCCGGGTTAAAGACGTGCTGGATATCTACGTACGCACTGGCATGGAGCGCGTCGAGGAGCTGGCACCCCAGGTCGAGCTGCTGAAGAAGATCGGCGATACCCTGGGTGTGCTTGGCCTCGGTGAACTGCGGGAAGTTGTCCAGACACGGCGCGGGGAACTGGAGGAGCTGATAGCCGGGCGCCGGCCACCGGATGAGCCGACGATGGTGGCCATGGCCACCGCGTTGCTGGAGGTGGAGGACCGGCTGGAACCTCAGCTCATCGGGCTGATCGCGCCCGACAGTGCCGCGGGCACCACCACAGCTGAACAGCATGACGACGCGGATCGCGTCGTGGTGACCCAGGCCGTCATGCGGGAGTGCCTGGCCAATCTGGCTCGCGTGAAGGAGGCCATCAGCCTGGTGACGGAGCGCGCCGGCGACGGTGCCGCGCTGGATTCCATTCCGGCCCTGCTCCGCGGCATTACCGCGGCGCTGCTGATGGTGGAGAAGGAGAGCGCCGGACGGGTGGCGGAGCGCATCTCGGCGGCGGCCAGCGAAGTGGTTCAGCGCGGTGCCGGACCTGAGGCGCGGGTGGCGCTGGAACGCCTCGCCGATGCCATCGTCAGTCTGGAGTACTACATGGAGACCCTCCAGGCTGGCCGACGCGAGCCCGGCTGGATGCTGGAAAACGCGGCCCGCTCCCTCGATGCTCTGGTTCTGCCGGCTCCGACCCTGCGTCTCGAACTCGAGAGCGCTGGCCGGATGACGCCCGAAGAGCTGCCCGCCACGCTGGTCATCGACCGGTCCGAGGTGGACCTCCCCATCGACTTCCCCTTGCCCGGGGCCGCAGCGCCTCCCATCGCAGCCTGGCCCGACGTAGCCTGGCAGGGGCCATCGGCCGACCGGCCGGTCGTGGCGGATACTGGCCAGGACATCGATCCCGACATTCTCGAGCTCTTTATCGAGGAAGCCCGCGAAGCGATCGCCGCCATCGCCAGGCATTTCTCGGCCTGGGAACTTGACGAGGGCGACAGGGATGCGCTGCTCACGGTGCGCCGCGCCTGCCACACCCTGAAGGGCAGCGGCCGCATGGTGGGTGCTGAACTGATTGGCGACTACTCCTGGAGTGTTGAGCGCCTCCTGAACCGGGTGATCGATGGCACTGTGCCGCGCACGCCGGAGTTGATGAGCTACCTGCGCCGGGCCATTCCCGTCCTCGCGGAGCTGCTCGAGCAGCTGGAAGTGGGCGCCGTACCCACCAGCGATATTCGTGCGCTCATCGCCGAAGCAGACGACCTCGGCCTCGCGGTGGTGAACACTGACGCCGAGGCCACGCCGGGCGCCAGTGATGCCACGGAGGTGTTGCCGGTGATTGAGCTGGATGCGGCCCTGGCGCCATCCCGTGCCTTGTCGCCGGTCGACGCAGGCGAAAAACCCCTGCCGTTACCGGCGACGCCCGCCCTGGACCCGGTACTGCTGGATATCCTGTCCCGCGAAGTTGCTGTGCATCTGGGGGCCATCCGGGAGTTCGTGGCCAGGGCAGGGGAGGCCACCTCGCAGCCGCTGCCTGAGCACATCTTCCGCGCCTGCCACACGCTCCACGGCAGCCTGACCATGGCTGGGGTGGCCAACGCCGTCGAAGTGGCAGCCCCCCTCAATGACCTCATAGGCGTGCTCTACACCGCCCGGCTTCCGGCAGACGCCGCCATTATTGCCGCCACGGGAGAAACGGCCACGGTAGTGGCCAGGATCATCGACCAGTTGCGGGCGACGGAACCGCTTTCCTGGGCGTCCGCCGCCGATGTGCAGGCGGTAGTCCGGGACCTCACCGCCCGGCTTGAACAGCTGCTGGTCCAGGCCGGCGAGCGGGCGGCGGTGCTCTCTGCCGAGGCCGTCGACCCGGGGACGGCGTCCCTGCCGATGCCCGTGCTGTCCGAGCAGGACCTGGCGGCAGCTGCTGATGAACTGACCGAAGCGTCGCCCTGGACGGCATCCGTTCCGGAGCTGCCCATCGAGAGCGAACTCCCGGAGTCCGGCACCGATCTGACCGAGGTGTTTGCCATCGGGGAGATGGAGCTCGCGGCTCCGTCGCTGGAACCCGAGCCTGAACCCCAGCCCGAGCGCGAACTTCCCGCCACGGCGACGGCCGCCGGGTGGGACGCGGAGGTCGCCGACATCTTTGCGGAGGAGGCCAGCGAGATCCTCGAGGTCTGCGATCAGGCCGTGGTCCAGCTCGCGGCACGCCAGGGTGAAGAACCTGCTCTCGCAGAACTGCAGCGCGGCCTGCACACGCTGAAGGGCGGCGCCCGCATGGCCGGCCTGTTCGCCATGGGCGATCTCAGTCACGACCTGGAGACCCTGCTGCTGCACATGGCCGATGGCCTCCTGCCGCGGACGACGGAGACCTACGGACTGGTCCAGTCCACGCTGGATGAGCTGCATGTGCTGCGGGACCAGATACCCGCTGGCATTGCGGCAACACCGTCGGCTGTCGTGCTGCTGCGGCTGGCAGCTGCCCTGCGTGGCGATGTTCTGCCGGAACCAGCGGCTGAAGTTTCCGCAGCCGAAGCCGTGCCTGCTGTTCAGGCTGAAGCCCAAGCTCAAGTTCAGGCTCAAGTCCAGGCTGACGATCTGCCGCCAACGGACCGGGTGCCTGACGAGGTGTACCCCGAGATCCTGCTGCCTGATCCCCAGACGACTCCTGAAGTCGAGCCCGGTTTGGACGTCGGCATAGAGTCCAGCCTGCCGCCGTTCGCACCGTCGATTCCACCGGCACTCGAGCGTCTTGGCGAACTGGCCCGGGCGCTCGCGGCGCCCCCGACGCCGGTAGCGCCGCCAACTCCCGACACCGAACCCGCGCGCCCCAGCACTCTCCGGGAGCGTCCGGCCGAACCCCGGGACTTTGCCCGGGTGGACGCGGGGATTCTGGAGCAACTCCTGAATGGCGCCGGGGAAATCAGCATTGCCAATGCGCGTCTCACCCAGCAGCTGTCCCAGATCCAGTTCAACCTGGAAGAACTCAATCAGACGGTCGTCCGCCTGCGGGACCAGTTGCGCAATCTGGAGATCGAGACCGAAGCCCAGATTCTGTACCGCAACAAGGCCGAGCCGCAGAAAGAGTCCGGATTCGATCCCCTCGAGCTGGATCGCTACTCCAGTATCCAGCAGCTGTCCCGCGGACTGGCTGAGACGGCCAGCGATGTGAGCAGCATCAAGGACCTTTTGCAGAACATCAGTGCGGATACGGAGGGCCTGCTGGTTCAGCAGGGCCGGACTACGACCGAACTTCAGGACCAGCTGATGCGCACCCGCATGGTGCCCTTCGATCAGCACAGTTCGCGCCTGTCACGGCTGGTGCGCCAGACGGCGAAGGACCAGGGAAAGCTTGCCGAGCTCAGTATCGTTGGCAGTGGCGATCTCGACCGACAGGTGCTCGAAAAGATGCTGCCGCCCTTCGAGCATATGCTCCGCAATGCCGTGATCCATGGGCTCGAGTCGCCCGCGGAACGCGACGTTCTGGGCAAGCCGGCGACCGGCACGATCTGCATCGCCATTCGTCGCGAAGGTGCGGAGGTGGTCATAGAGATTGCTGACGATGGCCGCGGCCTGGATGTCCCCGCCATCCTGCGCAAGGCAGCCGAGCTGGGCTTCGTGAATCGCGATGCGACACTGACGGACGAGGAGGCGATGCAGTTCATCCTGCGTTCGGGCTTCAGTACGGCTGATCAGCTCACCCAGGCTGCGGGCCGGGGCATTGGCATGGACGTGGTCGCCAATCAGGTGGCGAAGCTGGGTGGCACCCTGTCTATCGCCTCTCAGCGTGGCAAGGGCACCACCTTCACGCTGCGGCTGCCGTTCACCCTGGCGGTGACGCAGGCTCTGATCGTCCGGGCTGCCCACGAGCTATACGCGCTGCCGCTGCCGACTGTGGAAGGCATCATCCGGATCGCCCGCAGCGAGTTCGAAGAACGGCTGGCGAGGCCGGAACCGGCTATTGAATATGGTGGTCAGCGCTATTTCTTTCGCCACCTCGGGCAGTTCCTTGGCCTCGGTCCTTCCCGCCTGCCGGATGAACAGGAGAGGGTGTCCATCATCCTCGTGCGCGCCGGGGACAACTCGACGGCACTGATCACTGACGAAATGCAGGACAGCCGGGAGATCGTCGTGAAACCGGTGGGTGCCCAGCTCGCCACGATCCGGGGCATCTCTGGCGCGACGATTCTGGGCGACGGGCGCATTGTGATCATTCTCGATGTTGGGGCTCTCGTGCGCTCGTCCCGCCCGGCACCGGACACGCCCGCCCCGGTGGCCGAGCCGGAGCAGAAGCAGACTCTCGCCCTGGTCGTGGACGATTCAATCACGATGCGCCGGGTGACCCAACGACTGCTGGAGCGGAACGGGTTCCGCGTCGTCACGGCCAAGGATGGCGTGGAGGCAATCAGTGTCCTGCAGGATCACCGTCCGGACATCATCCTGCTGGACGTGGAAATGCCCCGCATGGATGGCTACGAGTTTGCCCGCCACGTCCGCAACGACCCTGCCGTGGCCCGGGTGCCAATCATCATGGTCACGTCCCGGGTCAGTGAGAAGCACCGGGCCCGCGCCATCGAAATCGGTGTCAACGACTACCTGGGCAAACCCTACCAAGAGCGCGAATTACTGGAAGCCGTTCAGCACCAGCTGAATACCCCATGACGACAGCCAGCGACGAGCTTTACAGCCTGCTGATACCCCTCAACCAGGAGCGGTTGATCCTGCCGCGGGTCTGCGTGGCGGAAGTCGTGCGCTACGCCCCCCTGCAGGAGGACGAGTCGGCGCTCCCCTGGTTGCGGGGCCATATCGCCTGGAACGGGCTCCGTGTGCCGGTAATTTCCTTTGAGGAACTCGCCGGCCTGACGCCGGCCGAGCCCGGAGGCCGCACCCGGGTGGCTATCCTGAATGCCATTGGTGGTCGTCTTCCCACGGGCTTTTTCGGCGTGCTGACCGAAGGCTTTCCCCAGCTGGTGCGGGTGAACCGTGCAGTCGTGCAGTCCGCGGCCCGGCAGGCCTGGCCGGAGAACGGGCCGGTAATCTGCCAGATCCGGATGATCAACGAGTATCCGTTGATTCCGGACCTTGAGGTCATTGAGGACCTTATCGAGGACGGCCTGCGGCCCCGGGAAGAGCTGCTCTCGTAGGAGCGCCGTGTAGGAGCGCCTTCAGGCGCGATTCATAAGCGGAATCGCGCCTGAAGGCGCTCCTACAAGGCGCTCCTCTAATCAGGAGCCCAGATCCCCTCGCGCGTACTGCAGGATTGCCAGCGCTGCCAGGGGCGCCGTCTCGGTGCGCAGGATGCGTGGCCCGAGCCGCAGGCCGCGAAAGCCTGCCAGAGTGAGGGTCCGGATTTCGGCTTCGGTAAAGCCGCCTTCCGGGCCGACGGCGAGGGCGACCCGGGTAGCCGTGCCCAGCAGCTGGGCCAGTGGGGCAATGCCCGCGGGGTCGAGGGTCAAACCCACGGTATCCGGACCAACCCCTGCCAGTGCCTCATCCAGCATTTTCGCGGGCCTGATCTCGGGGACGATGGAGCGTCCGCACTGCTCGCAGGCACTGATGACAATGCGCTGCCAGTGTTCGAGGCGCGTCTGGCTGCGCAGGGCGTCGAGCCGCACGACGCTCCTCTCGGCCAGCACCGGCTGGATTATCCGTACCCCAAGCTCAGTGGCCTTCTGCATGACGGTATCCATGCGTGGACCCCGGCTCAGGCCCTGCAGCAGGGTGACGTCCAGCGGTGATTCCCGAGCCACGTTCCGGCCCGTGCCCACCTCCACCGACACGCCGCTGCGGGCGACAATCTTGAGAATCACGTCGTAGTCCATGCCGGAGCCGTCGAACAGGGTGATAGGATCGCCCGCAGCCAGCCGCAGTACCCGCGTGACGTGAACCGCAGCCGACTCGGAGAGCGCGTGGGTGGTCCCGGTGCGCAGGGGAGCCGGGGTGTAGATTCGGGGGCGTTGCATGGGGCGAATACTACCGATACGGGCACGGACCACGAAGCGGCGCCCGCGCCTCGGCCTCAAGGCTGGCGAGGCGTGGCTGCAGGGTGCGCGGCAGGTCCGCTCACCCAACTGCGATGACAGGCCCGCGGGAGTTCTGCCTTCCCTGATCGTCGTCCATGGGATATCCCTGCCGCCCGGCCAGTTTGGCGGCCCGCACATTGACGAACTGTTTACCAACACACTGGATCCGGCCGGTCACCTCTACTTTCGTGACCTCGCGGGGATCAAAGTGTCCAGCCACCTGCTGATTCGCCGGAACGGCGAGGTCGTTCAGTACGTGCCACTGCACCGCCGAGCCTGGCACGCGGGTAAGTCCAGCTTCCGGGGCCGGGAGCGGTGCAACGACTATTCGGTAGGGATCGAACTGGAGGGGACTGACAACACACCCTATACGCAGGCCCAGTACGGGCGCCTGGCCACTGTGATTCGTGTGCTCCGACGGAGTCTGCCGACCCTGGCCGCGGCGCCGCTCGTCGGTCACAGCGATGTCGCGCCCGGGCGCAAGACCGATCCGGGACCGGCGTTCGACTGGCCACACTTACGCCAGCGACTCGCGCCCCGGACAGCCCGGCGCCGGTAGACTAGTGACATGAATTTTCTTGCCCTGCTGCTCGGCCTGGCTCTTGAGCGGGTTCTCACGCACCTGTTTCACCTGCGCGAATTCCGCTGGCTGGATTCTCTGTTCGATGTCCACCTGCGCCGCCAGCAGACTGCTGCAGCCAGGACCGGGTCCCGCTGGGTGGCGCTGGCACTCACGGGCCTGATGACCGCGGTGCTCGTAGCACCCGTCGCGATCTTGTCCGCTGTGCTCCAGGGTCAACTGCTGCAGATTCCCTACTTCGTGTTTGCCGTGCTGGTGCTCTTGTTTTCCCTCGGCCCCCGGGATCTGGACGACGAGGTGGAGGACTACGGTGACGCGCTCCAGTCCGGGGATGCGCTGACCCAGCGGAACGTCGCCGAGGTCTTGCTGGAGCGATTGCCCCCGGACATGCCGGCAGACAGGAACAGGGCTGTAGAGCGTGCCATCTATGTTCAGGCCAACAACCGGATCTTCGGTGTCGTGTTCTGGTTCCTGGTGCTTGGGCCCACCGGCGCCTGGGCTTTCCGGGTTCTTGACCTCCTCCGCCACCGGGCCGAGATGCAGCCGAGCGACGCGGCGCCCACCCCAACCGTGGGCGCGGTCCGCACCTTGCATGGCCTGATGGCCTGGATTCCTTCCCGGCTGCTTGCGGTGGGCTATGTGCTGGCGGGCAACTTCGAGGAAGCGATGTCGAGCTGGCGCAACCGGGGCAGGGAAGCAACGCTGTCCTTCGCGGAAGCGACGACGGAGGTGGTGGCCAGAGTGGGCAGCGCCGCGGCGGGGCGCGGGGGGCTCGACATTGCTGATGCCGTGGAAGCACTGGACCGGATTCGGGGCGCCCGGTCCCTGGTTATGCGGACGCTCTGGATGATCTGGTGCCCAGTGATTGCCGTCCTGACCCTCTATGACTGGCTCACCTGACCCACGCCCAGCCACCGTAGGAGCGCCTTTAGGCGCGACCTTCCTGGTCGCCGTACTACTGCTCACCGCCTGCGGCCAGGAGCCACCAGTACCCGTCGCCACTGGCCAGCCCGCCCAGCGCATCGTCGCTCTGTCACCCCACCTGACGGAGCTGGCCTTTGCCGCTGGTGCCGGACCGAAGCTCGTTGGGGTGGTTGAGTTCAGCGACTACCCGGTTGCGGCACGCGCCTTGCCCCGTGTGGGGGATGCGTTTCGTCTGGATCTGGAGGCGCTGGCAGGCTTGGCCCCGGATCTGATCCTGGGCTGGCCCAGTGGCAACTCTCCGGCTGCCCTCGACCGGCTGCGCCGGCTTGGCTACCGGGTCATTGAACTTGAACCCCGACGGCTTGGCGACGTCGGCGACCAGCTTGAGGTCATCGGCCGTCTGGCTGGGACCGAGGCGCAGGCCAGTCGGGCAGCCAGTCACTTTCGCGACGGGCTCGCGGCGTTGCAGGCCCGCTATGCAGACTCCCGGCCTGGCCGTGTGTTCTACCAGATCGCACCGCAACCGCTGCTGACAGTGAACCGGGAACATTTCATCGGCCAGGCTATTGAACTCTGCGGCGGCGAGAACATCTATGCGGAGGTGCCAGGCCTGACGCCGGTCGTCAGTGCAGAGTCGGTGGTGGTCGCGGCGCCCGAGGCGATCGTAGCCAGTGACTACACCCGCGGTCCTGGCAGTCCGATCGAAGGGTCGCCGCTCGATCGCTGGCGATCCTGGAGCCAGTTACCGGCGGTGGCCCAAAACCGCCTCTACGTCATCGACCCGGACCTGATGAGCGTGCCAGGGCCGCGCCTCCTGAGGGGCATCACGGCGCTGTGTGCCCTGCTCAACGGCGCCTTGTAGGAGCGCCTTCAGGCGCGATCCCCACTTCCGGTCGCGCCTAAAGGCGCTCCTACGAGACGCTCCTACGGGCGCTTGGGCCGGGGCTTCCAGATGACTTCCGTGCCGTGGTCGACGCGGCACAAGACCCGCGATATCACGAACAGCAGGTCGGACAGGCGGTTCAGGTAGCGCACCGCTTCGGCGTTGACCGGCTCGGACCGTTGCAGCGTGATCACCCGGCGCTCGGCCCGCCGGCAGACGGTGCGGGCCAGGTGGCAAACGGCCGCGCCGGGCGTGCCGCCGGGAAGCACGAAGTCCTTGAGTGGCGGGAGCGCGTCGTTGAGTTCGTCCAGCAACCGCTCCAGGTCAGAACTGTCGGTGGGTAACATGACATCCCGGCCGGGGACAGCCAGTTCCCCGCCCAGGTCGAAAAGCCGGTGCTGGATCTCTGTCAGGCTGTCGCTGATGAGGAGTGGCAGGCCCGGAGTCGCGAGAACCAGGCCGACGCAGGCATTGAGCTCATCCACAGTGCCGTAGGCTTCCACCCGGGGGCAGTCCTTGGCCACGCGCTCGCCGGAGCCGAGCCCGGTGGTGCCGTCGTCGCCGGTTCGCGTGTAGATTCTGGTCAGCCGGTTGCCCATGAACTGTGGTCCTGCCTGCGCTGTTTTCCTAGTTTAACCGCGCCGGAGTGGAGCGCGTGGTGACCAAGCTTCGCCAGCCTGGGGTGTTCCGGATGCAGGCCCGCCGCTTGTTGCCCGTGCTCAGAAGCTCAACCCGATGCCGGCATAGGCAGCCAGCCCCGGAGTGTTGTAGCCGTAGACGTCTTCGTAGTTCTCACTCAGGAGGTTCTCCACCCGGGTGTACAGCCGAACCTGCGCTGTCGCCCGGTAGCTGAGGGCCACACTGGCGAGATAGTAGGAGTCGAGGTTGACAGTCGCCCGGTCAAAGGTCAGCGGGTCAAAAAAGACGTCGGTCCGGTCCCCCACGTAGGTGAGGTTCAGATTCACGTTGGCCCGATTGTCGAGAAACCGCCAGTCGCCGTTCAGGGTGGCGACATGCCGGGGTCGGCGGACTTCCCCTTTGTCCTCGCCCGTCAGCGAGTCCGGCTCCGTGGCGTCCAGGTAGGTATAGGAGCCCGAAAGCCGCAACCCCCCGGGCAGGCGCGCGTGGGCGGTGATCTCGACGCCCCGGCGCTTGCTTTCGCCGTCCAGATTTTCTGCGGTAAACCCGCCCGTACCTGGATCGAAAGCGAAGCCGTTGATCTCTTGCTCAAGATCTTCATGAAAGTACGTGGCGCCGAGACTGACCCGGCCTTCGAACAGGGGCTGATCAAGACCCGCCTCCCAGCCTTTGGAGGTTTCGGGCTCCAGGTCGGGATTACCGATGAACTGGTCAGGGAAAAAGCCGAACCGTTCGACAAATGTAGGGGCCTTCTGGCCAGTCCCGTAACTGGCGTGCAGGCGCGTCCGGGTGCCTTCGGTGGTCCAGGCCGTCGTGGCTCGATAGGTGGCGACATTGTCGTAGTCGCTGTTGTTGTCGTACCGGGCACTGAGGGAAACAGAGGAGCGCGGCAGCGGGCTGTAGATCCCTTCGATGACTGCGGCAGTCGTCCGTTGGTCCTGCTCCTGATTGGGGTCCAGATCCTGGGTCGGATCGCCAGGATCAACAACGAACACAGCGCCTGTCTGACGGAAGTCCTGTTTCTCGTGGACGAGGGCGAAAGTCACGGAGTTCCCGGGGGCGTCGGCGATCCGGGGCGTGAACTGCCAGGAAGTCTGGTAGTAGATGCCGTACTTATCCGCCGCTGTAGAACCGTTAGGACCGAAGTCATTCGAATCCTTCGTATCGGTAGTGGTCCAGGCTGCCCGGAGCGACTGCGTCCACCGCTCATCCATCAGCTTCAGGGTACCGCCGGTGCGGAAGTAGCCGAGGTCTACGTCTGTGGTATCTGGCGAATCGGCTGGCAGGCTCGTCGAGAAGTCGCTGGCGTCAAAGTCCTTGGTGGTGCTGGTGTAGCGACCGGCGAAGTCCAGCTCCAGGTGGTCTGCCGGGCTGCCTGCCAGCGTCAGCGACCCCGTCGTGTTCTCGTAGCCATCCTCCTCGTTACCCGAGCGTGAGCTGTTGGAGCCATGGGATTTTACTCTCGAGAGCGAGAGCCCTGTGCGGGCGCCCAGCAGCTCGCCAGAGACACGGCCGCCGCCGCTGTAGGTGTCGAAAGCGCCGCTTTCCACAAACCCCGTTGCCGAGAATTCGTCCGTCGGCTGGCGCGTAATGACGTTGATTACGCCAGCCAACGCGTCACTGCCCCAGAGGGCGCTCTGGGGTCCGCGGACCACTTCGATGCGCTCCACGTCCCAGGTAATGAGGTCCTGAAAGGCGAATTCGTCGTTCCCTGCGGGATCATTGGCCTCGATGCCGTCGATCAGGACCAGTACCTGGTTGGCCTCTGCACCCCGGATCCGGACCTGGGTCTGGGCGCCGATACTGCCCGAACGGCTGACCGCAACGCCGGGCACATCCTGCAGCAGATCCACCGCAAAGACCGATTGCCGGGCGTCGATCTGCTCCCGGTCGATGACGGTCACCGAACTGCCGGAGGCGCTGAGCGGCACGGGTATGCGGGAGGCGGTGACGACGAGGGTGTCGCGGATCTCCTGCGCGGTGACAGTGGTGGTAGCGGCGGCGGCCGCAATAAACGCGGATAAACAGACGGAAATACGCACACGATTCTCCCCATGACACGCTCACACCCGAGCGTGAGAATCGTCGGGAACGGGCGGAGAACAGTGACGCCCGCGCCGGCCTGAAGCCGACGCAGGAGTAACACGCAGCCAGCAGGGCTCGTGTCGTCACGTGGTCTCCACCCGAGACCTGACGATCCGATGACACCTGCCGGCCGGTATACGGGCTCGCGCGGGGGAGGCAGACTTTTCGGTCTGCATCCGGAGCCATCGCCTTCCCAGGCGCTTGTGCCCAGTGGCTCGTGTGATGGCCCTGATCCTGCGCTTACCGTTGCGGGGGCAGCGGCGGCGTTGTCGGCCCTTCTTCGAGGAGAGGTCGACGCACCGCACTTCCCGTTAAACCCTTCGGTCTGGCTGACCGTCAGGCACCGGCAGGAACAGTCTGCAAGTTAGCTGCGCTGCTCTGGCCCGTCAAGCACGGCCGCCTGTAGGAGTGCCCTTAGGCGCGATCGATATCCATCGCGCCTGAAGGCGCTCCTACAGGCGCCCCCGGAAGCAGGGCGATGTCCCCATGGGCATTGGTGTACTCCTCATAGGGCGCATCGAAGAGGCGCGCCAGGTTCGCGGGAGTGAGCGCGGCGCGAGCTGTGTCCAGCAGCCAGGTGCCGTCCGTGAACAGCAGCAGGGTGTGGCTTGCAAACCTCAACGCCAGCCAGGGATCGTGCAGCGTCATGATCACGCCCCGGCCCGCCGCAGCCAGCGAGCGGAACCGCTCCAGCACGGCGATCTGGTGGCGGGGATCCAGGTGGTTGACGGGTTCGTCCAGCAACAAGACCGCCGGATCCTGGGTTAGAAGGCGGGCCAGAGCGAGCCTCCGCCGTTCACCGCCGGAGAGTGTGGAGACGAGGCGGTCGCCGTAGTCGCCGAGGCCCATCGCCAGCAAAGCCGCCAGGGCTTGCGCTAGATCGTCTGGAGAATCGGTGGTCCTGCCGGCTTGGTGCGGATGCCTGCCCATCAGGGCGGTTTCCAGCACCGTGGCGGGAAAGGTTTCTGCATCATCCTGCAGCAGCAGGCCCAGGCGCTGGGCAATCTCCCGGCGTCGCAGCCGCGCCATCGAGTCCCTGCCCAGGCTGATGAACCCCTTGCCCGCGGGCCGGAGGCCCGCCAGCGTGTGGAGGGTCAGGGTCTTGCCGACGCCATTGGGGCCGAGGAGGCAGACCACGTCCCCGGCGCTCAGGTTGAAGGTGAGGTCCCGCACCAGCGCCCGGCCGGCGACGCTCACGGAAACTCCAGAGCAGGTCAACATCGTGGGAGAGGCACCGGGTTTGCAATCTGGCAATTTGGCGGCCAAATTGCCAGATTGCAAACCCGGTGCCTCTGGTCGGTGCCTCTGGTCAGTGGCTCTGGTCAAAAAAAACCCCGCCAGTGGCGGGGTTGATACGGGTTTTTGTTGTTGTCGCGAATCCGGTCTCGGCGCGTGCGTCAGTCTGTGGTGGTTTTGTTGTTGTTGTTTTTTGTGCCGCTTCTATTTCTAATTCTTGGTTTCTTATTCTTGTTTTGGGCTTCTTCTGGCTCCGATGTCTGGTTACAGATGTCGTGCTTTTCAGGCGCTCGGCACAGAGACCTTTTTTGTGCTCAGGCATCCTTTAGCAAGTCCCATGCCAGAGGACGAAAATCTCTTTACTGACAGAGGCCTGGCGTAACTTGATGGCCTGCCTTGGGATCCAATGCTGGACGATCGTAAGAAATTCCGACTGCCCGTCGGTGGGCGTCGCTGGATCAGATCCTGACCAGAACGAGAAGGAGCCCACGTTTCTCGACGGGCAGGGCCATTGCCGCAGGCACTGCCGCTGCCGCCGGCGTCTTAATCCGCCCTTAATGAAGCGGAATCCAAGGCCAGGCCTGCCTGCACGGTGTAAAGGAATCCAACGGGCTATCGGCCACCCCGGCGGCTTTTACCTGTTAAGGCGCCCCCAGACCGGGTACTCTCGCCGGCGCCATGGATCTGGAACAACTGCGCAATCAACTGTCCGAGATCGATAGGCACATCCTGGAGCTCGTTGCCGAGCGTCAGCGACTGTCGGGGGATATCGGCGTCCTGAAGCGGGCTACTGGCAGGCCGACCCGGGATTTCGCCCGGGAAAAGCAGGTGCTGGACAAGGCCCGGGCCTTGGCGGCGGGACTTGGCGTTCCGCCCGGGTTGGCGGAGTCACTGCTGAGCCTGCTGATCCGCTCATCCCTCGCGAATCAGGAGCAGGCCCGGGTCCGCGCCGAGGGCCAGGGTTCCGGCAAGCCGGCACTGGTTATTGGCGGCAGCGGAAAGATGGGCCGCTGGTTCACCGAGTTTCTTCACTCTCAGGGCTTTAACGTGCTGGTGGCCGACCCCGCCGGTCCCGTCCCCGGCTTCCTCCATGTCGCCGACTGGCGCGAGACGCCTGACGAGTTTGCAGTGACGGTGGTCTCTGCGCCCATCCCCCTCACCGGGGCTGTCCTGCACGAGCTCGGGGCTCAGCGCCGCTCAGGGCTGATCTTCGACATCGGCTCCCTGAAATCCCCCTTCATTGGGGAGCTCAAGGAGCTCTGTCGCCTCGGCCTGCAGGCCACTTCAGTCCACCCGATGTTCGGGCCTGACACGGAACTGCTGTCCGGCAGACACGTCGTTTTCCTTGATGCCGGCTGCCCCGGGGCCACCACCGAGGCTGCCCAGCTGTTCGCCTCGACCATGGCAGCCCAGATCCGGATGGATCTTGAGGACCACGACCGGCTCATCGCCTATGTGCTGGGCCTGTCCCACGCGGTGAACATTGCGTTTTTTACGGCGCTGGCCGAGAGCGGCGAGACGGTCCCCAGGCTCGCCGATATCTCCAGCACCACGTTCGATGCGCAACTGCAGATTGCGGGTCGCGTTGCGGAGGCAAACCCGCACCTCTACTTTGCAATCCAGGCGGAGAACCCTTTTGGACTGGCGGCGCTGGACGAGTTGCAGCGCGCCGTCGCCCGTATCGCTGCAGTTATTCGCACGGGCGACGAAGCGGGCTTCGTGCTGCTGATGGAGCAGGGTCGAAACTACCTGGCAAGCCGGCGCTAGTCACGACTCTACTTGCCGCTGCGCAGACTCCGGCGGAGCAGGAAGAGAAAGGCGGGCACCCCGACGGCTGCGGTAATGGCGCCCACCGGCAACTGCCGCGGGGCCACCAGCGTCCGGGCCAGCGTATCCGCCAGTACCAGCAGCGTACCCCCAGCCAAGGCGGAGCCAGGAATCACCAGCCGATGATCGCTGCCCCCGGCGAGCCGCACGAAATGGGGGACGATCAGGCCGACGAAGCCGACCACGCCGGCGGTCGTCACAGCCAGGGACGTCAGCAGGGCAGCCAGCGCGTAGATTGCGCTGCGCATGTGCCCCACCTCGACGCCCAGCAGGGCGGCCTGCCAGTCCCCGGTGCCGAGCACATTCAGCGTGCGGGCAATAAACAGGCCGCCAATAGTGCCGAGGGCAGCGACTACCAGGATCGCACCGGGACGATCGACGAAGGAAAAGTCGCCCATCAGCCAGAAGAGCAGGCCGCGCAGGCTCGTTTCCGGACTGAGCGCCAGCAACAGGCTCACGGCTGCACTCCAGCCTGAGGCAACGACGATGCCCGTGAGCAACAGACGACTGGCGGCCCCGCCCCCGTTGTACCCGCGGCCGTCGGACCAGGCACCGCCAGCACGAGCCAGGGAAAACACGAGCATTGTGCTCAGTAGCGCCCCACCAAACGCAGCGATGTTCACCGTCAGGCCAGCGTAGCCGAGCAGCATTGCACCCAGCGCTGCCACGGCTGCCCCGCCCGAGGTGCCGAGCACGTAGGGGTCTGCAAGGGGGTTGCGCAGCAGGACCTGCATCAGGGCCCCTGCAAGGGCCAGGGCAGCGCCGGTGCCGAAGGCGGCCAGCGCGCGGGGCAGCCGGAGCTGCAGCAGAATCTGCACTTCCATCGGTACCGCGTTGCCGGTGAGAAGGCCGCGGAGCGTGCCCAACCCTGCCGGGCCACTACCGGTAGTCACCGCGAAGAGAAGCGCGGCAAGGCTGAATGCCGTGAGTATGACCAGCAGTCGACGGGGAGCGAGGTGCATGATCTGATCTTGATGCAGCCAGCGGGCTTGGCTGGGCATCAGAGTGTAACGGGTGATGCCGGGCAGTGACACGGCCGCGGCCGATGTGGAAGAATTCCGCCGCAACCAGAGGTACAGCGTGGATCAGATTGATGCAGAAGGTTTCCGCGCGAACGTCGGCATCATCGTGTGTGATGCCCGGGGCCTGGTCCTCGTCGGTGGTCGGGTTGGCCAGGACGCCTGGCAGTTTCCCCAGGGGGGCATCCAGCACAATGAGTCGCCAGAGCAGGCCATGTATCGGGAACTTCGTGAGGAAGTCGGCCTCCGCCCCAACGACGTTGCGGTCCTTGGCAGCACCCCGGACTGGCTCCGCTATCACCTTCCCGAAAAGTACCTGCGGCGCCGCAGGCGGCCGCTGTGTATCGGCCAGAAGCAGCGCTGGTTTCTGTTACGTCTTTTGGCGGCGGATACCAGCCTCCGCCTGGACACGACGACCACCCCCGAGTTCGACCGGTGGCGCTGGGTTGACTACTGGCAGCCCCTGCGGGAAGTGATCTTCTTCAAGCGCGAGGTCTATCGTCAGGCTCTGCAGCAGCTTGGGCCTATAGTCTTTCCCGACGGGATGCCGCCACTACCAGAGCGCGACGCCAGCGGCGAATTCGGTGGTTAAGGTTCGCAGGCGGATTCCGCAGCCCGAGCAAGACGTTCTGGCCGCCGTCGATCTCGGCTCCAACAGCTTTCATATGGTGGTGGCCCGGTTTGCCCACGGTCAGCTGACTGTCATCGACCGGCTGCGAGAGATGGTCCGGCTTGCCTCTGGCCTCGACAAGCGCGACCGGTTGACCGATGCAAGCCAGGCCCGGGCACTGATCACTCTGCGGCAGTTCGGTGAGCGTCTCCGTGACATGCAGGCCGGTCGGGTGCGGGTGGTCGCCACGAACACCCTCCGGCGGGCCAAGTCCACGGGGCGCTTTCTCCAGCGCGCCGCCAAGGCTCTTGGTCACCCCGTGCAGATCATCTCGGGTATTGAAGAGGCCCGGCTGGTTTACCTGGGCGCAAGCCATACCCTGCCCCGCGTTGACGGGCCGCAGCTCGTGGTCGACATCGGTGGCGGCAGTACCGAGATCATCGCGGGCAGGAGTCTGGAGCCATCGGCGATGGAGAGCCTCGCCATGGGCTGTGTTTCCCTTAGCGAGGGCTGCTTCCCCGGTGGACAGCTCTCGTCAAGGAACTTCGCGAAGGCCCGGTTGCAGGTCCGTCTTGAGTTGGAGCCCGTCAGGTCCCAGTTCCGCAAGGTGGAGCCGGCCCAGGTGGCAGGGACCTCAGGCAGCATTCGTGCGGCCTACGCGGTTCTTACGGCGCTGAACCGGGCGCCCCAGGGGATTACGGTAGAGGGCCTTGAGTATCTGATCTCGGAGATGGTCTCAGCCGGTCGGGTCGCCGACTTGCGCCTTCCGGAGCTGTCTGATGAGCGGGCCGACGTCTTCGCCGGCGGGGTCTCAATACTCGTCGAGGTCATGAGAGCGCTGGCTCTGGACCGCATGACCATCGCTGACGGCGCCCTGCGGGAGGGCATCCTCTACGACATGATCGGGCGACTGACGGACGAAGACGCCCGGGTTCGGACCGTCCGGGCGATGGCGGCACGCTACCAGGTGGACCGGGCGCAGGCCGAGCGAGTGGAAGCCACGGCCTTGAACCTGTGCGCGCAGGCCCGGGAAAGCTGGGAACTGGCCGATGACCAGCGATTGTTGCTGGCCTGGGCGGCCCGCCTGCACGAGCTTGGACTGGATATTGCCCACGCCCACTATCATCGGCACGGCGCCTACGTTCTCGAAAATGCAGACATGCCCGGGTTTCCGCGCGAGGAGCAGCAGGTTCTTGCCCGTCTTGTGCTGACCCATCGGCGCAAGGTCGAGCGGGCCGCTTTCACTACACTGCCGGCGTTATGGCAACGGCCAGCCCTGCGTCTCGCGATACTGCTACGGCTTGCCGTGCTGGTGCACCGCAGCCGCACGGGAGGCGCGACTCCCGAGCTGAAACTGCGCGTACAGGGCCGCACACTGCGCTTGCAGGTGTCAGCTGCGTGGTTGCTGAGCAATCCACTGACTCTGGCGGATCTGGAGCGCGAGCGGGATTTTCTTCAGGAAGCAGACTACAAGTTGATTATTCAGCGCCGGGCGGCGTCGTAGGAGCGTCTTCAGGCGCGACCTGGTCGCGCCTGAAGACGCTCCTACAGCGGGCTTGATTCAGAGAGCTGCCGCAGAAGCCGGCCCTGAACAGACCGGCGTTCCTCACCGGTTTGCCGCCGAACCATGCGGTAGCCACCGTCGGCCCGCAAGTCCCAGGCCTGGCAGTTATCAGAAAGGCAGAGATCCAGATCCGAGATAACCCGTGCCTTGAGGTTCTCGCTGAGAACGGGAAAGCACACTTCCACCCTGCGGAAGAAGTTGCGATCCATCCAGTCGGCACTGGAACAGAAAATGTTTTCGTCGCCGTTTGCGTGAAAGTAGTAAACGCGGGAATGCTCGAGAAAGCGCCCAACGATGGAACGCACGCGGATGTTGTCGGACACGCCCGGAATTCCTGGCCTAAGACAACAGATCCCCCGCACAATCAAATCAACCATCACTCCGGCACAGGATGCCCGGTAGAGCGCCCGGATCACTTCGGGCTCCACGAGGGCATTCAGTTTAGCAATGATATGACCGGCTCCACCGGCAGCGACGTTCTGGATCTCCTGATCGATATGTTCAAGGATCCGCTGGTGCAGATTGAAGGGCGCCTGGTAGAGAAGCCGCAGCGGTGGTGTCTGCATCAGGCTCGTTAGCTGGAGGAACACGTGATGCACGTCCTCGCCAAGCGCCTCGTCTGCAGAAAGCAGGCTGTAGTCCGTGTAGATCCTGGCTGTGCCCGTGTGATAGTTACCCGTTCCGAGGTGCACATACCGGCGCAGGCGCCCACCCTCCCTGCGAACCACCAACGCGAGTTTGCAGTGGGTTTTGAAGGCGACCACGCCGTAGACTATATGGGCCCCGGCTTCCTGCAGGCGGTTCGCCAGCTTGATGTTGGCCGCCTCGTCAAAGCGGGCCCGCAGCTCGATGCTTACCGTCACTTCCTTGCCCGCTTGGGCAGCACTGACGAGTGCGTCCACGATTGGTGAATCGGGGCCGGTCCGGTACAACGTCATTTTAAGGGCCAGTACGTCGGGGTCCTGGGCGGCCCTGTCGACAAAATCGATAACCGGGCTAAACGACTCAAACGGATGGTGCAGAAGGATGTCGCGCTCGGCGATCGCGGCAAACAGGTTCTCTGCGGTTGTTACGGCTTTCTGCTGTCCCGGAGTAAAGGGGGCATCCCGGAGATCCTCACGGCCCGTCAGCTGGTAGACGGCCATTAGCCGATTCAGGTTGACGGGGCCGTCGACCAGATACAGGCCATCGCGCTCGAGGCCAAACATCTCGAGCAGGTAGTCCATGTGCTCAGCGGGACAATCATGAGCAATCTCCAGTCGCACGGCCTCCCCGTAGCGGGCCGAAATCAGGCCGCCCTCTACCGCCCGCATCAGGTCGTCAACTTCCTCCGTCTCGACATACAGATCGCTGTTGCGAGTGACCCGGAACTGGTGACACCCCTGAATCTCCATGCCGGTGAACAGTTCGTCCACGAAGGCGTGAATGACCGAGGAGAGGAAGACGAAGTCGTTAGGTCCGGTATCCGGTAGCGACGGGTCAAGCCTGATCAGTCGCGGCAGCAAGCGCGGTGCCTGCACGATCGCCCGTTGCACGGGACGACCAAAAGCGTGCATCCCCTTGAGGCCAACTATGAAGTTGAGGCTCTTGTTCAGAATCTTCGGAAACGGCCTGGCCGGATCCAGCGAGGTCGGGCTCAGAACGGGCTCGATCTCCCGGTGGAAGTAGTCCCGCAGCCAGTCCCGATGTGCGGGTCGCCAGCGTGTGCGTCGGACGAAGCGGATACCCTCGTTCTCCAGCGACGGGATCAACTCCTCGTTCAGGAGTCGATATTGCTCGTCGACGAGTGCGTGGGTGCGCTGGCTGATCTCGCTGAGGACCTGGCCGGTGGTGAGTTGATCCGGCCCCTGGGGCGGCAGACTGAGTTCCTGACGCTGGCGCAGGCCGCTGACCCGAATCTCGAAGAACTCATCGAGGTTCGTGGAAACGATGCACAGGAATTTAAGCCGCTCCAGCAGCGGAATGGACGCATCCTTAGCCTGGTGAAGAACGCGTCGGTTGAACTCCAGTGCGCTGAGTTCCCGATTGATGAAGTAATCAGACAGTTTAAAATTGGGTGTATCCAAGGCCAGGAACCCGCGAAGCCGGAAAAAACTATAACAGTCCCCGGAATGCCGCGTGTTACGGCCGTCACAGTTGGCGGGCGCAGACGCCCGGCCGACGGCCAGTCCCAACTCCGCGCTAGCGGAGCTATTGAGCCCCGTTTGCTGCGGGGGGGCGGTTTGCGGCCAGCATGCTGGTACGACCCTCCAGCCGCTGCAACAGCGGGTCGGCGGACGCCCGGAATGCGGTAAGCGCCTGGCCGCGAAGAGGTTCGGCATTCGGCAGGATCACGGTGCGGGGGTCGAGGTGGACCCCGTTCTTGCGGTATTCGTAATGGAGGTGGGGCGCAGTCGCCAGGCCGGTTGCCCCTACGTAACCGATAACGTCACCCTGTTGCACCCGGCTGCCATAGCCGCGGCCACCGAACTTGGAGAGATGCCCGTAAAGAGTTGTTACGTTGCCGCCGTGCTGCAGAATGATGGTATTGCCGTAACCACCCTTCCAGCCCCGGAAGATCACCCTCCCGTCTCCGGATGCCTTCACTGGCGTGCCCTTCGGAGCCGCGTAGTCCACGCCTTGGTGCGCACGAATCGTGTTCAGAATGGGATGACGCCGCGCCGGGTTGAAGCCGGAGCTTATGCGTGTGAAGGAGAGTGGTGCCCTGACGAAGGCTTTGCGCATCGGCTGGCCATCGTGGGTGTAGTAGCTCGAGCGGTCGTCAGCATTCTGATAACGGATTGCCGTGAACCGTGCACCACGGTTCATGAATTCGGCAGCCAACACATCGCCTTCCCCAAGCTTTACGCCGTCGCGCCACAGTTCCTCGTACACGACTGCAAACTCGTCTCCCGCGCCGATGTCCCTGACAAAATCGATGTCGTAGGCGAAGATCTGAGCGACGTTCATGATCAGCTTCTCAGAGACCCGCGCCGTCTGGGCGGCCTCGAAGAGGGAGCTGCGTATCTGGCCGGCCGCCATGACGATCCGGCGTTCGAGAGGCATCTCAATGACGCTGGCCTGAAAGACGGCGCCATCCCGGTGAACCTCGAGTTTGGTGCGGATGTCGAGCTCGCGATCCAGCTGCAGAATCGCGCCGCCATCGTGGCGGACTACCAGGACATCGCCTGGCCGGAGGACCCGTAAGTACTTGCGGGCCACATCCAGCTGCATGATTTCTGCCAGGTCAACCGTGCTTAGGCTGGTAGCCCGGAACAGGCTGTCCAGCGTGTCGCCAGACTGCACTTCAAGCTGCAGTTCCTCGATCGGATCCACGGGCGGCGCCACGTCGACAGCCGGCGGGGCCGGGCGGCTGGTCGCTAACGCTGAGACACGGAAGGATTCAGTAATCTGGTTGGTGAGCTGGTACCCCGTGACGAGGGCGACGGCGGTCGCCGTCACCGCTATCAGAGTAGACCCCAGGCGGCTGCGGGAGCGCACCACAGTGCCGATCTTCGGCTCGCGCCTCAATGCGCTCTCATCCATTACCGGTCAGTCCTTCCGCACGGAAACAAATTAGGCCACCGTCGAACTACCGAAGGTGGTCGTCCAATTGAGCCGCAAGTCATTGATTTATTTGCAGCGGCCTTTTTACCAGCCCGGGTCAGTCAGGTCAACCAAGCAACCCCCGGATCCACTCTGCCCCCGCATTATGCCCGCAGTCGGCGTTGAGCCCAATGACCGCCGACACCGGTGGAAGTCGACGCGCAGCTCGGAAACCTTGAGCGGCGAGGAAGGATTTGGGGTGACGCCCGTCAAGGTGCCCGGGTTCAGTGACCGCGCCGGGGGAATCGTTTATCTTTCCGGGCCCGCGGCAACGTGATGCCCGTCGAACCCCATAAGCACGAGGCTTGGCATGCAGCCCTCTGTTGACGACCAGCTGGCGGAAATCGGACGCGGCACCAGCGACATCCTGCTCGAGTCCGAACTGCGTCAGCGGCTAGCGGCCGGCCGGCCCCTGATCATCAAGGCCGGCTTCGACCCTACGGCACCGGATCTTCATCTGGGCCATACCGTTCTGATCAATAAACTCCGCGCTTTTCAGCAGTTAGGACACACAGTGGTGTTCCTGATCGGCGACTTTACGGGGCTGATCGGGGATCCCACAGGCCGGAATGTCACCCGGCCGCCCCTGACCCGGGAGGAGATTGCCGCCAACGCGGCGACCTATGAGCGTCAGATCTCCCGGATTCTGGATCCGGAGCGCACCCGTATCGACTTCAACTCCCGCTGGATGGCCCCGATGGACGCCGCGGGCCTCGTGCAGCTTGCAGCGCGGCATACCGTCGCCCGTATGCTCGAGCGGGACGACTTTCAGCAGCGTTACGCGGCAAACAAGCCGATTGCAATCCATGAGTTTCTCTACCCGCTAGTCCAGGGCTACGACTCCGTCATGCTCAAGGCCGACGTGGAGTTGGGGGGTACCGACCAGCGCTTCAATCTGCTGGTTGGGCGCCAGTTGCAGCAGGATTACGGCCAGCCGCCCCAGATCGTTATCACGATGCCACTGCTGGAGGGCCTGGACGGCGTCAACAAGATGTCCAAGTCGCTGGGAAACTACGTCGGGATTACGGATCTGCCCGGCGAGATGTTCGGCAAAATCATGTCAATCTCCGACGAGCTGATGTGGCGCTACCTTGATTTGCTGAGCTTTCGGACCACCGCGGAGCTCGCGGCCCTGCGCCGCCAGGTTAGCGAGGGTCTGAACCCTCGCGATGCCAAGTTTGAGTTGGCCCGGGAACTGGTGAGCCGCTTCCACGGGGCTGCGGCAGGCGAAGAGGCCCAGGCGGACTTTGTGCGCCGCTTCCGGGATCGCGGGCTTCCAGCAGACATCGAAACCGCAGAATTAACGGTTTTGCCGGGCGGTCTGACCATCACCCACCTCCTGCGGCAGTCGCAGCTGGTGGCCAGCAATGCCGAGGCCGTCCGCATGATTGAGCAGGGCGCGGTGCGCATTGACGGTGAGCGGATAGCCAGCCGGGACCTGGTCATTGCGCCCAACGTAGAGCTAGTCGTTCAGGTCGGAAAACACCGCTTTAAACGGGTTCGTCTGCAATTAGCAGACTAGTGGACTGTAACGGCTGATTGGGGAGTGATGCGCCGGGTCGGATCGAAGTATTTCCACTTCACGGTTCTGGGGGCTTTGTTGTAGTGACGGATGTAGCGCATGAGTTTTCTCTTCAGGTCAGGTACCGAGGTGAACACGCCGCGAGCAATCACATCGCGCTCGATCTTGGCGAACCACAGCTCGACCTGATTCAGCCAGGAGGAGTAGGTGGGTGTGAAGTGCAAGCGAACTTTGGGATGAGCGGCCAGGAAGTCCTGGACCACGGCGCTCTTGTGGGCCGAGAGGTTGTCAGCGATCACGTGGATCTCTTTGCCGCGCGGCTGGTTGGCCACGATATCGGTGAGAAAGGCGACGAACTCAGCCGAGGTGTGCCGGGCAGCCGTCTTGCCCAACACTTCGCCGGTTTTGGTGTTGAAGGCCGCATACAACGACAGGGTGCCGTGCCTGAAGTACTCAAAGCCGTGCCGCTCGGCGCGGCCCGGGGACAGGGGCAGCACCGGATCTTTGCGATCCAGGGCCTGAATGGCTGTCTTCTCATCGACGCAGAACACCGCCGCATGCTGCGGCGGATGCAGATACAGACCAATGATCTCCGCGGCCTTGGTCTCGAAGTTCGGATCGTTCGAGGCCATGTAGCCCTCGAGACGATGCGGTCGCAGCGCGTGCTTGCGCCAGACCCGCGCCACCATCATGTGCGAGATGCCCAGCTGCTGGGCCAGCTTGCGCGTACTCCAATGCGTCGAACCCTCCGTGGGCTTGCGCTTCACGCTCCACTCCAGAATGCGGGCCTCCAGCGCCGGGGTCAGGGTCGTGGGTGGTTGTCCGGCGTGGCGGCTAAACAAGCCCGCCAAACGCTCAGCCACGAAGCGCTGGCTCCACCGGTCAATGAAGCTGTCGGTGCAGTCCAGCTTCGCGCGGATCACCGCCCAGGTGTGCCCCGCATCGAGCAGCAGGATCAGCCGCGCCCGACGCGCCTCATCGGCGCGTCCCGCTTGGCTGGCCGCTCGCTGCGTCAGTTCCACCTGCTCCACTTTCGACAACATGATTCTGGTGTTCATGATCACGAGTATACTCTCGTTTCAGTTGTTACAGTCCACTAGTTTGACCGGCCAAGGCGCTAATCTCGTTGGCTGCGGGACTGTATACCTCCGATCATCCTCGTTCGACTGTAGCGCGGCATGCAAGAAAATAACGCAATAGTTCACCTCGAGCTCTTCCGGTACCAGCTGCTTCCCCGTATTCGAGGGGTTCAGGCGGAGCTTTTTGCCGATCCGGCGCTCCGCAGTGATGACCAAGCTCTGCTGTTCGAGAGTTTCCCAGAGAATATGGATGAGTCGGTCACGACCGACAACTGCCTTGGAGTCGATCTGTCCGCCTGGGTTTGCTTTCATGGTGAAAGCATACGTCATTTTTGACGTGCGTCAATATGGACGTATTTAAGGACTTGCTTCAAGGCCGCGGAGAAGCAATAAGTCGGCTCATCATAGGCCGCCGACTAGGCAGGCCGGATGTGCGCGTAGGCGGATAGCCCTCGACGAAGCTACGCTCCCGAGTCCGTGTCTTTGGAGTAAGCGTTCGACCAACCCCGTTCTTGACGTGAGGTCGAGGGCCGCGTAGTGCGGCCTTGATGTACTCGTTGGTGCAGAGCTGCGCGCTCGCCGGCGTGTCGCCTTTCGAGTACCTGCGCGATGTG